>JAESFN010000428.1_pt1 | contig 40935 bp, 29 predicted proteins | sample 9269411 | NCBI WGS metagenome assembly JAESFN01 (sample SAMN14505399, study PRJNA617100) | algae metagenome | isolation source: Iphinoe sp. HA4291-MV1 and co-occurring heterotrophs from trail next to... | place: USA: Maunawili Falls, Hawaii | collected 2009-07-25
AAAATTGGTATGAACTCCAAAGAAATTTATCTCTTCAAGTGGCTCGTGATTTTATTTTAGAACACCTAACACAGAAGTTGAACTTAACTGCATAGTATCAATGTTCTGTCAATGCGTAAGTTCTACCCTTGATGATTGTCTATTAGACATTAGTTCTGGATCTGAGATCGAGTCAGAAGAGCCACAAGATTAAACCACCTGGTTATTCGCGACACATACTCGCGAATAATTTTGCTTCTTTTATTTTTGCAAATTTGGGATGCTCCCTATTTATGGGATTTTTAGGTAATATTTTTTGGAATAAAGAGTAGAAATTTTAACATTTGAGAGTGGTTTTTCAAAAAGTGCTCAACTTAAAATTTTTAAGTAGGTTGAAATTAGGTTATTAGTTAGTGTTTGGTGAATTTTTGAAAGTTCGGTTTTGGAGGTTGAGTAGTTTTGAATTGTGGTAAGTTTTAGTTATTGTTTGTAAATGTGGGAGTGTGTATATTACAAGTGAGAAGTAAGGTTGTTGAGCTTAGATGGTTTGAGATTGATTTGGTGAGAGTGATTGTGATGGTGCGTATAATCTTTTGAATCACTTTAGTTTTATGATTAATGTTCTAAATATGAATTTAGTTAAAAACACGAGTTTGTAATATGGATAAATTAAAGAAGAAAGAATTGTAAATCCCTTTTTGGACAACCTTTCTAAACCCGCTTTGGGAATGAGCGGTTCTGCCAAGCAGAACTTGCGAGCCTATATGCGAGCAAGAGCGAATGGAGAAGCGGAACCCAACCGGAGCGCAGCGGAGGGCGGTAGTAGCTAGGGTGTTGACTCTGTACCCTTTAGCCCATAAGACTTCATGCAAAAAATGTTTCGCCTGTTTTTATGGGAAAGTGGCTGTCCAAGGGCTTTTACACAAATAAAAAGTAATACGAATAATTTTTGGGGATTTTCCCAAAAATTCACAAAGTCAACACCCTAGACAGTGCGTCATCGACCATTGACCGGGGCGCGGGAACGGGGGAGTCAACTGGTTTTCTACTTTTTGACGCTAACTTAAATTATTTAACCAATGCGCTTACAGGCATCCCTAAGAACTTTGTCAGCAGTAAATCGTGTCAGACGTTCAGTCACACCGCGCAAACCAGGAAACAATGGTCCTGGTGAGGGTTGATATTCTGCCAGGATATCTGCTAGTCCTGATTGAATATCTACAACGCGGGTTTTCAGCTTTCCTTTGGTGGTAGACTTCCTGAAGGTGATGGTTCCGGACTTCATGTCAGTTGTTTGGAGTGCCAACGCTTCACTAACACGGCAACCAGTAAAAAGACAGATGCCAAATAAGGCGCGATCGCGTGGCGTAATTAATCCATCAGTAAATAGTAACCGCAGCTCCTCTGGGGTTAAGATTTTGCCTTGCCCGTTCCCTTGTACCTTCATGGGGGGTTAATCTCTCTCATGTTGGTATCTTACACGAAATCTCAGTTTCGTGGATTAGTGAGCCAAAAGTATTGTAATTGCGTCTGGGCTGAAAAGCCAGCAGGTGACACTTAATCAAAACTTATACTTCTAATGAGCCAGAACTGCCATTCTAGCGTTTCGGTCATCAAAGCGATAAAATCTACTTATATCAATGCCTTTTTACCTGAAGACAGGTATAATTAGCCTTTTTCATGTTGTCATGATAGATACCAAATGCGAGCAGCAGTGATATCAAAGCTGATATCAAAATAATTTCGCCTTTTTAAGAAGCCATCTACACGACTTTCTATACAAGGATAGACAGTGAGTGTTTCTGAATTCAACCAGATGATAATAAATCGTTTTGCAGGAGAAAATATAATGAATGACCAAAAGACAAGTGATTGCTTTGCCTCCTATGCTGGTTTCTCTGTTGGAGAGAAGGTGACATACTTAGTCAAATCAGAAGTAACCAAAGATGGGATTGAGATTGGAGGCAAGCGTTTGGGAATGCTGGCGACCATAACTAACATCTCCCGCCACTTGCTAAGTCAAAATTCCTTTGTGTTTATGCTTAGTTTTGAAGATGACACACTACCAGAAGCATTGAAAACGCAACCTGTAACTTTCCCTCAAAACTCAGGCTGGTTTGAGAAGTATACAGATTTCTGACAAAAATCTCAAGCAAGTTTCTACCATTCTAAAATTGATGCTTACGTGTAGCGACCTGCAATTATAAATGCCCAAACCTGCAATCAAGCTATTTTCAAACCAGGATTATTTGCAACTAAAAAAGTTAAAAAAACGAACATTTTTTTAACTGCCCCACTGTTAAGGCTTTCTGAACCATAAACCGTCTATTTTCAAGTCAAATAAATGCTCAAGGGTTATAAAAGAGAAAACGGGGTTATATCATGTAGGTTTTGTGAAATTGGCAAGTTTTTTTGCGGATGCAGGCGCAGGCTGTAAGCCTAACAGCCTAAACCCTTCCTTAAAAGATGTGGGCTTGCGGCTGTTGATTTGTCATTTTAGCTTAAAGGAAGTAGAACCTTTAATTTTAACAGTACCAGCTATAGCTCCATCTGGAAGTGTAACCGAACCTATATATTCCCATCGACCACTCATGGTACTAGGCTCTTCAAAAGAGAAGTTAAAATTCATTCCCAGACCAAAGTCATCATGACCACTTATAATTGATTTTTCCTCAAGAGAAATTTGTTCTCCCTTCAGTTCACCTTCAAATTTCCTAAGTGAAGATGGAAACTTTATTTCAGCACTTAACCAACCAGTGTTTTCATCAAAAGATTTGAAGCGTATTTGAAAATTTCTTGTACCAAACGTGTTATCTTTTCGCTCTATTCCTTCAAATTCAACAGTTACAGTTTCTTCCTTCCACTTACCGGATAGCCATGAACCACTCTTAATCGCTGATTTTATCCGATTTCTCTTTTCTTCTTTTTGCCTTACTTCTTGTTGAATGCCAGCTATAAAGTCTTTTTCCTCCTTTGAATCCCGAATCATAAGATTACCACTGAAGGAATTAATAGGTTTTCCAAAATCAGCCATTGGATTCTTACTAAAGCTAAAATCTGCATACCACTTTTTTTCAACCAGTCTGGCAATGGATAAACCTTGTATATTTATCTTTTGGCCTTTCTTCTTGGATAAAGCTAAAAAAACTATATTAGCTTGTTTTTCAAAAGGTATATCTACTATTTTCCCTACACGGGTGAATAGGTCTTCCTTCAGTTGAGCTTGTGCCTGAAAGCGTTGCGAAACTTTTGACTCACTTGCTGTTCCTAAGTTTTCTCTTTCTTTAATCTCTAAAGATGTAATCTCCCAGTACTCTGGGACTCGATTTTGAAGCTGTTGTTTTAGTTCTAACGTACTGGGAGCAGGTTGGCTACAACTGTTTAAGACAATAGTACAAGATGCAACCGTTATAGAAAAAATGATTCGGGTATAAGTATGCATTAGAAACCTACTTTAGATACAGTACTACAGATTCTTCTTGCTTTTCTGGTCCAAAAGGACTTATTTCCGCAAGAGGGATATTTGCCATTCCTACATATGTTCTTTTACCTTCCATTCGGTCTAAGTTCACCAAAGATAAAATATACTCAGAACCTACGTTAATGTGGTCACATTTGATAACTTGTGTCGTTTTAAATTGAAGATTTATACCTTCACTAATCGAACCTTTGAATTCAAGAATTGCTCCGTCCCCTGGATATTCCATTTGTCCAGTAAAGGTGTTTGAAGAACTATCAAACGAGGTAAAAGTAATAAGAAATGAATGAAATGGTTTTTCACTTCCTGTACGTTCTCCTGAAAACTTACCTTTATTACTAACCATGTTAAGCACTACTTCTTTTTCAGCCTTAACTTGTTTTTTCACTTCGTCTCTAAACTCAGATTCTTCTGGACTATCAAGAAGAATTACTTTCCCACTAAAATTACTACGAGGTTGACTTGTATTTGCCGTAGGATTAGTGTCAAATCTAAATTCATTATTCCAAGTGTCAGCACTGCGTTTTGATGTAGAGACACCGTAAATATCTACCTTTTGACCACGACTTTCAGCTTTTTTAAGAAACGAAATACCTTCTTGTTTCTTTAAAGGGATATTATCTAGATTGCCTACACTGTAAAAAGTGTCTTCTTGTAGTTCAGCGCTAGCTTTAAATCGAACTAACACTAGAGGTTCTACTTGGTTGCCTAAATTCTCTTGGCCTTCTACATGAAAAGATTTCACCTGCCAATAGGAAGGTAGTTGAGCTTGAAGTTGTTGCTGTAATACAGATTTATCTGGCCCCAATTGGCTACATCCTACAAATACAAAAATACATGGAGCTATTAGCCAGGGAAAGAATAGATTTCTTCTGTTCATAAAAATTAAGATGTGGATAGTACTAGACTGTTCGGCGTGTCAAATGCGTACTGATTTCAGCGAATCCTTATCGAATCAGGTTATAAATCCGTTTGGCTACTCTACTGGCAACTCTTTGCACTTCAATCTTTACTTCCTGCCACCAACCAGGGACAAAAGCGTCCCACCAGACTCTGACTTTGCCAGTTCCAAAGCCTTGCCCTATTCCTTCTAAGCGTCTCAGGTGCTGGCGCGACTGCATGAGTTGAAAGGCTTGCTCATTAAACTCCTCCAAGTCGTGATAGCGTACCTGATAAGTTCGCCCAGAAATGTCTAAAACTGGGGTTTGGCTCTCCTGTGCCAGTTGCAGCAGATTATCGATTGCTTTTAAGTGGAGTTTTGAACGCCCGATAGCTTCGGCCTGTCGTCTCCAGAGCAGCAGTTCACCAGTGGAGATTTGCCCTGTTCCTTCAGGACCGGAGTAGGAGGAGTAAGGGGGGGCTGACTCAAAAATCCGCTGCCCGTGATGTGCCTGCTGGTGAGCACTTTCTAATTGCTCGACCAGATTAGACGCTTGGCTGGCTAGGAGTTCTCCAAGGAGTCGGGTGAGTTCTCCGGTGAGGCTTGCGGTAACTGCCTCATGTCCTGCCCAAGAGGCATCAGACGGGGACTGCCCTGCATCCGATGGAGCAAAAAAGCTGCGCCACTGCCCCTGCTTTCGCGAATTTGTGAGCGCATCTGCTCAAAAGCTTCAGTAATTTCCCCTGAGTTAAGTTGCTGGTTAATGGTCTGCACTACCAGAGCCGGGATAAAAGGAGCAATTTCCTTGACCGAGCGTTCAACCATATCGGCTACTGTTTGGGCTACCACGCCACTAACCATGTCGCTGGCGTCCATCGCTTGGTTGGAAGTAAACCCAGAAGCGTCAAACTCCTTTTGGTCAAACTCCTCTTCTAGCGGCTGGTTTGTAGCTTGTCCGCCACGTTTCAGGGCAAAGTACTCCTTTACCTGCTTGTATTTCTTGCCAGCATCTAACATCTGGCGGGCTGGGAGGAAGTAGTTCTCTATCTCCTCATGGGTATACTCCTGTTTGCCAGTACTCAGTCCGCACACCTGTAGCGTTTTATAAACCGTATTGTCCGATAAATTGAATTTAGCTTCTAAATCTTTCTTGGTGTACATGTGCTTAACTTCAACCTGTGCTATAAAGTGAATCTCTGTTAGCTACCAAGGGATACCACGCCTGGTACTGCATGGTAGCGGTTGGTAAAGGGCTTGGTAGTTAGCCTCTTTATTTAGGTTTGCCTAAGAACTGATTTTGAGTCTTAAACTGCGGGAAACTGGCTTAAACCTGTGAAAAATGGCCTCACTTTTGAATGGCTTGTCTGCTAGTAATTGTGTCTCGTGGACTGGAATGTGTATATACTTACTGCCTTTAATACCCCTTTCCAGTCCAATTTGACTCATGGCTTAAGCAAAGCTGTCTTGCAGTTGGCTCAATTTGGAGCGAGTTCCAAACAGCTTGCGACAGTTGAGCTTACCTCTTGAGTCTAAAGGTACAAGATAGGCGTGAATGTGCGGTGTGGCTTCGTCCAAATGGAGATGTGCCAGCACAATGCGGTCTCCGTAGGTCTTACTTAACCATTGACAGGCGGCTGCTTGGAAATCTACTAAGCGTGATGGTTCATAGTATCCTGCCTCACTTTTGTCATCCGGTCGGAAGTATTCGGGGCTGGCACTCAAGAGTATTTCCACTGCTAGAACTGCATTCTTGCGGATTGGCTGCTTTCCGATTCGATTTCTAACTAAAGAATCTAGTTCCTGTGTCTCCTCCCCAATAATACAGATATGCTCCTTTTCTGGATTAGCGTTAGGAGTGAAACGCTTTCTGCCTGTGTGCTGAGCCGAAGGTTTAAGATTACCTGCCTTGAGCTTTTGGATGCGACAAATTCCGTATGCCATTGAGTTGAAAAAGCGCAAAAGGTAAGTTGTTGCTTGCAAGTGATTAAATTAAATACACCTCTTCCTTACAAAGGAATACCTTTGAACTGACCTCGATAATCGCTGTTGCACTGGAAGTAGTACCATTTATTGTCTGAACTATCCAACCAGCGAAAGTAGATTTGGCTTACGCGCCTGTGTTTTGGTACTGTGCAGTTGTGCTGGTCGCACTGGGCACTAACTGGAGAGTTATCAAGCCAAAACTGAGTTTGGGATACAGGCAGACTCCAAAAAACGTGGATAGTATCATTTTTCTGACCATTTTCTATGCTTACTGTTGCCCCTGAGGGGGTAGTGGCCTGTTTGCTAGTATTCTGTCCCAAGTGGGGTAGGACGCTAACTAGTCCTAGTCCTAGTAAGACAAACAAGAGTGCAGGGATTGTTAGTGAGGTAGTTTTGGCTTTTGATTTTTCTACTTTTTTGGTGGTGGTTGCATTGGAATTGTTCATCAATCTTGTGTTGGGAGTGCTTTAGGTAGGCCGTCAAACTAAGTTGCGGCTTCCTTTTGGGATACTTGCGTGAACTACCAATGGCTAAAGCACATTGGCTTCTAGGGTCATTAGCTCTTTTCTTATAAGCAGCCTCGCCTATGGCTCGTACCAAGCCGATTGACTTGCCAATTAATAACTTTCTGATTTTTGGCAAGTATCAGCCTTAACCCATCTTAAAAAGCTTTGGGCTTGCGGCTGTGGTTTTGTCAAACAAAGATGATATTGCCTGCTCATGTCTGTACTACTGCTTTAGAACACCTGTGCTCTTGGTGGCGCTTATGCTTATTTCTACTTAGGGGTAGAAAGTTTGTAATTACAGGAGTTAATCTGCGCAATGCGATTATACTGATTGAGAACAAGGGTAAGCCTCCTATGTCTGATGCCTTGTACTAGAAGAAACAAGAAAAGAGAATGAGAAACAAGTGCTGTTTTAGGGGTTATATTTAGCTGAAAAATTGGCGTCTTCAAAAAGACACCACACCTAAAAACATCAGGTTTTGTGATAGTAACCAAAAGCCCTAAACTATCTCAGACAGTTTTTACCGAAAAAGTACTTTTAGTGCTACAAGTCAAAGGACTGTTGAAGAAGAAATTTTTTGTAAATTAACATGACTTCACTCTCCTTTGGGTGTTGTAAAAATTACTACCTATTTGACGAAGACTTTAGGACGACGCATTTATCTACACCGAAAGTACCAACCCTCCCGAAATCAAGCAGTTTATTAGAAATAATTGTCGATTAATACTAAACATCCTGCTTGATTTGGGCACTTCACGAGTATCCGTGGAGCGCAGAACGGTTAATCGTAAAAGGGTTGGTACTTGGGCGTGCAGGTTTCCCCCCGGACAACTAGAGAACATTAAACATGTCTAAAAATAGACACAGCATTTTTCTGCTTATTCGGTAGATACCCTAGAGTCTGAAATTAAGAATAGCGTATTTACTGTTACCCAAGCAACTTTTACACGTAATATCCGTAAATTCTGGTAGAATCTAAGCTACAACCTTGGGAAAGCATAATTCCTTGGGAAAAACCTTGGGGATTTCCCAGATTTTTTGGATACATTTTCTTCACTTTTGCAATGAACAGTAACAGTAAAGGTCGGCATCTAAGTTGGAAGATAGGTAAAAAAAATGCCAAGATACTTGTTGAAGCTCTACACTGTCTTGCTTGTGGGGATTTAGATGGAATTGCAGAAAATTTACATTCTATAAAAAATATCAGGTATCATTGGGAAGAAAAAAACCTGTGGGTGACGAAGACAGCGCTTGACGACCTATCTAGTTTGACTAAGAAACAAGGTTGTAAGTTGGAACCAGAGCCAATTCGCAACGCTCTTCACTGCTTAGAAGCTCTTGGATTCTTAGAAGATAAGCGTGGTGTAACCAACTCAAAGACAAGAACTGGTTCAAAGCACTGGTGCTTTGTGCTGAAATTAAATCATCAGGAAAAACAAGAAAACTTGAATTGGCTGTTCGGTAGCAAGGATGAAGAAGGAGAATGGGAACGCCGCAGAATTCATGGAGATGAAGTTTTACAATCCAACTCACAAAAAACCTCCTTATCTAAATTAGATATACCTCCTTGTCCTTATCGTGGGCTATATGCTTTTCGGGAAGAAGATGCAGATTTCTTCTTTGGTCGAGATACATTCATTGAAGAATTAGTGACAGCGGTCCGTAGAAAGCCTTTAGTTTCACTGATTGGACGTTCTGGCAGTGGCAAGTCCTCTGTGATATTTGCTGGACTGATTCCTAAGCTGCGGCAACAAGGGTGCTGGTTATTTGTAGACTTCAGACCCGAAAATCGTCCTCTTTATAATCTAGCCAGACAATTAAATAAGTTGTTAATCCCCCAGTGGGAAACAATGAGTCAAAACGAACAACGGCGTGAAACAAGAAACTTAGCCAATGACTTTCGGCAAGATGTCAGTGCTTTACAAGATGTAGTTGCAGATATCCTGCAAAAACAGCACTCTACTCGCCGTTTGCTGCTAGTTATTGATCAGTTTGAAGAACTGTACACTATCAGCCCAGAAGATGAACGTCAACCTTTTTTAAATCAACTGCTAAAAACCGTCCGAGTATTTTCTGCCAAGCAGATACCAGATTTGGTTGTGATTTTGACTTTGCGAGATGACTTTTTAGGACATGCTCTTGATTCTTCTCTTGGAGAAGCATTACAAGAGTTTAAAACAGAATTTTTATACGCTATGACCCGCCAGCAGCTTCAAGAAGCAATTGAAAAGCCTGCTGCCAAGCAGGGTGTTATCATTGAAGATTGTTTGACTGAACGCATTTTGGATGCTGTTGTCGGAGAGCCTGGGATGTTACCATGTTTGGAGTTTGCCCTAACACAGCTATGGGAAAGGCTAAAACCATCAAACACAGAAACTAACCAGCTTTTGCTAAACCATAGGGCATACATAGAAATTGGTGGTGTAGAAAAAGCTTTAGCAAATCACGCAGAGCAAGTATTTGAAGAACTTGCTGATTATAAACAACAAGTAACACGAATTTTTATCCAATTAGTTAATTTTGAGGAAAAAAAGCAAGACACCCGCAGACTCGCAACCCGTACTCAAGTTGGTAAAGACAATTGGAATTTAGTAAAACACCTAGCGGATGAACGATTAGTTGTAACTGGGCGAGACGAGGCAACCAAGGAAGAAACCGTAGAGATTGTCCATGAAGCTTTGATTCGAGGATGGGACCGTTTGCGTCAGTGGATGGAAGAAAACCATAAGTTTCGTACTTGGCAAGAACGTTTGAGAAATGCAATTGAGCGATGGGAAGCAATTAATCGTGATGATGGCGGTTTGTTACAAAAAGCACTCTTGGCGGAGGCAGAGGAATGGATAGATAAACGAGACGACGAGATTACCCCAGAGGAAAAGGAATTTATCAGAAGAAGCCGAGAATATGAGAATCGAGGCAGAAAACTTCAAGAAGAGTTAAGAAGACAGGCTGAACTTTCTGAGATTGATGCACTTGTTTCATTATCTGAGTCCCGACTTCTACTGCACGATCAAATAGGAGCTTTATTAGTAGCGGTTAAGGCTGGCAAAAAATTGCAGTCTACGATAGCACGAGCCGATGATATCGAGCGTCTAACTGTGGATAGTTTACGGCAAGCCTTAAACGGTATTCAAGAGCTTAACCGTTTTGAGGGGCATAACGGTAGAGTTCAGTGGGTGAGTTTCAGTCCTGATGGAAAAATGATTGCTTCTGCTAGCGCTGACAAAACCGTTAAGCTATGGCAACTTGATGGCACACTACAACAAACCTTTCAAGGACATAAAGATTTGGTATATGGTGTCAGTTTCAGTCCTGATGGACAAACAATTGCTTCAGCTAGTCGTGACGCAACAGTAAAACTATGGCGGCTTGATGGCACACTGTTGCAAACATTCGGTGAATATTGCGATAGTAATGTGAGTTTCAGTCCTGATGGTTTAAAGATTATTTTTTCAAGTTGTCCTGACAAATCCGACAATGAAAGAATAGTAATACTTTGTGAAATCAATGGTAATATACTGCAAACCTTCCAAGGTTACAGTGATAGGATTTGGCATCTAAGTTTTAGCCCTGATGGTCAAACATTCGTTTCAGCTAGTTATGACACAACACTGAAGCTATGGCGGCCTGATGGTAGGCTACAACAAACCTTCCAAGGTCATAACGATAGAGTTTCTTGCGTAGATTTCAGTCCTGACGGTCAAACTATTGTTTCCGCTAGTCATGACACAACAGTAAAACTATGGCGGCTTGACGGCACACTACAACAAACCTTCCAAGGTCATAGCAACAGGGTTTTGTGCGTTAACTTCAGTCCTGATGGTCAGATGATTGCTTCAGGAAGTGATGACAAGACTCTTAAACTTTGGCGGCTTGACGGCACACTGTTGCGAACATTACAGGGGCATACAGATGGAATTTATAGCGTGGATTTTAGTCCTGATGGTCAGATAATTGCTTCAGCTAGTTTTGATAAAACGGTTAGACTATGGCGATTAGACGGCACAGAAATAATTTTAGATTTTGATGCTCAGTTAGATAATCTATTGATGCGTGGCTGTAATTGGTTACATGATTACCTAAAAACTAACCCTAATGTAAGTGAGAGCGATCGCCAAAACTTGCTTCCATACATTTGAAGTATATAGAAGCCTTCTAAGTATCTCAAACAAGCTTATATAATTGACAGTTCAGTAACTATCTTGTTGAATTAGCTTAATGTCCTCGCTGCTATGTTTTATTGATGAAAGCGGAGATCACAATTTAGACTACTCAAAAGTCAATGATCCGTACGAAGTATTTGTTTTATCGGCTGTTTGTTTCCAAGAGAGTGACTACCTAATTTTTGATCAAAAGTTTAGAGAACTAAAGACTCACTTTTTTGGTGATGATAGTTTTATTGTGCATACTAAAGAGATGACCAGACCTGGCAAATCCAAAGACGCCAGGAATCTGCAATTCGGCAAGCCTGAATTTAGAACAAGTTTTTACTCAGCGATCAACAAGTTAATCGAGGAAACTAGTTTTGAATTAGTTAGCTGTCTAATTAACAAGTCGCACTTAATGAGCAAAGCAGCAATTGAAGGTATCAACGCTGAAGATCCCTATATTTTCTCCTTACAGTGGGTTTTAGACAAAATATTCTTTAGATGCAGAGATGATCTGACCTGTAAGATTTTTCCCGAAAAAAGAGCCGATAGGGAAAATTTACAAATTGAATTGGAAATGTTACGCGTTAAAAACGCAGGTACTTTGAGGTATAAACCAAAAGAAATCAGTCAAAAACTAGAAGAATTTACTTTAAAAGATAAAAAACTGAATCTAAGCGGCTTGCAACTGGCAGATTTAGTAGTAACTCCAATCGGTAGGGACTTTATTGGTAAACCTGAAAGACCAGGTAATGAAGTCAGCTATAAAGTTGTGAAAAGTAAAATGAACACTAGAGACTTTACTTGTCTTCCCTAGAAACGGTGAAGGGAGTCACCGCGTCCGCAATAACTCCCCTACTCAGCTACAATGATATCTGCAATTGCTCAGCTTGTCAAGTTGAAACATCCGCTGAAAAACATGGTAAGCAGCTTGTCAAAATTGACAGATGGTATCCTTCCTTTAAAACTTGCGCCAGTTGCAACGGGAATATCCTAACTCTCCCTATCTGTTTGTTTCCGAACATGGGACGGTTATGGCTGCTGCAACAGCGAGAAATATCATTGAGCGTTCAGGGACTTTAGCTGAACTGACCTTAAGTGTGCATCTGCATATGTTACGTCATGCCTGTGGATTCTATCTGGCTTCAAAGGGTCATGACACCAGAGCAATTCAGGCCATTCGTGAGAGGTTAAGATAATCTTACTTTTGTCAATTAGAAATTATGCTGAAAATTTGGACAAAGCATAGGTGTTAAGTTAACTATTGTACTGAACTGATCGGTCAAGAATAAATGATGCGTATCCAGATTACGCGATCGCCTGCTCAAAAATTGTGTTTCCAACCCTACTTTTTAGCCATATTTTTAGTACTATTGCTTATTGACAAATGGAATACGACCTTAACCTCTCACGAATGAATTCAGGCTTATCTGGGACACAAGAATATCCAACACACTATTCGCTACACCGAACTATCGAGCGATCGCTTCCAAAATTTTTGGCTCGACTGAACCTAGTTGTGGTTCAAAATCTCTACAAATCAATGTTTTCAACTGCTTTTGTTTACAAAACTTTACAACGTGTCCCATTTTGCACGTATCCCGGCTGTACCCCAGATAAATTCCATACCTTTGTACCCAAATGTACCCATTTTTGGTTATCCGCATTATTTTTTTGACTAACAAGCTTGTCAGGTAAAGTTTCCAAGGTTCAGTTGTTGTTAGTAATAAGTATTTTTACTGGTTTTTGGCGAGATCTATTCGGGGTTTCGTTTTTGCCTTTCCCGCGTCAATTTGAGGCATTCAACACTTGGCATAAACCCCAAACTCAAGATATTAATCCCAAGTTCAGTTTTTCCGAAAAAAAGTAAACCAAATCCAGTTGCGTTGATTGAGGCTACCATAGTCAGGGCAAGAATTTTACCTGCTATGGCAATTCTTTGAGTCATGTTGTCCTGGATTTGATTCGCGCTTGAGCAACTGGACAGTTGTGACGCGGTGTCATTTTTTGGCATAATTCCCTTTTGTACTAACAGTTCTCCCAAACGTAACTGCGTTTGGGAGGTTTGCTTTTACACGAATATACGCCAAGTAAATGAGAGAATAAAGATTGAAAAATTATTAGATTTGCGCTACGTGTAGAACTCAACTCATTGCAGTATAATTTTTCTATGTCTGTTGTCTCTTTGCATTTTCCTCTTGTTTGTGCTAACAGTGTACTTCTGCCAGCCAGACTCGGTACCAGTACCAATGGCAGATAAGCTGCTGTTAACCCTAGTTGAGGCTTAAGCACTCACTGGGCTGTCCAAAGAATTTTTGCGTAATGCGATTGCCCAAAGGGCAGACGCCAGAGGCGTATCGCACAGGAGAAGTTGAAAGCCAAACTGATTGGTAAAAGCTGACGAGTTAAGTGCTCTGATTTAGATGAGTATGTGGGTAAGCTGTTTTGAATCTCGCCAAATGTCGCCAAGAGACAGTAAGCCAAAACTTACTGATTTACCAAACAGTGTGTGAAATCACTCAGGGCAAACACATTTAAATTTTACAAAAATACGTTGACAAAAAGCGAAGCTTCTATTGCAAATTCTTAGCATAAAGATTTTTTTCTGATGTGTTAGTTTATCCCACATTCCGCACCTTCAACTGTCACATATCTACTAAACTTGTCAGCAAAATGGTACTTTAGTACTAAAATGAAAAAGTAAGCGCGTCACATCCGTGTTTTTAGTTCTAAATTTATCTTTTCCCTAAGTAATTTCTTTAGGTGTGGAATGTGGGTTTACATCTACTAAATTCGCAAACATAACAGCAGACGGTGTACGTCTCGTTTGACAGTAGGTTCAGTTCATGGAGCAGACAGATACGTTTCAAATTCTTTCTCTAAGTGGCGGTGGATACCTTGGTCTTTACCAAGTTACTATCTTATGTGAACTCGAAGAGAAAGTTGGAAAGCCGATAGCGCAATGTTTTGACCTTTTAGCAGGTACATCAATTGGCGGAATTGTTGCGCTTAGTTTAGCTTTAGAAGTTCCTGCGACAACAATCCTACACGCTTTTGAAAAACATGGAAAAACTATCTTCTCAGATAGACCAGCACCACAATCAACACTTGGAAAGTTAGCTGACCTTGCACGCTCGCTTATAAGTTCTAAGTACAAGCACACTGGATTGTGTAATGCATTAAATGAGTTTATCGATGGTGCAACACTCATTGGTGACTTAAAACATCCAGTTATAATACCGACAATTAATTTGACGAAAGGTAGACCTCAAGTTTTTAAGACACCTCATCATGAGCGCTTTGAACGAGATTACCGAGTCAGCGTACATGAAGTAGCTTTAGCCACTTCAGCGGCACCTACGTTTTTTCCATTAGCACAGGTCGGAGATGAACTTTTTACTGATGGAGGACTTTTTGCAAACACGCCAGACTTTGTTGCACTTCATGAAGCTGAGTATTTTTTTCAGATACCGACAGAGCAGATTTTTATTTTGAGTGTTGGAACAACCACATCACAGTTCTCATTTTCGCATAGTATTGGTCGAGACTTAGGAATATTGAAATGGTTTTATGATACACGGCTAATGTCTGTCATACTCTCTTCTCAGCAGAAGATGACTGAGTTTATGTTGAAGCACAAGCTAGATGATCGCTACGTTCGTATTGATTCAATCCAGTCAAAAGCTCAGGAACGTGATTTAGGACTTGATGTCGCAACACAAGCAGCTCAGTCAACCATAAAAGGCTTGGCTAAGGCTTCGTTACGAGAAGTTATTTCCAATCCTACACTCCAAAGGATGTTACAGCACACTCCAAAGAAACCCTATTTTTACTACGGTCGTTTTAGTAGCGAAGTTAAGAATTCATAATTTATGGGAATAGCCGCATCTTTGTTTTTTAGTTACAACACCCAAAAGCAGACATTACATCGGCGCATAGTTCCAAGCGATGAGCAAAGAGAGACACAGCAGCAACGATGGAATGACCTTGCTGAGTATCTCAAGACAGACTTAAAAGAAGTTAGTGGCTATTCAATTTACTCATGGCTACAAGGTTCTTATAAGTTTGCTACCCAATTGCGGCCTCTCTCGCAAACGGAAGAGTCTGATATAGACTTGGGGATTTACTTTGAGTGGCGTGGTGAGCCTGAAGATGGTGACTTTTCTCCCTTACAACTTAAGAAAATGGTGCAAGAGAGTATAGAACGCTACGCAAAAAACCAAGCAGATATTAGAGAGGTAGCTACTCCAAAGAAATGGTGTAACCGCATACATTATGATGGGGGGTTTCATATTGATGTGCCAACGTATCACTTAGACAGTTCGCGTGACGCAAGAGCATTAGTAACAGAAGACGATGAATGGGAAGATAGTGATCCAAAAGCGATTTATGTGTGGTTTAAAGAACAGGTTAGCGAAGAAGTCCGTCCTCAAGTGCAGCGTCTCATACGGTATCTAAAGGCATGGGCAATTCTAAACATCAAAGAAGAAGAAAAGCCATCCGCAATTTTATTAACTGTTTTAGTTGCAGAGTCTTATGCGAACCTTCGTGAAGATGAAGTATCTGGTGACGACGAAGCTTTAGCTGCAATCGTTAGCTTAATCTTGGAACGGCTCAAGCGGAACTCGAAGGTATACAATCCTGTTAATACTGCTGAAATTTTATCGGATCGGCTTGGACAGTCCGGGATTACAGCATTTATAAATCACCTTGATAACTTTTCTAGCATCGCTCAACAAGCAATGGCAAGTGATTCGGAATTTGAGGCTGCTGATTTTTGGAGTAAGATTTATAAGTATTTCTTTCCATTACCAGAAGCACAAGAAGCAAAGTTTTCAGAATCGAGAGCATTTGTACCTTTAGTTTTTGTCGAGGCAAAGCGTAAAAAACAATTGTTTCAAAAGGTAAATCAGTGGTCTGGTTCAAATGGTATTTTTGGAATTCCTAAAAACTGCACTATAAGTTTTGAGTTAAAAAATTACAAAGAGCTTCCTTATAGTGCAACAGTCGAATGGACAGTTAGAAATGAAGGTAAAGAGGCTGAAAATTTGAACGACATTGGTCATCTTGCTGGTACAGGATTTTTTGCAACAGAAAGTTCTGCTTACAGGGGACGCCATTATATGGACTGTGTTGTGCGTCAGTACGACGGTAATATTATAGCCGTACGGCGAGTTCCAGTGCATATTGTTTGAAAATGAACCAACCCCACAGCAAGCTGTGAGGTCTCTTCACCCATCCAGTTCTACCTCTAAATTAGTCCTTCCTCTTCAAAGAGATCTAGAGAGTTATTCTTGTAGATTTGTTTGTACTCCTTCTTGTAATCTCTACCTTGATTTTGAATGTATCTTTGAATAGTTTCTTCTCCACTATATTTGGAGACTGTATTGATGTAGTAGGAGTCAGACCAGAACTACCCTCCCCACAGTTTCTTTTTCACCCTCTGGGTGTAATTCAAATATCTTTCTAGCTAAAATACTTTTGATTGTTTGTACTGCACTACTTGGGACTATTTTAGGAGCTAATTGAATTAGGAAGTGTATGTGATTAAGATCGCAGCCAATTTCAAAAAATCCTATTTCGTACCGATCTGAAATGTCTAAACATACCTGTTTAACTGTGGCTTCTACTTGAGGTGAAAGAATACCTCTTCTGTATTTGATGACCGCAACCAAGTGATACATAAGCAGACTGACACTATGCCTTTTTCTGATGTGTTGGCTTGGCATAGGTGTATTCTTCTATCTGTATCTATAAGTGCTAGTTTTCTGTCTACCCCACAGCAAGCTGTGAGGACTTCTTTAGATTTAGAGTAAATACGCTATTTTTAATTTCAGACTCTAAGCAAATACTAGGGGTTGAAACTGTGAGAAACTCTCTCAGGAACTTAATCTGTGGCTTAATTTCTACTACTGCTATCGCAATTCCTGTTGCTGGTACAACTCTTGATGCTGGAGCTGCCAAAGCTGACGAAATTAGAATCGTTTCATCCAGAACTTTTAGCCCAGTTAGCGGAGTTACTGGACACAGTGCTATTGGCAGATTTGATGATTCAGGTAACTTTATTGAGGCAATTGCTCAATGGCCTGATGGGGTTAGAAAAGGAACTTGGAGCACAACAGATGTCGAAATGGTTACTCTACGTAACTGTCCTGAATGTTCTGTTCGCAAAGCCAGAGTTTCTACCAATAGAGCAGATTGGATTATGGGAGATATGGCACGAGGAGTAACAAGACCATATTACAATTGGTGGGGTTTATATACTTGCAGTCAGTTTGCAATGAATATGTGGTATAATATTATAGCCAAAAGAGAGGCTTCTAACGGCTGGACTCCGACAGATTTGAGTTCCAACATTAGTCGTTGGAACAACTGGCAAAATGGTGCATGGTTCGACAACGGAAATAGATGGGAATAAATCTACTTTTCATAACCTCCATTACTGATTTACAAAGAGTAAAAACCACGTTAGTTTAAAATTTCATATCAAGCCTGCTAGTGTTCATATTGCAAGCTTTTATTTTTTTAATTATTGTTTTGTAATATGCGGTCTAAATTCTATATCATACCTTTTCTTATAACGCTGGTACTACCCTTAAATAACGTTTTTCAATTTCTAAACACTAACAGCACAAGCAGGGCAGCAGATTGGGCAATAGCCTATCCCTTTATCACTTTCGTCATCGTCTGGGGCGTCTACGTGCTACTTTACCTGAGCTTGAATAAGAATAAAAACTTATACAATTTGGATAGACCATTTTATATTCTACTTACTATCTCAATCATCTTTTCGCTCAACCTACATATACTTGTAATGGCAGGAGTGAGAGATTTATTTAAGTTGTAGGCGAGGCACTTCAGCGTTCTCACAACCCACCAGCTACTGGCTAGTTTTGCGGCGTACTGGGTCGAAGAGCTAACTTTTCCAGGTCTTGCTGGTCAGTATCACTTAGGGTGATTGTTAGTGGTTGGCAGCCCATGAGTTGTTCAGTTACTGACTTTTCCCGTTAAGTCTGGAAACATGGATATAGTAAGGGTTTCAGCCCACAAGCTTATTATCAATAAAAGACATTTAATGAGAATATAACAACGGGAAAATAGGACTTTTAGGATAGCACTCCTGATCGCGATCGCTGTGATAGAAAGATAACGGGAAAAGTCAGGTTCAGTTAATCTCTTCGTTTATACCATAACCGAATTTACGCCGCAGTGTACTAGTAAAAGAAGCTGACTTTTCCCGTTATCTCTTTGATGGAGCCATCGCTTACTATACCCTTAGCACAAAGCCCTATTCTCTCGTGATTTATTGTCATTAAACTTAAGTTGTTGAGAATAAAAGATATTTTGAAACCCTTGCTATTTCGTTGTTTCACGACTTAACGGGAAAAGTCAGGTAAAAGAAGCTATCCATAAAATCTTACCCAAAAGAAAAAAGAGAAAACTAGCTTGGATTAGACTTTGGTTTCAAGATGAAGTCCAATTTGGTACTAGAACTATTAGAAGAAGGAGAATCACTACCCAAGGTGTTAAACCCATTATGCCAGTCAATATTGGTCACCAGGCTTTATGACTACCACGTTATAGTCCTTGATGGCTTTGCCAACTCCCTAATTATTCCTAAAAATATAGTTCTGCTTAAACTCCCTCCTTTCTGTCCTGAACTAAACCCAGCCGAAAGAGTAGCTAGAAATCAAAAACAAAACTCCCTGAAAGACAACCAACAACGTAGAAGAAATCAAAACTATAGTTCAACAGGCCTTTCAAAATATTGACTTCTTTACCAGAATGACTTTGATTAACTACCCTTATCAGCAAGCCACTTGTAGGGAAATGTTTTGTTACTAGGATAGAATAACAGATGAAAGAGGGTATTTAGTTGATAGTGCTGCTTAGGTTGTGGAGGTTGGTATAATCTAAGAGTTTATAATTTTCCCGGCTGTCTCCAAAGAGGCCTGTTTTTCTTATTCTATTGATAGCAGTTTTTATGTCTGAGTTAAGCGAAAGGAACCTTCGTAATATTAGAAGTAAAAAGATTGAATCTTCACTTACAGAAGGAGTCCAAAAATCATTCAAGTCGATTGGAGATGTACCCACAGCAGTAGTCAATCAGATAGAAAGAGGAATAGAGGACCTTGATAAAACTCTTGAACTGGTGAGAACAAAGCTAGAAAAAGATAAAAAGGTCTTTGATGATAATGGCAATTTCAAGGGTTGGAATAATCATTATGTAGCTAGTGTTCTGTGTAAAGAACTGGGTATTGAAAAGCGCTTTTACTTAAACGATAATATACTCCTAAAATTAAGACGCAAATCAGCTAATTTTATTTTTGGACACGGGCCTTACGAAGAAATAGATAAAGCTTACATTCCGCCAAGTATCGCCAACATGGTGTCTTTCCACAATGCTATTCAAAGACTAGGAATCGCTTTTGCTCTGATTACAGGATTGAGTTTTGGGGAGTTACTTTCAGAAGAAACGCTAAACGTTTTTGGTTTGAAACAAGTAGGCACAGTAAAAATAATTGGAGCAGTAGCTGTAAACACTTTGGTTTTTGGTGGCTCAACTAAAGCAACTGAAAAGTTTGTTTCAGAAGATAAAAATGCAGCGCAAGCTAATCATTTCGCCAGAGCAGCTAAATTTGCTTTGATAGTTGCTCTATGCAAAGCTCCTATGGTTGGTTTCACAGGTGTTGCAGGGTCTGCTCATCAGTTTACAGCTACGGATAGAACTCTCTACGCTCAAATTCAGGCTCAGTCACAATTTGAAAAAGCTAGTAGTAAAACTCAAGAGGCAATTCAAAAACTGGAGGAAGGAGGAAAGCTATATTCTCAGCTAAAACAACTGAATGCTAAGCCAAATAAATCAGAACAGGAAAAAGCTCAAATTGAAGAAATTAAAAATACTTTAAAAGAAGGCGACTACCCTACGGTAGTTAGTCTTTACGGTGAGCAACTCTATTTGGAAAATCTAAAATCAGTAGCAGAAGCCAATAGAGGTAAAAACGATGGCAGTCAAAAAGGAATTAACCGAGAAGCTTGGGCTTTAAATTTCTTAGGTCTAAAGTACATTTCTGGGCGAGGATTTCTCGAAACTGGCCAGGGAGAATACAACAAGGAAACACAAAAGATTCAGAAAAACATGCAGGTTTTTGAAGCTCAATACATAGAAGGTTCTAGACCCAAACTAGATTTTATTAGAAAGGCCGAAATTATGAAAGAGGATTTTGCTCGATTGACTGCTTGGCAATGGTTAGACAAGTGGCTACCCAGCCTAACGTCTGATCAAGAGGCCAAAGCCATAATCGATCATCTTAAGACTGTGGATCTTAATCAGCTATCTTCCTCTGAAAAAATCAATCTGGTGAAATTAAAACTACACGACGAATTTAATTATGGAGGTAAAGTGCCAAGTTTTGTTGCTTACGTCTTTATAGCTTTACTATTTGAAGCTTTAAGTAGCTTAACTCTTGGTGTCTTATACTTTCACAAAGACTTTAGCCAAAAATATGCCAATACTGAATTTCAAGGTAGCTATCAATCTGTGGTTGATCTAGTAAAAGTAGAGGTGTCCAAGAAAATGAATAATAGAGAATTAGCTAAGCCTAAAGTGCCACAACTGAATGCTAGCTATGGCGTTTACTCAACAATTATCGACCAGATAATGAGGGAAAAGCCTATTGCTGGAGTCAGTTCTTTGATTGAGCAGTACGCCTATGAAACCTATTCTCCCAAGTATAAACAACTAAAGAAAAAACAGGAGATTGAAGCTCTTAGAGAAAAAGGAGTGGATGTGCGCCACCCTATAGTTAGGGCAGTATCACTAGTAATTAGTTTGTTGAAGAAAAAAGACGTAAGCTGAATATGACTATTGAAAGATTATCAGCTAGCCCTTCACTGTCTGTTGAGCAGCTACTGGAAGTGCATTTAAGCCACTTAACTCTGGTTTGTGCTAATATTCTCCTGCACAGCAGCCTAAACAACACTAATTTGCCACCCAATGAAGAAGCACTAGTAGTAAGTAATAAACCGAAAAGTCCTGATGACAGCAATCAGGCAGAATTAACTAGTGATCAAAATTCTATTGATAGTATACCTACACTATATGGCTTTAATTATACTGGCACTATTAGTGTTGAGAGTAATATAGACGGTTTTGGATCAGAAAGTGGTTACAACAATATAATTCAGGCTTCTGGAGAAGGGGAAGGAGGTTTGGGTGGCGAAAGTATGCCTAGTGAAGCCGGTGGCTGGGGATACTGGGGCTATAGCGAATCTATAGTGGAAGCTCCAGTAGAGGCTCCGGCAGAAGTACAGATAGAAGCTACCCCTGAAGTAGACGTTTCAAAGTACGAAGATGATATCACTGTTGAGGAAACGTTTGGTGATAATTGTGAAGCTGAAGTTAGTACTGAAGGGGAAAGTGCGGCAGATCAAATAGATTCCAATGCAGGAATAAATGATGAAACAAATATAGAAAACAATCCAAGTGACGGACAGACTGATCAGACAAGCCAAACTGATAGTGAGGGGGGAGCAATCGAAGGGGGAGGAGACGTAGAAACTCAATTAGCAGAGGAAGGAGAAAGCACAGATCAGCAACAAATTAATGACTCATCAGAATTGAGAGAAATAGAAGAGCTTGAACAAAAAGAGGAGAAGTCAGACGAAGTAAGCACTGACACTGAAGCAATCACTTCTGAAGATAGTGAACAGTCAGAGCAAAAGACAGATGAAGCAGTGCAGACAGAAATCTCTAAAGAAACTGCAACACAAGAAGTCAAGGAAAATACTGATCAGGAGTCAGAAACTGAGGACAGTAGAGAAATTAAAAAAGACCAATTAGACTACGATAATCTTACTCAAGAGCAAGAAGCAGAGTACGAGGAGAAAAATAATGACGTAATAGAAGAAGCTAACAAGCTAATGGACAGACTCGATAATACAGTGGAGAACGTAGGTAAAGAATTAGAAGCTTTGTATGACAAATACAATGACTATCCCGAAGCCACACAGCTACTGGATCGACACTTTGCTGAAGCGATGGATAGAATAGAAACTTTATTTGAAAACTTCGATGCTGCCTACGAAAGATTAAGAGAAAACCAAGGCCAACTAGACCCAGTTGAATTCGCCAGATCAACAGATGCTCTCAAGGAAGCTATTGCTGAAATCAAAGCCAATGCAGGAGAAACATTTAACAACCTGCAAGAAGAGTACAAGCAAGTACAAGCTGAGATGGAAGCTGAAGCTAACGAAATTTATTGTATCAAACTAACAGACTACTTAGAAAAATTTTCTACAGAGCATAAATTTAACTCCCTTTCTCACATGGAAGAAACTTTGGGACTAAGCTTGCAAGAAATAACTAGTATGCCAAGCGACCAGATCGACCCTTATATAGAAGCTAAGATTGAGAGTTATGCCCAAGAACTAGAGTATCAAGAAAACCTAACTGAATTCACAGATGCCTTCATAGTTGAAGCCAGAGAAATGAATATTTCTACTGAACAATTACTTGAGATTACAGGAGTAAATAGTATTGAAGAAGCTTATCAGTTAGGAGCAGAAGCAATAACAGAGAGAATTGAGGGATGGGAGAATAAACAGAAGGAAGAGTTTGAGAAAGATTTGGGAGAGTGGGAGTATTCACTTGAAAAAATAAACTTTGAAAACCATAAAAAAATAGTGAAAGAGTTTAAAGAATGGGTTAAAGAAGTTAGAGAAAAAAGGGTTGAACCCGACAGACAAAAATATGAAATAAAGATGATAGCTGATATTGAAGATAGATTTGAAAATAAAATTATTGATCAACAAAAAAAAGAATCGGAATTAAGTGAGGCAACATCTAAAGGCAATATAGCTGTTGCCAAAGCCAATATTCAAGGATTAGGTGAAAAAAAATACGAAGCTTTTAGTAACTATAGAGCAGTAAAAGAATTTAATTTTGCTAATTATGCAAGTGATGGACTATTTGATGCCAAAGTCATAAATGATTATGCAAGAATACACGATACGGAAATGCAAATATTAAGCCAAATACATAAGGATTTAGGTTGTCCAGAAAACGAATCAAAAGTTTCAGGAGAGGTATTACTGTATTCCAAGAACGGAGTATGTGAATCTTGCTTATATGTAAAAACTCAGTTTGAATACAAATATCCTAATATCAAAGTGACCTTCATGGACAATAAGAATGGAAGGACGTACATTAATTTAGAATAATTAAACTATGTATGATGACTTATAATAGATATATATCGAAAAATGAATTGATACAGTTGGATTTTGGTTTACAACAAGGACAAACTTACACATATCATTTCTACTATCAATTCTATGATATTTTAGAATTGAATGAAAATTTTAGGTACAGAATTTTAAGTGACAATGATATGACAATAACTATCATTTTTGAAAATGAATGGGAAGCAGAAAATTGTTTTGCTTTACAAATTAATCGATATAATAAAGACCCATACAAAGAAGGGAAGCACAGAACTATAATCCGTACACATAAAAACAGAGAACAGGCCATTATCGATAAATGGAATCAATTACTTACAGATCCCAGATTTAAAACACCACTAGATCCTAAAGCTTTCAATCATTTTAACTCAATCAACTATCATGGAGAGTCATACTATGACGAAAATGGCTATTATATTTGTAATCCAATAGATGAAGTTGAAAATAAATATAGTGTCAAAATACCTTTAACTAAAGAAGAAGCTGAGCAGATATGCTATTGAGAAGCAATACGGTTCAAGACTGAAAAAACAAAAATATGAGAGGAGAGATTATTGTTTCTACTGAAATAGAGTCTGCGTAAGTTGTCAATATGTTAAAAGAACAATTTGAACAATACTATTCTGATGTAAAGGTTGTATATACAGAACAATTACTTGAGATTACAGGAGTAAATAGTATTGAAGAAGCTTATTAGTTAGTAGCAGAGGCAGTAACAGAATACTGAAAAGTACAAAATAAAATGCTGAAGAAGCCTGAACAACAGAAAAAACCGATTAAAGAATTTGAAGAAGCCAAGAGAGTAAAAAAGAGGTGCCTGATCTATACGACTATCTCTGCAAGTATATTGACTTTTGGCAGATTCATACCTGAAATGCGCTACTCCTTTGATTCCTGTCGTTACAATACTAACTCTAAAATACAAGAAAGGTTATTAACAGCAGGTGTTAGTGATAGGGGGGACTATCAATATGTTTACAGGCTAGAGGAGCAAATGAAGGCTAAGGCTTTAAAGGGACAGAACTTTGATTTACAAACCGCTCTAGCTCGAGAGAAAAAACAAATAGTTGACCAGTACAACAGCAAGCATCCTGAGCCTAAACACTTACACCCAGTAATTGAATTTACAGATAAGATTCTAAATCCTACCTCTCCTTTCTTACACGCTTTAGAGCATAAAGAAAGTAGTGATCAACAGCACAAGTTTGAACAGAATCGTCTACCGGAAGTATTTGTACAGTCTTTAAAACTTGAATATCAAAAGTTAGAGAAGCTAGAACAGAAACTAGCCAAGCTAGAAGAAAATCACAACTTATCACTACAAGAATTAGCGAACAAAAAGGAAGAAATTAAAGGTCAGTTGAGAGAGTTATATTTGTCTGGTAGGTACAATAGAGTTAATAAAATTCTGCCTCTAATAGTTAAGGATGGGTACGAGCCAGACAGTGCAGAAAGTCTGGGTTTAAAGGTAGTAGATTTTTTACTTTCTAGTGTGGAGTTTGTAACTAAAGCTAGTAAGAATTTGTTAACAGACGAACTGGTTTTGGAAATTCTACTTATCTACACCATTTTTCTGCTAAATGTGTGTTCCTTTTCTAAGTTACATCTGACTCACAAGCTGTTTGGAGCTTTATTCGATAAAGCCAGTGTCACTTCGTGGTTTTTCAACACTCTTAGTCAGACAACAGTCAAACTTGAGAATTTAGGTCTGAATTTGAGAGCTAGGGTTGAGGCTGCTAAGTTTAGTCCAGAAGTGGAGAAAGGAACAGTTCTGAAAACTCTCTTAGCCAATAAAGAGTGGAAGGACAAAGTAGAGATAATCAGACAATATCTTGCTACTTTCGGTTTTGAGATTGATACTACACAAACTTTATCTAGCCCAAAAGGTAAGCTTAGAGAGCTAAATGGCCAAGAAAAGCTAGTAAAAATATGGGCAGAATCATTACTGGAAGTTCAGTATCTGTTTGAAAATCTTTTTCCCAAGGCTAGGGAAGTAGAGTACAAAAATAAGCAAGTGATTGAAGGTATTTTTGAAGAAATCAGAACAATTAGAAACTGGATTTTGTACTTCAAACTCAGCCTACAACTACCCCTTTTAATCAAAATGTCGGGTAGTCTGCACTACGCTATCTGGGACAATATGATCGATATGGTAGGCATGACTGACGGTTTAATCATAAAAAGCAAAAGGGACTACACACTTCTGTCCGAAGAATTAATGGGAGAATTTGGTTTCAAAATAGATACAGATACTCGTGCTTTCAAAGAAAGGTTGTCTAGATTTAACAAAACACTTACTAGATGTGAAGCGGCTGGAAAAAGGATTGGTAACAAAGTTGGTAATAAGGAAACTTTTGATGACTTAAGTAAATATCTACTTAGTCTCAGTATAAATCTGAATAATCTAAAGAATCAGAGAGAAAATTTTGACTTGGAATCTCTAAAAGAACATTTGCAGACTATGTTCATAGCTTCCAGTAGCCAATTCTTTGGCATGGAGATGGCCGAAGTTATAGCTCAAGATTTAGAAAGAATAGGCAGAATTTCAGAAAAGTATGGCTTGGAATTCATTGTTAAATGTTTTATCCTATATACTGTGTTAAAAGAGCAACTAAAAGTCAGTACAATTAGGCAGGAAGAGTTAGAGTTTGATGTAATTGATGAAAACAATGCATTCAAGGGGTTTTTGGGAATTGGTAAAGAAAAAGTGAGTTTGAGAAAAGAGATAGTAGCTAACTGGCAGTACGACAGAATCTTTAATCTAATACTTGAGCCAATTAATGAGAGCTTGCAGGCTCTCAAAGAAAATAGTTTAATACTAGAAACTTTTCTAGCTGACTCAAGTTGCCAGTCTTATTCAGACCTGCGGCAGTCCACTCTGCGAACACTGAAAACTTTAGAAATTAAGTTAAATGTTGATAATCCTCTCTATCCTCTCGAACAGGAGCTAGCAAGTAAGCAGCAAAAAATTAGTTGGATAGAAAATAGACTGGAAGAGATAAGAGTCAAATCAGAATCTAATAGAGGTTGCGATAAGACTGAAGCTATCAATAAGTTATTCTGGCTGCAAAAAGTTTTAACAGATAATTATAATCCAGAATTAGGTAGCACATTTCAGGTAGATACAGATCAATTTCCGGCTTTTGTAAGTGAGCAAGAAAGATCAGATAGGGTAGAACTAGCTAAGCGAATCAGAAAGCATATAAGTATGCTGACCCAAACTTGGCAAAAGCATATTACTGGTTCTGGAGGTTTAGACAGTCTAGCCTCAAACTGGCTTTCTTTAGCTGATGGCATTCTAGAAGACATAAGACAATTAGCTCCAGTACTGTTTAACAGAGAGAGTGAAGCAGAATTTGCTACTTTCGATCACTATCTGGAAGAACAGGATCTGTCAGTAATGCAGAGAATATTTAGGGCAAAAGCTTACTTTCAAACTGTTATAGATGGTACTGATCTAAACGGGGTAAAATACAAAGACGCTCAAGAGTATCGTTTCAGTCGAATCAAAAGGAGACTGCTTTCGGTTATAGCTAGTCTAAACAGCCTAGCTGAAATGGTAGATAAAAAAAGTTTAGAAAGGATAATTGAAATTTCACTAGAATATGAGGTATTTGCAGAGGATTTGAGTCCACATAGTACAACAGACTACAAAAAGACCAAAGTCCACATTCTAAAAAAGGATGAAAACAACCAAATCATACAAAATTTTAATCAAATTGATAATCCAAACTTCAAAGACAACAATGGTAACTTGATTCCAATTTTAGCTGAATTAGATAGGCAAAACCTAGGGCCGCATCTATTCAATTTTGGTACTTTTGTTGACAGCAACAATATCTCTAGAAAGTCAGGACTTAGCAAACATGGTAAAGACTGGATAACTAATCACAAATACACCTCAAAACCTTTAGCTGAAAAACATTTTGGTAATCTACTCGACACCGGCTTTATTAATTTTTTGACTCATATATCTCTAGAACAAGAAAAAGATGAGTGGATTGGATCTGTCAGGCAAGAAAGATATACTTTCTTTGAAAGATTAATGCACTACACGGATACTCAAGAGTTTAAAGAACTATATAAAACAGTTGATAAAAACAATCAAACTAGTCAGCAAATCAAAAGATTTTTGTTGAGACTACTACAGTTTTTACCTGCCAGTCCCACGGCATACAAGAAGTATCAGCCAGAGCCTAAGCTTTAATTTTTGACCTTATTACCTAATCATACACTTCAAACATTTCACTACCAAGTCTGACGTGTATTTTCTGATTTAGGATATCGGTAATATAGTCAAATAACAAGGCTCAAAAAGCTGAGGTTGCACGCAGAAAAACGTACAACCATTAGCATTTCAAAATCTCTCCTTATTTTCTCTCCTTACTTTTCTTCTTTAGCGGCACAACCCGCTTACCCAAAACAGATTTGTCAGGAGCAATCGTGGTCTTTTTGTTGAGTCGCAAATGGTAGCACAAGCTGTCAACGCTCTTACAAGCCACAGCACTGGGGAGAATATTTAGCCCAAGAGGCAGACCAGCAGCTACACACAATAGCATAATTGCCAAAGCAGGAATGGTTTTGGAGAGATTGACTCCAGTCCAAAACAGAGATTGCTTGAAGTTGTCAATCACCTCCCGTTGTATCTTGACTCTCTCTGCTTCCAACTGCTTTAGCTCGTCTGACCTTTGAATCTTCTCAGCAACTCAGATCCACCTTTTAGGGAATGAAACAGCCCTGCTTAGCACAAAGCCCTATTCTCTCGTGATTTATTGTCATTAAACTTAAGTTGTTGAGAATAAAAGATATTTTGAAACCCTTGCTATTTCGTTGTTTCACGACTTAACGGGAAAAGTCAGCTTCCATCATTCTGGTAAAAGAAAAACTGAAGGTAACTTTATGGGTAAAAGCATACCAAGTCTCTTGATACCAATATTATTTGTGCATAATACAATCGAAGGCATTTTCTATTATGGTCATTTATTGTACATAAACTTCCAATGAAAATTCTGAAATATAATTTTGTACAAATTACATTTTCCTACTAGTTTAGAGTCGCCTTTACAAAATGAACTCCTCCATCTGAACTACAAGGTTGTCCTACAAAATCTATTGAAAAATCACTTTTATTAGTAATATCAAGGTTACGGTTCTTTAAGTTTCCAGGTAACAGTTTGTATTCTCCTACTTTTTGTCCGTCGAGGTACAATGCAACATAACTTGGAACTGGACAATAGTTACTATCGGATATTCCAAAAGCCAAACTAAGATGAGTAAATTGTTTCCCATCTGAGTTATTTTTTAGGGAACATGTTATCTTCAAGCCATAAACCATGTAAATCATGGATTTGAAACGCCGTTTAGATATTGAAACAGGATATCCATTAGTGACTGGTAATGAAGGAGTACAATCGAGTTTGGTTAAATCAGGTTGTAAAATTTCAGAACTATTACGGTCATCACCCTCTCCTCCTGAGCCTGGAGATTCTGTAGGTTTGTTGGTAACAAGTTCTAAATCAATTTCTCTTGGTTGATTAGGATTTATTGAAAAATTGATTGGAAAGTTTCTCTGTTGATACCCTTCTTTTGTCAGAATAATTGTAATCTCCCCAAGTGCTTGCTTTGGAGCTTGAAATCTGTATGTTCCGTCATCAAAAGTCCTAGCCTCAAGAACACCTAATTGGTGAGTAATATTGACTTTTACATCTTTCAACCCTTGCTTACTTTTTGAATCTCTTACAACGATTACTAAATTTTCTAAATTACTATTCGGCGATGACTCCGGGTTAGTAAGTGAAGTTAATTTAGAAACATCATTATTTTTATTACAAGTAAGCTGAGTTGTAACAGTTCCCCCTCCTAATACTCCTACTAAAAAGCAGATTATTCCAGACCAAATCCAACCCGGTATATTTTGCATAATAGATTCGCCAAACTTTTCTTGCAATATTATTAGACAAAAAGAATTTTTAATTTCTCCCATTCCCAGCTTTTCTCTTCATTACTTCGTTCCCTGTCACGATACTCCTGCCATTGTCTAAGTAATTCCCTTTCGTCCTCTGTCAATTCTTGACTAGGATTAATAGGCTGCTATCAAGGTATTGAGCCGAGATGCCAAAACGTTTTCTTAATGCCTCAAAGTATTAATTTTTCGTACTTATAAGCGGAATCATCAACCTTGAGTATTTTACCAACTTCGGGTCAATTGTTGGTATTTACGTTCTGACTGTGAAAACAACAGTTAGCAAACTTTGTGGAATAAGATTAGTCTGAAATTAGGAAATGTACTACATAAGGCATACTCAGTGTCAGCTTCCATAATCGTTTTTTTTAATCAGTCTGGCGGTGTGGGCAAAACCACACTCACACAAAATATCGGCTACCACTTGGCCCAACTAAAGAGAAAGGTTCTTTTAGTGGACCTTGACCCTCAGAGTTCGCTGACCACCTTTATGGGTTTAGAACCTGCCGATTTAGACAAAACAGTTTACCACGCCATTGTTCATCAGCAAGAGTTAAGGATTCTAAGCAATATTCACGGTATGGATTTAGCTCCTTCCAATATAATTCTGAGTAAAGCGGAAATGGAACTGGCAGGGGCAATCATGCGTGAACTGCGGTTAAAACAGGTATTGGAAAAGGTACAACAAGAATATGACTTTATTTTGATTGATTGTCCCCCAAGTCTCGGAATCTTAAGTATTATGAGCCTGGTGGCGGCAACTCACGTTTTAATCCCAATCCAGACCGAATTTAAAGCTCTCAAAGGAACCCAGATGCTTTTGAACACGATTTTGGAAGTGCTGAATTTAGCCAATCGTAATTTAAAAATTGCTGGCATTGTGCCCACCATGTATGATGGGCGCACAGCCCAAGGAGAGCAGAGTTTGAAAGCGATTAATGAGCAGTTGTCCAAAATTGGAACTGTTTTTCCAACCATTCAGCGGGCAACTGATTTTGCCAATGCCTCGCAAAACCGCAAACCCTTAGCTCTTTATAGTCCAAAGCATCCTGCCATAAAGTTACTTCAGAAAATTGCCAAAAAATTGGATAATCTGTCATGACAGCGAAAAAGAAAACATCTGAAACTTTTCAATTTGGTGGTGTTCTTGATGCTTTTGTCAGTCAAAGTGAAAACAAGACTAAAGATAGTAGTTCATTGCCCTTAGAAACTATCGTTCTGCCTAAAAATCAGCCACGGCGTTACTTTGACCATCAAGGGCTGGAAAAGCTTAAGCACTCTATTGAGCAGTATGGTATTCTTGAGCCATTAATTGTTCGTCCTTTAGAAGATAATAAGTATGAGTTAGTAGCTGGAGAAAGACGGTATCGAGCAGCGACAGAACTGAAGCTAGTGGAAGTTCCGGTTGTCGTTCGGGACTTAAGTGACAAGGAAGCCATTCAGGTTGCTTTAATTGAGAACTTACAGCGTGAAGATTTGAACCCGATTGAGGAAACAGCAGGAATTCTCAACCTCCTGAGTGTAGAGCTTGATTTATCAATTGACAAAGTGAAATCGCTACTCTCGCAGATGAAACACGCTGCTGATGATTCTGGGCATAACGTTATGCCCAAGGAATCTAATGTAGTAGAGCAGATATTTACTTCTCTGGGGAAAATGACCTGGGAATCCTATGTTAAAAACAGACTGACGCTATTAAATCTGCCGAAAGAACTTTTACAAGCCCTTGAAAAGGGTTCTATAGAATATACAAAAGCCAAGGCTATTGCAAGTATTAAGGACGAAAAGCAGCAAAAATCTCTCCTCAAAGAAGCCACTGCTCAAAATTTATCTCTAAGTCAGATAAAAGAGCGGATTGCTCAACTGAAATCCAGTGAAGCCAAAGGAAATAGCAGCAAGGGCGATAGCCCAAAAACCTATGCCAGCCGCATGAAAGAAATTTATACTAAAACAAAGAAAATTAAATCCTGGGATAATCCGGATAAGCAGAAGGAATTTGAGGCGTTGTTAGAGAAGTTAGAGAAGCTGCTCTAGTTGAGGCGAGAACCAAAGAAGAGCAACAACCAGCACCACCCCCCGCAACTAATCTTCTTCTGCTGTATTTTGCATCTAGCCGAAACCACTAAGGGAAGTTGTATTGTATTACGCTACATTTTCAAATAACATTCTATACAAGGGTTTAAATTCGACTTCTCTACCTTGAATTAAGTCTGTTTTTTCTAAGTTTCTTGTGACTACCATCGCCTTGGTTACGTTACCCTGATATTCTCCAGAGAGAAAATTATTCATGCCTTTTAACATCGTATCATTATCAATTCGATCACTGAACTTACTTTCAATTAGCATCACGTCAAAACCTCCTAGTTGCACTACAAAATCTATCTCAGACTTATCTACTGCCCAGTAAAAAACGTTCTCTTGACCATACTTTTCACATAGATGCAGGTAAAGGGCGTTTTCGGCTACCAAACCTTCCTGGTCTTTCAAACCCCCGTTTAAACTATTTCGATTGCCAATGTCTGTGAAGTAGAACTTATTGGGGCTAGTGATTTGTTCTCCAAGCTTATATGAGAAGCGTGGGCACTCTAGAATTAAATATGATTCTATTAAATAGCCTAAATACTGTTTAACTGTCTTATCGCTTTTCTCGCCCATTATATTGGTAATTTTACTGTACGATAGAGGCTTAGTCAGTTGTACAGCCAACCACCTAAGCAAGTCTTTAAGTAATTTGGCGTTAGTAACTGGGTAAATACTGACAACATCTTTAAATAACACAGCATCCAAAAGCTCGGACAAATAGCTTTCATCTCTCTCTAGAACCCACTCTGGAAAACCTCCTACTTCCAAATATTCTTTGAGTATGGGTTCAAAGCGGTAACTCTCGGCTAAAGTTAGTTGGTAGTTTTTAAAGTTGATAAACTCTGAAAAATCCAGAGGGTAAATATGAAAACGCTTCTGCCTGCCTGTTAAAAAATTAGACTGATTTTTAATCAAAGTACTGGAAGAGCCGGAAACTAGGACTTTTACTTGCTCTGAATCATATAGATTGGCCACTTGCTGATCCCAATCTTTGATGTGCTGCACCTCATCTAAAAACAGATACACCTCTTGTTCTCTGGGTAAGTTGTGAACTGTACGGTAGGCTCTAATCAAGTCTATAATATCCAGCCCACTAAAATGAGCGTGGTTGAGAATACAATAAAAGACATTTTTGGCTTCAATATCTTCTGTTTCAATTAGGTCTTGGATTAAATCATAAATCAGATAAGTCTTGCCAACTCTTCTAGCTCCAAGCACTACCGATATTTGCGTACTCTTTAGCAAATTACTTTTTAAGGACCGAAAATACTTATCTCGTCTTTTAATATTTTTTCTCTTACCAGTCCAGAAGTAATTTTGGACAGCGATTGTTTCAATAGCTTCACTGGTTATGACCCTTGGCATACGCAAGCATCATCAAGCTATTTCACAGTTTTGTCAAGTTTCTCGTAACCAATTACGAACTTACATTGTGTTTTCTCGTAACCAATTATGAATTAATTGTCTGGAATTTTGTCTAAATTCCGCAATTTTTCTAATCAAAATCAAAAAACCGTTAAGTTTGAGCCCTTGCTTATCCACAAGCACCATAGCGAAGATATCAATAGCACCACCTGCACAGCCAATCTTCTCTTGCTAGGGCTTTTATAGTCCCTTCTCTGGTCAAAACCCCTAACTTCAGTTAGGACATTGGTAAAATACCAGAGTACACCAAGGGTAGTCACACGCTCCACAAGATTCAAGTCCATTTAGTATGGATTACTAAATATAGGTACAAAGTTATTAACACCAAAATTGGAGCTAGGATTAGAGAGTTACTGAGGCAGATATGCCACAATTTAAAAATAGAAGTGCTAGGTGGAGTTGTATCTTCTAATCACATTCACCTGTTTGTAGCCATTCCACCAAGTATATCGGTCTCTAAACTAGTGCAGTACCTGAAAGAAGCTAGTTCCAAGAAAATTCAAGAGGAGTTTAGTGAGTTAAGAAAAGTGTATTGGGGCAGACATTTCTGGGGTAGGGGATTCTTCTGTGTCTCTGCAGGCAACGTTACAGATGAGATGATTAAGAACTACATAGACAATCACGACGACACTGAACAAGTAGAGGACAATTTCAAGTTAGATGCTAGTCTTTAGTGAGCTTTCAGATCAAGATTGAATCTTTCTCCTTTAGGAGAGAGTGGTTTAAAGCAGTGGTCAGGTTGATTAGGACATAAACTGAGTATAAAATCACTACAACAAGGGACTTTCAAGTTTGTTGCCCATTGCCCATTCCCTGCTATATGTCCTAATTGAAGTGGCGACTGCTATATCTAGCCGAAAATACCAGAGAGATAGGTAAGTGCGATCGCTTTTTGATTGATGCTTGCCTAATAATGCTGTACCATGAACAAAATCTTGAACACCCAGTCAGTATACATTTTACAGCTTTAAACACTCAGCAATTTTTGGGTACATTTATACTAAACACAATTTGAGAAAATTAGGTAAAACCTTTACACTACAAAGATTTTGATTTTCAAGGGATAAATTCCATACCTTTGTACCCAAATGTACCCATTTTTGGTTATCCGCATTATTTTTTTGACTAACAAGCTTGTCAGGTAAAGTTTCCAAGGTTCAGTTGTTGTTAAAAATAAGTATTTTTACTGGTTTTTGGCGAGAAGGGAGATGGAATTTTAGAGTTTAAAATCCTTAGCCTTGTTTTGTCCAAATTTTAGCTCAGACCCAAAACATATCTTTAAAAAAGTTCTTCTACTAAAGCGGACCTTGATTCTATCGTTCTCCAAGCGAAAACGTCAATTTGTACAACTGGCGTCAAAATTTGTTTTCTACTCCTCCAAATCTAGAGAATCCAGCAGCTGCTCTTCACTAGGCAAGAACTTGGCAATCTTTTCTGGCAGGCTTTGAAAGTTGTAGGTAACTACACTCACCGGCTTGTTAGTAGATCTGAGAGCGTACTCTACAAGACTTCTATTTTTATCCCGACACATCAAGATGCCAATGGCTGGGTTTTCCTCTTTGTATTTGTAATCGGTATCTAGAATCTCTAAATAGCCCTGGATTTGGCCCATATCCTTCATAGAGAAAGCTTTAGCTTTTAGTTCAAACAGGATAAAGCCTCTATACTTTCTGTGGTAGAACAGTAGATCTACGGGGTAGTCTTCCCCATCAACTTCCAAAGGAAACTGACGACCACAGAAACAGAAGTCCGGTCCAAGCTCCCTTAAGAGTTTAACTATATTGCGCACTAACCCGTCTTCTAGCTGTTTTTCAATTGCTTCCTCTCTGATTCCAATTAAACTCAAATTGTAATCGTCCTTAAATTGCCATCTCAGCTTATTAATCTCCTCTACGCTCATTTGGTTTACAAGCCTTTGGGAGAAATTCGTTTGCAGTTTTTGGTGATTTGCAAACTCTTTCATCAAGATTTTCTCTTCAACAGCGCGCTTACTAAGCCCTTGTTCAAGACAGAGGTTGATGTAGAATTCTTTCTCGACTTCTTCTTTCACCTTCTCCATGATGATCACATTTTGTGACCAAGGAATTTCTTGCACCAGTGGTGCAAGTTTTGACTCTTTATAAGTTTCATAAAACTTCTTCATTCTCCACAGATTGTCTTTGGAGTAACCTTTGATTCCTGGAAATTCTAATTTAATATCTTGAGAAATCCTATCTACTACATTGCTGCCCCACTTCTCTTCCTCTACCTTTTGAGAAAGCATCTTTCCAGTATCCCAGTACAAAGCAATTGACTCTTTGTTCACTGCCTTCAAAGATAAATATCTAGCTTCTTGGACGCGTCTTTTCAGGTCACTAAGAAACTGGGGATAGGAGGAAGGCAAGCTAGAGTTCATGCCCTCAAGGTGAGCAAAGGCTGAATTGTTGTCAATCTGAAGTAAAAAACTGAATCGAAAATAAGTTTTGTTTACTGCCCAAATTCTGGTTTGCTAAACCACTTTTGTCAAAAAAGTGCATAAGTAGAACTTCGCCAAACCCCGCCAACACTTTGCTACAACTTGCCCAGAATCCAATCAGAACTGCCACCGGAAATCCGAACCGTGCGCACTCTCTTTTTTTTATCTTGGTAATGTATAGTGCAGCCCAGAAACCAGCCTTGCTCTGCTTCTACCTCAATTACAGTAGCTGTGACGGTCCATTTATTCTCAAGGTGGCGCAGGGTGGGGTAGCAGCGAATGCGATCGCCTGCTTTGAAAGAAAAGTCAAAGGGTTTGAGACAGGTGTCAATACTGTCAATTGTTTTAGAAATTTCTACTGCATTTTCGTTCGCGTAATGGTCGCCGTAGTGAGCATTACGCGAATCATTACGCGGCTGTGTTCCTTGTCCTGTAATATTTTCAGCCGTTTCGCGTAATGAGTGTAATGGCGTAATGGTTTTGCGAGGTTTTTCAAAATCATGATCCACTACTGGGGGAGTATCGTTTGTCTTGGTCGAAAAATCCGAATCATCATTACACTCATTACGTTCATTACGCGAACGCTCAAAACCATTACTAGATAAAGATTCTCCTTCAAAAAAATCATTACGCGAACCATTACGCGAAGAATCTAAATCATTACGCGAACGGTCAAAACCATTGCAGGCTCTGGATTCAGGACCATTACGCGAAAAATTAGCAGGTATAAACACCCAATTTCTTTTTTGTTTTTCCACCCGCCCGTAGCCCATAGCTTCTAGCTCTCTAAAACAGTCAAGAGCTTGTGAACTACCTTTAATGGCATTGAACTTTGTAACTGCATCTCTACAGGTTAAGACACCTTTGCTACAGGCGTACTCAAGCAACTTAGCCAGCAGCGCGGGTAGTTCACCCTTATCAGCTTTGCTGTCAGCGTGCAGCGTTTTAACTTGCCCAATGTAGAATTCAGCCAGGGTGATCGCCTGATTCACGGTCTCTAAAGAAATTTCATTATCAACAAAGGCAACCACACTGCCATTGACAGCCATCTTTACTGCATGGAGGTTTAGTGCCAAGCGCCCAATTGCTCCTTCCATTTTGGAGTAAACTGCCCTCATCCCTGGCTGGGGATGACTAACCCGTTTTAATTCCAGTTCGTTGTAAACAGCTTGGTAGCGCTTAAAAGCTTCTCGTGACAGTTTATACTGGCAAAGGGGTAATAAGGCAATACGACGGTAGCAAGCAGCAAGTAGCTCCTTGAGATTAATATCTGCGTTATCGTCTGGTAATTGTGAGGCTGCTAGAGGCTGGATTACAAACAGAAACCGTGCCCACTGTCCATCAGCGTCTTTTAAATCTTTGGTGTGTTCCTTCAGGACCTCTGGCTGAATTCCACCAAAAATTGAAACATAGATGCGTTCTACGTCAACTTTGATACCACCGGCTCTTAGAACCGTTTGCCCCAGACCGTCGTAGTAAGAAAGCATGTCCTGCTTATCTGAACCTTTGCCCCCTCGGTACTGATTGGCTGAGTTGAACAATCCCACCAGTTCATCAATCAGGGCAAACATAGCCTTATTAGGGGTTTCCTGAGCTTGGGTTTTAATCCCTTCTCCAGTAGCTTCAGTAAAAAAGTAAACAGGCAATCCTGGTTTAGCAGGTTTTGATTCCTCCTGCGGTGCTTTCTCCCACTTGCTCAAGTCGCACTCATACTGAGCTAGTTGCCGCTGATAATTATCAGTGACTTCGTTTTGCAAAACCCTTAGCGGTTTCTTAATCAGCGTTCTGTAGACGGGCGATTTTTTTTGTCCCGATTCCCCAACTACTGCCGAGAACAAGACAGGAGGAACGCTAAAGTCCATTGCTCTATGAATCACTAGTTCTGTCCCAACTGGATGCAGGGTAGAAACTGTGGTTAGGACTGCGGTTAAGGCTACAGACTCAGGAATGTTTAACCACCTGCACCACAGTTTAAGCGGATAGGCTAACTGTTTGGGGAGAAAATCAACCAAATCAAGCGAGTTGTCTCCAACTGTTAGTAGCTCGCCAATTTCCCCTTTTCGCTCCTCTCTGCCTTCCTCTACTTCTAAATCTTGGCGTAGTAGGTTGGCAATCGCCTCAATATCTCTGCTCGCAGTATTGGTTTGTTTACTCAGTGTCAAGAGGGCGACTTTTTCCTCGGAAGGTTTCAAGCCACGTAAGAGAATTTCTTGAATTCTATCCGTTAAAGGTACTTCTTCAATAGGGGTTTTTTGCTGAGAAACATTGCTTGGGGCGTTTTTTTGGGTCAGTGCTTGCTGCCTTCTTCTCCACGATTTAATACAGTTCAGTAGTGCATCGTCAGTCAGTGTTGCTGTAGGGTTGTCTTTCTCGGCTGATTTCCAGATTTGGTCTGCTTCCTTACAGTCCAGTGGTGGAGAGCAGCGAGCGCAGTAGTTGTCAAACAAAAGTCTTACTTCTCCACTGAATCTCTCATGCAAATATTGCAGCCGCAGACTTGTCCCAATGAGATTACGGGCTAAGGCTGCTCCTGTATCGTTTCTTCTCCCTTCTGGTTCCCCGTTGGCAATTAAATGTCGCTGTTCTAGCGTCAAACACTCAGAAAGTGGTATGTCGCCGCTTTCTGTCAGTGGTGATATAGATGGTAGTGTTGCTGGATCAGTATAAGAAGATACTATTTTCTGTGGCGGTACAATTGCTCTCAAATCTTCAAAGCTATAACAATTACCGCTTGCTGCAATAATTACTGATGGGAAAGCGCCCCTCGGAGAGATATGGTAAGCCCCAGCTAGGCGCATGACTCGTGAGGGGTTCTTAAGCGCTCTATCGGCATCAGCATATTCCAGTAGGTCACTTTGTAACTCTTTCCATCTTACCTGGTCTACTCCTTGGTCAAACACCCAGTAGCTGTGTATTGATTTGCCACCAGTGTCTACCTGAAAAGTTGGCTCAGGCAGAGAGAGCGATCGCCACAATTCCCTAGAGATTTCTTTATCCAGATTGTCATGTTCATAGAAAAGAGCCCGACAACTTATTACTTGGTTGTCACAATGTCCGCCACCGTTGACTACCAAGTAAACACCTCTGCCTTCAATCTGCCACTTCTGAATGATTTTGATTAACTGCTCTAAATCCTTGACCTCAGCTTTCCTGCCTGCGTCGCCTCTCTTTCTCGAATCGTCTCCATGGTAAAAGGCTCTGAGATAAACGGTATCGCCTTTTTGATAACCAAGTAAAGCTAGTTGCTTGACTAGTTGCCCGCGTTCAACTACTAGTTGTCCAGATGTCTCTTCGCTATACATTCAGTTGTCCTCGATATTGATTTGTCTGACTTTGGGCGGACAACTTCTTCGGACAACTAGTTGCTCTTTGACAACCGCTTAAGCTATACTTGGCATAGTAAAGCGGAACAACTAATATGTTTGTCAAAGTTGTCCGTCCCGTTGATTTAAAAGCGCCTTAGATTTCCAGTCTTCGGGGCGCTTTTGCGTTTTCACCCATTATTGATTTTTTAAATAAGTTGTTTGTTTTCTTCTCTCCTATTTTTTTACAGGTGGGTTAATTATACACCATACATGCAGAGCCTGTTCGCATGAAGTCTTGCACAGTAGTTGACACATAGGCTCAGGCTTTCTGATTCTCTCACACAAATTAATACATCTGCTTATTAAGCAGCCAATACTTCATAATCAGTAGCATAAAAAACCTGAACTATGCTAATTACACGTAGAGAATTTGATTACTTTCCAGAGGTGACAAGTCCCACAGGGGCGGCACACTCTTCAAGCCCCGTGTTAATGAATACGTGGTAAAGCTCACCCATATCGTCCGAAACTAACCTGTATCTGTTAACGCTCAGTAGCCAGTTCTCTCCATTTGGATCGTGAGTTCTCAGGCGAAACTCAGTGGTGGAAGCTTGGTTATCTGGCTCTAAACTTTGGTGGGTTAGGCGATTGAACTCCTCTAAATCTGGCAAATGCCAGTAATCGGCTCGTCTGCGCTCCACAGCTGCTTCCAGTCCGCCGTCAGCTTCGGTCAACAGAGCAATACTGCTATCGGTTAGAGCAATTTGTCGTTCGTCAGACAGTCGTACTAGCCCTGCACTTTCGTTAGGATTTTCGGCTAGGAAATACAGAACTTCTAAAATACTGGGAGAGAGTCTCCCCTTAGCCGTAACTATGCCTTGGCGGGAAGGTAGCACTAAATTAGTCATATTTAAAACTTCCGATGATTTAGTAGGTGTGGTAGGTGGAATTCGGATAGGGTTCTTACAGTGAGGATAGAAAATCAGAATATCTCGCTCGAATTTATTAGCCCAAACTGCTACGTTGTATGCCAGGTTCTTAGCCTGCGATTTAGAATCGGCTGTTAATTCAATGTGTCCTTGAGCTAGCTTAACCCTATCTAAGTCAATGAGTTGCTTCATTGCCGTTCCTAGCTCCAAATAATTTGTCCCTTATTCTCATAATGTCCTCGGCCTGCATACCAGCTTCATGGGCTACTAGACAGCACTTGGTATCATTAGGCTTTTCACCAGTAGAGAGCAATCGCAGGAAACTTACTAGCTCCTCTTTAGAGTCATCTTCTAACTTTGGCTCAACCTTTCCTCCTTCTAGTTTGACCCATAGCTCAATAGCCTGCTCTACAGCATCTCCCTGCTTCAAATCCTTTGACACAGTAAGACCCTTAAATCTCCTGATTAGACTGATTGGAAGATGCGCACAGATTTGCTTGTAGTCTTTATCGCGCTTACGGTCAACCATTTTGCCAGATGTCTTTTCCTTTACTAGACATTTACTACTGTTATAGCGCCTATTGTCCTATTTTTATAAATGTCCTAACTTCCTAAAAAACATATTGTCCTAACTTCCTAACTTATGTTATATTAGCCAGTGTGAGGCAAAAACAGCAAGTCAAGTCTAGTTACCTCAAGCGAGAATGTAAAAGTTTGGAGCGAGTAATAGCTTGGACGGTAAACGATTTCAATCAAGTTTGCTGTATGCCTTCCCTGAACCATGACAATTTAATGATGTCTGCTCGTTAACAAGCTTCTTGGCAGAATACGCGGCAAACGGAACAAAAGGAAACGACATTGAGGTGTGGGGATACTGCAAGCGGCAAGACATCAACCCTCTCTTTGGCTATCTACAGCCCTATTCGGTTGTACTAACTCATATTGACAATTTGGTAAAAAGTAATTGCTTGACTAACCACAAGCAAGATTGAAGTCCTTGCCTGTATTGAAGTTCACACAGGAGCAAAACCAATGCTGGAATTCGGCGATTTGAATAACTGGCTAGAGAACTGGATTGCTACTGCCTCTGAAGATGAGCTACGGAGTAAATTCAAAGACGTTATGCCCTATCTGGCAGAAGAGGACATTGCCTATCTCTTCTATTCCTTAATTACTAAAGAATATCCTGAAGAGGAGGTTGATGAACTCTTTCAGATAATGAAACATAACACTCATTAGCTTCTCACAACAGGCTGTTTCTTTCTTATAGGCAGCTTGTTTTTTCAGCCTTTATTTATCACAGTCTGAAGGAGCAAACAATATGCGAGTAAGCATTCGACAGCCATTGCAACCTTTTATCATCTGGGCTTACGAACCGCTTCGTCTTCAGCGCAAGCGGTTCGTAAGCCCAAAACTTGACAGTTCGTTAGAACTAGAACTTACGCATTGACAGAACATTGATACTATGCAGTTAAGTTCAACTTCTGTGTTAGGTGTTCTAAAATAAAATCACGAGCCACTTGAAGAGATAAATTTCTTTGGAGTTCATACCAATT
>JAESFN010000429.1_pt1 | contig 40891 bp, 29 predicted proteins | sample 9269411 | NCBI WGS metagenome assembly JAESFN01 (sample SAMN14505399, study PRJNA617100) | algae metagenome | isolation source: Iphinoe sp. HA4291-MV1 and co-occurring heterotrophs from trail next to... | place: USA: Maunawili Falls, Hawaii | collected 2009-07-25
CCATCGGTCGATAGTGGCCCGAACGTATCCGGATGCTGGCCGATCTGGCCGCCTACGTTTACGCCAAAGGACTCGAGCCGGATCTGACCTGTGCCGGGCGCTTGCCCGAGGTGCAGGGCCAGGTCGTAGTCGGCCTCGAGATCTGCGGCGAGCTTTTCCTTCACCTGGCTAAAGTCGACGGGATAGCGCCGCGTGACGATGCGCGGCTCTTCTGGCCGCTCTTGCAACAGCGCCATGAGCGCCAGCCAACTAGCGTTGCTCGTCCACACGTCGTAGGGCTCGAAGGCCGTGATCAGCACCGATTTCATAGTCGCGTGCGCGGTGGAAGAGCTTGTTTTTCGGGGCGGAACGAAGTCTTTCCAACTCTAACGCGTGCGCGGCGCGCGGCCCAGTGGCTTTTGGCGCGCGGTTCGTTAACGCGAATGTTCCGATTGCGACGCCAACCATGCGACCCGCGAAGCTTGGCGAACCTTGTGGTCGATGGAACTTAGGCAACTTCCCCCACAACGTCCTTCATCAATACGCCATGCCCCTCCAACAAGCCGACACCCTGCGTGACTGGGTCGCCAAGACCCTGGAAACCAAAGTGGCCGACGCGGATCGTAGCGACCCGATCGTGGAGACGATCCTGGTTCGCGACGGACGTTATGTCGGACGAGCCTTTCGCCAGGGCGGCTGGAAGGTCGTGTGGCCTTCGGGCGAAGATCTCGTGCAACTGTTCGATCCCGAGGGAAGCTGGCTAGGCAACATCGACATCGGACCTGCCGAACAAGACGGCAAGGTCAGCCAGGCCGGCTAGAAACCTCGTTTTGTCGTCGGCCTTCGCCTCCAGGAAGCTTTTGGGCGAACTCTTAGGGCCGGTCAACTGCCAGGGCGGGCGGGACCTCGCTAGAATGACGTGGAAAGAGGCCTCCACGTTCGTCGCGAGTCGACCACGCATGCCCTGGCAGGGAATCTACGGACACGACCCGATCGTCGACCTGCTGCGCACGGCTGAACGCCGCGGCCGCCTAGCTAGCGCCTATCTGTGGGTCGGCCCCGCCGGCATCGGCAAACTCTCCCTGGCCCGCAAGTGGGCCCAGGCCCTCCTTTGCGGCCAACGCACCGCCGATGGCGCCGGTTGCGGAAGGTGTGCGAGTTGCACCCAGGCCGCCGCAGGCACCCATCCCGATATCGACTTCGTCTGCAAACCGGCCGACCGCACCACGATTCCGGTCGACCTGTTCATTGGCGATCCCGAGCATCGCATGCAGGAAGGGCTCTGCCACCGGGTGGCGCTTAAGCCTTACCTGGGCGGGCGAAAGATCGCGCTGATCGACGACGCCGACCATCTGAACGAGGAAGGCGCCAACTGCCTACTCAAAACCCTGGAAGAGCCACCTCCGGGCTCGATTTTGATTCTCCTGGGCACGAGCGCCGACCGGCAGTTGCCTACGATCCGCTCTCGCTGTCAGGTACTGCGGTTCCAGCCTTTGGAAACGGAGATCGTAGCCAAGTTGTTGCTCGAGCGAGGTGAAGTGACCGACGCGGCCGAAGCCGAGCGGTTGGCCGCGCAGAGCGGGGGTAGCTTAGAGCGGGCCAAAGTGCTCGGCGACGCAGAGTTGTGGGCTTTCCGCCGCACGCTGTTCGACCGCCTGGCCGCGGCGCCGATCGAGTCGGTGGGACTGGCTCGTGACACACTGGCGTTCGTCGATGCGGCTGGCAAAGAGGCGTCTCCGCGGCGCACTCGTTTCCGCCAGGTGATTGGCTTCGTCGTCGAGTTGTTTCGCCAAGCCTTGCGGCGGCGGGCCGGCTGCGGGGCGAGCGCCGACGCCGAACTCGAACGTGCGGTGACCGCCCTGCTGCGCAACTCGGATCTCGACAGCGAGCGGATGCTCGAATGCGTGGAGAGTTGTTTGGCTGCGGCGGCCTTTATCGACCGCAACGCCAACCAAAGCACGCTGGTCGAATCGTGGATCGACTCCCTCGCCCGGGCAGCGGCCGGCCGGCCGCAACTCACCGCGCTCGGGGGCGGCTAGCCGCGTCGCGCTCCTTGCAGCGTCAGCACGACCTTGCGCGACCCGCCGTGCGTGCGGTGTTCACACAGGTAAATGCCTTGCCAAGTGCCGAGTACGAGCCGGCCTTGGGCAACCGGCACCATCAGCGAGCAGCCCAACAGGCAGCTCTTCACATGCGCCGGCATGTCGTCGGGCCCCTCGCAGGTATGGCGGTAGGGGGCGTCTTCCGGCGCCAAGCGGGTGAACGCATCGTCAAGGTCTGCCGGCACGTCGGGGTCGGCGTTCTCATTGATCGTGAGCGAGGCCGACGTGTGCAGCAAGAACACATGCAGCAGCCCCGTTTCGAGCTCCCGCAGCTCCGGCAAAGCACTGACCACCTCGCGCGTGATCAGATGAAATCCGGCGGGCCGAGGGGTGAGGGCCAGCGTATGTTGTGTCCAAAGCGTCATGGTGGTGCAGCGTAAAGGCAGTGGTTGCAGAGACTTGCCCGCCTGAGTGCTCGGCGGCAAAGCTTGGCGGTTGTGACGGCACGACCTGTCCAAGGAGACAGACTTTGGCCTTGCCAGATGATTGACTCTTCGCTCCGAGTGATAATAATATGCGGACCGCGGTTGCGGTCGTCACCCCCTTCCTGACTCGATTGCCAACGCCACACCCCCCGAAACGAGTCATGTGACGTGCAGGAGACACGCGGCACTGGCCGCGTGAGACAGAATATAAGTCCCGTATCTCCTGAGGCTCGTGTCTCTCGAGATGGTGGGTGAATTTGGGTGCGTTGGCTGGCGTGGTCGCCTAGACGGGCGGCCGGCCTGATTTCCGAACATGTGCGGCGGATCGTTCGTATTTGTTGCGAGCCCCGTCGTTGTTAGTTGGATTGTTGGCTTTGAGCGAGAGGAACGAACTGCCATGCGGCAAGTCCGCAACGTCTTCGAGGCGATTCAGAAGTACGGTCACGACGAGGATTTCAATCCTGCTGGGACCAACGAGTTCGATTCGACGCAAGCTCCGGCTGGCTCGAAAGAGAAGCTCGACATCCTGGCCGACCGGATTCTCCGTGGTCAGCCCTTGTGGCACCCGGAAGATCGGCCCGACTACACCGGCCTGACCGGCGCGGTGCGCCCGCGCGAGTAGCCTTAAGCGAGGATCGCTGGCAATGCTCGATTCAACCGGCTGCCTTGCAGCGCCGGTCGTGCATCGAGCTACGACATAAAGAGCCGACAAGCCGGGTTGCTTGTCGGCTCTCTTTTTTGCGCACTCACCGTTTTCTACGCTGTTATCATTAGCCCCCGGCGAGTCGCCGGGGGGAAGGATCGCGGCGCACCGAATAGCGGTTGAAATTTGCGTCTTCCGACATTAACCCGTGCTGTCCCCCCCGTCATTGACGGGGGGCTAATATTCGGTGTCTCTGTCGCAGCCAAAAGAAAAACGGCCTGGCAAATTTTGCCAGGCCGTTTCACTTTGTGTTTTGACTAACCAGCCGGTTTACGGCGTCGGCGGAGTGGGCGGCGGGGTGACCCCCAGCTTGGCCTCTTCTTCTTCCTGAATGATGATGCGTGGCGTCACCATCATCATCAGGCTCTGCGTCTCGCGGCCGATACCGACGTTCTTGAACAACCGGTTCACGTACGGAATCTTCGACATCACCGGCACGCCGCGTTCGGTGCGGCCTTCACGCAAGCGTTTGATGCCGCCGAGGAGGATCGTTCCTCCGTCCGGCACGCTGACGGTCGTGGCCACGCTGATCGAGGCGAACGTCGGCAACTGCACCGTGGTGCCGTTGCGGTTGGTGCTTCCGCTCTTGCTGCCCGTGGTGGTGTTGTCGGTGTTGTTCTTCGTCGTGCTTTCCGAGTCCGAAGAGGTCTCGCTGCCGGTGAACGTGAACTCTTGCACGTCGCCGATGTTGCTGAAGAACGGCACCAGCGTCATCCGCACGAACCGGCGGTCGGGCGACACGACGGCCTGCACCGTGAGGTGCGTGCCTTCGGGGAGCACGACGATGACCGGCTGCTGAGCGGCGGCGAAGTCGCCGACCACTGGGATCACGCTCATCACGAACGGCTGCTGCGCGGTGTCGTTCACACTCGCCTGCTGCCCGTTGAACAGCGTAACCTTGGGCGCCTGGAGCACGTTGGTGCGGGTGTCGCCCTGAGCGGCCTGCACGAAGAAGAACGTTTCGATGTCGCTGAGGATCGCGAAGCCGAAGGTGGCGGCCGTCGCGGCGTCGAACCCACCGAACTGCGGCACCGAGGAGCCGAAGCTACCTTGGCGGAACTGCAGGTCGAGGTCGCTGGTGAAGGCCGGCGGACCGTTTTCCAGGCCGCCCGTGAGGCCGACCGTGGCCGACTGGCTCGGCTGGAAGTTCGGGTTCTGGTTCTGACCCAAGATGGCCTGGGTCACGTTGGTGCCGATGTCGAAGTCGAAGTCGACGCCGATCCGCTCGAAGAAGTTGTCGTCGAGCGTGATGAACCGCACTTCGATCGTCACTTGCAGATCTTGCAGGCGGCGGAGCTGCTCGAGCAGATCGACGATCTGCTCATGCACGTCCTGGGTCTGGCTGATCACCAAGCTCAAGTTCGTGGGGAACGGGCTGATCGAGCCAGGACCGCCCACCTCGTCCCACGAGTCGGGGACGATCGTGGTCACGATCAGGTCGATGAGCGTATCGAAGTCGGCTTGTGAGCCGCCCGACAGACCGCCCGGCCCCGAAGACATCGGCTGCTGCGAGTACGGCATCTTGTCGCTCGAGCCAGGCTGAGCCAAGGCATTGGCGGCTCCGAGCGATTGGTCGTTGCCCTGGTTCTGAGCGAACATGGCGTTGTTGCCGGCCGAGGCCAGGTTGCCATAGGCGCTGCCGTTCCAGGTCACCGCGGCGTCGGCCATACCGGCCTGCAACGCGGCGCCAAGGCCCAACCGCCCGGTCGGAGCGAAGTTGGGAATCGGGATGACCAGGTCGGCCACGTTGTAAGTGACCGGATAAGCATCGCCATCGCGCTTTTGCTCGCTCGTGATCTTCAGCACGTCATCCTTGATGATGTAGCTGAGCTTGAGCGGCTCGAGGATCAGGTTCAGGGCGCTCTTGAGCGAGATCGGCGTATCGAGCGGCATGGTGATCAGCGCGTCGCCCTCCACGCCTTCCTCTTGCAAGGCGAGCTGGTCGACCACGATGGGCACGCCGGTGACCTTGGCCAAGTGGTCGATCACTTCCGAGAGCGGCTTGTCGCGGAAGTTGATCGAGACTTCGCTCGACAGCTTACGCTCGATCTGAATTTCCTTCTCCGTGCGACGGCGGCGCTGCTCTTGGCGGCGGCGGTAGGGGCTCTTGGTGAGCGTGTCCCAACTCTTGTCGAACACTAGTGGCGTCGCGTCGCCCACGCTCATTTCGCTCGCCTGATCGACATCCATCAGGGCCGAGGCTACGCCCTCTTCCTTGCGGTCGAGAATGCCTTCGTTGCGACGGAGCTTGCGGACGAAGTTCGACTGCAGCAGGAGTTGCTTGACGACCGGGTTGTCGGGGTCGAGCTCCTTGGCTCGCTTCGCCAGGGCCTCGGCCTCGGGATAGCGGTGCTCGTCCATCAACTCGTTGTATTCGTTCACGAGTTTGGCCAGTCGCGAGTCGACTTCCACTCGGATCTGCTGGCGGCGTTCGACATCGTTGAGCACCGCCTGGTTCTGCTCGGCCAGTTCGATATCGGCGCGATTGGCCGTGATGAACTGCTCGGTGTCGTTGACGCTGATCTCCAGCCGACGCAGCAGTTGATCGCGGTACTGCGGTTCGAGCCCCGAGGCTGTTACCTCGGCGCGGGCCTGAATCAGCAGGTCGAGAGCCTTCTTGGGCTCGTTCTCCCGCATGTTGCGGGCTTCGGTTTGCTTGCGAGCCAGGTCAGACGACACCTGCTTGAACAGCAGTTGCTGCCGCTTGGCGGCGTCGCCGATCAGGTCTCCGGCCGCCGGCGCCGGCGGAGCCGTGGGGTTCGACGGCGGCGAAAGAATTTGCAGGTGGCCGTCGAGCCGCTCGAGCGTCGACGCATCCAGATCGGCCCGATGCTCGTTGGCCTGGCGGAAGTTCTTCAGGGCAGCTTCCAGGTTGCGGGCGGCGAGCGCCTTTTCACCTTCGCGGAAGAGCTGTAGTCCCAGGCTTTCGGTCTGCGGCTCGGCGGTCGGCAATTGGACCGGCGGGGCCGTTTCGATCGGAGGATCGCTGGCCGGCAGATCGACCGGCGGCGGTTCAGCCGGATTGGTCAGAGCATCGGCCGGGGCCAACGCACGACCCGGCTTCGGTTCCGTCGGCAGCGGCTGAGCCGGCTCGTTCGGAGGACCGAACAGCGGCGGCTGCTCACTCGAGCCATCGTCGCCAAACGGGTCATCCGACAGCGGATCGCCGTCTCCAGGCGAGAAGCCTTCAGCTTGAGCCGCCGCGTTCTTGGTGCGATCGTTCGCCGGATCGAACAGCAAGCGCTGTACGTTCTTGTCCGGCGAGCGGGCGCCGGCAGCCGGCATCACCAATTCATCCGAGGTCATACCGGCCGGAGAAGACTCCAGGCTGCGACGCGTGCGAATGGCGCGGGCAATCGTCGAGGGACGATCTTCGCCCGGAGCAAACTGAGCTTCGGGCACTCGCAGCGCTTCGGCCTGGCGAACCAGTCCTTCCGCCCGCTCGATTTCGCCTCGAGCCATGGCCTGTCGTGCTTCGGCGGCCAATCGCACTGCCCGAGCCTTGGCCGAGGCGCCGCCCTGATTGCCGGCGATGCCGGGGTTCTGGCCGTTGGCGCGGCGTTCGTGAGCGATTCGGGTCAACAGTTGTTTGGGGCGAGCCTGCATCTCGGGCGAGCGGCCGCTCAACCGGGCCGCATCTTCGGCCAAGCGTTCGGCCTCGTCGTATTGCTTCCAGCGAAGGAGAGCCTGAGCCTGATCGACGAGCAGCGTCGCATGGGCGCGGCGAATCGCATCGCTGTTGCCTTCGGCGGCGGAACGAGACTGCAGGTGCTCGAAGTCGCGTAGCGCGGTCTCGATTTGGTCGGGGTTGTCTGCGCCCGCGTCGTATTCGATGCCGAGCTCACGAGCTTGTTCAATGCGCTGGCGGGCCTGCACCACATCGCCCACGGCCAAGAAGCGGCGGGCGGCGATCAGGTGGGCGTCGCTTGAGGAGTCGCCCGTTTCAATCCCTTCGCCCATTTCGAGCCCGGGGCGCGAACGAACGGGGACCGGCGTCTCGGAACGCTTTGAAATCGCGAAATTCGCTTCCTCATCTTCATCGAGGGCGAGCGGCTTCGGTTGGCGGCGAATCGGCGCCGGGCTTTCGTCTTCTTCAGGCGAAGTATCGGCGGAGCCGAAGGGATCGACGTTTTTGCTCGCCGCGGAGCCTGCTCGCTGTGAGCGAGGCCGCTCAGAGGGCTCCTTGCCCCCGGCGTCATCGGCCGACGACCTCTTGCCGGCCGCGGACTTGCGCTTCTCGAGGTCGCGACGCGCCTTCTGGGGCGTGTCTCCGAACAGGAACACCTTGGAGTAGGTGAGCCCGAGCGCTTCGGCGCGCGACACATAGGATTCGGCCGTTTCGAGGTTCCCCTCGGCGAGCGCCTCGCGAGCTGTTTTCAACAGCCGCTCGGCCTCCTTGCGGCGCTCGTACTCTTTGGCCTTGCTTGCCTGCCCGACGGCATGCACCGCGATGGCGGCGGGGGCAGCGAGGCTGGTGGGGTTGGCCGCGGCCGGGATGGCGGCCAGCGCCACAGCAACGGCAACACCACCGGTGAACAGCTTGGACGTCATGTTCAAAACGGCTCTCCTTGTGAGGCTGGCGGTGCCCGCGGGGCCCTTCTGTAAGATCCGTGGTGGGTTGCCTGTTCGCTCGTCCATGAGCAAACACCTTGGCTTTCACCTACAGACCTTCAGCCCTTGCGGCGCAGCACTCAGCTCGCGCATCTTGGCGAGGCTAACTCTGATTTCCCTATCCCGGCCCGATAAGTCGTTCTCGAATCCGGCAGATGAGAGCGGGATAAATACTGACGCCCCCAAAGCCGGTCAAGAGCAGCTTGGAAAAAACATCGCGTTCACGGCGAACAGGCCAAGGAATGCGAGGGATCGCGCCCTGGCAGGGCCGTCGTGGGGCGGAAGATTAGCGAGCGTGCGGCGCAGTGGCAACGGCGATTGGCCACGAAAGTGAGGCGAACCACTGCAGAATCCGCGCGCGAGCATCGTAGTCGGCGGGGACCTGGCGAACTACGGAAAGCAGGCCGCTTTCCAGAGACCTCTGAAGCACGCTTAGACGCTGTTCCAGGGCAGAAAGCGGTCCTGCCTTCTCCTGGTCGGAGAACTCATGTCGCACGAGCGCAACTTCGCCATCTCCACGTTCTCGCCTCAGGCGAACCAAGCGCCCCTGTTCCGCAGTGTAGAGCTCTCCTGCTAAAAAGGCCCGCCGCAATTGGCCCTGAGTATTGAAGTGATAGACCGGATCTTCGCCGAAATACAGGCTCGCGCAGCCATCGCGGCGAAAGCCGACGATGATGAGCGATTCACCCGCGCCAGCAAACTCGGCGCGTTCAACGAGCGCCGTGGCGTCGCGCATTAGATCTTCGCGGGATTCGCTGTCGCGCGCCATGGAGATTCCTTGCGTTCTAACGCCCGCACCGGGCGCCGGCGGTGCAGCGCAGTTCGTAGCGGGTAATGCCGGCGCCGCGACTGGGCCGCAGTTCCATGATCGAGCCGCAACGAGGGCAGTAATCTTGCTGGCCCGGCGAACCGCCCCGCTCCAAAGCGCCGGCGCACGCTGCGCACCATTTCACCTTCGGAAGCGCGGCCACGCGTTCGGCGGGGATCGGCTTCCCGCACGCTTCGCACGGCCGGGTTGTTGAGAACTCGAAGTCTTCTTCAACCGGAGTGCAGCGCAAGCCAATTCCGCCGCAATCGGGGCACTCAAGCGACCGCGCCGCGGCTCGCAACAACTCGTGAAGGATGGGCGTTTCTGGCAGCGCGGCCTTGCGCGGCCTGCCTACGCGTTCCAGCCACTGTCCGGCGGTCACGGGGCTGCATTGCTCGGCCCAGCCGCACGCCCCACAGGCAAGTTGCACGTATTCGCTATCGCGGCTCATCGAACTGCAAGAACTCTAGGGCCAGCGGTTGTGGGGTAGCGGCTCGCCGGCCGGGGGCGTTTCATCCGGCCAAACATAACTCCAGGCCGGTAATCGCGCCCCGCTCACGTCTTCGATCCAGATCAACGCGCGGAAATAGGAGCACGCCTCGCCTGGGCGGAAGTCTTCGAGCGCGTCGAGCGCTTGCAAGTCGTTGGGACTTGCCAGCTCCAGCAGTTCGCCCGATGCGCGGTCCAATCGCTCGGGCTGCGGAAGCGATTCTGTGGGCGAACCCGCTTGGCTACCCTCGCGCAGCTTCGCTTGGTTCCACACGTCGATGTCGTAGTCAGCGGTGCCCAGCATGATCAACGCGGTCTTCGGCAACACGAGCGCGGGATAGCCCTGGGGCAGCGGATAGAGCCGCCCTTCGGCCCAGGCTGGGCCAACGCTCGTGCTGCTGGCACAGAACCGGCGATGATTCTCGAAGCCGGTTTTGAGCGTGCCGTAGACGAAAAGCAGTGGTCGCGGTCGCATGGTCTCGACGTGTGCGGCGCGCGACCTCCCGCCAAAGGCCGCCTGCCGTCGCTAGGCTGACAAAGCAGCGGTTTTCCGTTCGGGATGGAGATAAATGAAGTTCTTGCCCAGTCGGCCGCCATAGTTGCCGGCCGAAATGCGCAGCAACCCGGGCGTATCGACCGAGGCGGCGATCGCGGCCTGGGTGGCCGCTTCAATCGTGCTCAGGTCGCGGCCATTGATGATGATTTCCATGATCGACTGCACGCCAGGCGGCACGCGCGACGCCTCGCCCAACTTGTCTTGCAGCGTGGGGCAAAAGGCCTCGTAGGTGCTGGCGATCGAGAACGAGTAACGGCTGCCCGCCTTCGAGCCGCTGGCCGCCACGCCGCCCGGGAACGGCTGGATGACGCCGGGCACTTGCGCGGCGCCGGCCGACGCACGTTCGGCCGCGAGCAACGCAGCGTCCTCGGTTTCGCCCATGAACCACAGATTGCCGCCCATCAGCCCCGGCTTATAGCCGAAGCGGCGGTCGATGACGAATTCTCCCGCGAGAATGGGCACCACCCACACGCGTCGGCCGAAACGCTCGTCGCGAAATTGATGTCCGTCGCCAAAGAAGGCCAGCTTGCGACCGAGTTTGTAGTAGTCCTCGGTGTCGAGCAAGTTGAACACGCGCAGCGTCGGGCAAGTCAGCAGGTTTTGGCTTACCCGCGCGAGCAGGGCCTTTTCGAGCGCTGGCACGCGGTCTTTGCGGAACTGCGGAACATGGAACTGCAGCACGGCGCCGGGGCGTCCGTCGGGCGTGCGGAAGCTTTCATCTCCGCCAGGACCTACAAAGCGGTCGAGGCCTGCCTCGCAGTCGCACATGATCGTGCTCGAGGCGTGGCCGGTGGCTGCGGCGATGCCATGTTCCAGCCAGCGCCGATCACGCCCCGTGACGAGGATCTCAGCATAGAGGCTGCGAAATGCTTCGGCGAAAGTGTCTTCGATCTCGGCTCGATCAGCCAGCATGGGAACGTCCTTGTCCTTGAATCACGCGAGTTTCGGTGATGATCTTGTCCATGAACACGTCGTGGGCCTGAGTGGGAATCTCAGGGAAGAGCTGGCACTCGAAGGCCAGGGCCACGAGCGGCGCGTCGGGGCGCGCATGCTCGAGCAGCTTGTCGTAGTAGCCGAAGCCGTGTCCCATGCGGCCTCCGCGGGCGTCGAAGGCCACGCCGGGCACCATGATGAGGTCGAGTTCTTCGACTGAGACCTTGCGTTCGGAGCGCGTCCGCCATTCGGCGGCCGGTTCGAGAATTCGATAGGCCCCGAGAGACAGCTCGTCCATCGAGCGGAGCCAGAACAGCTCGAGTTCGCCGTCGACGCAGTACGGCACGATGATCCGCTTCGATTCGAGCAGTGCCTGGGGAAGGTGTTGCCGGGTTTTGACTTCCGAACGAACGTCGACGTAGTACATCACGCAGCCGGCGGCGGCGTACTCGGGCAACTCGCAGAAGCGGTGACAGATCGACGCGCTCAGTTCTTCCTTGTTGGGCTGATCGTTGCGATTCTTGTGAGCCTGCTCGCGGATAGCCTGCTTGCGCTGGCGGAATTCGTCGGTGATTTGTACGTCCATGGCTCGACGCCGACCCGCGAGGGGCCTGGCTCTACGACTCCGGTTGAAAAAGAACTCGCAACCGCTGTGGCTGCTGGGGTTAGCCGCATTCTACGAGTTTTGGGGGCTTGTGGCCAACGGGGGCTTGTAGCTTCGTCGGACTCAATCGAACGATCAATCGCGGATGGCGATTGTGTTCGTGTTGCAAATCGTTTTGCATTAGCCCCTTACGTAATTTGTCGCGGGTTGTAGTAGGGCGTTCCGGGAAGAAAAAGAGTGGCCCGCTGATTTTTTCGCTCAAAGTCCTTGCTTTTTATTTCCGACTCGATTAGTTTGAGCCGTAGCTGATGTTCCGATTATTCTGATTGCACGAGTTCCGCCGGCGAGGCTTGCGGAGGTTGGTGCACGGAATAGCCGGATCGGGTTGCATTTCCGGGAAAATCGGTTATGCTGATCCGTCGGCTGCGACAAGGCATCTGTGTTGTGACATGACTGCCTGACAGACGAGATAGCGACGACAACGGGCAAACCCACTGAGATTGAGATCCAGGAGTAGACCACCGATGACTCGATTCCCAACGTTGCTGGCGATTGCATTGCTTGCCGTCGTCACGACGGTCGGTCAAGCCGCCACGATCAACTTCACTGCCTTCATCGACGGAACCCAAGAAGTCGATGGCAAGGGCACCGCGGACCAAGCGGACGATGTACTCGCTCCGACCGGTTCGCAAGCCAAGGGTGTTGGCGTGTTCGAATTGGACACCGTCACGAACATCCTTTCGTACGAGATTCTGTACACCGACATTTTGTTGAGTGGTGCCGAGACGGCCGCTCACATCCACGGCGCCGCAGATGCCGGCAAGAACGCGGATGTGATTTTTCCGTTGCCCTCGGGCGACTACAAGGAAGGCGTGACGGTCGCTTTGACCCCCGCTCAAGTTGCTGACATCACTGCCGACAAGTGGTACGTCAACATTCACTCGGCCGCTTTCCCCAACGGCGAAATCCGCGGCCAGATCAAGGTCGTGCCCGAGCCGTCGACGCTCGTGCTCGCTGGCATGGGTTTGGTGGGTGGCGTGCTCGTTCTGCGTCGTCGCCGCAGCTAGCACGGCTCGCCCGCTATCTCGATCTAAGTGGCAGCTTCGGCCGCCGGGATGATTTCATCCCGGCGGCTTTTTTCGTTTGCGGTCGTCAACAATTGCCGACCGATGCCCTTCCTTTCTCGGAGTGTAGAGCGCCAGTGACTCTCGGTCGCTGGCGACGCGGCACACCCGCGCGACTCTGTGCGTGCCAAGTTATTTTCGGCGAAATTGTCAGAATATTGCTCCCGGCGACTTTTGCTGGCTATGCTGTGGGTTGAATGATCCCGCTATAAGGTGCAGCGCCGTGTCGAAGTCCTTCGATCCATCGCGTAAGCCACGCCTTCAGCCTGCCCGCTCGTTACGCCGCGCTCGTTTCTTCGAACAACTCGAGTCGCGCCGGCTGCTCGCAGCCCGAGCTGAATTCATGGGCGTCACGCCTTCGGTCCGCCAAGAGCCGGTAGCGGAAGTGGAGATCGTTTTTTCCGAGCCGGTGACAGGATTCGATCTCGGCGATCTCCGCTTGCTGGGGCCGTCAGGTTCGGCGCCAACGCAGTTCACGCTGCTCGACTGGCCGCTCGAGGCGCATCTAGTTCCCCATGGTATCTCGGCCGACGGCAGCGTCATCGCAGGAGACGACGTTCAATCCCAGCGTGCATTTCGCTGGACGAAGGCCGGAGGTCTCGAGTACCTGACCGAGGGCTATGGAACCGTGGCCGACATCTCGGATGACGGACAAACGATCGTCGGCAATGCGCGCGATAGCGAGGGCAAGTATCAGTCGTTTCTCTGGCGACAAGGAATTGCGGAGCCGATCTTCCGCTCCACGCCAGAAATGTTCGTTGCGGCCGACGGTTCGGCCGTCGCGTTCGACTTCGCTGCGGGCGCAGTGTCGATACTTTGGACACCAAATGAAGCTCCGCAGGCCATTGGCTCCGGAACCCCGGATTACCTGCGGGCGCGTGCAGTCTCCAATGACGGTACGCTCGTCGTTGGTCTGTCCGATCAGACGGCCAGGGCGAGGACTTGGAGGCCTGGCGGCGAAACAGCGCCCATTCCCGGGGTGCCTCTCACGGTCAGTCGGTCATCGGCCGATGCCTTAACGCCCGATGGCCGGTTCGTGTTTGGAGCCTATCAAATGGGGCTCGAGAGCACGCTGTTTCGCTGGGACATGGCCGGGAGGAAGCTGGTTACGTTGGGCGTCGTTTCTCAAATCGACGCTCGCGTCGTAGCGGCATCCGTCGATGGCGAAGTGGCGATTCTTCAGGCAGGCAGCACAGGCTACGTGTGGGACGCGCTGCATGGCGTCCGCTCGATGCCTGATATCCTCGCCAGCGGCGGCGTTGATCCGTCGGCTTGGTCATCGTTCGCAGTCGAAGAAGTTTCGGAAATTGGCCGGAGCGTTATCGGCAAGGCCTACGCAATCAGTCCGGCGCCGGGACAGGAGTGGCGCTATTTCAGGATCGACTATGACCGCGGGACCGATTGGCTGAGCTCCGGGCAGTCGCTCGAGCAAGTCGATGCGCGCACCTGGCGACTCATGGGGCTTGCAGCCGCGAATCAAGATGAAGGTAAGTACCAGCTCGCGTTTCAATTCGATCACGATGTGCGCGGTGAGAACGGCGAGTTTGCAATTGCACGGGAATCGGAAATCTGGTCGATCGACCGCACACCGCCGCAGGCGACGATCGAACGATCGGCAGCGAATTCGGTCGATGCGCCGTTTCGCGAGTTTACGGTTCGCTTCGACGAACCAGTTTCAGGCGTCGAGCTCACCGACTTCCGCCTATCCGTCGCTGGCGGGCCCAATTTGATTGGCTCGACCGTACAACTGGTCGCCGACGAAGGGGGAACGCAGTGGCGAATCCAGGGGCTGGATTCCGCCGCGGTTGCCAGTGGACACTACTTACTCGAGCTAGTTCCGAGCGGGGCCGGAATCGCAGATCTTGCCGGCAATTCGCTGGCGCGTTCCGCCGCGGCAGAATTCGAGGTGCTGCCCACCGTGCGCATCGAAGCGGGCGATGCGCTCCGCACTTCGGCGCTTTCCGAAGCGACGATCACCTTCAATGAGCCCATCGAAGGGCTTGACCTGGCGGACTTGCTGCTCACCCGCAACGGCGTGGCGATCCCGCTCGTGGGCAAAGCGGCGTTGGCAAGCGCCGATGGCCGCCAGTGGCGCTTGCAGAATATAACCCGCGCCACCTCGGGGCCGGGGCGCTACGAGTTGAGCCTGCGCATGGATGGATCCCAAATCCGGAACTCGGCAGGAACTCCCCTGTCGGCGGCGTTCGGCGACAAGTGGTTCGCGGGGCACAACTGGATTGGCGATCCGCGGATTGAGTTTGTCTTCGGTTCCTCAGATAGCCAATCGATTGTGCCGGAGATCATCGATGGTCGCCTGAGCCGCGGCTATTATGGCAGCGCTTTTGACTACGGGGTTGGCATCGATCAAGTCGAATTGTCGATGCAAATCGAAGTGAGGCTACCACGCCCGATCGATCTGCTGGCGTTCGCGTGGTCGGCCTCCGTTGCCGCCGGCGCCGGCAGCATCGGAGGCGGCGGTGGCAGCGCCCGGCTCAGCGTCCGATCCGGCAGTCAGATTCTGTCCGAGACGAAGGGCACGGTTCTCTCGGGGCCCGATGGGGGCTCAGCCACGGTTCCGCTGGCAGTCCGGACGGAAATGGTCGACGAAACGCACGAAGTACGGAACCTCTTGTTCGCCGCGAATGGGTCGGCCCGGGCTAGCGGCGACATGGGCTCGGCCAGCGCCGAAGCAAACATCAACGACATCGCCATGATCCTAGGCGCCGTCGACACCAGCGACGGCGACTTCGACGGCAACGGGAAAACCGATCTCTCCGACTTTGGTATTCTGCGTAACCACTTTGGGCAAAGCGATTTATCGGGCATGAATGGCGACGTCACCGGGGATGGCCTCATCGATCTCTCCGATTTCGGCCGATTTAAAGCCCGCTTCGGCGGCCGAAGCCTCGGGTAGTCGTAGTCCGCGTAAAAATGCCCGTTGACGCAGGCTGCCAGTTCGATATCATGGTGGATTCCCGTCGATGGACGGCGGTTCCTTCGTAGAAATGTGCCATGCCCACGATCAATCAGCTCATTCGCCGCAACCGTAAGCCGCCACGGAAGTTCAGCAAGTCTCCCGTGCTCGACAAGTGCCCGCAGAAGCGCGGCGTTTGCTTGCAGGTAAAGACGATGACTCCGAAGAAGCCGAACTCGGCTTTGCGGAAGATCGCTCGCGTGCGGCTCTCGAACACCAAGGAAGTCACGGTCTATATCCCAGGCGAAGGCCACAGCCTGCAGGAGCACTCCATTGTGCTCGTGCGTGGCGGCCGCGTGCGGGACTTGCCGGGCGTCCGTTATCACATTGTCCGCGGCGCGCTGGACACGCTGGGGGTCGAAGGCCGCCGGCAGTCGCGCAGTCTGTACGGCGCCAAGAAGCCGTAAGAGCCGCACCCTTTCCGATCATCTGTTTGGACATTAGGTAGGAAGTCGCTCGCATGGGCCGCATCACCGCTAGCCACACGCATCAACGGCCGGACCCGGTCTTCAATTCGTTGTTGGCCACCAAGTTCGTCAACTGCATGATGTGGGACGGCAAGAAGAGCGTTGCCCTGCGAGTGTTCTACGACGCGCTCGACGTGATCAAGAACAAGATTCCGGACGCCGAGCCGATCGACGTGTTCACCACGGCGGTCGAGAACGTGAAGCCGTCGATCGAAGTTCGCTCGAAGCGCGTCGGTGGCGCCGCGTATCAGGTGCCGATGCAGGTGAATCGCAATCGTCAGCTCTCGCTGGCCATCCGCTGGATTCTGCTGGCCGTTCGCGAAAAGAAGGGCCGCCCCACGCACGAGAAGCTGGCCGACGAGCTCGTGGCCGCTTACAAGCGTGAAGGCGCCGCCATGAGCCGCCGCGAGAACGTGCATCGCATGGCCGACGCCAACAAGGCGTTCGCTCACTTCGCTTGGTAAGTGGTTTTGGGCGGGCGCTGGCCGTTGCCCAAGCACTCACTGCGTCAGTCGGCATTCTGACTACGGTTGGGCAGCGCTGCGCTTAGTAGCGTTTCCCTGCCGGTGCTGTTCGTGCACGCGTTGTCGCGCGCGGCGGCCAATTTGGACCACAGCTCTCGGGAAAGGCCGTGTTTTCCGGCCGTGTATAGGCCTTGGGTTGAGCCGTAGCCGGTTGCAACCTATCTTTGGGACGCGCTCGTTCGTCCGCTTCTCCGGTCCTGGGCCAGAGGTTTCTTGCGTGTTTCAAAGGCTGCTGCGGCCGCTGCCCATGGGGGCCATCGTCGCCGAGTGGGTGCTCGGCATGACGCTCTACGCCGCGATCGTCGCCTGGCTGTTCCACCACTTCAAAATCGAAATGGTGGACATGGCGGCCGAGATGACGCTGCTGAACGGCCTGATCCTCGGCTTGCTGCTCGTCTTCCGCAACAACACGGCCTACGACCGCTGGTGGGAAGGCCGCAAGCTCTGGGGCCAACTCGTCAACGACTCCCGTAACCTGAGCCTGAAGGCCGTGAGCGTGGCCTCGACCGAAGAGCGCCGCGAGCTCGCCCTCTTGCAGAGCGGCTTTGCCAACGCGTTGCGGCTGCACCTGCGTGGTCCGACCAAGCTTTCCGACGTGCCTGGCTTCAGCCAGGCGACCGCCAAGCCAGTTCACGTGCCGCTCTACCTGGCCGGCCAAGTGCAGGCGTTGGCCGATCAATGGCGCATGAGCGGCCGCATTGAAGCGGCGCTGGCCCCGGTCTTCGACGTTCATATTCGCGGGCTGATGGACGTGTGCGGCGCCTGCGAGCGAATTCACACGACGCCGCTCGCCAGGTCGTATGTGGCGCTCTTGCGGCACGGCATCGCGATCTATGCCGTGGCGGCCCCATGGTTCGTCGCCTGGGACATCGGGCTATGGAGCATTCCGGTGTGCGCCTTGATGTTCTACTACATCTTCGGCGTGGAGCTCTTGGCGGAAGAACTGGAAGACCCCTTCGGCACCGGCCCCGACGACCTCGACCTCGACCGCTACTGCCGCACGATCGAAAACTCGGTGAACCAGGTGCTGCTCGCGGAACAGCCAGCGACCGTTCCGGCGTAATCAACGCGGAGTTTTTTCACCACAAAGGCACGAAGGACACTAAGAAGACAAAAGATGCTTTTCTCTCGCCAAGGCGCAGAGCTCGCGAAGAGCAAGTAACGCCCTTTTCGCTCTACTCGCCTTTGCGAGTATTCTTCGTGTCTTCGAGCCTTTGTGGTCTATCTCTCTCTTATCTCCGCGCCTTCGCGTCTCTGCGGTTCGTCTGCCGCTAGACCCAGATGTCGGACGTGCAATCTCCGCCGGGGAAGCGGATTTCGTGGGCACGCGCTGGCCCGTTTGGTTCTTTTCCAAAGTCGACAAGGAAGTTGTCGTTCACCTTTAGGCCGCCGGTGTTCGTATCGCAGTCGAGTTGCAGCAGATACGAGCCCTGCTTGGCCAGGTCCGGGTAGAACTGGTTGTCCCAACTGCTGTAGAGCGAGTTGGTGACGTAGAGCCGGCGGCCATCGAGGCTGAGCTGCAGCATCTGCGGCCCGCCGCCGAGCAGGTTGCCGCGGAACGGCGTCCCCTTGCCGAGCACCCCGCCGAGCCACGCCTGACCGGTGAACCGCGGGTGGGCCGGATCGCTGACATCGTATTGCCGAATGTCGCCGTGCAGCCAGTTCGAAAGATACAGCCAGCGATCATCGAGCGAGAGCACGATGTCTGTGATCAAGCCCGGCACGGGGAACGGCCAGCCTTCGTGCTCGATCGGCTCGACCTGCATGACCTTGTCCGCTTGCCACTTGCCGTCTTGCTCGTGCCAGTGCCAGATGCTGCTAGCGAGCGCCGCGCCCACGAAGCCGTGAGTGCTCTCGGGATCGTGTTGAAAGCGGACCTCGAGCGGAATGAGCCCTTCCTGGCCGAGGTCGATCGATTGCTTGATCGTCCGCTCGTTCCAGTCCCAGAAGTGTAGCCGCTGGCCGTACTTGCCTGCCTTCACGTCGTCGAGCTTGAAGCCTGGGCTTACCGTGTTGGGCGCCGCCCATTCGCTCGAGACCATCACATTTCGCCGCGGCTGATACCAGAAGTCGTAGTTGAACTTCATGCCGGCGGCATCTTTTTCCCAGTGGCCAGCGATCTCGAACTTGTCGTCGAGCAAGAGGAAGCCGCCAGGGCCTTCGCCTTGCGCGTTGCCGAGCATTGAGAGCATGATCTGGCCGTCCGGCAGGCAATGCACGGTGTGCGGGGCCGATAGGTTGAGCCCTTTCACTGCGGCCGGCTCGATCACCTTGTGCAGCTTGGGCGTGCGGGGATCAATCACGTCGACGATGTGAATGCGGCTCGAACGCAGACCTGGCAACACCAGATAGCGCCGCTGCTTGCTCGCGTCGCCATGGCAACTGCTGCAAGCATTCCAGCCGAAGTGGTGCAGCTCGTCGCCGATGTTCGGCATCTCGAGCCGATGGATCACCTGACCGTAGCGCGACGAGGCCGGATCGACATCGACCGTCGCCAGACAGTCGGGCCGATTAATCGGCGTGCCTACGTAGATCGCCGGCAGATAGGCCAGCGTTTCCCGCGGCGACTTCATCGCCTCGGCCGGCGTGGCATACGTCGGACAAACGGCGGGCGCGGTCTTGCTTTGCGCGCTGGCGGCGCGCCAGGCGATCCCGCCGGTCACAGCGGCGGCAGCGGTCGAGGTGAGGAACTCGCGGCGTTGCATGGCAACCTCCTTGGTTGCCGTTCTTTTTACCGCGGAGACGCGAAGGCGCGGAGAGGGGCGAGGGCGACCTGCCGGAGGCAGAGCATGAAACTAGCCCCGCGTTTCAACGCGGGGTGACCTGCAAGCCGCGCCCGGTTTTTCACCGCGTGCCGAATGGCACGTGATGAGATTGACCGTCGAACGTCACCGCGCAGTGAAACTGCGGGGCTATTTTCGGTTGTCGCTCCGCGACAGCAACGGATGGCCGATGCGGGTGGCATACCGCCGTGAGCGCCGATCCCGTCAGCCGGCTTACGCCGGCCGCTCGCCGTGGCGGCTGCGCTCGCCGTTGCGGTTGTCCGTCGGCTGAAACCGTCTAGCCCGCCTTGCGGTTATCCGGTGGGGCGGCAATTTCTTCGAGGGTCTTTCCGAGCCGTTTGCGGCCCGCGCCAATGCCCGGCTGATGCGGCAGCGTGCGAGCGGTGGCGGTCAGCGGCTCGCCGATCGTGCGCTGCTTGAGCACGCCAGCCAGGTGCTGGTTCACACCCTCGGCGTCCTGCGGAATGCCGAGCTCTTCGACGGCGTCGGAAAAGCCCAGCAACACGGCCCGCCGCACCCCTTCGCGAATCCAAGCGTAAACCCCGGCCATGCCCAAACTCCCTCTTCCCTCGAGACAAGAGCCAAGCGGCTTCGCGCCTTCCATGGCGCCGCGGGCAAGCCAGCCGGCCGGGGGCAGACGGTAGGAAATCAACCGGGGTGCGACAAGGTCAATCCGGCGGAGGAGCCAGGCAAACGAGCGGTTGCCAGCAGTCTCCACAGGCTGGAAGCCTGTGCCACGAGAGCATTCACTAATCGGCCCTACACCGGCGGCTCAACCTCGAAATCGCGGATCGTGAATAGGCTCTTGAACGGATAACCGCGCGACTCGAAGGCGGCTGCGCCCCCTTCCATGCGGTCGATGATGGCGATAACGCTAGTAACCACGAGGCCGAATTCTTCTGCCCGCTCGATCGCCAGCAGCGAGGAGCCGCCGGTGGTCACCACGTCTTCCACGATCACCACGCGGTCGCCGGCCTTCACGGGGCCTTCGATGTACTGGCCGGTGCCGTGGGTTTTCGACTCTTTGCGGACCAAAAAGCCCTTGAGCGGCACGTCGCGCGTGCCGGCGATCGTCACGATGGCGGCGGTGATCGGATCGGCGCCGATGGCCATGCCCCCCACCGCGGCCGGCAGTTCCTCGCCGATCAGCTCCAGAATGCCTTCGCCCACGAGTCGCGCCCCTTGGGCATCGAGCGTCACCTGCTTGCCGTCGAGGTAGTAGGTAGCCTGCTTGCCGGAGGCGAGGGTGAAGTTGCCGAACTTGAGCGCCTTGTCACGCACGAGCTGCAACAGGGCCTGACGATCGTACACGGGCAGCGGCCTTTCGGAAGCGGGCAAAAAGCAGGGCGAAACCGGAGCATGCCGGTATAGCACGGGGGACAAGATGCTAGCAAGGGGCGAGCAACGCCAGGCCAGGATAACTAGAATCATGGCCATCCCTGCCACCCTGCTCACCGCATCGCCCCACCCATGAAACTGCTGCATTTGGCTCGGTTGGCCGCTCTGGCGATAACCTTTGGGATGGGGCCTGTCGCCCCTGGGCACGCTCAAAAGCCCGCGCCGACCGACATCGTGATCTACGGCGGCACCGCGGCCGCGGTCACGGCCGGCGTGCAGGCGGCGCGGCTGGGGAAGAGCGTGGTGATCGTTTCGCCCGACGAGCACTTGGGCGGGCTTTCGAGCGGCGGCCTGGGGTTCACCGACACCGGCGAGAAGGCCGTGATCGGCGGGCTCGCGCGGGAGTTCTATCACCGCGTCTGGCAGCACTACCAAACGCAAGACGCCTGGCGGCAGCAAACCCGCGATCAGTACGGCAACCACGGCCAAGGCACGCCGGCGATCGATGGCGAGCGACGCACCATGTGGGTCTTCGAACCGCACGTGGCCGAGCAGATCTTCGACGACTGGGTGCGCGAGGCAAAGGTGCGGGTCGTCCGCGGCGCGCTGCTCGACCGCGAGCGCGGCGTGCAACTCGAGAACAATCGCATCACAAGCATCAGTACGCTCGATGGCCAGACGTTTGCCGGACGCATCTTCATCGACGCCACCTACGAAGGCGATCTGATGGCGGCGGGCAAGGTGTCGTACACCGTAGGGCGGGAGTCGAAGGCGCAGTACGGCGAGCAGTGGAACGGTGTGCAGACCGGCGTCCTGCATCATCGGCACCATTTTGGCGTATTGCCGACGACGATCGATCCCTACCGCACGCCAGGCGATCCGGCGAGTGGCCTGCTGCCGCGGATCAGCGCCGCGCCGCCAGGCGAGTATGGGGCTGCCGACTCCAAGGTGCAGGCGTACTGCTTTCGCATGTGCCTGACCGACGCCGAGGAGAACCGCGTGCCGTTTGCCAAACCGGCAGGCTACGACCCGGCGGAGTATGAGTTGCTGGCTCGCGTGTACGCAGCCGGTTGGCGGGAGACGTTCGTCAAGTTCGAGCCGCTTCCCAATCGCAAGACCGACACGAACAACCACGGCCCGTTCAGCACCGACAACATCGGCCGTAGCAACGACTACCCCGAAGCGAGCTACCAGCGACGTGAAGAGATCATTCACGAGCATGCCCTGTATCAGCAGGGGCTGATGTACTACCTGGCCAACGATCCGCATGTGCCGGATGAGGTGCGCCGCGAGATGAGCCGCTGGGGCCTGGCGAAGGATGAATTCGCCGACAACGGCCATTGGCCGCGACAGCTCTACATTCGCGAAGCCCGCCGGATGGTGGGGCCGCACGTGATGACGGAGCACGAACTGCTCAAGCGCCGCCCGACGCCGGCGCCGATCGGCATGGGCTCCTATGGCATCGACTCGCACAACGTGCAGCGGTATGTGACGCCCGAAGGGCACGTGCAGAACGAAGGAGATATCGGCATCAGCACGAACGGCCCGTACCAGATTTCCTATGGCTCGATCGTGCCCAGGGAAGGCGAGTGCGCGAACCTGCTGGTGCCGGTCTGCGTCTCGAGCACGCACATCGCCTTCGGCTCGATCCGCATGGAGCCGGTGTTCATGATCTTAGGACACAGCGCCGCTACGGCCGCGGCGCTGGCGATCGAGGAGGATGTGCCGGTGCAACGAGTGGACTATGGAAGGTTGCGGCAGCGGTTGGTGGAGGAGGGGCAGGTGCTGGAGGGGAATCCCTAAGTGGGCCTGACACAAGCTCCATTACGCGCTCGAATTGGTCCGCACAGCGGGCCCGACTGTCGGGTCCGCTGTGCGGACCAATGGCTCGTGTTAGGCGTTCTCAGGACGCGGCCGGTTTGGCGACTCGAGAAAAGCCAGGGCCAGCGCAGCGCCGCCTGGGGCCAAGGCTCACACGGCGCTTTTTCGCGAAAGCAATCCATTCGCCACCAGCGCCGCCATCAGCACCAAGCCAAGCACCAGCGGCCTGGCGTGGTCCTCGATCTTGAGTTGATTCAGCCCAATATCGAGCGTGGTGAAGGTGAGCACGCCGAGCACCGTGCGGCCCATGCTCCCCTGGCCGCCGGTCAAGCTCGTGCCGCCCAAGACGACGCAGGCGACCGCCTGCAGGAGCAGATCGCGGTTCTGGTCCAAACTGACGCTGCCCAAGCGACCTGCGTTCACGAGCCCTGCCACGCCGCCGGCGAGGGCGGAGATCACGAAGCAGGCCACGACCACCTGCCCGCAGCGCACGCCGGAGAAATAGGCGGCCCTCCGGTTGGCCCCTGTCATATAGACCGTGCGTCCGAAGCGGGTGTGAACGAGCGTGTAGTGTCCCAGCGCCAGCACCGCGGCCGCCAGCAGAGCGCTATAGGGAATCATCGCCCGCGTTGTGAGTTCGATGCCCCGGTTGCCGAGCGTGTCGAGGATACGCGGCACATCGTGCTGCACGCTGCGGGTGAGGTAGCGCGCCATGCCGAAGGCGATGTTCATCGTCGCGAGCGTGATGATGAACGTCGGCAGCCGTGACCACACGCTGATCAAACCTGAAGCCGCTCCGATCGCCAGACTCGTGAGCAGCGGGACGAAGATCGCCACGGCGATCGCCCACCAGGGCGCTGCGCCGCTGCCGCCGGGACCGGCCGCCCAGGGGCGCTCGTAGAGCCAGCCGCAGAAGCAGGCCGTCCAGAGGGCGATCATGCCGAGGCCCAGGTCGATCTCACCACAGAGGATGACGAAAGTCAGCCCGGCCGACGCGATCGCCAGCACCGCCCCCTGCTTGAGAATTTGGACGCCCGTGATCGGGCGGAGGAAGCTGTCGCTCGTGAGCGCGAAGAAGCCGAAGATCAGCAGCCACGAACAAAGCGGCGCGAGATCGCGCGCTTCCCAACGGCCCAGCCAAGAACGGCCTGTTGCGTGGGAATCGGCAGCAGAAGACGAGGTCATGCAGGCAGCGTCTCTGAACGGCGGCAACGATCAGGTCGCCAGCAGTTTAGACCTGCGATTGCCGAGACGCCACTGGGGGAGCGGCGGTGCGGGGCTCGGCGCTGCTCGAGAGGCGAGCGTTACTCGTCGCCTTCGCCCATACCGAGCGCTTGCAGCTCAGCTTCCACCTGGTCGATGATCGCCTGCTCGCGAGCGTTTGGCGAAGGCTGATCGAATCCGTCTGCGTCCATTTCATCGATGGGCGCCGGGGGAGCGGGCTTGGCCGGGGCGAATTGGCGATTGAAGACTTCCGGATCGAGCGGATCGCCGCCGCGTGGGGCAGGCGTTCGCGCGGGGCGTGCCGCGACGACTTGGTTCGCCGGCTGCTCTTCGAACCAGGCCGCTTGCGCGACATCGGATTGTGCGCCGGTCGGGGCCGACATGTCGGGCGCGTTGGACCTGCCCGAGCCCATCCGTCGCAGGCTGCCTGCGCGATTGGCGATCGGCCGCATGGCCGCCGACTCGCTGAGCGGAGACATGGCCAAGGGGACCGCGTGCGACACGGTGACCGGCTCCGCCGCTTCGGCCGCCGAGGCACTGCCGAAGCTCGACACCCAGGCGGCGAGTTGCCGGTAGTGGGTGGCTTTGGCCCGGCTAAAGATCGGCAGGCTAAGGCCGCCATGGGGATCGCCGGCGGCGGTAAGCAGCCGACTGCGAGCCGGATCGGCCCGGTCGATCCAGGCGACCGTGGCGTGCAAGTTTCGATGAGTCAGCCGGCGGCTCGGGCCGCGGCTCGGTTTGAGCAGGCGGAATTGTGCGGTCGAACGGGCGCCGTGGCAGCCGGCCGCCGCGCAGTTGTTGAGCAACAGCGGTTGAATGACGTCGGTAAAGTTGGCCACGGTGTTCGACGGCAGCCCGCGGACCAGCAATTCCAGATCGGACGAGCGCGGTCCGGCCGGTCCGGCGTCGGACTTGGGGCGTGGATTGGCCAGTTCGTTGCGGCGATCGGCAATCTGCCCCGCGAGCGCTTCGGCCCGCCGGCTTTTAGGCGCAACCGCTTGAATGGCGGCTACCTGCTCCTGAGCGCCGTCGAGCAGGTCGAGCCGCAGGCACCAATGGGCCAAGCTAAAGCGGGCTTCCCAGTCTTCCGGTTGCAGCAGCAGCCGTTTACGCGCGTAAGCTTCTTTCAGATCGCGGCAGAAGAAGTCGACATCGCCTGCCCTGAGCCGCGTTTCGACCCCTTCGCCGGTGATCAGGTAGTGGTCGCCGGCTCGAACGACCTGGCCGTTCAAGACGCTGCCGTTGCGCAGCACGAGCACGCCGGAGGTCGACGGAACGGGCTCGGCGGCCTGGGCCAGAGCGGCCCCCGCCAGAACGACGCCCCACAGCAGAGTGAATGACAGCTTGCCCAACATAGGGCGGGGAGAATAGGGATGGGCTGGGGGCGGGTCAAGAGCGATCTGAATAGAGCGACGGGCCGTTCGCAGAACCGCCGGGTCGCGGCCAAAAGGCATCGAATCCTTATGCCCCGCCGACAAGGAAACGACCAAACCCTTGTCGTTCTCCCCACTCCGGCCGACAATGAACGCTGGGAAAATAGTTGCAGAATTCGGCGTGTCCTCCTTCGTGGAGCGGTGTTCTTGGCCAGGCCTGCGTCGCCTCGAGTGAAACCTAACGCCGTGCGCCGCGCGCCGTGGTGGCGACGGCTGCACCAGTGGTGGGCTACGCGCCATGAGCGCGGCGGTTTGCTCAAGGGGGACACCGCCGGCTGGCTCACCAGCTTCGGCGTGCATCTGGGCATGATGCTGCTCTTGTTGCTCGGCACCGTCTACACCGAGCCGATCGCGCAACTGCTCGAAATCCAATCGAGCTCGACGCCCGATTTCGATGCTTCGCGCGAGTACGACATTTCGTCGGATTCGCAGACCGCGCCGGGTTCAGGCACGGCCGAGGGGGCGCTGACCTCGGACATGGGAACCACGGTCGAGCCGGAGTTGGTCTCGTCGCTCGACCTGCCGAGCACCGCGCCCTTGAGCGAGGCGGGGGCGCTCGAGTTCTCAAACTACCTTGCGCAGCCGTCGGCCGCCGAGCTGAGCCAAACCGAGCTCGTGCGCGGCGTGGCGGGCGCGGGGGCCACGGGAACGAGCGGCGCCGTGGACCGCTTGACGGCCGAAATCCTGCGCTCGCTCGAATCGCGAAACACGCTGGTCGTGTGGATCTTCGATCAATCGCTCAGCCTCGACAAGCAGCGCGACAAGATCCGCCAGCGGCTCGACCGTGTGTACGCGGAGTTGGGCAGCGAAGCCAAAGCGCCCGAGACCGGGCCGCCGCCGCTGCTGTCGGCCGTCATGGCGTATGGCCAGGCCACGCATTTGGTGCTCGAGCCGACGGCCGATCTGGCCGCGGTGAAGGAAGCGGTGGCCGGCATCAAGAACGATCCTTCCGGCGTCGAGGTGACGTTCGGCACGGTGATTCAAGCGGTCGAGCGCTTTCAGAGCTACCGCCACAAGGCGCCGAAGCGCAACGTGATGCTGGTGGTGTTTAGCGACGAGGTGGGGGACGACCAGAACCGGCTCGATTCGGCCGTATCGCTCTGTCAACGCCACGAGATTCCGGTGTACGTGGTGGGCGTGCCGGCGCCGTTCGGTCGCGAAGAGGTTTATGTCCGCTACACCGACCCCGATCCGAAGTACGATCAGTCCACGCAGTGGCTGGCCGTCAAGCAGGGGCCCGAGTCGCATCAGCCGGAAGCCTTGCGGCTGCGGTTCGTTGGCGAGGAGCGCGATTCAGCGCCGGTCGACTCCGGCTTCGGCCCCTATGCGCTGACGCGGCTGTGCTACGAGTCGGGCGGAATCTTCATCGCGGTGCATCCGAAGCGAGACGGCAAAGAAGACGACGTTGCCGCGAGCGACGTGATGGCCTCGAACATCGAGCGTTTCTTCGATCCGTCACGCATGCGGCGCTATCAGCCCGACTACGTTTCGCTCCGCGACTACGAAAAGCTGCTCAAGAACAATCGCGCGCGGCTCGCGCTGGTCGAAGCGGCTCGGCAAACGTGGATCTCGCCGATGGAGAGTCCTCGGCTGGTCTTCCCCAAGGTCGACGAGGCGAATCTGGCCGCGCTGCTCACGCAATCGCAGCAAGCGGCGGCCCGCTTGGAGCCGCAGGTGGCGATCGTGCACAAGGTGCTCGAGCAAGGAGAGGGGCAGCGCGATCGCCTGACGGGCGAACGTTGGAAGGCCGGCTACGACCTGGCGATGGGCCGCATTCTCGCGGTCAAAGTTCGCACTGAAGGCTACAACGCCATGCTCGCCCAGGCCAAGCAGGGGCTGAAGTTCAAGGAACAGAACAGCGATACCTGGGTGCTGCGCCCGGCGAACTCGATCACCTCGGGCAGCGCGCTGGCCAAGCAGGCCGAGCGGGCGCGCACCTATCTCGAACGCGTGGTCGCCGAGCACAAAGAGACGCCCTGGGCCGTGATGGCCGCCCGCGAATTGGAAACGCCGCTCGGCTGGGAGTGGACGGAGCAATTCACCGGCGTGGCCCGGGCACGAATGGTCGCTCAAGCAGGGCCCGCACCGCGACCGCGCGACGACCAAGCACGCAAAGCCCCGCCCCCGCCGCCACGGCGCGATCCGCCGAAACTCTAAGCGGACCTTTTCCAGAGATCGCCTGCCCATGCGTTCCTAGGGTGCCCGGGGTCGAGCCGAAAGGCGAGCCCCCGGAACGGTGAAACGCTGATCGAACGGCTGGTCAGCGGCCATTTGGGAGCCGCGATCACGTAGCGGCTGATCAATCCTGCCCCTGCCCGTCGCGATCGCTTGGGCCCCGGCGTGCGATGACTACTTGGATCAGGTTTCCAAGAATAATCTTAGTGACTGGAACGGTAAAACCGACGTTCACGACTGCGGCTAACGCCAGCACCCGAGCACATTTCCAAAGGACTTCTGACTGGTCCGACCAGGATCCCAACACGGCCAAGGTCAACGCGAATGTAAGATGGACGAAAAAGGTGTCCAAGATATCGACCACATTCCACGTTCGCGGCTGAATAGTCTCTGGCATAGGTGCGTCTCTCAAGGCTGCACGTGACGAAGGTGGGCACCAACCAGAACACGGTAACTTCTGGGGGCTCGCTTTGCTCGACCCCTGGCACTCGGCGAGTCGTCGTGGGGGCTCGTTGCGGCGCGCGGCCGTTGGAAATTCGATTCAGTTAGGCGTTGCTTAGGAACGACTCGATAAGTTGCTGAATGACGGCTGGCTTCGGTAGGAGGGTCCAGATGAGCGAAGACGCTAGAGCGGCAAGAGACGAGGAACTCGTACTCGCTTTAACACGGCCGGAAGCTTTGGTTTTCTTCGAATGGCTCGCTTCGCGCGACGACCCCTCGCCTGACTCGGTGCCCGGGCCTGAACAGACAGTACTCTGGAGGATCGAGGGGAGATTGGAGAAGATGCTGCTCCCAGAGGTACTCCGGCCTGACTATGCGGACCTTTTAGATGCCGCGAGGAAACGTGTCTTGACTGACCGATCCTAGGAAAAAGCGGATGGTCAGACGACTGCTTTGCGACTTTTCATGAGCGCGGTGGCTCTTGGGGACTCGCTTTGCTCGACCCAGGCACACAACTACGCGGACGGGTCGTGCCTTCTTACCGGTTTCCTGGCACGCTCATCTTGCGATTGCCCCGGCGCAGTGCGTCGAGGTGCCCCGTCGCGCTCGAAGAGTCCGCCGGCTCGAACGGATTGAGCCGACCGCCGCCCGGCACGGCGAACGGATTCGACCGCGAGTTCGGACTGCCCGGCATCGATTGGAACGACCGCGGCTGAGGCGCGCCGCCGATCTCGCCGAAGTAGAAGTCGCGGCGTTTGTTGGTCGGCAGGTCGAGTAGCGGCGTGCCTGCTTGGCCCAAGCTTCGTCCGCGGCGCGGCGCCATGGGCAACAGTCCCGGCGCTTCGGCACGTTCCGTCGGCTCGGCTTCCGCCAGCGGTTCTTCTGGCCTCAGGAACGAAGGCCGCAGTCGGCTGTCGGTTTCTTTCTTGGGCATCAGCCAATTGTCGGATGGCTCGCCCACCTCGAAGTCGTCGTTCCCCCGCGCGTCGGTCGCAGGAGTCGAACGACCGAAGATCGACGAAAGTGCGTTCGGCCGCTTGCCTTCCTCGGCATCCAAGTCTTTGTCGCCCGTGGCCTTCTCGACAGGCTTGCTGATGCGGCTGCCGGTGGAGAAGGATCGGCCGCCGGCGAGCGCAGGCGCCGCGCCGCTCGAAAGATTGCCGCCCGAGCCACTACCTTCACTAGACAGCAAGGTCGCCAGGGTGGAAGTCCGCCGGCGCACCGGCTCCGCGTTGAACTCGGGCGGAAGTTCGACCGCCGCCTTGAGCACCGCGTTCGACAGGGCCTCCTGCTCATAAACCACGGCCAGGTCGATACGGCTGGCTTCACTCAACTCGTCGCTGGTGAGCAGGCCGTGGTCGGCGACTGCCGAGCGAAGTTCCGGTTCGGCCCATTGCCGTTCGGGCAAGAAGTCGGCCAAACTCGTCGCTCGCCCTGCCGCATCGCTGCCTGCAACGATCCCGCGTTGATAGCGGTCGGGAAACCGCGCGCGGGCAATGCCATCGAGCGTCACATCCGCGCCACGCAGCGAAACGCTCTTCAGCCTGGGAAGCTGATCCAGATGACGCAGGATCGCATCGGAAACCCGCGTGTTGTCGAGATGGAGCGTTTCCAGGCCTTCCATGCTCTGGAGCACCGACACGCCCTTGTCGGTGACGGGCGTATCCGAGAAATCGATCTCGCGCAAACTGAGCAGCGGCAGGATTTGAATCACGTCGTGGTCGTTGAACGTCGAGCCGCTCAGGTCGAGCCGCTCGAGCATGCCAAAGCGGCGCAGCGCCTCGAGCCGAGCCGGCGTAATCTCGAGCCCATGCAGCGACACTCGACAAATATTGTCTCCGTCCCACTCGACGGAGCCGCCCAGACGTTCGAGGTTGCTGGCCGCGCGATGGTCGACACGCTGCGAAGTGTATTGGCGCCGATGCCAGAGACTGAGCGCGCCCGCGATCAGGCCCGTGAATAGCGCCACCACGATGGCTGCGCGAAATCCGAGATACAGAAACGACAGCGTACGGCTGCCGGCATCGGGCCGCGCGGCGCGACGCCGCGGCAAGGGAATGGCTGGCGCCGGTTGCGGAGTGTTCCTTTGCCGGCGTTCCTCGAGCAGGGCGAGCGCCTGTTCGTAGGCAGCTTGCAACTCGACGAACGCGCGGGGATCTCCTCCGTGATCGGGATGCGCGGTCTTGGCCGCCTCGCGAAAGGCCAACTCGGCTTGCTGCGCCGTGTAGGGAGCCTGCAGCCCGAGCAACTTGAGCGCGGGATGCGGCTCCGGCAGCGGAGGCTGAGCAGGACGCTCGGACATGCGTGTAAGGCCGCAGCGAGGAGAAACGCGTCGAATGCCGACTGAGCATCCGGCCGAATACCTCAAGTATTCGGGCCATCCGTGGCTAAGTCAAGCAAACACAACCAGTTGTGGCTCAAGGGCGAAATGCGGCCAATCCTTGCCGTTACAACCGGATTGGTGGCCACTGGAAGCCCTGTGTGCTGGGACTACACAGGCTGGAAGCCTGTGCCACTTTTTGGCGGACCTCTACGTAACCAGCCCCTTGGTCACCATCATGAAGACATCTTCGAGCGAGGGATCCTTTTCGGCGAAGGACCGCATTTTGACCCCGGCGGCGACCAGTTCGTCGAGCAGGCCGGCGACCTGATCGTCTTCGGCCTTCAGTTCGAAGGTCGCCGAGCTGTTGTCGACCTGCAAGTCGAGCAACTCCGGTCGGCTGCGAATGATGGACAGGCCGGTCGCCTGCCCAGACAGGAACTTCACTTCGATCACGCGGTTGCGGCGGATACGGCGATAGACTTCGTCCATCGGCCCGTGCAGGAGCAGTTGGCCGCGCTCGATGATGCCGATCGACGTGCAGGTATCGGCCAGCTCCGTGAGGATGTGGCTCGAGATGAGGATCGTTTTGCCCATGCGGCGCAGCTCTTTGAAGAGCGCTTTGACTTCGAGGCGGGCCCGCGGGTCGAGGCCGCTGGTGGGCTCGTCGAGGATCAAGACCGGCGGATCGTGGACCAAGGTCTTGGCCATGCAGAGCCGCTGCTTCATGCCGCGCGAGAGGCCGTTCACGAAGTCGTCTCGCTTGTGCGTGAGGTCTAGCAGTTCCAGCACGTCGCCGATGACCTGCTTGCGCTTGGTGCGCGGGATTTGGTAGGCCACCGCGAAAAAGTCCAAAAACTCCCAGACCTTCATGCCGTCGTACACGCCGAAGTTGTCTGGCATGTAACCGACGCTGCGGCGCACGCCGAGCGGGTCTTTGGTGACGCTGCAGCCATTGACGGTCGCCTCGCCATGCGAGGCCTTGAGCAGCGTGGCCAGGAAGCGAATCGTGGTGCTCTTGCCGGCGCCGTTGGGGCCGATGAAACCGAACAGCTCGCCCGCCCCGATCGACAGGTTCAGATTCTCGACCGCGGTGAAGTCGCCGTATTGCTTGCCGAAGTTGGTGATCTCGATCATGGTTGCCCCGAGGTGGCAGGCGCGGTGATAGCAGGAGCGGCGTTGGGATCGATGGTTGGCACAGTCGGCGCGGGAACGGCAGGCCCAGTCGAGGGCACGACCGGCAGCCCAGTTGCCGGTAAGCCAGACGCTGGCAATTGCGGTGCAGCTCCCGCCGGCCCGGCGTTGGGCGGCGATTGCAGTACGTCGAACGCCGGTTGTACGTTCAACTCGCTCTTGGCGTTCACGTCGGGCGCTGGGGTGCGGCCCTGGCCCGGAATTAAATGAATCACCGCCAACGTGGCCGTCGAAATCTGGCTGGGGGAGGGGCTTGTTTCGGCGCCGGGCAACCGCTCGGCGATGCGGGCCACGAGCCGCACCTCGCCTGGGTCCATTTGCAGGGGATCAGCCGCGACGGCCATTAGCGGCGCTAGGTCGAGCAGACGTACCGCCGACGTCTGGCTATCGTCCGAGACGGGGGCAGACGCCACATCGCCGGCGCTGAACTCAACCGGCTTCGTTGCGCCGGCGGCGACCTCGCCCAACGCTGCCTGGGCGTCGATCGCTGGCCGGTCGACGGCGCGGCGGAGGATGCGAACGTCGCTCAGCGCGACGTTGCTCTTGTTCTCGAGCCGCCAGTTGCCCGTCTCATCGGCGAGCAAACGAATCGCGCCCCCGAGATCCAGCATGTGTTCGGCGCGGACCATGCTCGTGGAGTTCGAAATCACGTTCAGATTATCGAGCCGCACGTCTTTGTCGCGGCGATACGCGGCCGCTTCGCTCGATTGAGCAAGCGACGGCACAAAGTCCGGGTCCGCCGAAAACGGGGCGGCGACGGCCGTGAGGTCGGCATAGTGCAGGTCGAACGCGGTGGAGAGCGAGGAATAGAGCGCAGAAAATCGCGTGACATGGCCTCTTGCGTATCCGCCATGGGCCTCGAGCACTGCGAGTTCGGTTTGTGAGCTGGCAAAGCCGATGTCGAGCCGCGCGAGCTTGATCACGGTCGCCGCACCGCCGATCGCGATGATGGGCACCGCGATCCAGGCCCACTCCAGCCGGCCCATGAGCCGGAAGACGATGTAGTTGACCGGAACCAAGATCGTGAGGTAACCGGCCAGGACGTAGAGCACGAACTGGCGATCGGGAATCTGGATGCCGGCGGCCTTGCGCAGCGCCGCGCGGGCCACGTTGCTCACACCGCGCGCATCGTTCCAGGTGGCCACGCCGACCGAGTAGAGGGAATCGCCCACCGCTTCGTTGTTGGACCCCGCGGGCAAGGTGTTGATCGGACCCTGGGGAAGCGAGCCTAACAAGTCCGCATCCCCCAGATCGAGCCCCAGGTCGTCGATCAGCTCGTGTGCTTGCTCTTGGGCATCGAGCGCATCGCGGGTGAAGATTCGCAGTTGGCTCACAAGCCGACCATCGTAGCGGCGGTCGGTGAACTTCGCGTCGCGCTCGTCGACGGCCTTTACCCATCTCAATCGGTACGACAGATCACCGTCGTCTAGATACTCCCGTGGCGGTCGGCGGAGGAGCGCTCCGTTGATGAAGCTGTCGAAGTGCGGCCAATTCAGCAGCGCTCGCTCGCTAAGGCGAAAGGCCGTCACTACGATACGGCCGCGGCCAGCCCGACCCTCGACCACCAGCGGCTGGCCGGTCGGCGTTTGCACGAGCGTTTCGGGGGTGGCGCCCGGTTGAGAAACGAGCGTTACGCCGTTCCAGGGTTTCGCCACCGACAACTCCCGGCGGCCATGTTTCTTCTCCTCGATCGTCCAAGCTTGATTCAGCTCGCCGAGATCCTCGTTGTCGATCTCGAGCGGCGCCCCAGCTTGCACAGGAAGATACGGCGCGAGGAAGGTTCCCTTGAGCCGGTCAAGCGTGTCCGGACCGCTGACGAGGATCTGGCCGCCCCAGTGCAGCCAATCGACAAGTGCCTGCTGTTGCTCAGGCGAGAGCGAGGCCGGATCGAAGTCGTCAATGAGCAGGCCGGCGATCGTGGTCCAGCTCAGCCAATGGGTTGGCAGGGCCAAGGGCACCTTCGGATCGCTCTTGAGCGCGAGCACCTTGTAGTACTCGGCCCACGAGGCCGCGCCGTCGGCGTCCCCCAGGCGAAATCTCAAGGAGTCGAGCAGCTTGAAGTACGAGTACCGGCTGGGATCGGGCGTGAGGATGACGAACTCGAACTGGTGCGGATGGAGCGTGACGAGCGGATCGCGCGCTCCGGAAAGCACCGCCCGCCCGCCTCCTTGCGTGAGCAAGCGCGACGCGATGCGCGACCTTAGCGCGCCCGCCGGCACGAAGAAGCTCAGATCGAGAAACTTCTCTTGCCCCTTGGGCAGCAGCGCCGGGCGCGACGTGGTGAGATAGAGCGCCGTGCCGGGCATGTCGATCGGGCTCTGCTCGGGGTCGACTGTCTCGCCCTCGAGTTCGCCAGCGAAATCGAAGTTGTTCGCTTTGATCTGCTGCGTGGCAGTCGACCAGTGCCCCGGCTTCACAAACTGGCTGGGCTTTTCCTCGTGGGGCAGCACCTTGAGCCCCGAGAGCTCGAAGTCCTCCTTCGGCTTCTCCTTCTTGGCCTCGTCTGGTTGGTCCTTGCCGCCGGCCTTGGGATCGACAGCCGAGCTGCTGGCGCCGCAACTGCCGCAGCCGGGCAAACACGGCATCAGCAACGCGATCAGCGCAATGTACGGCCGGATCCAGCCAGATCCCGAACGGCGCTGGCTCATGATGCGGAAACCCCGGTTGCTTCACATGGCCCCGCGGCGAGGGGCGCTGGAATCAGCAGCCCTAGACTTGCCCTCAGGACAACTCGTTTGCACTCCGAGTTTACGAGCTTGCTCGCGGCGAGGAAAGCGGGCGGCGGAACAGGCGAGAAATCCTTTCGCTGCCTAACTCTGCGCGGACCGTCGTCGATCGTAAACCGTGACTCGACGCCGCTTGACCCAGCCCCCACCAATGGCTAGTCTCCGTCGGTCTGCAGGAAAGCGTTTTTTCACGAGATTCGGTCGTCCTTCCAACCTTACGAGCACCATGAGCCCCAGCCCCTCGCCGTTCGAACGCTCCAACCGTCGTCCGAGCCAGGTTCGTCCCTTGCGATCCAAGCGAGGCCTCTTCGAGCAACTCGATCCGCGGTTGATGCTCTCGATCTACGACCGGGCGGAACTGCTCAGCCCCGGCGGTGGCCCCATCGTGCCCACGGGCGAGGCGACGGCGACGCTCGCGCAGCTTTATCGAATCTCCGACGACCTGGTCGATCTGTATGCGTCGGAAGTCCGAGGGCTCACGGCCCCCACCGCGACGACGGGCTTTACGCCCTATGAAGTGCCTTTGATCCGCGATGCCGAGGGGCGCGTGGCCGTCACGATGACCGCCACGGATGTCGCGCTGCTGCAGCCGCTGGTCGAAGACCTGGGGTTCGTCGTCTCGGCGGCCCTGCCCGATCATCATTTGATCGAAGGGTATTTGCCGCTCGCTGAATTGCTCGACGCCGTCACGCTGACGACCGCGGGCCTGTTGGGAATTTCCGGCATCGCACAGCCAATGACCTCGGCCGGTTCCGTTCAGAACGAGGCCGACTATACGCTGCAGGCCGAGCGCGTGCGCACGACCCTTCCGGCGGGCTACGATGGCGCCGGCGTGACGATCGGCGTGCTCAGCGACAGCTATAACAACAAGGGAGGCGCAGCCGCGGGCATTGCTAGCGGTGATTTGCCGGCCACGCTCGTCATGAATCGTGATCTTCCGTCGACCGGAAACGATGAAGGCCGTGGAATGATGGAGCTCGTGCACGACCTGGCTCCTGCGTCTCCGAAGGCCTTTGCAACCGCGTTTACGGGCCAGGCAGAGTTTGCCCAAAACATTCGCGACCTGGCGGCCCCCACGAAGGATGGCGGGGCGGGCGCAAGCATTCTCGTCGACGACATCGCTTACTACGCCGAGCCGATGTTCCAAGACGGCATCATTGCTCAGGCAATCGACGATGTCGTGATCAACAATGGGGCGGCCTATTTCTCTGCCGCCGGCAATTTGCAAGACCAGGCCTACGAGAACACCAATCCCACGTTCCTTACGACCACAATTGCGGCGATTTCCGCCGCACCGGCGCAATACCTGCAGTTCTCCCCGGGGATCGTCACCCAAAACATCACAACGAACAATCAAACCTTTTTGATTGGCACGCAATGGAGCGATCCGTTCTATACCGTTGGCGGAGTGAAGAGCAATGTAGACGTTTTCTTTTTGGCCAACGGCGGTGTGATCGGCGCCTCGTCGGCCGACAACATCGCTACGAACACGCCGTATGAGCAAATCGGAGTAGCCGGAACCGGGACGCTCCAGATTGTGATCCGCCTGACCAGTGGAGACACCCCCACTCGGCTCAAGTGGGTCAATTTCGGCTCGAACTCGAGTGGGCCGGTTACCATCCAGTTCGCCACGAACAGCCCCACCATTTCGCCCCACTCGGCAACGGAAAACGCCATGTCGGTGGGCGCCGCCGCCATGTTCAACCAGCGGATTCCCGAGGCCTTCAGTTCGCAAGGACCTTCGACCATTCTGTTCGACGCGGCCGGCACGTCGATTCCCGCCGAGGTTCGCGCCAAGCCAGACATTCTGGCGACCGACGCCGTGAGCACGACATCCTTTGGTGCAGCGATCGTGGGGCTGCCACACCCGATCTTCTATGGCACTTCGGCTGCCGCGCCGAACGCCGCGGCCGTGGCGGCCCTGGTCCGGCAGGCCAATCCTGGGTTCACTCCAGCGCAGGTCTATGACCGCCTGACTTCCACTGCCCGAACGGATGTCACCGGCGGCGTCAACGTAGTAGGAGCTGGGCTCGTCGACGCCTATCGCGCCATCTTTGGCAACCCAGTCGCGGACACCGCACCCAGCACCGACGGGTTCGAATCAGGCACGCTCGACCAGAGCTGGGACGTTTGGAATACGGGTACAGCGCGCACTCGGGTAAGCGGCGACAACGGCCCCGCGGCGGGCACGCGTCATTTGGTCTTCGACAGCAACTTGCCGATTGGCTTCACGAATGCCGGCCTGGGCGAAGCCATTCTGCACGTGAATCTCGCTGGCGAAACCAATGCGGTGCTCGACTTCGACGCCAAGCTGTTTTCCGACGAAACGCTGGAGGCGATGCCTGCAAGCTTTTCCGGGCATAACAACTCCGACGGCGTGGCTCTCAGCGTTGACGGCGTCAACTGGTTCCGACTCAGCGATCTCAGTGGGCTGACGACAACCTACAGTTCGCGCAGCATCAACCTGAATGCCGTCGCTGCCGCGGCCGGACTGACGCTTTCGGCAGACACTCGGATCAAATTCCAACGCTTCGGCGTTGCCAGTGGTCAGGCCCCTACGCGAGCTCTGGCGTTCGACGCCGTCAGCGTGTCGAACAAGCCAACGCCGATCGTCGGCCTCACCGAGATCCAGGCCGAGTTCTTCTCGCGTCGGCAGACCGGCGACGGCCATGTCTGGTCGATCGTCAATCAAGAGGTCGCGAGCGCCGGCAGCTTCTCTGGCGCTACTGGACCCAGCACCGACTTTCTGCAATCGCTGACGGTGGCCGGCCAAGATTCGAACGTTGCAAATCTCTCGCCTGCCATCCCGTATGTCGAATACGACATTCAAGTTTCGCAGCCAGGCGTTTATGAGTTGATGCTCGAAGTGGCCGGCCTCTCCGGCAACAGCGACTCCCTGTGGGTCGAGGCCACCACCGGCGTCTTGGCCGACGCGCAGGGCAACGCCGCGGAGGGTAATGCCCTGCTCATTACCACCAACCGCACCGGCGCCTTCGATTCGCTCAGCGCCGGCCGATGGACTCTGAACGCCGGCACGCACACGATCCGCGTCTCGATGCGCGAGTCGGGCACGGCGATCGATGCCTTGCAAATCATGCCGCCGGGCGTTCCTGGGAGTGGCGTGCTGGTCATGGGCGAAACGTTGATTCAGGCAGAGGACTTCGCACGACGCCAAGTGGGAGTAGGTCACCAGTGGTCGAACGTTGATCAAGAGGCAGCCGGCGTCGGATCGTTCAGTGGCGCCACCGGCGTGTCCAACGACTTCCTGCAGTCGCTTACTGCGGCCGGTCAGGACAGCAGTGCGGTCAATCTCGCGGCAGCGGCGCCGTATGTCGAATACGATCTGCTGATTCCCGCAGCCGGCGAATACGACATCCTGCTGCAGGCAGCCGGTGTTTCGGGCGCGAGCGACTCCCTCTGGGTAACCACGACCGGAGCCCTGAGCGATGCCATGGGCAACACCACGGCGGGAAATCAGTTGCTGATCAACACGAATCATACCGGCGCTTTCGAAGGCCTGACCGCCGGCCGCTGGACGCTCCCCTCCGGCTCACACACCGTACGCATTTCGATGCGCGAGTCCGGTACGGCGATCGATGCCTTGCGAATCGTGCCGGTCAGCTCGCCCGGATTCGGCGTGCCGATTGTCGGCGCCACGGAGATCCAGGCCGAAAACTTTGTACGCCGCCAGAATGTCGGCGGCCACAAATGGTCGATCGTGGAAAACGAGGTGCTGGGCGCCGGAGCATTCAGCGCTGCCACAAACGATTACCTTCAAGCCCTCGACGCGGCGGGCCAAGATACTTCCTGGACAAATCTCACGCCGACGACGCCCTACATCGAGTTCGACATCCAGGTCTCGCAGACCGGCCTCTTCGATCTCAAGCTGAAGGTCGCCGGAATCAGTTCCGCGAGCGACTCACTCTGGGTCGAGCTTCCGACCGGGATCTTGAGCGATGCCCAGGGCAACGCCGCGACGGGGGCCGCGTTGAAGATCGAAACGAACTCGACCGGCGTGTTCACGCTGAAAAGCGCTGGCCGCTGGAACCTGACGGCCGGCGTTCACACGATCCGCATCTCGATGCGGGAATCGGGCGCCGCGATCGACGCGCTGCAAATCGTGCCGGTCGTGTAGATGCAAGACTCAAAGGCCTAACTCATCTCGCTTCCGGACCGCCGCTTGCGCCTCGACGATCCTTGTCCCCCCGGCGACTCGCCGGGGGCTAACCACAGATTGCACCAATCCATTAGCCCCCCGTCAATCACGGGGGGGATCGTGACTTCGCAGCGACCAGGCGTCAGCCTGGCGCTGCCGAGCCACGGTTGGCCCACCAGGGAAGCGTGATGCCGCCGTCAATGAGCAGCGAGCTGCCGGTCATGTAGTCGTTCGCGGGATCGCAAAGGAAGGCGATGCCGCGGCCGATTTCATCCGAGTTGCCCAGCCGGCCGAGCGGGATCTTTGCGCCTGCTGCGGTCAGCGTATCCTCGCTGGCGAATTTGCGCTCGCCCGGGGTGTCGATCCAGCCGGGGTGGATCATGTTCACGCGAATGCGGTATTCCGAAAGCTCGATCGCCGCCGTGCGGGCCATCTGGTCGAGGGCCGCCTTCGACATGTTGTAGGCCATCGCCCGCGGCACCGGCGTGTAGGCATGGGGCGAGCTGACGAGCACGATCGACGCCGGGCCCCCCTGCGCGATCATCTGGTTCGCCGCGGCCCGCAGCAGATAAAAGGCCCCCCACATGGTCACATCGACCGTGCGACGGAAGCCGGCCATGTCGGCCGTATAGAAGGGTTCGCGATCGCTATAGGCGGCGTTCGACACGGCGATGTCGACGCGGCCGAACCGCTTGGCCGCCTCGGCGACGAGCTGCTCCACGTCGGCCTGATTCGACACATCGCCCACCAAAGCAAACGCTTGCGTCCCCAGAGCTTCGATCTCGGCAACTGCGGAGGCCGCTTCGTCGTGGCCCGAGCGGTAGTTCAACACGACGCGCGCGCCGGCTTTGGCGAGCGCCAAGGCGGCGCCGCGGCCAATGCCGCGGCTGGCGCCGGTGACCACAGCGACCTGACCGGCAAGAAACTGAGCGGACATAGCTTTCCAGGGAGAGCGGGGACGAGAATCGAGAGAGTTCATGCTACCGATCCAAGGCCGGGGCCGACAGGCCTTCGCCCGCTGGCAGTGGTTGCGCCGTAGGCCGCAGTCGGGTATGGTTGAGGGCTGTGTGGCTGACCGGCAATTGGCCTGCGGCGTTCGTGCCATGTCTGTGCTCTACCTGACCGAATCCGACGTGTTGCGGTTGGCCGACGTGCGGCTCGCGCTCGACGCGGTGCAAACGGCCTTCGAGCGTTTGGCCGCCGGCGAGGCAGACAACGTGCCGCGCACGCGGGCTCGCGGACGCGGGATCGTGCTGCATAGCATGTCGGCCGCGGCCGACTACTTGGGCGTCGTAGGCTGGAAGAACTACACCACCACGCGCACCGGCGCCCAGTTCCTGGTCGGCGTTCACGATAAAGAGACCGGCCGCCTGGTGGCGCTGATCGAAGCCGATGCGCTAGGGCAACTGCGTACCGGCGCAACCACCGGTGTGGCCACACAGTGGATGGCCGATCGCGAGGCGACCGAGCTGGGGCTGTTCGGCACCGGCCGTCAAGCCGCCGCGCAGTTGCGTGCCGCGGCCGCCGTGCGGCCGATTCGCCAAGCGTTTGTGTACGGTCGCAATGAAGAACGCCGCGCGCAATTTTGCGAGCGAATGTCGGAAGAACTGCAGATCGAGGTCGAGCCGGTCGATCGACCGCAGGAAGCCGCCGAGGACCTGCCGATCGTGATCACGGCCACCTCGAGCACCGAGCCGGTGTTCTCGGGTGAATGGCTGGCCGAAGGAGCCTTGGTGTGCGCGATCGGCTCGAACTGGCTCGGGCGGGCTGAGATCGATTCCGACGTGATTCGCCGTGCCGACAACATCGTTTGCGACAGCGTGGAAGCCTGCCGCCGCGAAGCGGGCGACTTTGCAGACGCCTTGTCGAAGGGCATCTTTGATTGGTCGCGAGCGGTCGATCTGGCGGCGGTCGTCAGCGGGCAGGCCACAGGCCGCAACAGCCCGATCAGCGTGGTGCTGTTCAAATCGGTCGGCCTGGCGATCGAAGACGTGGCCCTCGCCTCGAAGCTGGTCGAGCGTGCCCGGCAAGAAGGCGTCGGCCTCGACTTGCCGCTCTAGCGACTCATTCCAGATTTTTCTTACCGCAGAGGACACAGAGGACGCAGAGTCTGAGTAAAGACAGTGAATTTCTCTGCGTCCTCCGCGTCCTCTGCGGTTAATCATTCCCCCACAGAATTTGCACGAAACGCGATGACTTATCTCTCTGCCGAAGGTTGCCGAGCGCGTCGGGCGCGGTTGTTTGCTGCGCTCGAGACGCAGCCCGACTGGATTCTCATCTGTGATCCGCATCACCAGATGTACCTGGGCAACTACTTTCAAACGCCCTTCGTGTTCAATTGCGTGAACGCCGGGGCCGTGTTGATCCTGGGTCGCGAAGGGCAGAGCATTCTGGTGACCGACAACCTGGTCCAGGGGTTTGCCGAGCAGGCTCACGTCGACGAGGTCGTCGCCCCCGTCTGGTACGACGGCAACAAGACGGCGCCCAACCGCAAGGCGCGGCTCGTCGAGTCGGCGCTCGAGCGGCTGAAGAAATGCCCCGGCCGCAAGCTCGGCTACGAGGCGTCTGCTGCCTTCGCCGGACTGACCGAAGGTCTGCGCGCCGAACGGGGCGACATCGCCTGGATCAATGTCGACTCGACGCTGCACAAGCTGAAGCGGAGCAAGGACGCCGATGAAGTCGCTCTGCTCAAGCGGGCGATCAAGGCGGGCGAGGCAGGTCACGCGGCGGGACTGAACGACATTCGCCCCGGTATGACCGAGCTCGACGCCTATCTCGTTGTGCAACAGGCGGCCATCCGCTCGGTCGGCGATCGCGTGCTCGTCTACGGGGATTTCGTTTCCGGGCCGCGGTGTGAACTCGAACGCGGCGGCCCGCCTTCGCAGCGGGTAATCGAGGCGGGCGACCTCGTTTTGCTCGACTTCTCGGTCGTGCTCGGCGGCTATCGCGGCGACTTCGCGAATACCTTTGCCTGCGGAGGC
>JAESFN010000430.1_pt1 | contig 40769 bp, 40 predicted proteins | sample 9269411 | NCBI WGS metagenome assembly JAESFN01 (sample SAMN14505399, study PRJNA617100) | algae metagenome | isolation source: Iphinoe sp. HA4291-MV1 and co-occurring heterotrophs from trail next to... | place: USA: Maunawili Falls, Hawaii | collected 2009-07-25
TTTCCTGCAGCGGCACAAAGCGCCGGATAGCGCCCAGGTAGTTGCCGAGGTGCAGGTCGCCGGACGGCTTGATGCCGGAAAAGACGCGCGGGGTGAAAGCCATGACAGATAATCCAGTGTGAGGCTGGGCTTATCGCCGATCAGCGCCCCCGCGCGCAAGCGTCTACCACTCGAGAACGATCTTCCCCTTCTCACCGCCCGCCGCCAGCCTGAAGGCCTCGGCATAGTCGTCGGCCGGCATCCGCCGGGTGATCACCTTCCTGACGTCGAGCCCTGACTCGAGCATGGCCAGCATCTTGTGCCAGGTCTCGAACATCTCGCGTCCGTAGATGCCGCGCAGCGTGATCATGCGGAACACGATCTTGCCGAGGTCGAAGATGAACGGCCGGGCCGGCACGCCGAGCAGCGCGATGCGGCCGCCCATCACCATGTGGTCAATCATCTGGTCGAGCGCTGCCGGGGCGCCGCTCATCTCGAGGCCGACGTCGAAGCCTTCCTTCATGCCGAGCCGGTCCATCACGGCGCGGAGGTTCTCGGTTGCGACATTCACCGGCACCACGTCAGCGACTTCGGTGGCGAGCGCCAGCCGCTCCGGGTTCACGTCGGTGATCACCACATGCCGCGCCCCGACATGCCGGGCGACGGCGGCGCCCATGATGCCGATCGGCCCGGCGCCGGTCACCAGCACGTCCTCACCGACAATGTCGAAGGCGAGCGCCGTATGCACGGCATTGCCGAGCGGATCGAGGATTGCGCCCATCTCGTCATCGATCGCATCGGGCAGCGGGATGATGTTGAAGGCGGGAATCTTCACGAACTCGGCGAAAGCGCCGGGGAGATTGACCCCGATGCCCTTGGTGTCGGGGTCGAGATGGAACTTGCCGGCGCGGCTGGCCCGGCTCTTCATCCCGACGACATGCCCCTCGCCGGAGACGCGCTGGCCAACCTTGAGGTTACGCACATCGGCGCCGACGGCAGTGATCTCGCCGGCATATTCATGCCCGGTGATCATCGGCACGGGGATGGTCTTCTGCGCCCAGTCATCCCAGTTGTAGATATGGATGTCGGTGCCGCAGATGCCGGTCTTGTGCACCTTCACCAGCACGTCCTCGGGGCCGATCTCGGGGACCGGCCGCTCCTCCATCCAGATGCCGGGCTCGGATTTGGCTTTTACCAGGGCGCGCATCAGATCACTCCCACTTCCTTGCCAGCCTCGGCGAAAGCGCCAATGGCGAAGTCGATATCGGCCGCTGACAGCGCCGCCGACATCTGCGTGCGGATCCGCGCCTTGCCCTTCGGTACCACCGGGTAGAAGAACCCGGCGACATAGACGCCGCGCTTGTCGAGAGCGGCGGCAAGCTGCTGCGCCAGCGTCGCCTCACCCAGCATCACCGGGATGATCGGTGTTTCTCCGGGCAGCAGATCGAATCCGAGTTCGGTCATTCGCGCGCGAAAGGTCCGGGTGTTGGCGGCGAGCTTCTGCCTGAGGTCGTCGGCTGCCTGGGCGATCTCGATCGCCCTAAGCGAGCCGGCGGTCACCGCCGGAGCGAGGGCGTTGGAGAAGAGGTAGGGGCGGGCCCGCTGGCGCAGCAGGTCGATCACCGGTTGCGGACCGGTGATGAAGCCGCCCATGGCGCCACCCAGGGTCTTGCCGAACGTGCCGGTGATGATGTCGGGCTCCGCGCCGGTCAGCGCCCCGGTGCCGCGCCCCTGAGGGCCGAGGTGGCCTGTGGCGTGGCAATCGTCGACCGCTACTATGGCGCCATACTTGTCCGCCAGGGCGCGGATCTCGGGGAGTTTCGCCACGTAGCCATCCATCGAGAACACCCCGTCGGTGACGATCAGCCGGAAGCGGGCATTGTCTGCGACCGCCTGCTTCAACTGGGTCTCGAGGTCGTCCATGTCGGAGGTCTGGAAGCGGTAGCGCTTGGCCTTGCTGAGCCGCACCCCGTCGATGATCGAGGCATGGTTGAGGCTGTCGGAGATGATGGCATCGTCTTCGGTGAGCAGGGTCTCGAACAATGCCCCATTCGCATCGAAGCAGGCGGCGAACAGGATAGCGTCATCCTTTTGGAGATAACGCGCTATGGCGGTCTCCAGCTTGCGGTGCAGGTCGAGCGTACCGCAGATGAAGCGAACCGAGGCCATGCCGAAGCCGTATTGCTCCAGCGCCGCTGCGGCGGCATCGGCAATGGCGGGGTGGTCGGCAAGGCCGAGATAATTGTTGGCGCAGAGGTTGACCATCTGCCTGGGTCCGCTGGCCCCGGCCACGGTGACCTGGCCACCCTGTGGCGAGATGATTTCGCGCTCGCGCTTCATCAGGCCCTGCGCCTCGATGTCGGCGAGTACGGTCTTCAGGTGGTCGAGATAGCCGGTCTGCATGGTCATTCCTCCGATATGGAGGAAATTCCGCTATAACGGACAACTAGTCAAGTGATCGCGGAATTTCCGCTTGGCAGGCCCAGCCTAGTTGACGATAAAGGCGGCATGGCAAGCACTGAAGCCCCCGATATCGGCCCGATCATCCAGCGCGAACGCAAGGCCCGGCACCTGACCCTGGAGCGGCTGGCGGCGCTCTCCGGCGTATCGCGTTCGATGCTGAGCCAGATCGAGCGCGGCGAGTCGAACCCCACCTTCGCGGTGCTGTGGGGCCTGACCCAGGCGCTGAAGATCGACCTCGCCGACCTGATCGCCGGCGGCGTGGCGCATCGGCGGGCGGCGCCGGTCGACGTGGTGACCGTGCCGCTGACGCCGGAGATCAACAGCCCGGAAGGGCACTGGCGCTTGCGCATCCTGAGCCCGACCTCGATGGCCGGCCGCGTCGAGTGGTACGAAGTGGAGATCGCCCCCAGCAGCAGGCTGCACAGCGCGCCGCACGCGGTAGGGACTTACGAGCACCTGACCGCTCAGACCGACGGGCTGCGGGTGAAGACGGTGTTGGGTGAACAGACGCTGGGAGCAGGCGAGACGGCACGCTACCGAGCCGATGTCGAGCACGAGATCGTCAATGACGGGAGCGTGCCGGCGCGGGCGTTGATGGTGGTGGTTTACGAGTAAGGCACTCGTCCGCAGCCGGTGGCCGTGGACCCCCACCCTTGATCCCTCCCCCTAAACATGGGGAGGGAGACGATCGCCTCGATATCAGTGTTTTGGTCTCCCTCCCCATGTTTAGGGGGAGGGGACAGGGGTGGGGGTCAGCCCTCGCCGGCTGTCAGATTCTTAGCCAGCCTTCCGCCGCCGCAACCGCCGCAGCAATCCACCCAACCGTTGCACCCCGGTGAAATGCGCCAGCGCAAAATACAGCCCCGCTCCGAACACACACAGCGCCAGCAGCGCCAGCGCCTGCGCCGGGAAGAAATACCCGGGGCCGAACACCGGCCCGAGCAGCACGACGAGACCATAGAGCGCGCCCGACATCACCAGCGTCAGCAGCACGATCATGGCTTCTTGCCGCCACTCGGCCCCACTGATGGTGAAGTGGCCGCGGCGCGCCAGGAAGATGGCCAGCAGCACGACGTTCGCCCAGGCGGCGATCGAGGTGGCGAGCGCGATGCCGACATGCTTCAGCGTCGGGAACAGCGCCAGCGACAGGGCGATGTTGATGATCAGCGAGAAGAAGGCGAACCAGGTCGGCGTCTTGGTGTCCTTGCGCGAAAAGAACCCCGGCTGCAGCACCCGGATAAGCACGAAGGCCGGCAGGCCCGCGGCAAAGGCAATCAGCGCCTGCGAGACGTTGACGCTGTCGGTCGGCCCGAAGGCGCCACGCTCGAACAGCACCCGCACTACCGGCAGGGCCAGCGCAATCAGCGCCCCGGCGGCCGGCATCGACAGCAGCATGGAGAGGAACAGCGACTGGCTCTGGCTCTGTCGCGCCTCGGCGTCGCGTCCGGCGCTGAGGTGCCGGCTGAGTTCGGGCAGCAGCACGGTGCCAATGGCAATGCCGATTATGCCGAGCGGCAGCTGATAGAGCCGGTCGGCATTGTAGATGATCGACATCACCTCATCAGCGCCCGAAGCGATGATGGTACCGACGAAAATGTTGATCTGGGTAATGCCGCCCGCAATGATTGCCGGCACCGCGAGGATCCAGAAGCGCCGCACTTCCGCATCGAAGCGCGGTAGCCGCAGCTTCGGCACGAAGCCGGCCCGGCGGATCGCCCAATAGACCAGCGCCAGCTGCGCAATGCCGCCCAGCATGGTGGCGATCGCCACCCAGAACGCCGTGTCCGGCGCCTCGAGCGTCAGGATGGCGAGCGGGATCAACGCTCCGATATTGACGATGTTGAGTACGATCGGCGCGAACGCGGCAGCAAAGAACCGGCCGAGGCTGTTGAGGATCGCCGCATAGGCCGCCATCAGCGACATGCAGGCGAGATAGGGGAACATGATGCGGGTGAGAAACACCGTCAGGTCGAACTTCTCGGGGTCACCGACAAAGCCCGGAACGAACAGCACCATGATCTGCGGCGTGAAGATCTCGACGAGGATGGTGACCACGAGGATCGCCGCCACCAGCCAGCTCATGATCCGGCCGGCGAGTTCCTTTGCTCCCTCGTTCCCCTCGGTCTCGAGCGCACTCGAAAACATCGGCACGAACGCCGTATTGAACGCCCCCTCGGCGAACAGCCGCCGGAACAGGTTCGGGAAGCGAAACGCCGCGTTGAACGCGTCCGACACCGGCGAAATGCCGAGCACCGCCGCCATCAGCGCATCGCGGGCAAAACCGAAAACGCGCGAGACGAGGGTCAGCCCGCCGACGGAAAGGAAGTTGCGGTAGAGGCTCAAGGTATTTTCCCGTCGGGAGAGGCTGGTGCAAGACCAGACGGATGGACCAGCGCGGGAAGAGCACCCCCTCCCCTGTCCCCTCCCCGCAAGGGGGAGGGAGACGCCAACCCTTCGCTCGGGGATGAGTAAGCGCTCGCGTGTGTAGCGTTGGAGACGCGCGACACGGCTCCAAGCACCCCTGCGACAACAGTGTAGACGCCCTCGGGGTTTGTCAGCACGTCATCGTTGGTGAAGCGGAGGACCTGGATACCCCGGTTGCGCATGTACTCGTCGCGCGCGGCATCGCGCTCGGCGCTGACGTGCGTCTCCCCATCAACCTCGATGACGAGCTTGGCGTGCATGCAGGCGAAATCGGCGTAGTAGGGGCCGATCGGCTGCTGGCGGCGAAAGTGCCAGCCTTCCTCACGGAATTGCCACAGCAAGCGCCACATGGCGCGTTCCGGGCCAGTCTGGTTGCGCCGGAGGGATTTGGCGCGCACGGTGCTCAAAGACACGCCCCGCGCACGAATAGCAGTTCTGGCGTCTCCCTCCCCCTTGCGGGGAGGGGACAGGGGAGGGGGTATCTTTCTGCACAGGCCTCTCCGCGCGGAAGACTACCCATTCGCCACCTTGGTCGCCTTCTCGTCGACGCCCTGGAACACCGCGAGCAAGGCGTCGTGGATTTTCTTCTGGCGCGATTTCGACTCGATCTTATGGCCGGTGAGGTCGGTGACGTAGAATACGTCGACCGCCTTTTCGCCGTAGGTGCCGATATGGGCCGAGCCGATGGTGAGGTTGAGGTCGGAGATTTGCCGGGTGAGCTGGTGCAGGAGGCCCGTGCGGTCGAGGCCCATGACCTCGATGACGGTGAACTTCTCCGAGATGGTGTTCGACACCGCCACCTGCGCCGGCAGCGTGAAGGGCTTGAGCCGCTTGTTGTGGCGGCTCTCCTTGCCGAGGTCGATCAGCACCTGGCGCTTGCCCTGCAGCAACTGCTTCACCGTGTCGATGATGCGGGTAGCGCGGACCTTTTCGTCCTCGTCGGAGGTGAAGGAGCGGCGCAGCCGGAAGGTGTCGACGGCGCGGCCGTCGCGGGTACCGAAGATCTGCGCCCCGATGATCGAGGCGTCGGCCATCGTGCAGGCGCCGGCGATCAGCGACAAGAGGCGCGGATGGTCCGGGGTGTAGAACGAAACCTCGGTGATCGACTCGAAGGATTTCACCCGGATCGAGCCGGCGAACATCTGCCCGGCCTGGTCGGCGGCGCGGATCATCCGGGCATGCTCGATCTGTAGCTCGGGCTCGGCCCGCAGCCAGTAATGGTCGTAGTGGCGGCCGACATAGGTATCGACTTCCGGCGCCGGCCAGGCCGACAGCGCGCCGCGCAGCACGGTCTTTGCCGCCTCGATGCGATCGCGCTGTGTCACCTGGCTGTGGCCGCCCGACAGCAGCGGCTCGGTGGCATAGTAGAGGGCGCGGAGCAGCGAGCCCTTCCAGCCGGTCCATACCCCCGGGCCGACCGCGCGGATGTCGCAGGCGGTGAGGATCATCAACAGCGCCAGCCGTTGTGGCGATTGCACTACGTCGGCGAACGAGCGGGCGGTTTCCGGGTCCTGGATATCGCGGCTCTGGGCGATCTCGCTCATCAACAGGTGATGTTCGACCAGCCAGGACACGGTGTCGGTCTCGGCCGGATCGAGCCCCAGCCGCGGGCAGAAGCGCCGGGCGACTCGCGCCCCGGCGATCGAGTGATCCTCCGGCCGGCCCTTGGCGATATCGTGGAGGAACAGCGCGACATAGAGCAGCCGCGTGTCGTTGAGATGCGGCAGCAGTTCGTGCGTCAGCGGCAGCTGTTCGCGCAGGCCCCCATTGGCAATGTCGGCCATCACGCCGACGGCGCGGATCAGGTGCTCGTCCACCGTGTAGTGGTGGTACATGTTGAACTGCATCAGTGCGACGATCTTGCCGAATTCCGGCACGAAGCGGCCGAGCACGCCGGCTTCGTTCATCTGCCTGAGGATGCGCTCGACATAGGTCGGGGCGGTCAGGATCTCGAGGAACCAGGCATTGGCCTGCCTGTCGTTCCTCAGGTCATGCCCGATCAGCTTGAACGAGCGGCGGATCAGCTTGATGGCGTCAGGGTGAAGGTGCGCATCATGCCGGCCGGCCAGCATGAAGCCCTTGATCAGGTTGCGCGGATCCTTCTGGAACACCTCGGGGCCGGCGACGTTGAGGCGTCCGCCTTCGATGACGAAATCCGTCTCGCCCTTGATCGCCACTTTGCCGCGCTTGAACGGCGCCAGCACCCGCCCGACCATGTCGAGCGGCTTGGCATGGTCGAATTCCAGCGAGGTGCAGAAGATACGGGTGAGATCGCCGACGTCCTTGGCGACGAGGAAATAGCGCTTCATGAAGCGCTCTACCCCGAGCATACCGGCGCGGTCGTTGTAGCCGAGCCGGTTGGCGAGGTCAGGCTGCACGTCGAAGGTCAGTTTCTCGTCGGCGCGCCCGGTGAGGAAATGCAGGTTACAGCGGATCGCCCAGAGGAAGTCCTCGGCCCGCTGGAACAGCCGGTATTCCTCGGCGCTCAATACGCCCTTGCCCACCAGTTCGGCGCTGGATTTGACCCGGTAGAAATACTTGCCGATCCAGAACAGCGCGTGCAGGTCGCGCAACCCGCCCTTGCCGTCCTTGATATTGGGCTCGACCACGTAGCGGGTATTGCCCATCTGCCGGTGCCGTTCGTCGCGCTCGGCCATCTTGGCGGCGATGAACTCCGGCCCGGTCTTGGGCATGATCTCGGTTTCGAACCGGTGCACCAGCTCCTCGAACAGCTTGCGGTCGCCGGTGAGGTAGCGCGCCTCGAGCGTCGCGGTGCGTACCGTCATGTCCGAGCGGGCCATGCGGATGCAGTCGTCCACCGAGCGCACCGCGTGGCCGACCTTCTGGCCGAGATCCCACAGCATGTAGAGGATGTACTCGGTGATCTGCTCGCCCCACGGCGTCTGCTTGTAGGGGAGGATGAAGAGCAGATCGATGTCGGAACCCGGCGCCAGCGTGCCGCGGCCATAGCCGCCCACCGCGGCGATCGAGATCATCTCGGCCCCCGAGGGGTTATCGACCGGATAGACGTCGCGCACCGCGAAATGATGCACCGCGCGGATAATCTCGTCCTCCGCGGCGCTCAGGTTCATGGCGCAGCGCGTACCCTTGCCGGTGGCCATCAGCTCGGCTTCGGCACCCTTGCGGGCGTCGGCGAGAACGGAGCGGACATGCTGGAGAACGATGCTGCGGGAGGCGGCGGACTTGGGGTCCTCGGCGCCGACGAGGCGCCTTATGTCGCCGAGGATGGTCTCGGCCGGGGTAAGCTGGAAGGCCGGTTTTCGCGGTCGGGCGTCAATTTCGGCGAGCTGCATCGCGGATTTTCTTAAGCTCGTAGATCAGGTCGATGGCCGCGCGGGGCGTAAGGTCGTCGGGGCGCACCTGATCGAGCATGTCATGGATGGGATTAACGGCCGCCTTCGGGGTGGGCGGTTGATGCGCAAAGAGCGGCAAATCGTCTAGCACGACGGCTTTTCCGCCGGAAGAGCGCTGTTCGAGCACGCCCAGCACCTGGCGGGCGCGGGCCAGCACCGATTCGGGCAGGCCGGCGAGCTTGGCCACCTGGATGCCGTAGCTGCGATCGGCGGCGCCGTCGGCCACTTCGTGCAGGAACACCACTTCCCCCTCCCACTCGCGTACCTTCATGGTGTGGTTGGAGACACGCGAGAGGGTCCTCGAAAGCGCCGTCATCTCATGGAAGTGCGTCGCGAACAGGGCGCGGCAGCCGGTCTGGTCGTGGAGTGCCTCGACCGCCGCCCAGGCGATCGACAGGCCATCGAAGGTGGCAGTGCCGCGGCCGATCTCGTCGAGGATCACCAGCGAGCGCTGCGTGGCGCGGTTGAGGATGGCGGCGGTTTCAACCATCTCGACCATGAAGGTGGAGCGGCCGCCGCCGATATCGTCCGAGGCGCCGACGCGCGAGAACACCCGGTCGACGACGCCAATATGCGCCGCAGAGGCGGGCACATAGCTGCCCATCTGCGCGAGGATGGCGATCAGCGCGTTCTGCCTGAGGAAGGTGGACTTACCGCCCATATTGGGGCCGGTGACCAACCACAGCGCCCCGCCGGTGAGGTCGCAGCCATTCTCGACGAACACTTCGTGTTGCGCCCGCACATTGCTTTCGACCACCGGATGCCGGCCGCCTTCGATGTAGAAGGCGAGGCTGTCGTCGATGGTCGGACGGCAGAAATTGCGGGTCATCGCCAGCTGTGCCAGCGCCGCGGCGACATCGAGCTCGGCCAGCGCATCGGCGATGGCGCGCAGCCGGGTGTTCTCGGCGGCGACGGCATCAGCCAGCCGGGTGAAAATCGTCGCTTCGATGACCAGCGAAGCGTCATGCGCCTTGGCGATGCGGCCTTCGAGTTCGGCCAGTTCCGCCGTGGTGAAACGCATGGCATTGGCCATGGTCTGGCGGTGGATGAAGGTGTCGCGATGCGGCGCTTCGAGCAGCTTGCCACCATGTCCGGCGGGCACCTCGACGAAATAGCCGAGCACGCCGTTATGGCGGATCTTCAGCGAGCGGACATCGGTCTCGTCGATCAGCCGGGCCTGCAGCGCCGCCACTACGGCGCGGGTTTCTGAGGCCAACGCCCGCTCTGCATCGAGCGGCGCATCATAGCCGCGTTTGACGAAGCCGCCGTCGCGCGCCAGCAGCGGCGGTTCGTCATCGATGGCAGCGGCGAGTTCCGCCGCGAGCGCTGCCGGCGCATCGGCAAGGCGGGCCCCGATCGAGCGGAGCTCGGCCGGCGGACGGTCGAGTGTCGCGAGCCGTTCGGCGAGCGCGATCGCGGCTGCAATGGCGCCGCCGGTGGCGCGGAGGTCGCGCGGCCCGCCGCGTCCGAGCGCTAGCCGGGTCAGCGCCCGGGTGAGGTCGGGCACCGACTTCAGCTCACCGCGCAGCCGCTGCGTCAGCAGGCCATCGGCGACGAGGCATTCGACCGCATCGAGCCGGGCATTGATCGCATTGGCGTCACAAAGCGGCGCCGCCAGCCGGCGTGCCAAGAGGCGTGAGCCGGGCGGGGTGACCGCCAGGTCGATCTCGTGACGAAGCGAGCCCTTCTCCTGGCCGCGTTGCGTTTCGAGCAGTTCGAGCGACACACGGGTTGCCGCGTCGATCGCCATATGGGCGCTGAGCCGTTCGGCAGCGGGAGGACGCAGCGCGACGGGGACGCCCTTCTGGCTGTCCCTGATATAGTCGAGCAGCGCCCCGAGCGCGGCGCGCCCGGCGCGGGAATAGGCGGTGGGGTCGACCTCGCCGGCTGGGAAGGCGGCGGTGATACGTTTGCCGGCGAGTTCGCTGTCGAAGGCCCCGGTATCGAGATTGACCAACGCCGCGTCGGGCAACGGGATCCTGGCACTGGAGAGTGTGGCGAGTGTGGCTTCGGTGAGCAGCAGCTCGGCCGGCGCGATGCGGGCCAGCTCGTCGGCCAGCGCGATGGCCGAGACGTCGAGCACGGCGACCTCACCGGTCGACACATCGGCCCAGGCCAGCGCGAAATCGGTCTCGCCATGCCGCACCATGCTGAGCGCCGCGAGATAGGCCGAGCCGCGCGTCGGCAGCAGGTCGTCCTCGGTGATGGTGCCGCGGGTGACGAGGCGCACCACGTCGCGCTTCACCGGTGATTTCGAACCGCGTTTCTTGGCTTCTGCAGGGTCTTCAACCTGCTCGCAGATGGCGACTCGGTGGCCCAGCCCGATCAGCTTCTTCAGATAATCCTGCGCGGCGTGGATCGGCACGCCGCACATCGGGATGTCCTGCCCCTGGTGCTTGCCGCGCTTGGTGAGCACGATGCCGAGCGCCTGGCTGGCGATCTCGGCGTCTTCGAAGAACATCTCGTAGAAATCGCCCATCCGGTAGAACAGCAGGTACCCCGGATTGACCGCCTTGATCTCGAGGAACTGCGACATCATCGGCGTGATCGGCGCCTCGACGGCACTGGGGGCGGAATAGGGCGCTTGGTCCATCGGGCTCGGCAGCAAAGACAGGGAGGCCGGGACGTTAGGGGGTTTGGGGATGGCGGGCAACTGAGTCGGGGTCGCGGTCCACAATGAGCAGCCGGGTGCGGGCTGACCCCCACCCTTGATCCCTCCCCCCAAAAAGAGGGCGGGAGACGACAACCTCGATGTCCGTGGGAGGGTCTCCCTCCCCTCGGGGCGACATCTTGTCGTCCCCCAGGGGGAGGGGACAGGGGTGGGGGTCAGCCCGCGCCGGCCCTGGCGTTGGCCTCAGTACCGGTCGCTCGGATCCCGCACCGGCCGATACACGAAATCCGAAAACACCGCCGGCTTCGCGGTCCCGTTCAAATCCGATGCCGCCATGCCGACGAACGCCCCGGTAAAGCTGCCATGCTCGGCATGCCCACCGCATTCGTCGGAGAGGAGCGATGCATCGAGCGTGCCGCCGACCGGCTGCCAGTTGCCGGCTGCCTTGGCATCGCCGGCGGCGTAGAAGAACTGCAGCTTCGGCCCGCGGATCTCGATCTTCAAACGCACCGGCCCCTCCTGCGGTAGCGGCACCGGCGCGGCGGGATAGCTGAGCTTGCCGTCCGGATGGCTGGCGAGCGAGCTCATGATCAGCAGTTCACGCTTGCCGTCCGAGTGCGCGGTGACGGTCAGGTAGTGGAAATTGTAGCGACCATAATAACCTGTTATGCCGGCAAACTGCCGTTCGTCGACCGGCGCGAAGTCGAGCGTCACTTCGGCATCGTAGGAGAAATGCGTCTGCCGGCGGGCGACCAGCGCCTGCTCGAACCAGCTGCCGATCGCTTCGCGCCCGATGAGCGTCAGCTGGTTGTCGCCGAGCTTGAAGATGCGCTCGGTCTCGGGGGTACGCAGCCACTGGAAATCCGGGTGCAGCGTCTCGAACGAATAACGCTGCTCGGCCCAGTAGCCGCTGTCATCGCGGGTGCCGGGGATTTCCACCTCGAGCGATGGCACTGGGCCGTTCTTTACCCACAGCCAGTCGTCGGCGCCCCAATAGGCCTCCTGGATACCGGTCTCGCGACCGAGCACGCAACGGCGCTTCTGTGTCGTCGGCCGGCCCATCAGGTGGACGAGGAAGGTCTTGCCGTCAGGCGTTTCGACAATGTCGCCATGCCCGGCCCGCTGCACCGGGTTGAGCGGCGCATCCTTGGCGGTGAGCACGTGCTTGATCGGATGGGTCTCGTACGGCCCGTCGATGTTGCGTGAGCGCGCAAAGGTGACGGCGTGTTCGTAGCCGGTGCCGCCCTCGGCGGTCAGCAGGTAGTACCAGGGGCGGCCATCCTTGCCGTTGCGCTTGTAGAGATGCGGGCCCTCGACCAGCTTCAGGTCGGTGCCCTGGTAGATGTTCTTGATCGGCCCGACGAGCTTTCGCTGCGCGTGATCGTACTCCTGCAGCGCGATGCCGGCGAACAGCAGCGGCCGGGTCCTATGGTCCCATAGCATGTTGACGAACCACTTCCTGCCGTCGCTGTCGTGGAACAGTGACGGATCGAACCCCGAGGAGTTCATGTAGATCGGGTCGGACCACGGCCCTTCGATCGAAGGCGCGGTGACGAGGTAGTTGTGCGCGTCCTTGAACGAGCCGTCCTTGCGCTTCACGTCGGTGTAGATGAGGAAGAACTGCTCGCCGTCATGCGACAGGCAGGGCGCCCACACCCCGCACGAATCCGGGTCGCCGCGCATATCGAGCTGCGATTTGCGGCTCAGCGGCCGGGTGACCAGCTCCCAGTTGGCCAAGTCCTTCGAGTGATGGATCTGCACCCCCGGGTACCACTCGAAGGTGGAGGTGGCGATGTAATAGTCGTCGCCGACGCGCAGGATCGAGGGATCGGGGTTGAAGCCGGGCAGGATGGGATTGCGGATTGCGGGCATTGTCAGGTGGTCCTAGGAGGCCGGCAAGGTCCGCCGGTATTGGATGAAGCCCGAGCGCTGCGAGACCCGGTCATAGAGGGCGCGGGCCGCGGCATTGGACTCGTGAGTGAGCCAGTAGACCCGCGTGCTGCCCCTGGCCGTGGCATCGGCGGCGACGTGGTCGATGAGCGCGCTGCCATGGCCCTGGCCGCGGCCTTCCGGTGCAACGTACAGGTCCTGCAGGTAGCAGATATCGGCGATGGTCCAGTTGTGGCGGTGATAGATCCAGTGCACGAGCCCGATTGGCCGGCCATCCTGCAGCGCCAGCGCCCCCCAGGTCGGCTCGGCGGGATCAAGCAGCCGCGACCAGGTGGACACGTAGATCTCCTCGGGCAGCACGGTTTCATAGAATGCCAGGTACTGCCGCCAGAGATCGGCCCAGGCGGGCCGATCGTCAGCGGTCAAAGGGCGGATGGCAGTCGTTTCCGCCATCACACGAACCGGTTGACCAGGTTCTCGAGATACTCCTGCTGGCCGGAGCGGGGCTCGGGGTTGATCCCTTCCTTTTCGACCCGCTTGGCGATGTCGTCGAGGCTGCGCTTGCCCTTCAGCATGGCCTGCGCTTCCTTGCCCTCCCAGCCGACATAGCGGGCGTCGACGGTCTTGTCGAAGGTGCCGTCCTCGATCAGCGCTGCCGCTGCCTTGAGGCCGCGGGCCAGGGTGTCGAGGCCGCCGATATGGCCATGCAGCAGGTCGGCCGGGTCGAGTGACTGGCGACGGACCTTGGCGTCGAAGTTGAAGCCGCCCTTGCCGAGGCCGCCATTCTTCAGGATGTGGTAGAAGGCCAGCGTCATCTCGCGCGGATCGTTCGGGAACTGGTCGGTATCCCAGCCCGATTGCAGGTCGTTGCGGTTGGCGTCGACCGAGCCGAGCAGGCCATGCGAGGCGGCAACCGCCAGTTCGTGCTCAAAGCTGTGGTTGGCGAGGAAGGCGTGGCCAACCTCGATATTGCACTTCACCTGCTTTTCGAGCCCGTACTTGGCGAGGAAGCCGTACACTGTCGCGACGTCGAAATCGTACTGGTGCTTCGAGGGTTCCTGCGGCTTGGGCTCGATCAGGATCTGGCCTTTGAAACCGATCTTTGCCGCATGCTCGATGACCAGATGGATGAAGCGCGCCATCTGGTCGGCTTCCTGCCCGACCCGGGTATTGAGCAGCGTCTCATAGCCTTCGCGACCGCCCCACAGCACGTAGTTCGAACCACCCAGTTCGTGGGTGATCTCCAGTACGTTCTTCACCTGCGCCGCGGCATAGGCGAAAACGTCGGGGTCGGGGTTGGTGGCAGCGCCGGACATGTAGCGACGGTTGGAAAACAGGTTCGCCGTGCCCCACAGCAGCTTGGTGCGCGACTTTTCCATCTTTTTTGCGAACACGTCGGCGATGGCGCGGACGTTCTTGTTGCTCTCGGCGAGGGTTTCGCCCTCCGGCGCGATGTCCCGATCATGGAAGCAGAAGAACGGCGCGTCGAGCAGTTCGAACAGCTCGAACGCCACGTCGGCCTTGATCCTCGCGTGGTCCATGGTGGGGCCGAACCACGGCCGGTCGAAGGTGCGGCCACCGAACGGGTCGCCACCCTCCCAGGCAAAGCTGTGCCAATAGGCGATAGCCGGCCGGATATGGTCCTCCATCCGCTTGCCCAGCACCAGCTCGTCCTTGTCGTAGTGTCGATAGGCCAGCGGGTTGTCGGTCTTGGGGCCCTTGAACTTGACGGGCTTCAGTCCCTTGAAGAAATCAGTCACTTACGGGCCTCCTCGATGGCGGGGTAGAGGGCGCGGTAGCGCGCATATTGCTCGGCATAGGCAGTCTTCAGTGCGGCATCGGGTCTGATCACCCGTTTGATTGCCGGCATGGTCATGATCTCCGTAGGGTCGGCGCCTTCAGCGGCGCAGAGCCCGAGCCGGGCCACGCCCAATGCGCCACCGAAATCGCCGTCTTCCGGCAGGGCGATCTCGGCATCGAGATTGGTGGCGATGAGCTTGAGCCACAGCTCGGATTTCGACCCGCCGCCGACGGCGAGCAGTTGCCCCATTTCGGTGCCGGCATCCTTGAGCACGCGCTGGCAATCCCGGAAGGCGAAGGCGACGCCTTCCATTACCGCCTGGGCGAGCAACGCCGCATCGGTGGAGTGGCTGAGGCCGGTAAAGCTGCCGCGCGCCGCGGCATTGTTGTGCGGGGTGCGCTCGCCCGAGAGATAGGGCAGGAAGATCTCCTCGCCCGGCCCCTTGAACCCGGCCTCGGCGGCACCGGCGAGTTGTGCCGGGTCCTGCCCGGTGATTTTCGCCAGCCAGTTGAGGCTGTCGGTGGCCGAGAGGATCACCCCCATCTGGTGCCAGGTGTCGGGGATGGCGTGGCAGAACGCATGCACCGCGCCCTGGGTGTTGGGGCGGAAGCGATCGTTCGAGACGAACAGCACGCCCGAAGTGCCGAGCGACACGAAACCCTCGCCCGGCTGGATCGCGCCGATGCCGCAGGCTGCCGCCGCGTTGTCGCCGGCGCCGCCCGCTACCACCACGTCACCCGACATGCCCCAGCGGCTGGCGAACTCGCGCTTCAGCCTGGCTGAAGCGTCCGAGCCTTCGCAGAGCCGCGGCATCTGCGAGCGGGTGAGGCCGGTCAGCGCCAGCAGTTGATCCGACCAGTCGCGTTTGCCCACATCGAGCCATAGCGTGCCGGAGGCGTCCGACATCTCCTCGATATGCTCGCCGGTCAGCAGCAGCCGGATATAGGCCTTGGGCAGCAACACCTTGGCGATCTTCGAATAGATCTCCGGCTCGTGCTTCCGGACCCAGGCGATCTTCGGCGCCGTGAAACCCGGCATGGCGATATTGCCGGCGATGTCACGCAGGCTCGGCAGCGCCGCTTCCATCTCGGCGCATTCGGCGGCGGAGCGGCCGTCATTCCACAGGATGCAGGGGCGGAGCACCTGGTCGTTGTTGTCGAGCAGGGTAGCGCCATGCATGTGGCCGCTGAGCCCGATGCCGCGGACTTTCGCCAGTTCTTCAGGGTGCGCCTTCGACAGCTTGTCGATCGCTTCGAGCGTGGCGTTCCACCAATCCCGGGGGTTCTGCTCCGACCAGCCCGGATGCGGGCGGGTCGGTTCGATCGCCCTCGCTGTGGCTTCACCAAGCGGCTGGCCGGCTCGGTCGATGAGCAGCGCCTTGACGCCGGAGGTACCGATATCGATGCCAAGATAAGTCATGAGGCACGTACCTCAAGACGGCGCAAACGCAACATGCCTTAGTCCTCCCGGGGCGTAGTTGTGATGGATTACCCTCTGGGGAGATTGTCGCGCAGATAGAGGCCAATTTCAATGGGGGCCGGTCGCCGCTCCGCATCCTGCCCCAGCGCCAGCGCGCGAGCCACGGCCAGTGCCGCGGCAATCTCGCCATCCGGGTTCTGGTCGATCACCACGTCGATGGCGCCGCTGGCGAGCCCGGCGCGGGTCGCTTCGGTCAACTCGTGCGCCACGACGCGCACCTTACCGGTCTTGCCGGTGCGCTCCAGCGCGCGCAGCAGGCCGGCATAGCCGCCGCCCATATTGTAGATGCCGGTCAGCGGTCGCTTCAGCAGCTCGATCGCCGCCGCTTCGGTCTTCATGTCGTCGTCAAAACCCTCGAATGGGCCGATGATCTCGTGGCCGGGGAACTCCGCGCGCAGTACCGCCTCGAAACCTTCCCGACGCTGGTGGTGGTCGGCGAGGCTGAGCGAGCCGGCAATGAGACCGATCCCACCGGCTGGGCAGAACCGGCCGATCAGCGAGGCGGCGGTGCGCCCTGCTGCGACATTGTCGATGCCGACGAAGTGCCGGCGAGCCGAGCCGGGCAGGTCGGAAACCAGCGTCACCACGGCGATGCCGCGGCGCGACGCCTGGTCGATGGCGCGGCGCACCTTGTCGTCCTCGGTGGCGACCACCACGGCGCAGTCGCAGCTCTTGGGGTCGAGCCCGCTGAGTGCGCTCGCCAGTGCCGTGGCGTCGAACGCGTGCACCAGCTTGGTGGTGATCGAGATGCGCTCGCCCTTGGTGGTACGGGCGCGGCGGGCGATGGCGTCAACCAGCCCGAGCATGAATTCGTTGCGCCCATCTGGGATCAGGAAGGTGACACCGAGGTCGCGCGCCCGGGCTAGCAGCGAGGCCGACAGGTCGCGACGGAAATCGAGCGCTTTGATCGCCTCGGCCACCTTGTCGGCGGTTTCGGTGCGCACGCCGGGACGGCCATTGAGCACACGATCGACCGTCGCCAGTGACACGCCGGCCTCGCGCGCCACGTCGTGCACGGTCGCGCGCCGCTTCACTTCGTCCATCTCCTCCCCCTCTTCGCTTCCGCTCAGACTTCCGCTTGTTGGCGATTGCGGTTATCAACCCGTCGCACGAAAGAGGAGATAACGGCAATGAGCGTCGCGGTGGAAGAGTTCGGCAGCTTCGAGGGCAAGCGGGTCGAGCAGTTCAAGCTTCGGAGCGACACCGGGGTCGAAGTCGACATCATTTCGTGGGGCGTTCTGGTGCGCGATTGGCGCGTACCGGTGGCTGGTGGCCACCGCTCGGTGGTGCTCGGCTACGACAAATTCGACAGTTACCCGGCCCACTCGCCCTATTTTGGTTCGCTTGCCGGCCGTGTTGCCAATCGGATCAAGGATGCAAAGTTCACCCTTGATGGCGAGACTCACAAGCTCAGGAGCAATTTCGTCACCCACACCCTGCATGGCGGGCCCGAGGGCATCGGCCGGCTGGTGTGGGATGGCGAGGCGGACAGCGCCAACAATGCCGTGCGCTTCACCCTCGATTCGCCCGATGGGGCCATGGGTTTCCCGGGCAACGTGAAATTCACCGCCACCTACACCCTCACCGGCAACCGGCTCCGGCTTGACCTGAGCGCCAAGGCCGACCGCCGCACCCCGATCAACGTGGTGCAGCACCAGTACTTCAACCTCGGCACCGGCTCCGATGTGCTCGATCACACATTCAAGATCGACGCCGCCGCCTATACCGAACTCGGCGGCCCACTGATCCCCACCGGCGCCATCCTGCCGGTTGACGGCACGATCTGGGATTTCCGCGAGGGTCGCACCATGCGCGACGCTGCGGGCAAGCCGATCGACTATGACGGCAACGTCGTGCTCAACACCGACCGCAAGTTCGAGGATCCGGTGGCGGTGGTCATCGGTCCGGATAAGCTGCTGACGCTGAAGCTCTGTACCGACCGGCCGGGCCTGCAGGTCTACAACTCGGTGACCACCGACGTCACCGCCGAAGGCAAGCACTACGGCAACTATTGCGGCTTCTGCCTTGAAGACCAGGACCTGCCGGATGCGGTGAACCATCCGCATTTCCCCTCGACCATCTATGGGCCGGGCCGCGACTACAGCCACCGCGTCGATATCGAGATCGCCTGATGGCGGCCTACGTCGCCCTGATTCGCGCAATCGGTCCGGTGACGCACGCCAAGATGAAGATGGCGGCGCTGCGCGATGCCTGCGCCGCCGCCGGCCTCGAGGACGTTTCGACTGTCGGCAATACCGGCAACATCATCCTTCGTTCCAGCCAGACGCTGACCGCGGTCAGGAACACCGTGCAGGGCGCGGTCGATGGTTTTGGGCTCGGCCCGGCCAACGAGGTGTTCGTCACCAAGCCCAGGGACATGGCAGCGGTGATCGCAGCCAACCCGTTCCCCGAGGTGGCCTCAGAGCGTCCGCACGAACTCGGGGTCTGCTCGTTTCACAAGGCGCCGGATTGGGCGCCGCTCACTGGCTGGGACGGGCCGGAGTTGCTGGCCATGATCGGCGCCCACCTCATCGTCGCCTATCCCAAGGGCATCAGCGCCACAAAGCTCAACATCGAGAAGCGCCTTGGCGCCCGCATGACGCAGCGCAACTGGACAGTGTTCGCGGGTCTAGCGGCAAAGGGCGAGGCGCTGACAAAGGGCTGATCTACGGCGTTTGCCCCAGCCGCGGCTCGGTGCCGGCGAGCAGCCGCTGGATATTGGCCCGATGGCGCGCGATGACATAGAGGCCGCCGGCGGCGACCAGCAGCAGGTGCGGCAATGGTTGCCCCAGCGCTACGGCCAGGGCGATCGCCGCCACCGCCGCCAATATCGAACTGAGCGATACGATTCGGGTCACGGCCAGCGCCACCCCGAACACGGCTAATGCGCCGAGCCCCACCGGCCACGACAGCGCCAGCAGCACTCCCAGCCCGGTGGCCACCGACTTGCCGCCGGTAAACCCCAGCCAGATCGATCGACTGTGTCCAACGAGCGCGGCAAGGCCGGCGAAGCTAGCCGCCCAAGGCAGCAGCGCCGGCAGGTCGAACCCGCCGGGTGGCGCCACGGAAAACAGCCAGGCGGTGAGCCAGCCGGCAAAGCCGACCGCCGCGGCGCCCTTCACCACGTCTGCCAGGAACACCGCCAGTGCCGGCCACTTGCCCAGTATGCGCAGCACATTGGTGGCGCCGGTCGAGCCGGAGCCGTGCTGCCGGATGTCGATGCCTTTGAGCAGTTTTCCCGCGAGATAACCGCTCGGCGTTGCGCCGATAAGGTAGGCGGCCAGCAGGCCGGCGGCACTTACGATCCAGAAAACCACGGCACTCACCTCGACGCCCAGCTCAGCCGATCATCACCATCGCGGGTCTCCGGCGCAACCTCCTGACACCGCCTGTCAGCAGCCCTGGCCGACAAGCGGCATTGCAACATCCAGCAACGAGGAAAGCCGCCATGACCCCCTTCAGCATCGCCATTGCCGACAGCGAAATCGCTGACCTCAGAAGCCGGCTGCAACAGGCCCGCTTCCCCGACGAAGTCGAAGATGCCGGCTGGGACTACGGCACCAGCCTGCCGTTCCTGCGCCGCTTCGTCGACTACTGGGGCAATGCGTTTGATTGGCGCGCCGCCGAAGCGCGGCTCAACCGCTACCCGCAGTTCACCGAGCTTATCGATGGCGAGACCGTGCATTTCGTCCATGTGCGCGGCAAGGGAAGCAACCCCGTGCCGGTGCTGCTGGCCAATGGCTGGCCGAGCAATTTCGTCGAGTTGCTGCCGCTGGTCGACCGGCTGACCGCCGAGCGCAATGGCACCTCGTTCGACGTGGTCATCCCCTCGCTGCCCGGCTACGGCTTTTCCGGCCGCCCGCGGCGCAAAGGCATGAACCTGACGCGGATCGGACATCTTTGGGCGGGACTCATGCAGCAACTGGGCTACCACCGTTTCCTCGTGTCGGGCTCGGACCTCGGCGGCGGAGCAGTGCTGGGGTTGGTGCGTCACTACCCCGAGCGCCTTCTCGGCGCACATTACTGCAACGTGTTTTCGGGGTATCCGCGGCCGCCTGAGCTTACGGCCGAGGAAGTCGAGTACTTCAAGCTGGTCGACTATTCCGGTTTCGTCGAGGGCGCCTACGCGCTGCTGCACGGCACCAAACCGACCTCACTGGCGGTGGGGCTCAACGATTCGCCCGCCGGCCTTGCGGCGTGGATCATCGAGAAGTTCCACCACTGGGGCGATACCGGTGGCGATGTCGAGAGCGTCTTCTCATTCGAGACGCTGGCGACGTTGCTTTCGGTTTACTGGTTCACCGAAACGATCGGCTCCTCCGTCCGACTCTACAAAGAAGCCTTTGCCGATCAGGAACTCCTCGCGCCCATGCCCAGGCACATCGTGCCACAGGGTGTGCTGGTGCCGACCGACAGCGATCTGCCCGCCCCGCGCGCCTGGGGCGAACGGAACCTGCAAAACCTCATCCACTGGAATGAGGCACGGCAGGGCGGACACTTTCCGGCGCTCGAAGTGCCCGGTGTGCTGGCCGACGACATCCGGGCGTTCCACCAGGAAATTGTCATTAGAGGTTGACTGATAGAGACGGCCCCCTCCCGGCCTCCCCCACAAGGGGGGAGGTGAAGAGACGAGGCTCTATCCTCGATCGTGCCAGACGCACCAGCGGGCCACCTCCCCCTTCATGGGGGACTTCGAGCCGTCCCGAAGGGCAAATCGCTCCAGTGGAGCGATTTGAGGGGAGAAGGCCATGAGAGCTACGCTCGAATGGCTAGGAGGGGGCCGTCTCTATCAGGTTGGCCACCTCTTTTGCCGCCCGTTCCACCACACTGGCGTCGGTCCGGTAGAACCAGAAGCGGCCGCGCTTTTCGAGCCCCAGCAGCCCGGATTTGCGCAGCACCTTGAGATGCTCCGAGACCGTGGCGAGGGAAAGCTCCGACAGTGTGGCGAGCTCGCCGGCTGCCTTTGCTTCATCCTTGCAGGCAGCAACGAAGGCGCGCCGGTCGGGGTGTGACAGGGCGCGCAGCACTTCGTCGAGGTCGAAACTGTCGATGGCGTCAGCCCTGGATCAGGGTGAGCAGGTTCCCCGCGGGGTCGCGGACCTGCGCCTTCTTCACCCAGCCATTGTCGACGGCCGGCATGGCGATGGCGCCGCCCTGGGCCTCGGCGGTGGCCAATGCCTTGGCGAGGTCGGGGACGACGATGCCCAGGGTGAGCGAGGCGGTTTCGGCCTCGACGATAGCGCCGTCAGGCCCACCTTCGGGGGTGGCAACCATGCCATAGCCCGGCCCGCGCGGCGTCACCTGCCAGCCGAGCACGCCGGCATAGAAGTTCTGCAGCGCGCCGAAATCCGGCCCCGCAATGTCGAAATGGCCGATGCCGTTGAGGCTGTGAGACTTGCCGCTCATCGCGATCTCCTGCGTTTCCTCTATATTATTTCGTCATATACCGAAATGTCAATGTTGCTGCTGACAGCCTCTGGCAGCAGCGTCCTCGCATGGTGCACTCGGTCGAATTTGGCTAGAACGAAGGACCCGAGGAGATGCTTGCTTGGACAAGACCGAACGCCTGTTTTCCGTCATGGATGCGCTGCGCCGCCACCGCCGCCCGGTCACTGCGGCGGCATTGGCCGAGGAGCAGGGTGTCTCGGTGCGCACCCTCTATCGCGACGTGCAGACGCTTATCGGGCTGGGCGCGCCGATCGATGGCGAGGCCGGGGTGGGCTATATGCTGAAGCCCGGTTTCTTTCTGCCGCCGTTGATGTTCACGCCCGAGGAGCTCGAGGCGCTGGTGCTGGGTGGCCGCTGGGTGCAGGCGCAGCCCGATGCGGGGCTGGCCGGCGCCGCCAAGAACGCCTTGGCCAAAATTGCCACCGCCTCGCCCGATGACCTGCGCGATCGCATCAAGGATACTGGGCTGTGGCCGGTGCTGATGCGGGGGCCGCAGGAGCCGACCCCGGTGCTCGGGCTGGTGCGGGCCGCCATGCGCACCGAAAAGGCGCTGCATATCGGCTACGCCGACGAGAGCGGCAAGCAGTCTGAACGTGACATCTGGCCGGTGCAGCTCGCCTATTACGAGGGCAAGCAGATCGTCGCCAGTTGGTGCTGCATGCGCGAAGCCTTCCGCAACTTCCGCACCGACCGCATCGTCACGGCCACTGAAACCGAGCACCGCTACGGCCGCCGTCGCCTGCAGCTGGCCAAGGAATGGCGCGAGGAATGGGCCCGCCTGCATCCGGATTGGGCCAGCCAGCCGGGTCCGTAGAGGAGTGCGGCCCTAGCGAAACTCTTCGCGAAAGATGCGACGGAGTTCGTCGTAAAGGCGCCGGACGGCCGGGACGTCGAGCCGGCTGGCGCGCGCCAGCAGCCAGATCGGCCGATCCGGCGGCGTCGGTTTCAAGGCCACTTCCACCAGCTGCCCGCCGGCCGGCACGAGAAAACGCGGCAGCAGAGCGAGTCCGGCGCCGGCTTCCGCGGCAGCGAGTTGCCCGGTCTGGCTGTTCACCCGCAGCGCGACCTCGCGGCCGGCATGACGAGCCCAGAACCATCGCCACTCCTCTGGCTGGTCGCGCTCCGGCGGCGCGATGATGCTGGCCGTTTCCGCCACATCGGGCCGGCGAAACAGCCCGTAGGAGATGGTGCCGAGGCGTCGGCAGATCGCAGTCGAGTCGGGCTCGGGCTCACCCAGTCGGATGGCGATATCGGCCTCGGCCCGAACCAGGCTGGCGCGACGCGTTTCCATGGTGAGCTCGACTTCGATGCCGAGCGCGGCCAGCCGGGGCGCCAGCCGCGGCACGAGGAAGCGATCACCCAAGGTGCGGGCCACGCTGAGCCGGACGACGGGTCGCCGACGCGGGCTCTCGAGACTATCGGCGAGCGCCGACGAGGACGCCGCCATCTGGCGGGCACGCCTCAGCACATGTGTGCCGCGCTGGGTGAGCACGTAACCATTGCCGCGCTCGAACAATGGCTCGCCGAGTACGCCTTCGAGGCGGGCGAGCCGTCGCGACACGGTGACGTGCGAGGTGCCCAACTGGCGCGCCGCTGCCGACAGCGTGCCATGCTCGGCGAGCGCCGCAAAATGGCGCAGATCTTCCCAGTCAGGTGTTCGATTTCGTACAGCCATTGTTTGACGATGGCGCATTTTCGTACGGCACGCAAAGCCGCATGATCCCTGGGGCGTAGGAGATGGACATGACAAGCATTCGGGTTGCGAGCGTGCAGTTCTGGCACCGGGCGAACGACAAGCCCTACAATCTCGGGGTGATCGAGGGTTTCGCCAACAAGGCGGCGCGCCAGGGTGCGGCCTTCGTGGCGTTTCCCGAAATGTGCATCACCGGCTACTGGCATGTACCGGGACTGGCGAGCGACGAAGTCGCCGCGCTGGCCGAGGAGGTAGCGACCGGTCCATCCATTGCCCGGGTCAAGGCGATGGCGGCGCGGCTCAACATCGGCATCGGTGTCGGCCTGATCGAGCGGGCCGGCGGCAAGCTCTACAACGCCTATGTCGTGGTGCTGCCTGACGGCACGCTCCACACTCATCGCAAGCTCCATGCCTTCGAGCATCGCGACATCTCGAGCGGCGACCGCTTCACCGTGTTCGACACGCCCTGGGGTGTGCGGATGGGCATCCTGATCTGCTACGACAACAACCACATCGAGAACGCGCGGGCCACGGCCCTGCTCGGTGCCGACGTGCTGGTCGCCCCGCACCAGACCGGTGGCTGCAAGTCGGCCAGCCCACACGCCATGGGGCCGATCGACGTGGCGCTCTGGCGCAACCGCAAGGCTGACCCCAAGGCGATCGCCCGCGAATTTCGCGGGCCGAAGGGGCGCGGCTGGCTGATGCGCTGGCTGCCGGCCCGAGCCCATGACAACGGCATGTTCCTGATCTTTGCCAATGGCGTGGGCGAGGACAGCGGCGAGGTCCGCACCGGCAACGCCATGATCCTCGACTGCTACGGCCGGATTCTCGCCGAAACGCACGCCGCGCGTGACCGGATGGTGCTGGCCGATCTCGACCTCGAGCTGCAGCCGCTGAGCAGCGGCCGACGCTGGTTGCGCGGCCGGCGGCCCGAACTCTACGGGCCGCTCACCGAGCCGCGCGACTACACCCTGTCGCCTCATGACGCCCGCAACTCCACCGCGCCGGTAAAGCTCGGCCCGACCTCCTGACCGGCGAGCCCTGACACTGCTGCCGTACCCTGTCAGCAGGACTGGCAGAGAATCTCTCTCAGCGGCGGGACTGGCCCGCCGAAGCTGAGGGAATCTGAAAATGACCAAAACGAAACAGACGCTGTCACTGGTGATTGCCGCGACTCTCCTCGCTGCTGCAACCATCCCGGTCGTTGCTGCGCCACGCGAGGAGATCGTGCGTTTTGAGGTCGATGGGCAAACCGTGGTCGGCACGCTGACGCTGCCCGAAACCACCGAACCGGCGCCGGTGGTGCTGATGCTGTTCGGCTTCCTCGGACACCGCGGCGAGTGGCCGATCGCCGGCACCGAGGAAGGTCCCTATGCCCGCGCCGCGCGGCTCTGGGCCGATCGCGGCATCGCCAGCTTGCGGGTTGACTATCGCGGCTCGGGCGAAAGCCAGGGTAGTTTTGCCGACGCCACCGTCAGTTCCGAAGCGGCCGATGGTCTCGGCGCGATCCGCTTCATCGAGGCCGACGCGCGTCTCGACGGCGACCGCCTCGCCGTCCTGGGTTGGAGCCTCGGCGGGCCGGTGGCGTCGCTGGTGGCCAAGGCGAGCCAGCCCGAAGCTCTGGTGTTGTGGAACGGCGTCAATGATCCGGTGGCGACCTTCTCCGGCCTGTTCGGTGAAGCGGTGATGGCCGCCGAGTTGCAGGGGGCGCCGCTCGACGTGACCATGCCTTGGGGCCAGCCGATCCAGTTGGGGCGGCCGATGCTCGCCGAGCTCCGGGCGCTAGATCCGGCGACCGAGCTTGCCTTCTATGCCGGGCCGCTGCTGCTGGCGCAGGGCAGCAACGACGTGTTGGTCAGCGCCGACGGCGTTCCGCGGCTGGCGGCAGCGCATCCCGGCGAGGAGGTGCTGTGGACGGCCGAGATGGACCACGTCTTCAACATCGAAGCGGGGGCTGAAACCGTCGATGCGCTGATCGCCGCAACCGGCGATTTTCTCGACGCGCAGTTGCGCTGAACGATCCGACAACGGCTCAGGAAATCCCCGCCACGTGCGGAGATTTTGTTTTGATCACAACGCGATAACGCTGCTGCCACGCTCTGTCAGCAGGGTGGGCGCAAGGTCTCCTCAGACGCCGGGCCGTAGTGGTCCGGCGCGATTGAGGAGCCGACAATGACCGATCTGGATCGCAGGAGCTTCTTGAAGGCCGCAGCTGCGGCGGCAGTCGTCCCGGCGCTCGGCGCCTTGGTTTCCCACGCAACCGGAGCAGACGAAATGACCATCACCCCGTTCAAGGTTCAGGTGTCCGACGACGATCTGGCGGATCTGAAGGAGCGCCTGACCATGGCGCGGTGGCCGCATGCCACCACCACCGACTGGAGCCGCGGCCAGCCCGTCGCCTTCATCAAGGAGCTGGCCGACCAGTGGCTCAACACGTTCGATTGGCGCGCCTGGGAGGCGCGGCTCAATGCCTATCCGCAATACCTCACCGAGATCGACGGCCAGACCATCCATTTCCTTCATATCAAGTCGAAGGAACCCAACGCCTTCCCGCTGATCCTGACGCATGGCTGGCCCTCCAGCGTGCTTGAGTTCTTCGAAGTCATCGGGCCGCTGAGCGACCCGCGCGCCCACGGGCTCGATCCGGCGCTGGCCTTCGACCTCGTCATCCCCTCGCTCCCCGGCTATGGCTGGTCGACGCCGTTGGCGGCGTCCGGCTGGGATACGGCCAAGGTAGCAAAAACCTGGGACGCCTTGATGAAGCGCCTCGGCTACACTCGCTACGGCGCACAGGGCGGCGACGTCGGTTCGCTGGTCGGCAAGGAACTCGGCATCCTCGCGCCCGAGGGGCTGGTCGGCACCCACCTGCAGCAGGTTTTCGCTTTCCCCACCGGTGCGGCGGGCGAAATGGACAAGCTAACGCCGTTCGAGAAGGAGGGCTTTGCCAACCTTGATGGCTTCCTCAAATACAACGGCTACCAGGACATCCAGTCCAAGCGCCCCGGTACTCTCGGCTACGGCCTCGTCGATTCCCCGGTCGGCCAACTGGCCTGGAACACCGAACTGTTCTTCGGCTTCGAGGGTGAGGGGGTGCAGTATGTCGATCGCGACCGCTACCTGGCGCATGTCTCCATCTACTGGTTCACCGCCTCCGGCGGCTCGGCCGGCAATATCTATCTCGAGGATGCGCGCTCCGGTTCCGGCTATCGCGAGGCCCGCAACGACACCCCGACCGGCGTCGCGGTGTTCCCGTGGGACTTCCGTTCGGTCAGAAGCTTCGCCGAACGGGCCAACAACATCGTCCATTGGACTGAGATGCCCTCGGGCGGCCATTTCGCTGCCACCGACGCCCCCGACCTGCTGGTCGCGGACATCAGGACCTTCTTCGGCAAACTGACCTGATCTGAGCTGACCGGGCGGGCCTTCGGGCCCGCCGCTACAGCTTCAGCACCGCGGTCAGCCGGTCGATATTCTCGTTGTTGGAGCGGGTGATCAGCTCGCGGGCCGCGCGCTGCGCCTCGGCGCTCTCAAAAGTCATGCCGAGCGAGAACAGCGTCTTGCCGCCCGGCGCCGGCATGAAGCTTAACGCAAAATGCTTGCCGGAGCTGTGGTCATACTCGATCCGCGCCGCGGGCTCGATCACGGTGAAGCGGGCTTCGTTCTCGTGATCGCGGCCGTCGGGGTTGTGCAGCGTGTGCCGCCACACGCCGCCGACGCGGAAGTCGAAGGCGTGGATGGTGTCGCGGAACCCCTTCGGTCCCCACCACTGCGACAGCAGATCGGGATTGGCGAACGCCGCGAACACGGCGGCAGGCGGCGCATGCAGCACCCGGCTGGTGACAATGTCGAACTGGTGGTCGTGCGCGGCGGTTACAGCGTCCATCTCGCCCTCGTAACTTAAGCCAAGACTTTAGTAATGGCGAGCCAGCCTCACGTCAATGCTTAAGCCAGCACTTCAGCGAATGCCCCATAATCCGAGCAGCAGGCTCGCCAGCGCCGCGATGTGACCGGTGGCGATCAATGCGGTCACCACCATGAAGCTCTGCTTGCTGGTCTTGTGGCGGAGCAACTGCTGGGCGACGAGGCCGCCGGCAATGCCGCCGATCGCATCGATGATGTGCAGCCTGACCTCTGCAACGCGCCAGTTTCCTGCCTCGGCAGCCCGCTTGTCGAACCAGTAGACCACGATGCTGACCACCCCGAGGACCAGGTACGCCATCGGCAGCCAGACCGGTGCCCGGCCGAGCAAGTGGTCGATAAGGGCGAGCGCCATGATGATGCCGGCCGTCGCCCCCCGCACACCGATGCCCACGGCAGCCGGGGCAGGAGCCCCGCGGCGCTTCGCTTCGCTATTGAGCGGGTTGGCGCCGGCGATCTTTACGTCCTTGGCGGCCGGTCGTCCGTCGTTGCCGCGCCCGAGGGTGAACGATACGCGATCGCCGGCGCGCGGTCGCGTGGCGATCCGTCCGATATCGCTGATATGGACGAAGCTGCGCTGGCCATCATCGCCGGCGATGAAGCCGAAGCCGCGCTCGTCGTTCCACTGCACCAGTTCGCCGTTCTGCCGGGCCATCGCTAAGCGCCGAGCTCCGCTTCGCTCCAGCCGAGCGCCGCCATATCGTCGACTCGGTCGCGAAAATCGCTGGCGGTGAGGAACTCGTCGAGCTGCGGCGGCCTCACCGAACTGCCGGCCAGCATGGCGTGCACCTGCCCGCGGTGGTGGGTCTGGTGCATGAACAGGTGCAGCAGCAGGTCGTCGGTACGTTCGACCTGGACGCGCCCGGTGCGGTGTACCCGCGTCTCGGCGGAAAGCCGCGCGTCGGTGAGTTCGGTGCAGAAGGCGAGGAGGCGCTGGTCGACGGCGAATTGCGCCTCGGCCAGCGGGCCAATGGCGTCGAACGGCTCCTCCGGATCCCAGGCTTTGGGTCCGAGCGTGCCGCCTTCCAGCGCATCAACGTAGAACCAGTCGACGGTGAGAATGTGGTTGAGCGTCATCTTCAGCGTCGGAAAGAAGCTGACCCGTTGTGCCTCGAACTCGCCTGGCGGCAGTCCGCGGCAGGCCGTGAGCAGCCGATGGTTGGCCAGCCGGTTATTCTGCGCCAGCTTGCGCATGATGCGGGCGGCGACGCTCATCGCGCCCTCTGGAACTGCTGCCGGTACTGCCGCGGGGTCATCTGCTTGCTCGCCTTGAACTGCCGGTTGAAGTTGGCGAGCGAGTCATAGCCCACATCGGCCGCAATATGGGCAATTGGCCTTGCGGTCGCCGAGAGCAGTGCACAGGCTTCGCCAAGCCTGAGCCGCGTGATGTAAACCGATACCGGGCTGCGTACATGGCGCACGAACATGCGATGCAGGCCTGAGGCGGAAAGCGCTGCGACCTCGGCCAATTCGTCGATCGTCAGTGGCTCCACATAACGGGCGTGGATGACGTCGAGCACGCGGTCGATGCGGGTGCGGTCGGCCGAATGGTGCGGTATTGCGCTTACTGGACTGGCGAGCGGCGTGGCGTCGCTGTCCTCGGCCAGGCGGCGCAGGATATCGATCAGTACCGACAGCCGATCGGCGGGTGGCCGGGCGAACAGGTTGTCGATCAGCGGACGGACCGCCTCCGCCGCATTGTCCGAGAAGCTGAGCCCACGTTGCGCCCGGGCCAGCAACTCGGCGACCCCATGGAGTTCCGCCAGTAGCGCCGTGAGTCCCGCCGCCCAGTCGGGGTGGAACCACATCACCCGCGCCACGTGCGGGGCCTGAGGGTCGAGCTTGTCGCGGCTGGCCCAGGTGTGCGGCAGGTTGGGGCCGATCAGCACCAGGTCGCCATCGCCATAGTCGCCGATGTGATCGCCGATGAAGCGCTGGCCGGCCGAGTTGAGCGTCAGGGTCAGCTCGAACTCCGGGTGATGGTGCCACCGGAACGGAATGGCGTCATCGAGCCGGCGATCGAGCCAGGCCCAGGAGGCGCCGTCCGGCGGCATGACCTTCTCCAGCAGCGGCTTCATCGCGCGCTCAGCCCTCAATGAACGCCAGAATAGTATCAGTACCTGCCGGCGTACAGCAACATGCCCTGCCGAAGCCGGCTTAGCCTCTCCGCATCGAAACGATCCCCGAGCGGGAGGAACAGGTGGAGGCGAATTATGTCGATGGCACAGGGCATGGCAACTGGGATCAAACGGGACTCGCACCCGACCACCCAAAAGGTCACCACGCAGCTCAAGGATATCAGCAAGACCCTGCCGCTGCGGGTGCTGAGCGAGGCGGATTTCAAGCACTGGCAGGAACGCGGCTACGTGATTGTTCGCAATGCAGTCGACGCGGATCATGTCAAGCGGCTCAAGGATTTGCTGTGGCGCTTTGAAGAGAAGGATCCCAACGATCCCGCCACCTGGTACACACCGCAGCGGCGCGACCACCTGATGAAGGAGCTGAACGGCACCGGCATGGTGGAGATCTACAACCACCAGTATCTGTGGGATAATCGCCAGCAGCAGCGGGTCTACGACGCCTTCGTCGACATCTGGGACATCGAGGAACTGTGGGTGTCGATCGACCGCGCCAACCTCAACCCGCCCAAGCAGGTGCCGGGTCCCAACCAGAACGGTTTCATCCACTGGGACAGCGATACCTCGCTCGACCCGCTGCCGATCGGCGTGCAGGGCGTCTTGAGCCTCGTCAGACAGGATGGCGACATCGGCGGCTTCCAGTGCATTCCCGAGCTGTTCTACGATTTCGATAACTGGGTGAAGACCCAGCCAGCCGACCGCGATCCGATGCATCCCGACACCACGGGGCTCACCATCACCAATATCGAGATGGAGCCGGGCGACCTGATGATCTTCAATACCCTCTTGGCGCACGGCGTCCGGCCCAACCACTCGATCAACTCCGGCAACCGGGTGCGCATGGCGCAGTACATCTCGATGTTCCCGGCCAACGAAGAGGATGTGATCGAGCGGGCCGAGCGGGTGCGGCTGTGGCGCGAGCTCGACCACCCCAGGCGCGACGCCTTCCCCGGCGATCCCCGCGACTGGGAGAAGAAGCATGCAACGACTGCCAGGCTCACCGAGCTTGGCGAGAAACTGCTCGGCCTGCGTAGCTGGGGCTAGGTGCAACGCCCCAATGCAGTAGGCTGAGGCGGCAGGCGACTGCCGCCTCAGCCGTTTTCAGCGGCAGCCGGCCATGCTGACCAGCGCATTGACGAGCACCGGCGTCGCGGCGGTTTCGCCCCAGTTCTGCTTGTCCGGCGCCCCATTGGCCAACACGTCGCGCACCACGCCGGAGTTGAGGGCCATCGGCTTCGTGCAGGTCACGTAAGGCTTGCCCTTGGCATCGGTGGCGCTGAGCAGCACACCGGCGGATTCGCCGAGCCCGCCGAGATAGGCCTGCAGCAACTGGCCGGCCTGCTTGTCGCTGTCGGCGCGATCGAGCATCTGCATCACCTGGGCGACCGAAATCTGTCCCTTCGAGGTGCTGGAGGTGGCAGCGATCGCCGGCACGGTGATCGCGATGAGCAGCGTGGCGAGGACGGGGAGACGTATGCGAGACATGTGAAGGCTCCTGTTGAAAAGCGAACGGGGAGCTTGTTACACAGCGATTTATTATTGCGCAACAATAATTTGTTGCTGTATGGTTTTGATATCGAGTGTCGAGGAGTGCCCCATGACGTATCCGCAGCCGACTGCCCGTGATGCGGTGCGCCGCAGGCGCATTGCCACGCTGAGCCAGCTGACCCGCATTGCGGCGCTGGCCATAGCAGTGGCGCTGCCGCTGCTCGGCCTCGTCTACTGGGGTTTTGCCCCGGCCGAGACCCTGGCAGGCGCCGTACTGGTGCCGGCCGCCTGGCTTGCCGAGTTCGGGCTGGGCCAGCGCGCCCTGGCCACGCTGCTGGCCCTGCTGCCGGTGCTGCCCCTCAGCTGGGGTTTGCTGCGGCTGGCGACGGCGCTCGAGGCGTTCCGGCAGGGCCGGCCGTTCGGCCTCACCGCGGCGACCGGGATGCGGGATTTCGCCATTGGGGTGTTCGCTTGCACGGTGCTGAAGCTGGTGTCCGGCGCACTGCTGAGCGTGGTGCTGAGCTGGAATGCCCCGGCGGGGCAGAAGCAGCTGGCGATCTCGGTGAGTTCGGACATGCTGCTGATGCTGTTGGTCGGCGCCGTACTGACGCTGGTCGGCTGGGCCCTTACCGAAGCCGCCGCGATTGCCGAAGAAAACGCGCAGTTCATCTGATGCCGATCAAGGTCAACCTCGCCGTGCTGCTGGCCGAGCGCGGCATCAAATCCAAGGATCTGGCCGAGTTCGTCGGCATCACCGAAGCCAACCTGTCGCTGCTGCGGCAGGGCAAGGTGAAGGGCATGCGGTTCGATACGCTGGAGGCGATCTGCACCTATCTGAAATGCGAGCCGGGTGACCTGCTGAAGTTCGTGCCGGGAGACGCCGACGAGCCCAAACCTTAGGGTTTGCCTTCGGCGTCGAACTCGGCTTTCCTCCCGCCCGGCGAGGAGACACCGGATGAAACTGCTGCACACCACGCTCGGGCCGAAGCGGGCCGACGAGCTCGGCATGATCCTGCCGCATGAGCACGTCTTCGTCGATTTGCGCACCCCCGATCAGCCCGGCTATGCCGAGGCCGACCCGGCAGATGTGGTGCGGGTGATGGCCCCTGAGATCGAGGCGATCAAGGCGCGCGGCATCACTGCGCTGGTCGAGTGTTCGACCGGCGGCGTCGGCCTCAGGGTCGATATCGATCTCGCCGTCAGCCGCGCCACCGGCCTGCCGATCGTCGTTCCCACCGGCAACTATCGCGAACCGTGGATTCCCGATTGGGTGCGCGACGCCAGCGAGGCCGAACTCGAGGCCCAGATGTTTCGCGACCTCGCCGAAGGTGTCGGTGACACCGGGGTGCAGGCCGCCTGGATCAAGGTCTCGGCCGGCGATGACGGCATCACCCCGATGGAGGCAAAAATCCTCAGGGCGGCGGCGCGGGCAGCGCAGCGCACCGGCGCGGTGATCGGCAGCCACACCATCAGGGGCCGGGTGGTGATGGACCAGCTCGACATCATCGAAGCCGAGGGCTACCGCGCCGATCGCTTCATCTCCATTCACACCCAGGAGGAGAAGGATTTCGGCCTCAACATCGCCGTGGCGCAGCGCGGCGCCTGGATCGAGTACGATCATGTCGGCCGCGCCCCGGATGCGGCAGTGAATGAGCTGATCCTGCGCGCCCTCGATGCCGATCTCGGCTCGCAACTGCTGCTCAGTCACGATCGCGGCTGGTACGATCCGGCGATTCCCGGCGGGGGTACGCCCACCCCATACACCCATCTCAGCGACGTGATGCTGCCGCTGCTGCGCAGCAAGGGAGTTGACGAAGCCGCCATCCGGCAACTGACCGTCGCCAACCCGTTCGCGGCCTTTGCGCGCTGAGAACGGTAGCACAGCCAGATCGACAACCCAGAAAAGCGAATGGCTGCATGGCGTTGTCGGGGCTTGTCCGATGCTCGGAGCAGCGCTAGAATTTCGTTAGGATCATAACTATCGAGGTTCCGCCATGAGTGCCGGACCAAAATCCTATTTCACGTCCATTCTCAAAGATGCAGGCATCGAACTCGGCGGCAGCCGGCCCTTCGACGTCACCGTGCATGACGACCGATTGTGGGGTCGCGCCATCAGCCACGGCACGCTGGGGTTCGGCGAAGCCTATATGGATGGCTGGTTCGACACCGATTCGCTCGACCAGTTCATCTACAAGCTGCTCGAATATGACATCTACGCCCACCTGAAGCCCGATCTCGGGCTGGCGCTGAGCTTCGTGCGCGGCAAGCTGCTCAACCTGCAGCGCGCCCACGTCACCGAGGTGGGTGAGCGGCACTACGACATCGGCAACGACCTTTATGCGGCGATGCTCGACAAGCGGATGATCTACTCGTGCGGCTACTGGGCCGAGGCGACGACGCTCGATGCCGCGCAGGAGGCCAAGCTCGACCTGATCTGTAAGAAGGTTGGGCTCGAGCCGGGGATGAAGATCCTCGATATCGGCTCGGGTTGGGGTGGCTTCCTGAAGTTCGCCGCCGAGCGCTACGGCGTCGAGGGCGTCGGCATCACCATCTCAAAGGAACAGGCGGCCTATGCCGAGGCGACGAAGGGCGGCCTGCCGATCGAGACCCGGCTGATGGACTACATGGCGCTCGAAGGTCAGTTCGACCGGGTGATCTCGATCGGCATGTTCGAGCATGTCGGCTACAAGAACTACGAGGCGTATTTCGGCAAGGTCAGCTCGCTGCTCAAGCCCGACGGGCTGTTCCTGCTCCACACCATCGGCAACAACTTCACCTCGACGCATGGCGACCCGTGGACCGAGAAGTACATCTTCCCCAACGGCATGCTGCCCTCGATCAAGCAGATCGCCGCCGCCAGCGAGCGGGTCTTCGTCATGGAGGACTGGCACAATTTCGGCGCCGATTACGACCGGACGCTGATGGCCTGGTGGGCCAATTTCGATGCCGCCTGGCCGAGCCTGCGCGACAAATACGGCGACCGCTTCTGGCGCATGTGGCGCTTCTACCTACAGGTGTTCGCCGCCATGTTCCGCGCCCGCAACATCCACCTGTGGCAGCTGGTGCTGAGCCCGGGCGGGGTGCGTGGCGGCTATCGGCGGATCAGCTGAAGCGCTAATGAGGGCGGCAAACTCCGAGGAGCCGATGCCGCCTGTGCTCGTGTCACCGAACCTGACGCTGCGGCCGGCCACCGCCGCCGACGTGGAAACGCGCTTTGCGCTGGGAGCAGAGCCCGCGGAAAACCTCCGGCTCTACGGGGTGCAGCCGGATGGCGCCGCCTTCGGTCGCGCGGACGCCGAGCGCTGGGTCGCGGCGCTGATCGAGCACCCCCACGCCTGGATCATCGAAGCCGGCTCGCTGCTCGGCCTCGTCCGCCTCGATCGGGTGGACCTTGTCGACAGGTGCGCGACGCTGGCTATCGGCCTGCTGCGGCTCGAGGATCAGGGCCGCGGCATCGGCACCGAGGCGGCGCGTCGGGTGCTGGCCTACGGCTTTGATGAGCTTGGCCTGCACCGCATTTCGTTGCGCGTCCTCGCCGGCAACCTCAGGGCGATCCGCAGCTACGAAAAGTGCGGCTTCCGGGTCGAGGGCCGGGAGCGCGAGACGGTGTTCCTCGATGGCACCTGGCGCGATGACCTGATCATGGGCTTGCTGAGCCACGAGTTCCGGCGCGAGAGCCGACAGGCATAGCAAGCCTGGTTCACCCCAGCGCCAGGTTCAGCCGATAGCTCAGCGCCTCCGCCAGGTGCGGGCGGGCGACCTTGTCGGCACCGGCGAGGTCGGCCAGGGTGCGCGCCACCTTCAGCACCCGATGATAGGCGCGGGCCGAGAGGTTGAGGCGCTCTGCAGCTTGCAGCAGCAGCGTCTGGCTTTCCTTGTCGGGGTTGACCAGCTTTTCGATCAGGGACGGACCGGCGCCGGCATTGGTGAAGGTATCGGGGTGGCCGGCCTCGATGTAGCGCTGGCGCTGCCGCTCGCGTGCCGCTTCGACCCGGGCGGCGACGGCGGCCGAGGGTTCGGCGTCGGCCGGGCCGATCATGTCGGCGGCGGAAACCGCTGGTACGTCGATCCTCAGATCGATGCGGTCGAGGAACGGTCCGGACACCCGGCCCTGGTAGTCGAGTGCACACAGATCGCCACGCTTGCAGACATGGCCGGGCGTGCCGGCGAGGCCGCATTTGCAGGGGTTCATCGCCGCGATCAGCTGGAAGCGGGCCGGAAAGCTGACATGCGCGTTGGCGCGAGCGATGACGGTTTCACCCGATTCGAGCGGCTGGCGCAGGCTGTCGAGCACCGAGGGCGAGAATTCCGGCAACTCATCGAGGAACAGCACACCGTTGTGTGCGAGGCTCGCTTCGCCCGGCCGCACTTTCAGGCCACCGCCGACCAGCGCTGCCATCGAGGCCGAGTGGTGCGGTGCGCGAAACGGCCGCCGGTCGCTGAGCGCCCCACCCGCCAGTTCGCCGGCGATCGACTGGATCATCGACACATCGAGCAGCTCGCGCGGATTGAGCGGCGGCAGGATCGAGGGCAGCCGCGCCGCCAGCATCGATTTGCCGGCGCCGGGCGGCCCGACCATCAACAGGTTATGGCCGCCCGCAGCCGCCACTTCGAGCGCTCGCCGCGCCACGTGCTGGCCGCGCACTTCGCTGAGGTCGGGCAGCCCCGCCGGCTCCACCCGCCGCCGTGCCACCGGCCGGCTGCACAGCTGAAAGCCGCCCAGGTGGTTGACCAGCGCCAGCAGCGTCGGCGGCGCGACGATTTCGAGGTCGTCGCCGGCCCAGGCCGCCTCCGGTCCAGACGCTTCGGCACAGATAATGCCCATGTCGCGCGACAGCGCAGCGATGGCCGCCGGCAGCACCCCGGCCGTCGGCGCCAGATGGCCGTTAAGCCCGAGTTCGCCCAGCGCCACATAGCCTTCGAGCGCATCGGACGGAATGGCGCCGATCGCCGCCATCAGCCCGAGTGCGATCGGCAGGTCGTAGTGACTGCCTTCCTTGGGCAGGTCGGCCGGAGCAAGGTTCACGGTGATGCGCTTGGGCGGCAGGCTGAGGCCGGAGGCATAGAGCGCTGCCCGCACCCGCTCGCTCGATTCCTTCACCGCCTTGTCGGGCAGGCCGACGAGAAAGAACTTGGGCATGCCCGGAGCGATCTGCACCTGCACATCCACCGGCACCGCTTCGATACCCTGAAACGCCACGGTCGCGACCCGCGTGACCATCGTACTGCCCCCACTACCTGGGCGGACGCTATCAGCAGGGCTGGGCGGAACGCAAGAACATTAAGTGAACATTCGACTGGAACCCCAACGTTGGCGCCCATGTCGTTGCTACGGCATCGGGCCCTGCACGTGAGCTATCGCGACCCGACTTTAGGCTAACCGGTTGCGAAGCGTCGCTGTAAGCAGTGCCAAGCAGCGCGAGTCCATGCCGCCCAGCGCGGAGGCCTCCTTTTTCCTTCGCCCGGCGCGGGTGCGCCCGACAGCCGGCTCTCATCACAGCTGGATTCTGGGTGTGACGATCTAGCTACGCCCGGTAACACGTGTCCCTGTCCACCTCGTAGTTCAACTGAGCCAGCAGCAAGCATGTTTTCAGGTCTGAGCTGTCCCGTCGTGATGGGTAACGTGCGTAGCAGGCGTCATTGAGCCTATGAAGCGTGGCCTCTGCTGTGCTCAGACATTCATTGAGTGTCTGCCGTCCATCTTTGCCACGGCTCTGCCCCAGGGGCCCGTCGCCTACACCTCCGCTCCCGCCCGGCGTGCCGGCTGCGGCAGACGCAGAACCAGGAAGGGCAAGGGCAGTCAGAATCAATGTCGTGGTGAGTAGAGTTGAAACACGCATTGCGGCACCTTCTCGCTTGTTTAGCGTAGGTTAAGAGCATCGCGAGTGAACCGACTCTGAACCAGAAATTCACGCCAGATCTAACGGTTCGACCAAGGTGGGATCGCGCCGACAGCCGCCGTCCGCTCAAATGACCTGGCCCCAGCAGTCCACCTTACACGGCGGCAGAACTCTGCCGTTTTTGCGCTCGTGATGAATACCTAGAGAATTGAGTGACGGAATGACCGCTTCTGACACCTGCAGTGGGACCGCCGATGTCCAGCTCTCACGCGAGCAAGAAGTCGCCGAGTGACTGCATTTGGTCCGACGCGGACCTGGGCGGGCGGTGCCCGAGAGTCCTTCTGCCTCAGATCTTCGGAGCAACGGCGGAGCCTGACGTTCCGGGCCCCGATTGGCTTTGCGCAGCAAGCGGCTGGCGAGCGGCATGACCGCAGGAGAAAAATCGGTTCTCCACCTCCTTCAGCTTGAGAAACAACAATCTCGACTATGTTTGTAGAGATTGTAGAATTGGTCGAAACTGAACCAAGGCGAGTGCCGCTGACGGCAACTCGCAGGCAGTAACCAAGGGCGAGCGTCAGCATGGCCGACGAGCACGAGATATCCCCGATCGACCCGCGAACGTTCTGGCGGGCGATCGGCAACCGCGCCGTCGGCGTTACCATCGTCACCGCGATTGGCGAGGATGGCCCAGCCGGCTTCCTCGGCCTGTCCGCCTCACACCTGACTGCATCCCCGCCGCTGGTAACGGTCGCGATCGACGGCAACACGGCTGCGCTTGCATCGGTGCGCCGCAGCGGCGCTTTCGCCATCAATTACCTGAGCGCGACCGCCACGCCGGTCTACGAACGCTTCTCCGCCCGCGATGCCCCGACGGGCGCCGCCCGCTTCGCCGGCCTCGACTGGCACTCAGGCGCCACCGGCTCCCCGATCTTCCGGGACGTCGTCGGCGCATTCGACTGCCGTGTCACCGAACTGATCGAGCGCCACGGCGTAATTCTCGCGATCGGCGAAATCATCGCCATCTCGGGGGATCCAGACGCAAATCCGTTGGTCTATTTTCGGGGCGCAGCACGACCGCTCTAGCTCCCTCAGAGAACGATCAGCGTTGCCTACACCTCGACGTTGGCGCGCCGTCGAGACCAATGCCGAAGACTTTCGCGCCGTTCTCACCGAGGTACTCGGCCGTCGCGCGACCGATGCCTGTAGCGGCACCGGTCACGAGGACGTGCTTGTCAGCGAGCGAGACCATGAAGCGACCTCTCCTCCGTGCCACGAACCCCATGCACCATGCAGGTGAGAGGCCCACCGACACCCTTTCGCAGTTCGTCGCTCACAGTTTGCTGTAGAGCACCAGTTCGCTGGTCATGGCGCTATCCAGGGCGATAGGGAGCCCGGTGATCGCGAGCTCGCGGCCCGAAATGGTGAAAGTCTGCATCGTGTTGTCCAGCGTTACGCGGTAGTCGGCATCGAGATCGACGCCTCGCAGGCACAAGCGGTATTGTCCAAGACCCTCCGCGAGTCGGAAGACACCCGCGTAGCCGCGGTCGCGGTCGCGCGCGCCGTACTCCAGCACGCACCAATCGGCCGGCCGAAGCACTCCGATGTCGGGCGTATGGTGGTAGACGGTCGGATGGTTGCCGAGGACCGGACGGCAGAAGCCTTTGTGCAGGTCGAGATAGCGCTTGGTACGGCGGAAGAACTCGGTCGACCGGTCGGTGGCGGTTCACTGCTGCTGGAACGGCACCGTCGTCGTCAACGTCTGTCCTGAGCGATTGAGTTCAACGGTGAAATCGACGGTAATCTGCCGGCCGCTGAGTTCCAGCACCGAGTTGATCTGAATCGGGGTGCCAACCCGGTCGCTCTGCTTTTCACTAAGTTTGAAGATGATGCTGCCGCCCTGCTTCAGCCCCACTGCGCCGGCCGAAAGGCCAACGTTGGACCGCATCGTTGCTTCATAGCGGTTTGCCTTGTCGTTGAATGAGATCGTACCTGATACGGACAGGTTCATGTTCACCAGGCTGCAGCGCCCGGCGTAGTTGATCTTGACCAATCTGCCCTGGGTCACTTTCAGGCGGCAGTTAAAGGCCTCGGGCTGGTCTCCGCCACGCAGGATGCCGCTCCCGCCCCAGTTTCCGATATAAGCGCGAAGCACGGCACTTTCGGCTTCTCCGGCATGGCCTGGAGCTGCCAGCAGCACGACGCCAGCGATCGCCAGCAGCAACGCTTTCAAAATAAAACGCATCGCGATACCCCTCATGATGTCGAATATCTAGCGCCGGCCGCTGCACCAATACAACAACGATACGAAACCGACGGGGTTCTGCTGTGAATCGTTGGCCGTGTCGTCGGCGTTGGGGTCCTATGAAACGGCAGATGACTTGGCAGGTGCCGGGAGTAACATGGACGTGCCACCGGTCGAGGCGTGGCTTGAGGCCATCACGCATAAGTATCGCGTAGCGGGATCTCAACCGTCCAGCTGAAATGACGAGGCAACGCCCTAGTCCAGCCCGATGCTGATGCGGTCGGCGGTAGCGAGGGCGGTGGCCCGGACCAGTTGCTCGTACTCGGCGTCGCGGCCGGCGAGGAACGGGATACTGACGGCGGCGACCACGTCGCCCGAACGATCCCGGATCGGCGCGGCGTAGGAGTTGACCGAAGCGCTGAACTCTCCGTGGTCTCGCGCCCAACCCTGGGCACGCACGTGTGACAGCTCCTCCTCGAGCGCCTCCGGCTCGATCATGGTGCGTTCGTTATACTGCGTCAGCGGCCGGGCATAGATCCGCAAGCGTTCCGCCTCGGGCAGGAAGGCGAACAGCGCCTTGCTGCTGCCGCCGGCATGGATCGGCAACTGCTCGCCCACCCTGGCATGCAGCGCATGCTGCTTGTTGCCGGGCGCCACGGCGACCACCAGCACATGGCCGCGATCATAGATCGAGATCTTCGCCGTCTCCCCCAGCGAGCGCGCCACGAAGTCGAGATGCGGTTGCGCCGCCTTGGCGACCTGTCCGCCCGATGGCATCCCCACGGCGTCGGCCAGCGACAGCAGCCGGCTGCCCAGCACGTAGTCGGAACTCTCCAGCTGCCGGACCAGCCCATGTGCCGTCAGTGAGTTGAGGATGCGGTAGACGGTCGAGCGTGTCACGCCCGACTGCTCGACCAGTCGCTTGAGCCCCAGCCCGTTCGGGGCGCGCTCCAGTTGCTGGAGGATGGCCATCATCCGCTCGATGGTCGGATTGCGGTTCTGCGCCTCGATCTCGGCCTCACGCATGACTTGACATCCTGTCCGTTTCTCCGCCACGGTTATCATCTGGTACCAAGAGTTTCAAATAAGAAACTGTGGTGTTGGGCGGTTACGGGAGGAGCCTGGTGACCTATCGAATCTTGCGCGCCACGGGCTGCGCCGGCGTGCCATTGCCGGCTAGCCCGACCGGCACGCCGCGATGGCAGGGCGACTGATGTCGGTCACGAAGCAGAAAGCGACGCGCGCGGGCACGCGCCGGCGGGGCTTGTCGTCGCGCGAAAGCCTGCTGCTGTTGCTGCTCGCCGTGCCAGGCATCGCCTGGTTCCTGGTGTTTGCCTATGGGCCGATGGTCGGTCTGGTGGTGGCTTTCAAGGCCTTCAACATCCGGGACGGCATCTTCGGCAGTCCGTGGAACGGGCTCGCTAATTTCCGCTATTTCTTTACCAGCGGCGACGCGGTGACCGTCGTGTTCAACACGGTGTTTCTCAACGCACTGTTTCTCGGTGCGTCGCTGTTCGCCGGCCTCGTCCTGGCGCTGATGCTCAACGAGATTCGCGGCGGCCCCTATCGCCGCTTCATGCAGTCGGTGATCTTTTTCCCGTATTTCGTCTCGCCGATCGTCATTTCCATCATGCTGCAGGTGATCCTGTCGGGCGTCGGCGGGCGCGGCGGCCTGCTCAACAACCTGCTGAGCGTCGTCGATCTGCCGCAGGTCAGCTGGTACACCGAGCCCGGCGCCTGGCCCTGGATCCTGACCATCGTCAAGGTGTGGCAGCTCGGCGGCTACACCTCGGTGATCTTCCTCGCCGCCATCACCTCGATTTCCGAAGAGGTCTACGAGGCCGCGGCGCTCGACGGTGCCAGTCGCTGGCGCATGGCGCTCTCGATCACCGTGCCGCTGCTGCTGCCCACCTTCGCGGTGCTCGTCGTGCTCGGCGTCGGCCGCATGTTCTTCGGCGATTTCGCTACCATCTATGCCATC
>JAESFN010000431.1_pt1 | contig 40377 bp, 39 predicted proteins | sample 9269411 | NCBI WGS metagenome assembly JAESFN01 (sample SAMN14505399, study PRJNA617100) | algae metagenome | isolation source: Iphinoe sp. HA4291-MV1 and co-occurring heterotrophs from trail next to... | place: USA: Maunawili Falls, Hawaii | collected 2009-07-25
CTGCTGACGCCGCCGCTCGGGATGTGCGCAATGACCGCCTGCGCGGTTGCCGGCGTGCCGATGGCACGCATCCAGAAGCTGCTCCACATCATGATGATCCCACTGTTGATCGTGATACTGTTGTGCGCGCTCGCACCGTGGACCGTCCTGCTGCTGCCGCGGCTCCTCACGCCGAACTGGGTTTGAAGCCGGCCCTGACAAGACGAAGCACCGACAAGGAAGACACGACCATGCGTTCCGTGGACGATCTCGATACTCCCGCCGTGACGATCGACCTCGATATCGTCGAGGCGAACATTGCCCGCATGCAGCGGCGGTTGAGCGGCTTCGGTCTGGCCAACCGTCCGCACATCAAGACCCACAAGATTCCGGCGCTGGCCAAGATGCAGATTGACGCCGGAGCGGTCGGGCTCACCTGCCAGAAGCTCGGCGAGGCCGAGGTCTTCGCCGACGCCGGCGTGACGGACGACATCCTGCTGACCTTCAACGTGCTCGGCGCGGCCAAGGGCGAACGCCTCGCCCAGCTCATCCGCCGGCTGAAGCGCATGGCGGTCGTGCTCGACAACGAGACGGTGGCGCGCGGGCTCTCCGAGGCCGGCGTGCGCCATGACGTCGACATCCGCTTCATGATCGAATGCGACACGGGTTTCGGGCGCAACGGCGCGCAGACGCCCGAGGCCGCGCTCGAGCTCGCCAAGGCGGCGCTGAAAATGCCGCGGATGCAGTTCGACGGCCTGATGACGTTTCCAATCAAGGTGCCGGAGACGCGACAGTTCCTCGAGCGCGCGCTGCAGCTCTTCCGCGGCGCGGGGATCGCGGTGCCGGTGGTGTCGGGGGGCGGGACGCCGGCCTCCATCCATGCCGGCGAGGTCGGCGTGCTGACCGAGCACCGGGCGGGCACCTATATCTACAACGATGCGATGATGGTGACGGCGGGCGCCGCCACCTGGGACGATTGCGCGCTCCGCGTGCGGGCGACGGTGGTGAGCCGGCCGACGCGGCAGCGGGCGGTGCTCGATACCGGCTCGAAGGTGCTGACCTATGACCAGTACTTCGAGCATCCCGACGCGGTGGTGAGCGGGATGTCGGAGGAGCACGGCATTCTCGACATCTCGGGGTGCAAGCGCCTTCCCGAGGTCGGCGAGATCGTCAACGTGATCCCCAACCACTGCTGCGCCGTCACCAACATGATGGACGAGGTCTATGGCGTGCGGCGCGGGAAGGTCGAGGTGGTGTGGCCGGTCGCGGCGCGCGGCAAGGTGCGGTAGCGAACAAGTCCATGCCGGCGGACAGCCGCCGGCATGGAGTTTCCTACGGGCGCATTCTAGCCCTTGCTAGCCCTTGATGAACGCAAGCAGGTCGGCGTTGATGGCGTCCTGGTGGGTCTGGGCGAGGCCGTGGGGGGCACCCTTGTAGACCTTCAGCGTGGCGCCCTTGACGATCTTGGACGACATCATCGCCGAGGCGCCGATCGGCACGATCTGGTCGTCGTCGCCGTGGGCGATGAGGATCGGCACGTCGATCCTCTTCAGGTCGTCGGTGTAGTCGACCTCCGAGAATTCGCGGATGCAGTCGAGCTGGCCCTTCAAGCCGCCCATCATGCCCTGCAGCCAGAACGAGTCGCGGATGCCCTCGGAGAGCTTCGCGCCGGGACGGTTGTAGCCGTAGAAGGGAGTCGCGAGGTCCTTGTAGAACTGGGCGCGGTTGTCGAACGTGCCCTTGCGGATGCCGTCGAACACGTCGATCGGGAGGCCGCCGGGATTGGCCGCGGTCTTCAGCATCAGGGGCGGCACCGCGCCGAGCAGCACGGCCTTGGCGACGCGTTTGGTGCCATGGCGGCCCAGATAGTGCGCGACCTCGCCGCCGCCGGTCGAATGACCGACCATGATCAGGCTCTTGAGATCGAGCTTCTCGATCAGCTCGGCGAGGTCGTCGGCGTACTGGTCCATGTGGTTGCCGTCCCAGGTCTGGCTGGAGCGGCCGTGGCTGCGGCGGTCGTGGGCGATGACGCGGTAGCCCTTCTGTCCGAGAAAGACCATCTGGGCGTCCCACGCATCGGCCGACAGCGGCCAGCCGTGGGAGAACAGCACCGGCTGTCCCTTGCCCCAGTCCTTGTAGAAGATCTCGGTGCCGTCCTTCGTGGTGATCGTACTCATCGTCGTACTCCGCGGCGGGGTGAGCGTTTGGAACAGTGTAGCGCACCGGAACGGCGTCCGGTCAGGTCAAAAGCGCGCCGGCGTCGGGTTCACGGAGCGACCTTGATGCTGCCGTTCGGCGGCACGCGCACGGTCTTCTGATCGCGGAGGTGATCGGCCACGACATCCCAGATCGCGGGGCCCTCGACCGCCGGGTTGACCGACGCCCAGCCGGCCACCGCATAGTCCTTGACCGGATCCAGCCGCTCGCCGGTGCGCAGCAGAGTCAGGTCGGTGATCCGCCGGCCGATCGCCTGGTCGACGTCTATGGAGAAGCCGAGGCCGCCGACGCGCACCATGTCGCCGCCCTGCTGGTAGTAGGGATCGGGATTGAACAGATTGTCGGCGACATCCTCCAGGATGGCATGGATCTGCACGCCGGACATGACCTGGCGGTAGCAGGCCGGATAGGTGATGGCGGTGGCGTCGTAGACGTCCTCCCAGGTCACCGCCTGCCCGGGCAGCAGCGTCGCCCCCCAGCGGAAGCCGGGCGAGAAGCAGATCTCGGTGTCGCGCCGGCGCAGCATCGCCTGGCAGATCACGTCGTCGAGGGTGCCGTTGAAGGTGTCGCGCCGGTAGAGCAGCGTCTCGGTGCGCGCCAGCTCGGTCGACAGCATGGCCTCGTAGGGCTCACGCGCCTCGTCGATCAGGCGAGTAACGGCGGGATCGGGCGCGATGGCGTCGGACAGAACCGGGATCAGCGCGTAGCCGTAGTCGGCGACGCGGCCGCCTTTCACCTCGAGGTCGAGGCGGGAGAGAAACTTGCCGTGCGAGCCCGAGGCCACGATCAGCGTGTTGCCGACCCTGGCCGGCGCCGGCAAGGCATCGTGGGTGTGGGCGCTTAGGATGACGTCGATCCCGGCGACGCGGCCGGCGAGCTTGCGGTCCACGTCGAAACCGTTGTGCGAGAGCAGGACCACCAGATCGGCGCCGGCCGCGCGGGCGCGCGCGACGTAGCGGCGGATGCGGTTCTCGCGAATGCCGAACGACCATTTCGGCATCAGGTGGCGGGGATGGGCGATCGGGGTGTAGGGAAACGCCTGCCCGATCACGGCGATCCAGATGCCGCCCTTCTCGAAGAAGCGCATGGCCGCGAAGGCCGGCTCCTCGAAGTCCGCCTCGACCACGTTGACGGCAAGGAAGGGGATCGGCACGGTGCCCGGCCCGTACCGATCCCCGAACAGGTCGGTCATGCGGTCGAAGCCGAGCGTGAACTCCCAGTGGCCGGTCATCGCTTCGACGCCGAGCGCGGTCAGCACCGCGACCATGTCGGCACCCTGCGACTTCAGCGCGGTATAGGAGCCGTGCAGGGAATCGCCGCCGTCGAGCAGCAGCGTGCGGTCCGCGCCGCGCTCGGCCCGGATCGCCTTGATCAGCGTGGCCAGCCGGTCCATGCCGCCGACCCGGCCGTAGCTGCGGGCCAGCCTCTCGTAGTCGCCGGCCGCCAACGTGTAGGCGGCCAGCGAGCCGGGCGCGATGCCGTAGTGGGTCAGAAACGCCTCGCCGGTGACGTGCGGCGGCGCGCCCAGCATGTCGCCGACGCCGAGATTGACCGACGGCTCGCGATGGTAGAGCGGGTGGAGCTGGGCGTGGCAGTCGGCAATGTGCAGCAGCGTCACCTGCCCCTTCGCCTCGAAGCGCAGCAGGTCGGCCTCGCCGATCCGCTGCTGCGCGGCGGCCGAGCCGAGTCCGCCGCCCAGGCCGGTGACGGCGGCGGTGGCGGCGGCGACCTCGAGGAACTCACGCCGGGTGAGCATGCGCCGCCCTCGGCCCGCGGCGTGCGTGGGCAGCCTGCTCCGGCGTGCGTATCCTGTCCCCCCGTGCCGCGCGCTTCATTTGTTCACCGGACTCGCCGGGTCCATGAGCAGGGCGACGACGTCCTTGATCTGCTCGATGGTCAGCACGCCATTCGAGCCGAACCGTGGCATCTGCGAGCACGGGATGACGGCATGCGAGTTGTAGATCTTGTCGTAGGTCGCCTTGACCTCGGCGGGCGCAAACTTGCGGATCTTGCCATAGCCGAGCAGGCTCGGCCCGATGGTGCCGAAGCTGACCTCGGCCGCGGCGAGCTGATGGCAGGCGTAGCAGTTGCCGCCATTGGGGCGGTCCGTCTGGGTATCGGTGAACCGCAGGCCATAGCCGCTCTGGGCGAGCTGCTCGCCTTTCTTCCAGTCGCCTGACAGTTTGCCGTCGGCCGGATAGCGGATCGCGGCCTTGGCGCTTGCACGAAGCTTCTCGGCGACGTCCGCGGGCGGATTGTTGCGGTAGGCCGAGCAGGCGCGCGTGGTCTCGTCCTGCGTGAACCGGGTCAGCCAATCGGGCGCGACATGGGGAAAGCTCGCGCGGATGGCCGCGTCGACCCTGGCGGGGTCAACGGCCTGCTGCTGCGCAAGTGCCGTCACGGCCACCAGCGACAGCGCCCCCGCGAGCCAGAGCCTCCACATGGCGCCTCTCACCGCTTGATCCCGGGCGCCTGGATCTCGCCGCCATTGGCGGTGCCGACCAGATAGGCGGTCAGCGCGACGACAACGTCGGAGCCCATTGCGACCTGCGGCAGACGCATCTGCCAGAAGCAGTCGTAGATGCGGTGCTGCATGGTCATCACGTGGGTCGAGGACACGCGATAGGCCGGCCATTCGCCGACCGCCTTGCGAGCCTCGTCGGGTCGCGACAGCAACGGCAGCTCCTGCAGGCGGATGCGCTTGCCCTCGCTGCCGTGGCAGGTCGCACAGGAAAAATCCATCGGGCCCTGGCGACGGAAGAACAACGTCTCACCCAGCGCGCGGGCCTCCTGCTCCTTGGGATGGGCGGTGGGGGCCGCGAACTTCTTGCCGCTCGACCGGCTGGCGATGTACGTCGCGATCGCCCCGACGTCGCCGATAGGCTGGCCGCCGACCGGGAAGTGCTGCTTGGCGATGTCGGCATCGCTCAGCCCCTGCAGCTTCTGCATGCACCAGATGATGCGGGTCTCGGCGTCCATGACGCGATCGGCATCCGCGAAGTAGCGCGGCAGCTCGGCGAAGGCACCATCCACGATGCCCCGCCCCTTGCCCAGATCGCAACGCACGAGCGACACTTTTTTCGGGCCGGCGCGGGTCCGCCACAGGGCCTGGCCGCGATCGGCGTCGAGCAGGCCCGGGTTGCTCCAGGGGTCGTCCTTCAGCATCTTGCGGTACTGCTCGATGCCGCGCTCGGTGTCGGCCTCGGTCTGGGCGGCGCCCGGCCTCTCCGAGAGCGCTGAGACCGCCAGCAGCACCACGAGCGCAACCGCGAGCCAGCCGGTTGCGGCGCGTCCCATACGATGTCGGCTCATTTCGGGTTGCATGGGCCGGGTTACATGGTGGGCCCGCCACGGCCCCCTTGCGGGCCATCGGCCCGGCGCAGTCTGCGATGGCAGAATAGGTGCGGATGGCCCGGCGGCGCAAGCCGTCATCGGCGCACGCCGCTGGTCAGCGCGGCGCCAACCCGGCAAGCGCGGCGGGGACGGCCGCGAGATCGCGGGCCACGGCGTCGGCGCCGAGCTCGTGCACCGGCCGGGCGCTGTAGCCGTGGCTCAGCAGCACGACCTTGACGCCAGCCGCGCGCGCAGTCTCGAGATCGGTCAGGCTGTCGCCGACCATCACGGCGTCAGCGGTCTGCGCGCCGAGTTCGCCCAGCGCCTTCTGCAACATGGCGGCATGCGGCTTCGGCGGCAGATCCGGCGCGCTGCCAACGATGCTGGCGAAGTAGCGCGCGTATCCGAGCGCGGCCAGAACCTCGCGCGTGATATCGGCCGGTTTGTTGGTGCAGATGGCGAGGCGGCGCCCCGACGCGCCGAGCGATTGCAGTACCTCCTCGGCGCCGGCAAAGCCCACGGTGCGGCGCGCGGGGGCGGCGCGATAGGCGACGAGGAAATCGCGCAGCAGGCGGTCGCCGGTTTCGGCGTCGCCGTCGCGGCCGAGCCGGCCCAGCGCGCGCTCGATCAGCACCTTGGCGCCACCGCCCACCATCAGGCGGACGTCGCTCTCCGCGAACTCGGCGAGCCCGGCGCCCGCCAGCGACGCATTGAGAGCATCCGCGATGTCACCGACGCTCTCGACAAGGGTGCCGTCGAGATCGAACACAACCGCACGCGGCCAGCGCTCAGCCACGGGCCAGCGCCGCAACGCCCGGCAGCTCGCGCCCTTCCAGCCACTCGAGGAAGGCGCCGCCCGCCGTCGAGACATAAGTGAAGTCGGCGGTGACGCCGGCTCCGTTGAGGGCCGCCACGGTATCGCCGCCGCCAGCCACCGAGACGAGCCGGCCGGCCTTGGTCAGCGCCGCCGCCGCCCTGGCGAGGGCAAAGGTGCCCTCTCCGAACGGGGCGATCTCGAAGGCGCCGAGGGGGCCGTTCCACAACAGCGTGCGGCAAGACTCCAGAATGCCCTTCAAGTGCGCCACCGTCTTTGGGCCGACGTCGAGGATCATGCCGTCGGCCGGCGTCTCGAGCACGGGGTGAACAGCGGAGGCTGCACCGGCCGCGAACGCCTTCGCGACGACGACATCGTGGGGAAGGATCACCTCGCAACTGCGCGCCTTGGCGGCGTGCATGATCTCGCGGGCGGTCTCCGCGAAATCGGGCTCGGCCAGCGATTTGCCGATGCTCACGCCCTGCGCCAACAGGAACGTGTTGGCCATGCCGCCGCCGACGATCAGCTTGTCGACCTTGGGGATCAGGTTCTTCAGCACCGGGATCTTGGTCGAGACCTTGGCGCCGCCGATCACCGCCGCGGTCGGCCGCTCCGGCTTCTCGAGGGCGCGGCGCAGCGCGTCGATCTCCTCGATCATCAACGGGCCGGCGTAGGAGGGGAGCAAATGGGTCACGCCCTCGGTCGAGGCGTGGGCGCGGTGGGCGCTCGAGAAGGCGTCGCCGACGAACAGATCGCCGAGCGCGGCGAGCGCCTTGGCGAAGTCCGGATCGTTCTTCTCCTCGCCCTTGTGGAAACGCAGGTTCTCGAGCACGGCGACGTCGCCGGGGCGGAGCGCGGCGACAACCTTGGCCGCGGCCCCACCGATACAGTCGGGAGCGAAGGCCGGCGCCTTGCCGAGCAGGCGGCCCAGCGCGTCGGCGACGGGCTTCAGGCTGAACTCGGGATCGGGGCCGCCCTTGGGGCGGCCGAAATGGGACATCACGACGACCTTGGCGCCGCGGGCGGCGAGGTCGCGGATGCCCGGCACCAGCCGCTCGAGCCGCGTCGCATCGGTCACCTTGCCGCCGGCCACCGGCACGTTGAGATCGGCGCGCACCAGCACGCGCTTGCCGTTCACGTCCGCGGTGTCGATGCGCTTGAGCCTGTCGAGGTTCATGGACGTCACGCCTTCGCGAGCTTGCGCGCGGCGGCCGCCACCTTCTCGGCAGTCAGGCCGAAATGCTCAAACAGCTTCGGCGCGGGCGCCGAGGCACCGAAGCCCGACATCCCGATGAAAGTGTCGGCGGGGCGCAGCCATTCGCACCAGCCCTGCGCCACCGCCGCCTCGATGCCGACGCGCGGCGCGCTGCCGAGCACCTTCTCGCGGTAGGCGGCCGGCTGCTGGCGGAACAGCTCGAAGGAGGGCAGCGACACGACCGCGGCGGCCACGCCGTCCTTGGCGAGGGTCTCGGCGGCGGCGGCGGCCAAGCCCACTTCGGAGCCGGTAGCGATGAGCGTCACGTCGCGCTTGCCGTTCGCCTCGCGCAGCACATAGCCGCCCTTGGCGCAGAGGTTTTCGGCGGTTGCCTCGGTGCGCAGGTTCGGCACCGCCTGACGGGTCAGCGCCAGCACGGTGGGCGTGGCGGCGGCGCGCAGCGCCAGCTCCCAGCATTCCGCGGTCTCGACGCCGTCGGCCGGGCGCAGCACGTGCAGGTTGGGAATGGCGCGCAGTGCGGCCAGGTGCTCGACCGGCTGGTGGGTGGGACCATCCTCGCCGAGGCCGATCGAGTCGTGCGTCATCACGTAGACGACGCGGCGCTGCATCAGCGCGGCGAGGCGGATCGAGGGGCGGCAGTAGTCGGTGAACACCAGGAAGGTGCCGCCGTAGGGAACGAGGCCGCCATAGAGGGCGAGGCCGTTCATGGCCGCCGCCATGCCGTGCTCGCGCACGCCGTAGTGGATGTAGCTGCCCTTGAAGTTGCCCTTGGCGATGACGCCTTGCGTCTTGGTCTTGGTGTTGTTGGAGCCGGTGAGGTCGGCCGAGCCGCCGATCATGCCGGGCACGGCCGGCAACAGCAGCTCGAGCGCGTGCTCCGACCATTGGCGGGTCGCTTTCTTTGTCGTCTCGGCTGCGGCCTGCTGCTTGGCCGCGGCGACGGCCTTGGCCATCGCCTCGCCGACGGCGCCGCCGGTCGGGTCCTCGAAGGCGGCCCGCGCCGCGGGTGCGGTGGCCGCCCAGCGCTTGGCCCAGGCCGCGCGCTCGGTGGCGCCACGGGCACCGGCCCGGCGCCAAGTGTCGAGCACGACTGAGGGGATCTCGAACGGCGCGTGCGGCCAGTCGAGCTTCTTGCGCGCACCGGCAATCTCATCGGCGCCGAGCGGGGAGCCGTGCGTCGAGGCCTTGCCGGCCTTGGTCGGCGCGCCGAAGCCGATCACCGTCTTGCAGGCGATCAGCCAGGGCTTGGTGTCCTCGCCGCGGGCGCGCTGGAGCGCGGTGCGGATGGCCTTGGGGTCATGACCGTCGATGGCGGCGGTGTTCCAGCCGGCGGCCTCGAAGCGGCGGAGCTGGTTCTCGGAGGTGGCGAGGCTGGTCGGGCCGTCGATCGAGATCGCGTTATCGTCGAACAGCACGATGAGGCGGCCGAGCCCGAGATGGCCGGCGAGCGTGATCGCCTCCTGGCTGATGCCCTCCATCAGGCAGCCGTCGCCAGCGATGACGTAGGTGTGGTGATTGAACAGATCATCGCCGAGGCGGGCGTTCCAGATGCGCTCGGCGAGCGCCAGGCCGACTGCGTTGGCGAGGCCCTGGCCGAGCGGGCCCGTCGTCGTCTCGATGCCCGGCGCGTGGCCGAACTCGGGGTGGCCGGCGGTCTTGGAGCCGAGCTGGCGGAAATTCTTGATCTGCTCCATGTCCATGCCGGGAAAGCCGGTGAGATGGAGCAGCCCGTAAAGCAGCATCGAGCCGTGGCCGGCGGACAGCACGAAGCGGTCACGGTTGGGCCAGGTGGGATCGGCGGCGTCGAAGCGGAGGAACTCGGTGAACAGGACGGTCGCCACGTCGGCCATGCCCATCGGCATGCCGGGATGGCCCGACTTGGCACGCTCCACCGCATCCATGGCGAGCGCGCGCAGGGCATTGGCCAGCTCCGCGTGACCCGCCCCGCCGGTGGACCCGGCCTTTGCGCCCGCAGCAGACATGGCAACTCCCTCTCTGGCGCCGCCGCGGCGCCGCTCGACCCTTGTCGTGGGGGTCATTTAGCGGTCATGGCCGGGCGCGTCCAGCCGCGCGAGGTGCGCCATTCGGCGCGCCCCACAGGTCATTGGCGGCGGTAAACCGCTAAAGCCGCTTCAACACGAAGTTGCCGAGCCCGGAATTGTATTCCGGCTCCTGCTGGCCGCGGGTGCGCTTCTTGACCTCCTCGTACACGTAGGTGCCGAGGCGGTAGACGGTCACCGCCCGCTCGCCGGGGTCCTCCGCCTTGCCCTTGAGGCCTTCCATCAGCACGTAGGTGAAGGCGCCCTGGCCGAGATCGCGGAACTCCCACGCCTTGCCGTCGCCGCTGGTGGCGGCGAACGCCACGAAGCGGTCGGCCCGGGCGTCGGCGGTCAGCTTGGCGTTGTACGCGTTGCCCGAATGGCAGGCGTCCACGAACAGCACCTTGCGCCCCTTGGTGCGGGTGACGGCGCCCTGGATGACCGACCAGTCGATGACGTTCTCGCCCACCTCGTCCGCTTTGGTGCGTTTGAAGTCGGTCGGCAGGAAGTGATAGCGGCCGCCGGCCCAGTTCTCGCCGTGGCCGGCGAGGAAGACCACCACGGTGTCGCGATCGCCGGCTGTCCGCTCCAGCTTCTTCAAGGCGGCCTCGACGTTGGCCTTGGTGGGGGCCTGCGCGGGGCCCTTGCCGTTGACCAGCACCGTGATGTTCGGCGTGCCGGCGTGCGCGGGGCCCATCTCGCGCGCGACAGTGGCGGCGATCGCCTCGGCATCCTTGCCGGCATAGGTCAGGTCGTCGAAGAACTGGTTGGCCGTCGGATACTTGTCGACGCCGACCGCCAGCACGTGCAGCGTGCCGCGGGTGTCGAGGGCGCCTTCGCCGGGATGGAAGACGGCGTGGCCCTGCGGCTCGCTCTCGCCGACGTCGTTGACGGCGATGACGCGCAGGAAGTTGTTGCCCTTGTAGAGCGGCACCTCGTAGGCCTCGACGCTGCCGCCGTCCGGCGCCTTCGCGGTGCCCGCCGGCAGGGCGACGGTCTTGGTGGTGACCTTGGTGTCGTTGACGAAGATGTCGACGCGGCTCGGGGCGAGCTGGTTGCGCTCGAAGGCCACCGTGAGGACGACGCGGCCGCCGGTCGCCTCGCCCGGTCCGTCGACGGTGAGCTGCGGCGGGCTGCGGCGCAGCAGGTCGGCAAGACGGAAGTCGCCCATGCCGGCCTCGCGGGCCGCGGCCTCGGCGCTGGCGAGCTGGATGGCGCGGGTCACGATGTCGGGGCGATGGAGCTGCTCGCGCAACTGCTGGCCGCGAACGTACTCGCCGGACTTGTCGTAGCCCTTGTTGATCTGCCAGCCGACCAGCTGGCCACCGCCGGGCGAGCCGGTGTAGAAGCCCTGCGGCGTCCACATCACCCATTCGTTGTTCTGGCCGTAGAACAGCGTGGCGATCAGCTCACGAGTGGCGACGTTCCAGATCCGCACGGTCTGATCGTGCGAGCCGGTGAACAGCAGGCGGCCGTCCGGCGACGGGGTTACCGCCCAGATGTCGTTCTCGTGACCGATGAAATTGTTGGGCAGCTTGTTGCCCTTGAGATCATAGGCCAGCAGGGCGCCGTTGCCGCCGCCGGAAATGACCGTCTTGCCGTCGCGTGTGAAGGTGTACGAGCGATGCTGGTAGCCGTCGGTCGAGACGCGGCGCATGGAGGCCTTGGCGGCATTGCCCTCGCGGATCTCCAGGATCTCGTCGAACCCGAAGTCGGGCGTCTTGACGTGGGTGAGCGACAGCGAGCCCATCGACGGGATGGCGCGCACCAGCGACTCCTTGGCCGGCACCGCGTCGAGCTTCTCGGGCCGGCCGAGCCGCGGGCCCTTCACCGGCAGCAGGATCCGGTATTCCGGATCGGCGTAGCCGTTGGCCGGATCGTGGTACTTCCAGGTGTTGCCCCACATCAGGGTGCCGCCGTCGGGCGACAGCCCCACCGTCCAGACCGGCTTGCCGGTGCCCTTCATCTGCTGGCGCAGCTTGCCGTCGTTCGGATTCCAGATGTTGATCTCGGCGTCGCTACCGCCGGCGGTCGCGGCCCACTTGCCGTCCGGGCTGTAGGCGGTCGCGAGCACGTTGTTGATGTGATCCTTGTGGAACGAGATCTGGCGGCCGGTCGCAATCTCGAAGATGTGGGCGCCGTACGGGTGCGTGCTGGTCGCGCTCTTGGTGACGCTCGAGAGAATGCGGGTGCCGTCCGGGCTGAAGCTCAGAGAGCCGACCTCGGTCGGTTGCTTGGACAGCGTCTTGATGAAGCGGCCGTTCTTGCCGTCCCAGAGGCGGATCTCGCCGGACAGGTCGCCGGTCGCGATGGTGCCGTCGCGGGCGACCGCGATCGAGCGGATGCGGTTGGGATGGCCTTCCATCTTGGCGACCAGCCCGCCGTCGCTGAGGCGCCAGAGCATCGCCGTCTTGTCGTAGGCGCCGGTGACCGCGTGGCGGCCGTCCGGGGTCACGCCGACGGCAAAGACGGCGGCGGTGTGGCCCTTGAGCTCGCGGTAGATGCTCCGGCTGGCAATATCCCAGATCAGGCCGCGGCCGTCGAAGCTGCCGGAGACCAGCCGCTTGCTGTCGGTCGTGAAGGCGAGCGAGAGCACGCCGTTGTGGTGGCCCTTGAGGAGCGCCTTCATCTCGCCGGTGGCGAAATCATAGAGGCGGATCTTGTGCGCCTCCTCGTCGGCGCGGTCGGGCTTGTCGCCGACGTACGGGCCGACGTAGCCGCCGGATGCCAGCCACTTGCCATCCGGCGAGATCGCCATCGCGAAGACCTTGCCGACGTCGCCGGGGCCGACCTCGCCGCGAATGGTGCGTACGGTCTTGCCGCTGGCCAGATCCCAGATGCGGATCACCTTGTCGTCGGAGGCCGAGATGAGCTGGGTGCCGTCGGCGGAGTAGATGATCTTGCGGATCATCGCCATGTGGCCGCCGGTGTCGAGCATGAGCTGCGGCGCCGCCGACGTCGACACGACGATGGGTGCGCCGACCGGACCAGCCGACTTCGCGGACAGGATGACAGAGACTTTGGCGGCCTGCCCGTCGCGCATGCGCACGACCTCGGCCTGGGCGCCGGGCCGCAGCGGCGCCAGCACGCTCAGCACGTCCTCGCGGTTGCGGATCTGGGTGCCGTTGAGATAGAGGATGACGTCACCGCGCCGCAGATCGGCGGCGGCAGCGGGGCTGCCGGCTTCCACCTGACCTACCACCGCGCCATGGGGCAGGATCAGCCCGTGCTCCTGCATGAGCTCCGGCGTGACGCTCTGCGTGGTCGCGCCGAACCATGCCGCGTCCTGTGCGCGCAGCGCTGCCGGCGCAAGGATACCCAAGGCAATGACGATGCATGCAAGAAGGGAACGCAACTCGCGCATGGCCTCACCCGCTGATGGTCCGAATTACCGAGTTACAAGGCCGGAGCTTAGCGCAGCTCGCAGCCCGGGTCATGCTACCTTATCGCGTCAATGCACAGGCCCGTGTCGCGCGCCGGCAACAACTGCCTCGACTTCCTCGCGCGTAGGGAGGCCGACGCGCGAGCCCAAGCGGGTGCATTTGAGGGCGGCCGCGGCACAGGCAAACCGCGCGCAGTCGGCCGCCGGCCGGCCTTCCGCGAGCGCGAGCGTGAAGGCCCCGTGAAAGGCGTCGCCGGCGCCGGTGGTGTCGACGACCTCGACGGGATAGCCCGGGCACGCGCCCGCACCGTCGCCGTCAACCCACTGATAGCCCTTGGCGCCGAGCGTGACACCGGCATGCCGCGGCCCGAGCTTCAAAGCGCGGGCGAGCCGGGCAGGAATATCGCCGCCTGGATGAAATTCACGCAGGGCGGGCTCGGAAAAAATCGCATAGTCGGCGAGCGTCAGGATCTCGGGCAGCGCCTCGCGGGCGCCGAGATCGGCATCGAGCACGGTGGTGACGCCGACCTCGCGCGCCCGGCCGAACACCGCGCGCAGGCCCTCGAGCCAGCGCAGGTCGCCGAGCACGGCGGCAGCGCCCTCGACGCGCTCGAGCGGCAGCCAGCTCGTGTCGGAGGGCATATTGATGTCGCGGGCGCCGACAATCAGGCGCTCGCCGTGGCCGTCGACGACGATGGCGGAGGTGGAGGAGCGGCCCTCCTCGAAGGCCTGCACATAGCGCGCGTCGACGCCGGCGATCTTGAGCCCGCGCCGGATCTTGACGCCGGCATCGTCATCGCCCACCCGGCTCCACAGCTCGACGCTGCCGCCGAGCCTGGCGATGGCGGCCGAGGCATTGGCCGCCATGCCGCCGCCGCTCTCGATGTGCTCGAGGGCGCGGACCTTGGTCGGCGCGGGGGGAAAGGTGTCGATGCGATACACGCGGTCCAAGGCGGCGTGACCGACACAGATGATCCGCTTCACTGGGCCACCTCCTTGCGCTGAGGCGGGGCCGCCGCCGATGGCCCGGCGGCGTCCTCGTCGAACAGCTTAGCGAGGGTTTCGGCATCTGTCCGGGCAAACTCCCGAAGCTTTTCGACATCCGAATAGTGCTTGTAGTCGTCGATCAGGCGGCGCTCGTCGTGCCGGACGAAGGTGTTGACGACGAAACGGACCTCGCGCTCGCTATAGCCGAGCCCGCGCAGCAGCTCGCGGGTGAGCGCCAGCGACGCCAGGAAGGTCTCGCGGCGGATCACGGTGACGCCGAGGTCCATCAGGCGGTGGACGTGGTTGCGGTTGCGGGCGCGGGCGTAGATGGGCAGGTCCGGGTATCGCTCGCGCACCATGGCGGCGGTCTGCAGCGAGGCCTCGACGTCGTCGATGGCCAGAACCAGCGCGCGCGCCTTACCGGCCTGGGCGGCATCGAGAATCTCAGCCCGGCGGGCATCGCCGTAGAAGGCCTTGGCGCCGAACCGGCGCACCTGCTCGATCTGCTCGGGACTGACGTCGAGGGCGGTGAAGGGGACGCGCTTGGCGCGCAGAATGCGGGCCACGATCTGCCCCATGCGACCGAAGCCCGCGATGATCACGTGGCCGTCGTTGGCGGGCAGCGCCTCGAACGGGGGCTTGGTCGCGGCGGCCGGAGGCGACAGCATCTGGTCGAGCAGCAGCAGTGCCGGCGTTGCCGCCATCGACAGCGTCACGACGACCGCCAGCAGATCCGCCAGGGTGCGATCCATGACGCCGGCCGCCATGCCGGCCGCAAACAGCACGAAGGCAAACTCGCCGCCCTGACTGGTCGCCAGGCCGAGCCGGCGCGCGGCGCGGGGCTCGAGCTTTTGCCAGCGGCCGAGGCCGTAGAGAATGGCACTCTTCACGGCGAGCAGGCCGACCACGAGGCCGAGGATGGCGGCGGGCCGCTGATAGAGCAGGGTCAGATCCAGCGACATGCCGATCGCAGTGAAGAACAAACCGAGCAGCAGCCCTTCGAACGGCTGGAGGTCGGCCTCGAGCTGATGGCGGTAGGAGGAATCGGCGAGCAGCGCCCCGGCAAGGAAGGCGCCGAGGGAGGCCGGCAGGCCCGCCAGGTCCATCACCAGCGCAACGCTGACCACGGTCAGCAGAGCCGCCGCCGTCATCGCCTCTTTGACCTTGGCGCGCGCGATGAGGCGAAAAACGGGATCGAGCACGAAACGGCCGACCACGACGACCCCGGCGATGGTGAGGAGCGCGAGCAGCGCAGCGCTCGCATCCATCTTCGCCACCGTGCCGCCGGCCGACACCGCAAACAGCGGCACGAGCGCGATCAGCGGGATCGCGGCCAGGTCCTGAAACAGGAGGATCGCGAAGGCGAGGCGGCCGTGCCGGGCGGTCAGCTCGCCCTTCTCCTCGAGCACCTGCAGCGTGAAGGCGGTGGAGGATAGCGCCAAAGCGAGGCCGACGAAGATGGCAACCGAGGTTTGCAAGCCGAGTGCGGCGCCGACCAGGGCGAGCGCGGCGGCGGACAAGCCGACCTGGGCGCTGCCCAGACCGAAGATGGTATTGCGAATCGCCCACAACCGGGTCGGCCGCAGCTCAAGGCCGATCAGGAACAACAGCAGCACGACGCCGAACTCGGAGAAGTGCAGGATCTCCTTGGCCTCGTAGAGCGAGAAGACCTGACCGGCGCCGAACGGGCCCAGCACGATGCCGGCGAGCAGGTAGCCGAGAATGGTGCCGACCTGCAGGAGCTTGGCGAGGGGCGCCGCGACAGCCACGGCGGCGAGCAGGAGCGTCAGCTCGAACAGCGAGACTAGCTGCATCGACGTGTGCGTTGGGCCTTCCGGGCGCCCATCCCTGCCTCGGCAATCACTTTTGACATTCGTCCGTTCGAAATGTGTCGCATGGCGGGCAGCTCAGCCTTCCTCGGCACGCACGCCGCAACCTGCGCCGGCACGCTTCTGATTTCCAAGCCTGATTTCCATGCTGATTCCAACAGCCCAACCTAGCCGGTGATCCCTGGGCTTGCCAGCGCCCTCGTCGCCGCTGCCGGCGCCCGTTTTGAAACCAAACCCGGCGGCACCCGTATGGCAGAAGGAGCGCCCGCGATCCGCGCGGGCTTACAACGAACAGGTGTCCCATGCGCGGCGTCGCGGCTTGTCTCGTTCTCGTCCTGTCCCTGAGTGCGCCCGCAGCGTCGGCGCAGGAGCCCTACGAAAGCTGGCCCCCCTTGCGCAGCACGTTTGCCTCGACGGGTGGTGGCGGGATCCTGATCAAGGGCTACGACCCGGTGATCGTGGAGGGCAAGTGCATCACCACCTTCATGGCGGTGGAGCCCGGCCCCGCCGGCAAGGTCTATCCCAACGTGATCGAGTTCGAGGCGGTGCCGGCGGCCGGCGGTACGCTGTGCCACAACGGCAAGTGGCGGGCCTTCGACGGCGGCGCCTCGGGGACGACGCCCTATCGCGTGTTCTTCAAGGACGGCGTGTTCCGCGGATCGCCCTGAGGCGCCGGCTGCCAGCGTCTGCACCCGCGCTTGACTAACCCATATCTCGATGGTTATACGTCGATCAATAGCCATCGGGTTATTGATCGCCATGCCGGACGCTCACGACGTGCTGTTCAGAACGCTCGCCGATCCGACCCGGCGGGCCATCTTCGAGCGCCTGTGCCGCGACGGAGAGCAGACGGTCGGGGCGCTGACGGCGCGAGCGGGAGTCTCGCAGCCGGCCGTCTCGAAGCACCTCGGCGTGCTGAAACAGGCTGGGCTGGTGCGCGACCGCCACCAAGGGCGCCAGACGCACTACAGCGCGCAGCTCGGCGCGCTGGCTCCGCTGATCGACTGGACAAGCCAAATGGCCGGGTTCTGGGAGAGCCGGTTCGACGACCTCGAGGACCTGCTGAAAAGGATGGACCAATGAGCGAAACGCGCGCCGTCGTTGTCGAACGCGAGATCCCGCATCCGCCGGAAAAGATCTGGCGCGCGCTCACGCAACCCCACCTGATCGCGGAGTGGCTGATGAAGAACGATTTCAAGCCGGCGGTGGGCCACCGCTTCAATCTGCGCGGAGACTGGGGCGGCGTGCTGGACTGCGAGGTGCTCGCCATCGAGCCGAGCAAGACACTGTCCTACACGTGGAATTTCGCGCACGCGGATGCCGCCTACAACCTGACGAGCGTGGTGACCTTCACGCTCACGCCGACGGGCGCGGGCACCCTTCTGCGCATGGAGCAATCGGGCTTCCGGCCGGATCAGAAGCAGGCCTACGGTGGTGCCCATGCCGGTTGGCGGCAGTTCCTCGCGAACCTGGACGAAACCCTGGCGCGTATGGATTGAAGCTCCACCGGACGCAGGCAACAACGCACGGAGTAAGCATGGCACGGACCGACCGGGCATCGCGTCTGATCTTGGCCCCGCCCGACCGCGTCTATCGGGCGCTCGTCGATCCCGCCCTGGTGGTTCAATGGCTCCCCCCTAAGGGCGCCCGCGGCGCGGTCGACGCCTTCGATCCGCGGCCCGGCGGCGCGTTCTGCATCACGCTGATGTTCGGGGACTCCCACACGCAAGGAAAATCGACGTCGACGAGCGATGTGGTGAAAGGACAGTTCGTGGCGCTCGAACCAAATCGCCACGTCACCCAAAGCTTCGAATTCGAGTCCTCCGATCCTGCGTTTTCCGGAACCATGACGATGACGTGGACGCTCACACCCCACGCGGACGGAACGGTGCTCGCCGTCACGGCCGAAAATGTGCCCGCTGGAATCCGGGCCGAGGATCACGAGGCCGGCATCGCCTCGTCGCTCGCCAACCTGGCCGCCTTGATCGAGAGCGCCCGCCGCGTGCCCGAATGACTGAAGCGGCCCGCCACCAACGGAGGTCCCCTTGAGCTGGAGCATGTGGGTTCGGCAGATCCATCGCTGGCTGTCGATCATCTTTACCGCGACCGTCGTCGCCAACTTCGTCGCCATGGGGCTGGGAGAGCCGCCCGCGTGGGTGGTCTACGCGCCGCTGCCCCCGCTCTTCCTGCTGCTGCTCTCCGGTCTGTATATGTTCGTGCTGCCGTATGCCGTCCGGTGGCGCGGCGCGGAACGCATGGGCGGATAGGAGTGGACGGGATGGCCAAGACGCCGGCGAAGGCCGCAAAGACGGCAATAGCCAAGCGGGGCGCCGCGAAGGCTGCCAAGCCGCGCGCGGCGGCGCCATCCGGGAAGGAGGCTGCACCGAAGCTTTTGTCCGGTGGCAATCCTCAGATCGCCAAGGGCACCGGCGACGCCCCGGTGCAGGCCTACATCGCGGCCATGCCGGGCTGGAAGCGCGACATCGGCCGCCGCCTCGACGCCCTGATCGTGCGCACCGTTCCTGCCGTCCGCAAGGCGGTCAAATGGAACTCGCCGCTGTACGGCGCGGGCGGAGAGGACAACGGCTGGTTCCTCGGCCTCCATGTCTTCACGAGATACATCAAGGTGGCGTTCTTCCGCGGCGCGTCGCTGCGCCCTGTCCCGCCGGGCGAGTCGAAGCAGAAGCACGTGCGCTATCTCGACATCCACGAGGACGATGCCTTCGACGAGGCGCAGATCGCGGCCTGGATCAAGCAAGCCGCCGCGCTGCCCGGCGAGCGGATGTGACGGCCTTGCGGGCTTCCTAAGGGGGACATCAGCATGACTCGCAGCACCGCCGACGCGCGCTTCTGGGATCGCAACGCGCGCAAGTATGCCGCCGACCCGATCAAGGACATGGACGGCTACGAGCGGACGGTCGATCGCACGCGTCACTATTTGCGCCCCACCGACACCGTGCTCGAGGTCGGCTGCGGCACCGGCACCACCGCGCTGAAGCTCGCTCCGCACGTCTCCGGCATCGTCGCAACCGACCTTTCGAGCGAGATGATCGCCATCGCGAGGGAGAAGGCGGCCGCTCAGGCGTGCGGCAACGCCGAGTTCGTCGTCGGTACGCCGGAGCGTGCGCCGTGGCCCGACGGCTCGTTCGATGCCGTGCTCGCCTTCAATCTGTGGCACCTCGTGGCCGAGCGAACCGCGGCGCTGGCGCACGTTCACCGGGTCTTGAAACCGGGCGGCCTGTTCGTGTCCAAGACGCCGTGCCTCGCCGAGATGAACTCGCTGATCCGGCTGGCCCTGCCGGTGGCGCAGCTCATCGGCAAGGCTCCCTACGTCGCGATCTTCTCCGCCGCCGATCTCGAGCGCGAGATCGAAGCCGCGGGCTTTGCGATCGTCGAGCGGGCCAGACACGGCTCCGGACGCAAGGATGCCCGCATCTTCATCGCCGCGCGGAAGCCCGGAGCCTGAGGTCCAGATGAAGCGCGTGTTAATGCAGATGCCGCAGCTTGTCGGGATTTCGGACGACATAGATCGCGGCAATCTTGCCGTTCTCGATGTCCAGCGCGGTCGTCTGGAGCTCGCCATCCGCCTCCAGGGTCACGAAGCCCGGTAGTCCATTGACGAAACCCGCGCGCACCAGCGTCGAGCCGTTCTTCCAGAAGTGATCCACCAGATACTGATGGACTTTCATGACGGCATCGAAGCCGATGACCGGCTTCATGGCTGCCGCCCGCTTGCCGCCGCCGTCGGCATGGGCGCTGACGTCGGCCGCCAGCATGGCGCCAAGCGCCTTCATGTCGCCGCTGCGGGAGGCGGCAAAGAAGGCCTCGGCAAGCTCGAGGCCCCGCTGCTTCTCGATCTTGAAGCGAGGTCGTGCCTCGCGAACATGGGCCCGGGCGCGGGTGGCAAGCTGCCGGCAGGCCGCCGGGTCGCGCTCGATGGTCGCCGCGACCTCCTCGAACCCCAGCCCGAACACGTCGTGCAGCAGAAAGGCCGCCCGCTCGAGCGGAGACAGCCGTTCCAGCGCGAGCATCAGCGGCAGGGTGACGTCCTCCTCCTCGTCCTCTTCGACGACGGGGTCGGGCAGCCAGGGACCGACATACGTCTCGCGCTGGCGGCGCGCAGACTTGAGCTGATCGAGGCAGAGCCGGGTCACGGTGCGGCGCAGGAACGCCTCGGACTCGCGCACGGCGTTGCGGTCGGCCGCCATCCAGCGAATGAAGGCCTCCTGCACCATATCCTCGGCATCGGCCACTGAGCCCAGCATGCGATAGGCGACGCGCATGAGCTTTGGACGCAGCGGATCGAAGGTCGCCGCTGCGTCCTCGCGTGCGTCCTGGTGGCCGGAGCCTGGCATCAGGCGGCTCGCAGAGCGGCCTTCGCAGCCGCCGGATCGAGCCACACGCCGAAGCCGACCGCGAGGCGGTTCCATCCGTTGATGATGTTGATCACCAGCGTGAGCTTCACCTGCTCCTCCTCCGTGAACTGAGCCTTCAGTGCGACATAGGCCTTGTCATGCGCATGGCCTTCGCAGAGCCGCGTGAGCGCCTCGGTCCAGTCGAGCGCGGCCCGCTCGCGATCGGTATAGCACGGGGCCTCGCGCCAGGCGGGCAGCAGGTAGATGCGCTGCTCGGTCTCGCCCTTCTCGCGGGCTTCCGCCGTATGCATGTTGATGCAGTTGGCGCAGCCGTTGATCTGCGACGCCCGGATCTTCACAAGGGCCGTGAGGCCAGGATCGAGGCTGGAGTTGATGGTGACCGAGGTGCCGAACCAGGCCTTCATGAGCGAAGGGGCCGCGGCGAAGAGATCGTCAGCAGTCATGATCGGGTTCCTTCTCGTGGTTCCGACATCATGACGAGCCAGGATTGGCCAGTGTGACATGCGCCCAGGATTTTTCTGTCCGGCACATGGGAACGGGTTCCCATGTGCGTCGGTCGTTCCTCCGGCGAGGGGAGGACGGTCCCCCGGTGCGCGGTCGCGGGTCCCTGGCGTGGTCCAATTCTACAGCCTGGCCAACACCTGCTCCCGTTCCGGAGAGCGCCTGGGGAGCAAATGCCATCCAGCGTTCAGGCCAATCGCATCTGCGAGACGCCGCCGCAGGCGGCTAACGCTGTGCGCGCGGAGCGAGGGAAAAAGATGCCATTCTCGAACGTCCAAAGGGCGTCCCTGCGGGTCATATTCGCAGTGTGGATTCCGGTACCCCAGCATCCTGGGTGGCAGATGTGGAACTGGATCACGCGCGTTGCGAAAGTTATAGGGTGGCTGCTCAGCGAATTGTCCATTTTTGACTACGGGAAGAATTCCAAGCCCGACGGCTCCATCAGTGCCGAAACGGGGCGAGGCGAACGCGTACGCGTCCGTGATCTTCAGGCGCGCCTCAAGCGGTATCCCGAACAACAGCCTGCCGCGATGCGCTGCGTAAAGTGTATAGATGATGTTGGCGATGGCGCCGCCGAGCGAATGCCCGGTTACACAAACGGGTATGTCGTTCTCGATGGCCGACTTTAGGGGGGCGTATACGAGCTCTGCACAGCGAAGGGCTTCGAGCAAGAAACCCGAATGAAAGAGGCAGGGAACATCATCTTCTTCCGCTGAACCGGCTCGACTCGGCAGGGCGTGCAAGTTCACGCGCCAGTCGCCAACGTAGAAGGGCTTTGTCCCGCGGAAGACCACAAACACAACGTCTCTCGACTCAAAGACCATCGAGTGGAAGAGCTGTCCTTCATAGGTGCGAACACGAAATCCACCACCCGCGCCCTCTTCTACGCCCTCACCCGCCGACAGTGACTGCCAAACTTGGTGGGAGATCGCGCGGCCGGTGGTCAGCGCCCGGTTGTATCGTTCACAGGGAACCAGCTTGAGCCTGCCGCTGCTCTCGAGTTCGCGTTGCGGGATAAACTCATAGGCAAGCTCCGAGAGCATGCACATCAGGTATGCCTTGAGGAGGCTGGGCCGTCGCCATTCCCTCCAATCAACCTGCCGAGCCAGCGTGCGGAATCCCGCCCACGCATACCGCGCCGCCGAAGTGCTGCGGCCAAATCGCTCGGCAAGTATTTGCCTTGGCTTGGGCAGTGCCTGGGTGCTGCTATCGACGAAACTGCTGAGCGGTCGTAGGGGAGCTCGCGGAGCGGCTGGCGAGGATTGCAATGATTTTCCGTAGTTGCCAGCAATAATCAGACTCGCATCCTCGAACTCGCCATTATCGAGGAGCTCGAAGAAATCTTGCGCTGGAATTTTAGCGACGGCGACGACCTCGTCCTGCAGATCGTACATTGCCGAAGCATCCCAGACGTGGACCGCGGCATAATAGAGTTGCACCTGTTCGGTGCACACGTGAGGTGAGGGAAAGTATGTGGCAACGGGTAAGAGCTGGTCGACCTCGTAGCCGATGGCCTTCACCAAATGTCGTAGCCGCGGCTCCGCCAAATCCAGTCGATCCAATTCGCACGACACCAGTTCGAAATGCCAGAACAGCTCTTTGAAGTCCTGAAAAATTTCTGCTCTTTGGGTTGGAACCAATAGGCGCCCTAGGATGATGAACTCGTTCTTGGCAACGTCGTGGATCAGCGCGGCGGCACGGTTGTTCGTTTCCACGACCACGTATCGTTGGAAGTGGATAAATCCGTTGCGGTATATTTTGAACCCGACTTCATCGACCTTGACGCTGTCACCGGGATGTATACCGCTGGCTAAACATACACTCGGTCCTTTATCATTCAGCAATGTGCGCGCGCGTGCGCCAGTAATGATTGGCAACCGGGGTAGTTGTTCTCTAAGGGTCGACAGCAGCCGGCTCGGTTGGCGCTTCATCTGGCTATCCCCCAACCACCCGATCTAGATGGGCTACCGTACGCCATCGCTGGCAAGTCGCCTATTGGCCCACAACGGACCTCCACTGCTGCCTATCAGTTGGAAGCTGTTTCAGTTGGAACGAGCAATGACCAAGAGACCGATTCAGAGATCGGCGAAGATTGCGAAGGTGGGGTTCGACGGCACCCGACACCCCGCGCCGATGAGCAAGACGGACCCTCAGGCAACCAAGGGCGCAGCCTCCCCCTCTCAGCTCATCGATGCGCGCATCCAGGCGCTCGGCGACTGGCGCGGCGAGATGTTCGCGCGGGTCCGCCGTCTCATCGCGCGGGCCGACCCCGAGGTGGTCGAAGCGGTGAAATGGCGAAAGCCGTCGAACGCGATGCTCGGCGTTCCGGTGTGGGAGCACGCGGGGCTCATCTGCACCGGCGAGACGTACAAGAATTACGTGAAGCTGACCTTCGCCAAGGGCGCGGCGCTGGACGACCCGTCCGGCCTCTTCAACGCCAGCCTCGACGGCAATGTGCGGCGCGCCATCGATCTCTACGAGGGCGACACGATCGATGACAAGGCGTTCACAGCGCTCGTCCGCGCCGCCGTGGCGCTCAACACGTCGGCCAAGAAACCCAAGCGGACGTAAGCCCGCGCCTGGTCTCCTTACGGCGAGAGGCCGGACCAATGGTGTCCGCATCCGCGGCGCAATGCCCGGCGTCCAGCTTCTTCACGGTTTCGCAAATATTGCTCAAGGTTTCATCAACGTTAACGGCGCATTAACCTTTGTTGCCTTAGTATGAATGCAAGTTGACCGGGGCATATGTGAGGCGCCACCCGGTTCAGCGCTCCTCCGTCTCGAGGTTGTACCATGTCGACAGTTGTATCGCGTACCGTCTGCCAAGTCGCCAACTTCGCTACTTTCAGCCTTTTCGCCACCGCGCTCATGATCGTCGTCACGAACGGCGCCCGCCTTCCCGCGGGTCATTCGTTCTGTGGGGGCGCGTCTTGCGCTGGCCAGATCGCAACGCTGCCCACCGGTCAGCTCGACCCGGTGTCGACGCGGACGGCTGTGATCCTGGCTTCCGCACGCGGGGCCTGACCTCCCAACGTCACACGGGGCGCGGACCCTTGCGGGCCCGCCCCTCGCCTCCGCCCAAGGTGCGCGTTTTCCTCCGTCGCGCCTCCAACGGCGAGAGGCGTCTAGAGACTTTCCGCTTCTCCCGGAAGCCGCGGAAAGTCTCTAGTCCTTTTGCTGTGTCGTGCTTCTTATCGGAAAACCGCTTTACGCTTTTCCGGAAGCACTCTCGAAGGAGCGGGCCCGTCAGGTCCTGCTCCTCTGCCTTTTGGCCACGGCGTCGAGCGCCATCAGATCGCGCATCAGCCCCTCGAACTCCTTGAGCGGCACCATGTTGGGGCCGTCGGAGGGCGCATTGTCGGGGTCCTGGTGGGTCTCGATAAACAGGCCGGCAACGCCGACGGCCACGGCGGCGCGCGCCAGCGGGGCGACGAACCGGCGATCGCCGCCGGTCGAGGTGCCCTGCCCGCCCGGCTGCTGCACCGAGTGGGTGGCGTCGAAAATCACCGGGCAGCCGATCGCGGCCATGGTCGGCAGCGCGCGCATGTCGACGACCAGCGTGTTGTAGCCGAAGCTCGCGCCGCGCTCGGTGACGAGCACGTTGGGGTTGCCGCTGCCCACCACCTTGGCGACCACGTTCTTCATGTCCCAGGGCGCGAGGAACTGACCCTTCTTGATCTTGACGGCGCGGCCGGTCTTCGCCGCCGCCACCAGCAGATCGGTCTGCCGGCACAGGAAGGCCGGGATCTGCAGCACGTCGACGACCTCGGCGACGGGCGCGCACTGGCCCACGTCGTGCACGTCGGTGACGCAGGCGAGGCCCAGCCGGTCGCGGATCTCGGCGAACACGGGCAGCGCTTCCGCAAGGCCGATGCCGCGCCGGCCCGCGAGCGAGGTGCGGTTGGCCTTGTCGAAGGAGGACTTGTAGACGAGCCCGACGCCGACGCGGGCGCAGATCTCCTTCAGCGCGGTCGCCATCTCGAGCGCATGGGCGCGGCTCTCCATCTGGCAAGGGCCGGCGAAGACGGCGATCGGGCGGTCGTTGGCGAACGTGACGCCGCCGACGGTGACGCGGGGGCTCGGGGCGGTTGAGTCGTGCTGGGTCATGAGTCGTTATAGCCCGCGACGCGGGGTCAGCGCAGCAGCCCTTACGTCGCGCCGCCGGCGAAGGCCAGCACGGTCCCGAACGCGGCCGTCGGGGCCACCACCACGGCGTTCTGGTGGGCCGAGTGGGGAATGAGCGCGCCGTCGAGGTGCCGGCGGACGGCTGCGAGATCCTGCGCCGCGAACCGCACGGCGGCGAGCTCGGGGCCGGGCGGCGGCACCGGCAGCGTGTCGGCGCCGTAGGCGGCGCGGAACGCTGACGGCGTCATCACCTCGATACGCCCGCGCGGCGTGACGAACACGACGGCGCCGGCATCGGAGCTCTCAGGCTCGGCGCCGCAGTAGGCGGCGAGAAACGGCGCGAGTGCGCGCGGGTCTGCCGCCACCAGGGTCACCGCCGCGACCGATGTGACGGTGTTGGCGTGCATCTGGAAGGCCGGGTTCCAGAAGTTCTCCGGGTTGTGCTGCTGGCAGACGAAGAAGCCGGCATCGGGAGCGGCGGGTGTGCGCGCGAACGCCAGCGAGAAGGCCAGATGGATGTCGGTGCCGTCCGGCCGCTTGCCGGTGCGCGCGAAGCGGAAAGTCGACGGCCCGGCGATGCCGGCCGCAGCGAACGCCGCCTGGTCGGCCGCCGCATCGCCAGACTCGAGCACGAGCATGGCGAAGCCTTCCCGCCGCGACAGATAGTCGGCGAGGAAGCCGGCGAACTGGGCGACCGGAGCCTCGCGGGCGGGCGGCGCGAACGCCGGCTCGAGGCCGATCAGCTCGAGAAAGCAGCCGTCGAACTGGACGATGTGGTTGAGCGTGCCCCAGTCGTGCCGGTTGCGCGCGCCGACCATGAAGCCCAGCGCGCGATAGAACGCGGCCTGGGCGGCGAGGTCGTGGCTGGCGAGCACGAGGTGGTCGAGGCCGCGCGGCATGCGGGCGGCTCGCTAAGCGGGCTTGCTCTTCGGTCCCTTGCGCACCGGCTTGGAGCCCTTGCCGACCGTCGCGAAACGGGGCAGGTCGTCGTGCACATCGGACCAGGGAAGCTGCTCGGCGACGTTGACGTGGGCGCGCGGCTCGATCTTGTCGGGCTCGGCGAGCGAGCCGGCATAGAGGTGGACCTCGCCCGGCCAGCGCTGGCCGACATAGGCCATCGGCGAGCCGCAGCGGGTGCAGAAGAACCGTTGAACGCCGGGCGAGGACTCATAGATGCCCGGATCGCCCTGGAGATAGCGGAACTGCTCGAGCTTGACGCCGACGAAGGTGGCGAAGGCGGACGATGTCGCCCGCCGGCAGCTCTCGCAGTGGCAGTGGCTGATCCACAACGGCGCGCCCTCGAACTCGTAGGCGATGGCGCGGCACAGGCAGTGACCCTTGGTGGTGGACGCGGACTTCGAGGGGCTCGATGACATCTTTCGCGCTCGCTGTTTTCCGGGGCGGAGCGAGCCTGCTCGCCCCCGTCAAAGTGTCGCAAGCCGGCGCTTCCGGGGCAAGGCCCTGGGCCCGCGAATTTCGCACGGCCCCGCGACGGACGGCGCGCGGAACCTGCTCGGGATCACAACGTTAACGCTCTCGGGGGCCGCGGGGTGCATGTCCTCCTCTCGATGCGGGGCGCCTCTCCCCCAGCGGGCGCCTCGGCGTCGCTGGTCCCGCGGCGCGCCACAGAGGGCTGTCCGGCGCGCCGCGGCGATCTGCAGCTCTTAAACGAGACGGCTCTGCTCGACCGCGGCGGCGATGAAGCCCTTGAACAGCGGGTGCGGGTCGAAGGGCCGCGATTTCAGCTCCGGGTGGAACTGGACGCCGATGAACCAGGGATGGTCGGGATACTCCACCGTTTCCGGCAGCAAGCCGTCGGGCGAGGTGCCGGTGAAGTTGAGGCCGGCGCGCTCCAGCCGCTCGCGATAGGAGGTGTTGACCTCCCAGCGGTGGCGATGGCGCTCGGAGATGGTGGTGGAGCCGTACATCGCGGCAATCTTGGAGTTGCCGGAGAGCTTCGCCTCATAGGCCCCGAGGCGCATGGTGCCGCCGAGATCGCCGCCGTCGCGGCGCTTCTCGAGCTGGTCGCCGCGCATCCACTCGGTCATCAGGCCGACCACCGGCTCGGGCGTCGGGCCGAACTCGGTGGAGCTTGCGGCCTTGATGCCGACCAGCGAGCGCGCGGCCTCGATGCAGGCCATCTGCATGCCGAAGCAGATGCCGAAGTAGGGCACACGCCGCTCGCGCGCGAACTTGGCGGCGAGGATCTTGCCCTCCGAGCCGCGCTCGCCGAAACCGCCCGGCACCAGGATGCCGTGCACGCCCTCGAGGTAGGGCGCCGGATCCTGATGCTCGAAGATCTCGCTCTCGATCCAGGCGAGATCGACCTTGACGCGGTTGGCGATGCCGCCGTGGACCAGCGCCTCGATCAGCGACTTGTAGGCGTCCTTCAGCCCGGTGTACTTGCCGACGATGGCGATCGACACCTTGCCCTCGGGCGAGGCGATGCTGCGCGAGATGGCCTCCCAACGCGTCAGGTCGGGCTTGGGCGCCCCGGTGATGCCGAACGCGGCCAGCACCTGCGCGTCGAGGCCCTCGCGATGGTAGGCCAGCGGCACGTCGTAGATCGACGCGACGTCGAGGGCCTGGATCACCGCCTCCTCGCGCACGTTGCAGAACAGCGCGATCTTCTTGCGCTCCGAGTGCGGCACCTCGCGGTCGGAGCGGCACAGCAGGATGTCGGGCTGGATGCCGATGGAGCGCAGCTCCTTGACGGAGTGCTGGGTCGGCTTCGTCTTCAGCTCGCCGGCCGACGGGATGTACGGCATCAGGGTGAGATGGATGAAGACGGACGAGCCGCGCGGCAGCTCGTTGCCGAGCTGGCGGATGGCCTCGAAGAACGGCAGCCCCTCGATGTCGCCGACCGTGCCGCCGATCTCGACCAGCACGAAATCGATGCCGTCGTTGCCGCTGGTGACGAACTGCTTGATGGCATCGGTGACGTGCGGGATCACCTGCACGGTGCCGCCGAGGTAGTCGCCGCGGCGCTCCTTGGCGAGGATCTCCTGATAGATGCGCCCGGTGGTGATGTTGTCGGTGCGCCGCGCCGGCACGCCGGTGAAGCGCTCGTAGTGGCCGAGGTCGAGGTCCGTCTCCGCGCCGTCATCGGTCACGAACACCTCGCCGTGCTGATACGGACTCATGGTGCCCGGATCGACGTTGAGGTAGGGGTCGAGCTTGCGCAGGCGCACGGAATAGCCGCGTGCCTGAAGAAGCGCGCCGAGCGCTGCCGATGCGAGGCCCTTGCCGAGAGAGGAGACCACGCCGCCGGTAATGAAGATGTACCGCTGCATGGGCCTCAAGAATACACCGGACGGCCGCGATTCGAAGGGCTTTTCTTCCAGCCGTCCACGCCCTTTGCGCAGATCTGTGGAGACTGCGCCTCAGTTGACATCGGGTTCAGAGGCACGAATCGACCCGCGCCCGGCCCTCTTCCAGGGTTACTTGGTCTGGGGCACGCGCGGGATCGGGGCGCCGCTCTGGCCTTTTTGCAGGGCGTCGAGCACGCCGCCGCGCGGCTGCTCGCCCTCCTTCGGGGTCCCGGCGGATCCGGCGGGCGCGGACTGCTTGGCGGCGTTGTCGAACACCGAGCGCTGCGGGCCGCCGTGCTGGGCCAGGATGGTCAAGATCAGGCTGGTAAAAAAGAACGCCGCGGCGAGGACGGCCGTGGCGCGGGTCAGCAGATTGGCGGTGCCACGGCCGGTCAGCAGGCCGCCACCACCGCCGCCGATGCCGAGCGCGCCGCCTTCGGAGCGCTGCAGCAGGACGACCGCGACGAGGGCTGCGGCGATCATGAGGTGAATGACCAGAACAACGGTGGCCATCGGCGGCTCCGGCTCAGCACGGTTGCGGGGAGGTTGCGGCGGCTTCTACACCATGAGGGCGGAACACGCCACCCCCAAGGGCGCCCGCGCGCCGGGCTCGCGCGGCTACTCGGGCGACTTCTTGGCCTCGGGCTTGGTCGTCTGCCCCCAGCCCAGCGCACCCGGCTCCTTGGCCGGTGGGACATAGGCGTCGTTCGCCTTGGGCTTGGCGGCCTCCTTGACCGCTGGCTTGGCAGCGGGTGCTTTCGCCGGCGCCGTCGCCTTTTCAGGTGGTGCCTTCTCGGGCGCAGCCTTGGCCGCCGCTGCTGCTGCCTTCGGCTTCGCCGCGGGCGCGGCCGGCTCCGTGGCCTTCTCCTTGGCCGGCGGTACGGCGGCTTTGGCCGCCTTGGCCGGAGCCGCGCCCTTCTCGGCCGCGGGCTCGGTCTTCTCGGCGCGCTCGAGCGGGGGCTTAGGCTGCGGGCAGCGGAACAGGATCTGCTCCTCGACGTCGATATAGCGCTCGATCTGCTTCAACTTGTCGCCGGAGAGATTGGCCTTGGCCCAGTCCGGGCCGCGCGCCATGTCGCCTTTCGCGCCGCCGGCGACGAGGCCGGCCTGCTCCTGCTTGAGCCGGGCACAGGCGTCCGCGTCGAGCGGTGCGGCGCCAGCCGGCATCGCCAAAAGCGCCACCCACAAACCGATGGTCCCCGTCCCCATCCGCGCGGCTCGCCGCATCGCTCGCGTCCTCGTCCGTTTGCGCCTCCTGCGCCCTCTAGCGCGATCCGCAGCGGCAGCCTAGCCCCGCGCGGCCACAGCGCCGGCGCTCCGGCCCTCACTTGTAGGCGGCGATGATCCCCAAGAAGTCGTCGGCTTTGAGGCTCGCGCCGCCGACCAGCGCGCCGTCGACATCGGGCACCGCCATCAACTCTTCGGCATTGGCGGGCTTCACCGAGCCGCCATAGAGCAGCCGCATGCGCCGGCCGTCGTCGCCGAAGCGAGCGGCGACCTCCTTGCGCAGGAACGCGTGAACGTGCGCAACATCGGCGGCGGTCGGCGTGAGGCCGGTGCCGATCGCCCAGACCGGCTCGTAGGCGACGATGGTGTTGGCGGCGGTGGCGGCATCGGGCAGCGAGTCCGCCAACTGGCGGCCGGCGACCGCGAGGGTGAGGCCAGCGCGGCGCTCGCCCGCGGTCTCGCCGATACAGACGATGGCCGCGAGGCCCGCCCGGTGCGCGGCCTCGGCCTTCTGGCGTACCGTTCGGCTCAGCTCGCCGTGGTCGGCGCGGCGCTCGGAGTGGCCGACGATGACGGCGGTGGCGCCGGTGTCCTTCAACATCTCGGCCGACAGATCGCCGGTGTGAGCGCCGGACGCAGACCAGTGGCAATCCTGGCCGCCCACCTGTAGCGGTGAGCCCGCGGCCTCCGCCGCCAGCGCTGCCAGAAGCGTGGCGGGCGGGCAGATCATCACGTCGACGGCCGCGCCGGCGGCGAGCCCCTGGCGGACCCGGCGGGCCTCGCCCAAAGCGGCCTTGAGGCCGTTCATCTTCCAGTTCCCGGCGACCAGCGGGCGGATTGAGCTCACTCGGGGCATCACTGGCGGCATTGTCTCGTCCCCATCATCATCCTCATGTCATCCTCGAGGGGCTGCGCGCCCTGCGGCCTCGCGCCCCAGTGTGCGGCGGCCCAGACCCCGCCCTTGCCTTCATCGGCCGGGTACGCTTCATATCACAGCCACTCTTGGCGCAGGATGGGGCGCAGGGCCCAGAACCGGGCCGTTTCGCCCGCGTCCGGCATATGCCATACGATCTGCCAGCCCGGCGCGGCGTTTCGCGGAGCGTGCGCGGCAGGGCCGAAGCATTTGGAGACTGTGACGTGCTGGATGTAATGCGCCGACATGCCACCGGATGGGTGGCCAAGATCCTGCTGTCCATGCTCGTCCTCAGCTTCGCGGTGTGGGGGATCGCCGACGTTTTCCGCGGCTACGGGCAGGGCTCGCTCGCCCGGGTGGGCAGCACGGAAATCTCGCTGCAGCAGTACCAGCGCGCCCAGCAGCTCGAGCTCGACGCGCTCGCGCAGCAGTTCGGCCGGCGTCTGACCAGCGAGCAGGCGCGGATGTTCGGCATCGACCAACGCGTGCTGTCGCGCCTGATCGGCTCGGCGGCCGTCGATGCGCACGCCCGATCGCTGGGGCTGGCCCTGTCGGAGACAACGGTCGCCGACGTGGTACGGCGCGATCCGGCGCTCAAGGGTACGGACGGAAAGTTCAGCCGGTTCGCGCTCGACAATATCCTGCGCCAGGTCGGACTGTCTGAGGTTGGCTTCCTGCGCGAGCGCGAGAAGGAGGAGGTGCGCGAGCAGCTCACAGGCGCGCTGCTCGGCGCCATCGCCGTGCCCGACCCGCTGGTGACGCTGCTCTACAATTACCGCGAGGAGACGCGCAAGGTCGCCTACTTCAACATCAATCCGGCCACCGCGATCAAGATCGGCGAGCCGGACGAGGCCAAGCTGAGGGAGACCTACGACGCCAATCCGGCGCGCTTCGCGGTTCCCGAGCAGCGCCGCCTCGCCGTGCTGGAGCTGACGGGCGAGGACGCCAAGGCGCGGGTGCCGGTCACCGACCAGGAGATCGCGGCCGCCTACGAGCAGGACAAGCAGCGTTTCAACATCCCCGAGAAGCGGCGCATCGAGCAGATCGCCTTCAAGGACAAGGCGGAGGCCGACAAGGCCGCAGCCGCGATCACCGCCGGCAAGAGCTTCGAGGATGTCGCCAAGGAGGCCGGCTTCAAGGAGAGCGACGTCAAGCTCGGCTCGCTGGCCAAGTCCGAGCTGATCGACCCCAAGATCGCGGAGGCCGCGTTCGCGCTCGAGAAGGACAAGGTCTCTGCCGTTGTCGAAGGGCGGTTCTCCACCGTGGTGGTCAAGGTGACCGAGATCGTGCCGGGCCGGCAGCGTCCGCTCGACGAGGTCAAGGGCGAGGTGCGCGACCGTCTCGCCGCCGAGCGGGCCAACAAAGAGCTCCACGACCTGCACGACCAGGTCGAGGAGGCGCGCGCCACCGGCCGGCCGCTCAAGGAGGTCGCCGAGCAGGTCAAGCTCAAGTACACCGAGGTCCCCTCGGTCACCCGCGCCGGCAAGGCGCCCGATGGCTCGACCGTGTTCGAAGGGCCCGACGCCAGCCGCAAGATCGAAATCGCGTTCTCGGGCAACGTCGGCGTCGAAAGCGAGGCCGTCGACCTGAGGGACGGCGGCTATGCCTGGATCGACGTGCTCGCGGTCGCGCCCGAGAAGCAGCGGACGTTCGAGGAGGTGAAGGGCGAGATCGCACCGGTGTGGCGCGAGAACGAGACCCGCCGGCTCCTGCGCGAGACCGCCGCCACGCTCGCCGAGCGGGCGGCCAAGGGCGAAAGCATGGAGACGCTGGCCAAGGACGCCGGCGGCAAGCTCGAGACGTCGGGGCTGTTCAAGCGGTTCGGCGGCGCGCCGGGGCTGCCCGAGGCCGCCGTCGGCCAGGCCTTCGCGGTGGCCAAGGACGCGGGCGCCTCGGCCGACACCCAGGACGGCACGTCGCGCGTGGTGCTCAAGGTGGTCGAGGTCAATCCGGCGGCGGCGGCCACGAAAGAGGACCTCGACAAGCTGAGGGGCGATCTCGCCCGGCAGATGCAGGGCGATGTCATCACCGAGTACGTGGTGGCGGCGCAGGAACGGGTGGGCGTCTCGGTCAACGAAGCGGCGTGGCGACGCGCCATCGGAGCCGACACGCAGCAACAGTAAGTTTCGTTTCACCTGTCATTCATTCCGAGGCCCTCATGGCACCTGCGGCGCTCGACATCGAGCCTTCCTTCGCCGTCTTCGCGAAACGCTATCGCGCTGGCGAGGCCCAGGTGGCCTGGACGCAACTCGTCGCCGATCTCGAGACCCCCGTCTCGGCCTATCTCAAGCTGGCCGAGGGCAAGGGCGGGATGAGCTTCCTGCTCGAGTCGGTGGAGGGCGGCGCAGTGCGCGGGCGCTACTCGATGATCGGGCTCGCGCCCGACCTCGTCTGGCGCGCGTCGGGCGAGGTGGCGGAGATCAACCGCACGCCGGCAACCCGACCCGATGCCTTCGTGCGCGAGAAAGCGTCCACGCTCGACGCGCTCAGGGCGCTGCTCGCCGAGTCGGCGATCGACGTGCCGGACGGGCTGCCGCCGATGGCGGCCGGGGTGTTCGGCTACATGGGCTACGACACGGTGCGGCTGATCGAGCACCTGCCCAACCCGCGGCCCGACGTGCTCGGGGTGCCGGACGCGATCCTGATGCGGCCGACGCTGATCGTGGTGTTCGACGCGGTGAAGGACGTGATGACGGTCATCACGCCGGTCCGGCCGCAGCCGAAGCTGACCGCGGAAGCCGCCTACGCCGCCGCCGCGGAGCGGCTGGGCCAAGTGGTGGCCGCGCTCGAGGCGCCGCTCGCCCATCCGATGCCGGCCGACGCGGCGGGCCTCGCCACGCCGGAGCCGGTCTCGAACACGACGCCGGCCGAGTTCCTCGGCATGGTCGAGCGCGCCAAGGAGTACGTGCGCGCCGGCGACGTCTTCCAGGTGGTGCTGTCGCAGCGGTTCTCGACGCCGTTCACGCTGCCGCCGTTCGCGCTCTACCGCGCTCTGCGGCGGACCAACCCGTCGCCCTTCATGTTCCACCTCGACTTCACCGGCTTCTCGCTCGTCGGCTCCTCGCCCGAGATCCTGGTCCGGGTGCGCGATGGCGAGGTCACGATCCGGCCGATCGCCGGCACCGCCCGGCGCGGCGGCACGGCGGCCGAGGACCAGGCGCTGGCGGAGGGCCTGCTGGCCGACCCCAAGGAGCGCGCCGAGCACCTGATGCTGCTCGACCTCGGGCGCAACGACGTCGGCCGCGTCGCCGAGATCGGCTCGGTAGCGGTGACCGAGCGGTTCATCGTCGAGCGCTACAGCCACGTCATGCACATCGTGTCCAACGTCATCGGCCGGCTCGCCAAGGACAAGGACGCGATCGACGCACTGATGGCGGGGTTTCCGGCGGGCACGGTGTCGGGGGCGCCGAAGGTGCGCGCGATGGAGATCATCGACGAGCTGGAGAAGGACAAGCGCGGGCCCTATGCGGGCTGCGTCGGCTATTTCTCGGCGGACGGGCAGATGGACACCTGCATCGTGCTGCGCACCGCGCTGGTGAAGGACGGGGTGATGCACGTGCAGGCCGGCGCCGGCCTCGTCTACGACTCGATCCCCGAGAACGAGCAGCAGGAGTGCATCAACAAGGCCAAAGCGCTGGTCAGGGCGGCGGAGGAGGCGGTGCGGTTCGCGGCCAAGCGCCGGCGCGGCGAGGCGACGGGCAACAAGGGCGCGTGGGCCTAACCTCAAGGGGGTGCACATGTACCTGAAAACAGTGGCGGAAGGCGACGCAACCGGCCGCATCGCCGAAATCTACGCGAAGCAGAAATCGCAGCTCGGCTTCGTCATGGCGACGGCCCAATGCATGACGACCCGTCCCGACCTGCTGCCGGTCTACACGGACTTCTCCGACACGATCCGCGCCGGATTTTCGCTCGGCGTGCGGGAGTGGCGGCTGATCACGCTGATCGCCGCCAAGCACGTGCCCTCCACCTACTGCTCGTATGTCTACGGCCAGCAACTGATCGGCGATCTCGGATCGCGGGAGGCGGTCATGGCGGTCCAGCGCGACTTCCGATCCGCCGGCCTGTCCGACCGCGACGTCGCCATGCTGGCGTATGCGGAGACGATCGCCAGGGATGCGTCGGAGGTGACCGAGGGCGACATCGCGCGGCTGCGCGCGGTCGGGTTCACCGACCAGCAGATCTGCGACATCGCGCTGTGTGCCGCGTTCCGGTGCTTCATCAGCCGCTTCTTCGACGCGGTGGGGGCCGGCCCCGAGGCGACCTACATCGATCGCGACGACGCGTTCCGCGGCGCGATGACGGTCGGCAAGGCCTATTGAGGCGGCCCGGCGCGAGCGGACGGCCGCCATTTCCGCATTTCATGCCTGCGGCGCTAACCAAGCGCCCACTAATGTCGGGTAGCACTGGGCGCCGGGGCTTGCCTTGCCGGTCGGAGCGGGTAGGTACTGTCGCCGGGCGTCGTCATCCGGCGCGACGGAGCATGCGATAGGCTTACACCCCTGTCGGGGTAGGGGGACGCTGGGGACCGTGCTGCCATGCTCAAGCGAATTGCCGTTCTTCTTTCGGCTGGTTTGATTTTCGCGTTCTGCTTCTTTCACCTGGCCCACTCGATCGCCAACCACGACAAGTACTTCCAGGACGCGTTTCGCATCGGGCTCTACTACGTTCTTCCGCTCGCCGGCGTCGTTCTCGCCATCGTTCTGGCTTTCCGCACGTCGGATCTGAGCGCGGTGCTGGCGGTCAACATCGCCGCCATCCTGTTCGCTGTGCTGCTGTTCGAGGCGCTCGTGGTCAGCGCGGGCTCGACGGGCGGGAATTATGGCCCGACGCGCGAGGACTATGCCGCGGCCAAGAAAAGCCACGCCCGGACCTCGGTCGCCATGCCGATCCTGAGCTACGCCAACCTGCTCGAGAAGGACGCCACCGGCGGGGCGCGGCAACCCTTTCCGCTCGGCGGCTTGAGCCAATCGTACACGCTGCTATGCGCGGAGGGCCGGCCGGTGATCGCGTATGCCAGCGACCGGTACGGCTTCAACAATCCGGATGGACTGTGGGCCGCGGGCGCGGCGGCCAGCCCGAGCGTCGCGCTGATCGGCGACTCCTTCATCCATGGCGTGTGCAATCCGGACGGGGCGATGATCCCCGATGTCGTGCGGCGCACCTTCCCGGCCACCTACAGCCTGGGCTACTCGGGCAACGGTCCGCTGATCGAGCTCGCCACCCTCATCGAGTACGGCCGCCCGGCCAGCCCCAAGCACATCGTGTGGTGCTTCTTCGAGGGCAACGATTTCGACGATCTCGACATCGAGAAAAACCTGGCCCTGCTGCGCCGCTACCTCGAGCCGGAATGGACGGCGCATCTCGCCTCGCGCCAGGGCGAGATCGACGCCATCGTCCAGGCCAAGCTCGATCGCGACGTGATCGACAAGCTCGGGACGACGGCGGCGCCGCGCTCGGCGTTCGCCACGATCCAGGCGTTGGGCGCGGCGAAGTGGGTGAGGCGGGTGATCGGGCTGCAGACGCTCGGCGGCCAGCTCGGGCTGTTCTGGGGGCGCGGCGGCGGCGACAGCGTACTTCTCGAGCAAGTCCTGCGGCGGGCCAAGGCGGAGGCCCAGAGCTGGGGCGCGACGCTGCACTTCTGCTACCTGCCCTCCTCGCTGCGCTTTCGCGGATGGCTCAAGATCCGGCCACCGCACGACGCGTTCCGGGCCAAGGTTCTGGCGGTGGCGCGCCGGCTCGGGTTGCCGACGGTCGACGTCACCGATGCGTTCGAGCGCTCGGGCGAGGGCCTCGGCCTCTTTCTTTCCTCACAGATGCACTACAGTGATCGCGGTGCCCGGATCGCCGGAGAAGCGATCGCCGCACACCTGGCGACGTCGGCCCGGTAGGCGCCCGGCAGCGGGCGCGGCGCCAAGGTTTTTCCGCGGCGGGTCAGGAGGACGGATCGTGGCGACGCGCAAGGACCGCACAGTCGGGATCGAGAACGTGCTCCGTCCCGGACAGGTCCGGCAGTTCGACGCGCAGAAGTACGAGGCGATGAAGCGGGCGATGCTGAAGGTGCTTCCCAAGGCGCCGCCGGGGCTGACCGTCGCCGAGCTCGAGGACGCCGTGCTCGCGCATCTGCCCGACACCGTGTTCCCGGGCGGCGCCAAGGCCGGCTGGTGGACCAAGGCCGTCCAGCTCGACCTGGAGGCCAAGGGCGTCATCGCGCGGGAGAAAAGTCGCCCTCTGCGCCTGCGCAGGGTGTGAGTGCGACTGACTCCCCACCCGACAAAAAGGCCCGGAGCGATCCGGGCCTTTTCCTGTCGTCTCGCGGTGAAGCCGCCTACTTCGGCTGCGGCACGATGCGGATATAGGGCTTGGGCGATTTCCAGCCCTGCGGATACTGCTTCTTCGCATCCTCGTCCGACACCGAGCCGGCGATGATGACGTCCTCGCCCTGCTTCCAGTTCACTGGCGTCGCCACCTTGTGCTTGGCGGTGAGCTGGAGGGAGTCGATGATGCGCAGCACCTCGTCGAAGTTGCGCCCCGTGGTCATCGGATAGGACAGCATCGTCTTGATCGCCTTGTCGGGACCGATGATGTAGACGGTGCGCACGGTCTGGTTGTCGGCCGGGGTGCGGCCCTTGGAGCTGTCACCGGCATTGTCCGGCAACATATCGTAGGCCTTGGCGATGGCCAGCGTCGGGTCGCCGATCATCGGATAGTTGGGCGCCGTGCCCATGACCTCCTTGATGTCGCTCGCCCAGCGCTTGTGATCGTCGACGGGATCAACGCTCAAGCCCACCACCTTGGTGTTGCGGCGCTCGAACTCGGGCTTCAACTTTGCCATGTGCCCGAGCTCGGTGGTGCAGACCGGCGTGAAATCCTTGGGATGGGAAAAAATAATTCCCCAGGAATTGCCGAGCCAGTCGTGAAAGCGGATCTTTCCTTCGGTCGTTTCGGCTTCGAAGTCGGGGGCCTTGCTGCCAATGCGCAATGTCATCTCAGGGACTCCTCTGATCGATCCTCATTCTTAGTCATCGCGGCGCTCGTCCGGACAACGGGGCCGAGCGAACTATGAGACGGGGATCGCCGTCAATCGGCAAAAACGACGCCCGCCTGCTGTGCGCGCAGCCGCGGATCGCGGGACTTGATCAGGACGGGGCGGCCGTCGAGAATTTCAAAACAACGCTCGAGCGTCTCGTCCTCGAGCCGCTGCATGGCTTGCTCAGTATAGAAGGTCAAGTGGGGTGTGAGAATGACATTGTCCATTGCATACAGTGGACTGAGCACGTGCCCCGACCGGGAGACCGGCTCGGTCTCGTAGACATCGAGGCCGGCGCCGGCAATGCGGCCCGCCTCGAGCGTGGCAAGGAGGGCGGCGGAGTCGACGAGGCCACCGCGGGCGACGTTGATCAGCAGCGCCGTCGGTTTCATGGCGGCGAGCTCGGCGGCGCCGATCAGGTGGCGCGTCTCGGCGTTGAGCACGGCATGCAGGGAGACGATGTCGCACTCGGCAAGCATCGCGGCGAGATCGTCGCGCCTGGCGATGCCGGCCCGTTCCATCGCCGCGGCCGAGACGTGCGGGTCGTAGCCCAGCACGCGCATGCGAAAGCCGGCTCCGGCCATGCGCGCCATGCTGCGCCCGATACGCCCCGTGCCGACGAGGCCGAGCGTCCGGCCCGCGAGATCGAAACCCAACCACTGCGGCGTCGGCCAGGCCCAGCCGTCGCGCTCCATGGCGCGGGTCAGGGGCTTCAGCTTCTTGGCCAGAGTGATCATCAGCGCGAAGGCGCCCTCGGCGACGGTTTCCTCCGCGTACTCGGGAATGTTGACCACCGGAATGGCGCGGGCTCTCGCCGCCGCGATGTCGATGGCGTCGATGCCGACGCCGTACTTGACGATGCCCTTGAGCCGGCGGGCGCCGGCGATCACCGGGGCAGGGATCGGCGTGTAGCACATCAGCAGGAGGTCGGCGTCGGCGACCTCGGCGGCCAACTCCGCGGTGCCGATGCCGTCCGGCAGCGTGACGAAGGTGACGCCCCGCGCACGCAGGCCGGCGTCGACGCGCGGGCACTCGAGCTCCCGGTCCGTTCGGACCACCTTGATTCCGTTCGTCACATCGCCGACCCTTGCTGCCTGACCGCCGCTGCTTGACCCTTGCCGAGCCGGGCCGAACCCTAGCGTGCGTTTCACACGGGCGCCATGACCAGGCCGCAGACTGACCCGCCGCCGTCCCATGAGCGATCCCGATGCTGACGCTGTCCTTGTTCCGTCACGCGAAATCGAGCTGGGACGATGCCGCGCTCGCCGACCATGACCGCCCGCTCGGCCCGCGCGGGCGCCGCGACGCCCCGCGCATGGGCGCCTACATGGCCGCCCATCGCCTGGTGCCGGACATCGTGCTGTGCTCGACGGCGCTCCGCACACGGCAAACGGTGGAGCTGACGGTTCCCGAGCTGCCGAAACCGCGGCCCGAGGTGCAGATCGTGGACAGCCTTTACCTGGCGAGCGCGGCCGGCCTCATGAAACACGTCCGCGCGATCGAGCCGCAGGTCAGCCACGCGATGATCGTCGGCCACAACCCGGGCCTGCATGGGCTCGCCACCCGGCTGGCGGGCGCGGGCGACAGCGAGGCGCTGGCCGCGCTGGCCGCCAAATTCCCGACCGGCGCGCTGGCGGTCCTCGATTTCGACGTGGCGGGATGGGCGCAGGTCACCATCCGCAGCGGGCGGCTTCGCGATTTCATGGTGCCCAAACGCTTGCCGTGACCGGCATCCAACTCCAGCGCTCAAGCCGTCATTCGATCACCTCATCGGTGGCAGCGAGGAGAGCGGGCGGGAGGGTGAGGCCGAGTGCCTTGGCCGTCTTGAGATTGACGATCATCTCGAATTTGGTCGGCTGCTGCACGGGCAAGTCCGCGGGCTTCGCGCCCTTCAAGATGCGGTCGACGTAAGCACCCGCACGGCGGAACAGGTCGGTCATCTGCGACCCATAGGAGAGGAGGCCGCCGGCTCGGGCGAAATGGTCCCAGGGGTAGATGGCGGGCAGGCGGGTGTCGGCGGCGAGAGCGATGATCCTGTCGCGATGCAGAGCGGTGAATGCCTCGGGCATGATCAAGAGCCCTCCTCCCGGCTCACGCCCGAACTCAGTGATGGCCTTCTCCAGGGCCGCGGTGTCCCTGACGGGCGCGGTTGCGATCTCGGCGCCGAGTGATCGGCCGCGGGTTTCGATCGGGGGCAGCCACTCGTGCGCCGGAATCGCGTCAGGGTTGAAGACGACGAGCACGCGCGTCACCGCGGGCGCGATCTCCTTGAGCAGTTGCACCCACTTCGGCCCGATGGAGTATTCGAGGTGCACGAAGCCGGTGATGTTGCCGCCCGGCCGATTGAGGGAGGCGACGAACCCTTGGCCGTCGGGGTTCGAGACAAGGACGAAAACAATCGGCCGCTCCGGCACGGCCGTCCGCAGCACCCGCACGACGGCCGACGAGACGGCTACGATCACGTCCGGAGGTTGGCGGGCGAGGTCCGCTGCGAGCGACGCCAGGCTGGCGTCGGTGCCCGCCCAGATCGGCTCTAGCGCGATGTTCTCGCCGGCGATCCAACCCTGGGTTTGGAGGGCGTCTCGGGGCGCGTCGAAACCGGCCTTGGCGGCGGGGCTCGTTTCGTCGTGAATGGAGAACAGAACGACCTTTCGCACCGACCGGCGTTCTTGCGCTCTGGCGAGCCGCGGTAGCGCGCCGCTCGCGACCAAACCGCCAAGGACCTCCCGTCGCCTCATTCGATCCCCTCGTCTTCGCGCAGCGGAATGGACGGCGGATCGGCAAGACCAGACGCGGCGGCGGGCTTCAGGTCAACGACCCGATCGAGCTTGGTCGGAGTATGCGGACGCTTCATCGTCAGAATACCCTACAATCCGCCTGCCGAAATCCACGTCCCGTCGATCAGATCGGGTCGTGAGACCTCGCACTAGTTGTACCATCGATTGCGCGGTCCAACGACGACGAGCAGCCGCGCACAATCTCTTGCTCAAAAGGTGGGTGATCCACTATCAGGGAGCACACCGGCCGGATCCAGCCAATGCTGGATTTCGCAAGAGGGCGCCGCAGTTGCTCGGTAGGGCTTGTCTATGGCTATCTTT
>JAESFN010000432.1_pt1 | contig 40084 bp, 30 predicted proteins | sample 9269411 | NCBI WGS metagenome assembly JAESFN01 (sample SAMN14505399, study PRJNA617100) | algae metagenome | isolation source: Iphinoe sp. HA4291-MV1 and co-occurring heterotrophs from trail next to... | place: USA: Maunawili Falls, Hawaii | collected 2009-07-25
TGGTTCGAGATTATGAATTACTACCTGAAACATCGGAGACTTTTATTTATATTGCCATGATCCGTATCATGGTGAGGCGTTTAGCATAATTTTTGACCTCTAAAAACTTTTCAAACAACCTCTAAGACTTGCGGTAGATATTTTGACGAATATAAAGTTTCTGATTTAACGGGAAATCGTAAAGGTAATGGTTTGCGTTGTGTTCTCCGTGTAGGAGAAAAAAATACCACTTGGTTTGGCAATGGTAATTGGAACAATTCAACTTATTCCCACTTGGGGACTCGTTCCTCCAAAGGTTACGGTGCTGGTGACATTTGTGGTTCTACTTTTGGTTCAATTTGCAACAGATTTGGCTTTGGGTCATTAACGTTAAGTCCAGTTTCTGGCGGGTTTAATGTCATTGGTGCTTGGAGTGAAAAGTGGCGCTAATCAGTAATGTGTATTAGACCACTAAAGAACAATTTCACTTTGGCTGACTTTTTTATGTCTTGTTGTAATTACTAGGAGTTGCATGATAATGATCATCGAATAGGAGGGGTTGAGGCGAGCGACGCTCGCCTCAACCCCTCCCCCTCTAGAAGCGCACAGTTTACTCAGCTTCTTGCCAACCTTCAATAATTGCTATCAAAACGTTAACGAGTGGGTTGTCAACTGCTTCTTTAAATGCTTCCTTACCCCCAGACTTGAGCGCACTAATCACCCGTGCTTTCAGCGTTGGATTATTCCTGATTTCATCAGCAGCCTTAGCTACAATTACTGTCTCAGTTTCAGTGGGGTTAGTTTCTTTCAGTTGCTTGAGTAACTGCTGAATTTCTGCTGCGGCTTCTACCAAATTCTGTTGCTGAGCTTCATTAATAGTTCCAGCAATTTTTTCAGCGTGGACTTCTCCCTTATTCACGCCAATACCAAAGGTACCACCACTTTGGTTAATGGTGTCTCCTCCAGTCTTAATAGTTTCCACAATAGATTCTCCTTTAATAATTAAGTCTTTGTGAGTGTTGATGTATTCTATATATGTGACATTAACAGACGAAGTTTCATCCGTTTTATTAGAAGCAATTTCTGCAAGTCTGTTCTCGACAAGTTCATCCACCGATGGTAACGGCTTCGGAGAGGATGAAATGATTTTCAAATTTTCATCATATCTGGAGTAATAGTCCTCTTTAAATCTATCAGGTTCGACATTTTCAGAAAGCTTAACCTTAATAAAAACCCTATCACCCCTTTTACCTATAGCTACAATATCTAGAGGTTCGTCGTAATCTCTAGATATCTTTTTCAAAACTGTTAGAGCTAACCGAGGATTAATATCTTTGCTATGATAAATATCTATTGTGTCTAAAATGTACTTTGCGAAAAGAACAAAACCATCTTCTTTGAATTTACCTCTAGGTGGCATTTGGTCGCGTTTATCTCCATCAAGCCACTTTAAATAAACATAATCACAAATGATTCTATCAAGCTTAGTTCCTTTAGAAATTGTCCAATCTTGAATACAGCTTCCAGTTAAGCAAGCACCTCTTAAATTGGCTCTTTCAAGATTTGTTCGTACAAGTATAGTTCTCGATAAGTTAGCATTTGATAAATTCGCTTGGTAGAAATCGGCATCAATAAAACTAGCATTTTCTAAGTTCGCTTCACGCAAATTAAGACCACGTAAATCGAGGCGATCAAAATTTTTGTTTTCTCCTTTTCCTGTAATGACCAATTGCCGTACTTGTACATTCTGGAGATAAGTTTTTCCGGGGCGAACAGAATCAAGTTTCTTAGTTTTATGGAAACAGGTACGAGTGAGAATAGCTTCTCGAAAATCGGTATTTTTAAGTGTTGCTCCGATGAAATCAGCATCCATTAAATTGGCATCTCGAAAGCTTGTACCTCTTGCAGCAAAGGCAACAGCAACCTTGCGAACCAAAGTATACTTCTCATCACAAGCTTTAGCACGCCAACCAATATAACCACCCAGAAATGTCATAGCCAAAGCCACAATCCCAATCACGGCTCCATCCCAAGGGCCCATCCCCAATGTAACCAAAATTGCGGCTATAGCTTGGTTTTTATTAATAGTTCCATTTTCAATAAGAGCTATAACAAAGGTCGCAATCAAAGTTAGAGTTGCAACCATAGCTCCCGTTATAATTAGAGCTATAGTCCCAGCTAAAGCTCCAGCTATAACCTCAGCCACGACCACTGCAAAGGCTAAAATCAAAGCCCCAACCAAAGCAAGAGTTACAGCAAAAAAAATGCAGAGCATCCCACTGATAAACCCAACCCAGGTCGTTGTCAGAAAGGACATACCCGCAATCCCAGTTACAACTATAGACAAACCCCAGATTATAATCCCAGCAAAGCATACAGTAAAAGATACAACCCAAAACCTTAAAGCTGATTCCAGACCCCAGCGAATAGTGACGATAACAAAGGTTGCAATTAGCACCAAGGGGATTAGAAATATAAAGAAATTAGTCTTGTCAATCAACAAGCTACGTAACAATGCTGTTACACCACCAGCGTTTACCGAAACCAGTCCTGATAGCACTGATAGAAGTAATGAAAACATTAGTAGGCTAATTGCCCAACGGCGTTGCAGCCCCGCTTTGACATGACTAAAATTTGCACCTCTCAAGTTAGCGTTGCTGAAATCTGCTCCTTGTATATTTGCACGACTAAAATTTGCACCCTCAAGGTTTTGACCTTTAAAAGAGCGACCACGGAGATTTTGTCCTGAGAAGTCTTGGGGCATATTTGGAAGCGGAAGAAGGGCTTAATTTTAAATACAGGAACAGGACGAAAGTTTCCCGAATTTTCCACCTCAAATTCCAGGCTCACACTAACTAGCAGTTCTGCTTCAATGTTAGAGCATGTTTGGAGTGCGTTTAAAGACTTGAGCAATTATACAGGCAGGTGATCACACCCTCTGCTTGAGTACTAACGGTTGAGTTAACCGTTAGTACTGTTTCTATGTCAGGGGAGGATTCCACCAGAGTACTAACGGTTGAGGGGTGGTTCAGGGCAAACGCCAGCGCATCAACAAGAGCAGTTTATTATCAATAAACTGCTAATTAATCGCATTAAGCGCAGCTTATTGACTTGGTACTAAGTTTTGATTATTACTGCTCTATACTCAGATGAGAAATAAGCGATCGCTTCCAGCGGGCGCTCTGCGCCATCGCCCTTCCCAGGTGCGCTCCGCGCAATCGCTATTTCTCCGATTATTTTGATTCGCAACATAAGCTTCGCTTTTTGTCAATGTATTTTTGTAAAATTTAGATGCGTTTGCCCTGATAACTGGTCTACTTGCAATAAAGGTTTTGTTGCAAAACCACTCTTATTCGGTGGTTGCGGACTGATAGATAAAACGCAGTTCAGAAAGAGTATTCACTGTTTTTAACCCAGAGGCGATCTGCCTTAATTGTTCCACATCTTTAATTTGTGAAATTTCTGGCAACAAACTTAACCCCTCAGAGCCAAATTTTAATTCCAACACCAGCTCAAGACTTTCCAGCAGCACCTGTCTCATCTGATTTTGGCTTTGCTCGATTCCTTTTTGAATTCCAATTCTCTCAACACTCGTGATGTACGACATACGTCTATCTTCCTCATACTGACTGACTTCCTACCAAAACTCTTGTTCTAACTTTAAGGGTAAACTCATTAACTTTATCTAACTTTATTTGGCATATAGCCAGGGGTACCAATAGCAATCGTAGAGCTAACTTGACCTTGAGTATTAACTGCTAAACTTCCAATCTCTTTGACTGCACCAAAGTCAATCAGAACAATTTTTCTATCTGTTCGGCGACGTATTAAATTTTGAGGCTTAATATCACGGTGGATGATACGTTGCTGATGGACAAATGCCAATGCTTCCAAAATTTCCTGCAACCGTTTTACGACTTCTTCTTCTCCAAAACGCTTGCCAGGAGTCAGTTCTTGACTAAAATTATGCCCATCAATAAATTCTTGAACTAAATAGAATTCTCCATTTTCTTCAAAATGGGCGAAAAGCTGTGGAATTTGACCGTGCTGACCTAATCGGTAAAAGACTTGTGCTTCCTTATCAAATAATTTTCTGGCAATGGATAAAGTGGCTGAATCAGAGCTTATCGGTTTCAGGTGTTTTACCACACACGGGGGATTGCTGGGCAAATCTCTATCTTGCGCCAAGTAAGTAACAGAAAATCCTCCGTGTCCCAATAGTCGGATAATTTTGTAGCGACCATGCCAGATTGTTCTTTCGAGCATAAGGCTGAGGTGAACGTATTCTATACAGAAGATATAACAAATTTACTTCTTGTTTTGCTTGTGCTTTTGGAAAATATCACTAATCTTAAACCTGTAGGCACAATGCCTACAAGGGTATAAAAGTCTGATACTGCTGTTTTAGATCAAATTCCCGTAAAGATTGTTACAATTTTACTCCCAACACCCCTAAAATCTCCCGAACTAGTGCTTTCTCTTGCTCTAGCCGTTGAATCTGCGTAACTTTGCGTTTGGGGATGTACTTGGTACTTTTGGTTAGGCGATCGCCTTTAGTCCAAAACTCATACTGATAGTAAGCTTCATGGTAGTCCTTACCGTTTTTAGTAACAGTGCGCCAGTAGATACAGCCGCTTCCATCCCCCTTAGCTCGCCGTGTGTTCAGAAGCGGTTTGTAAGCGCTTATCGATTGATTTTCCAGTAACGGCAATAATGAAATATCGTCGCATTGAAGCCAAGCAATACAAACATTACCCAACTTTTTGAATTCCTGAAATAGATTATGATTAGACCATCTACTATTGAGATTAACTGTTGAACCAATGTAGAAAATTTGGTTGTTTTCAGCGATAGCAAAGTAGATAGCTGAGCATTTGGGTAAACTGATATCTTGCACCATTCTCAACAAGACCCAAAAAACCGGGTTTCTGAACCAGAAATTAAGGTTTCTACGAGCAAGCATTCTCAAGAAACCCGGTTTTTAACTCAGGTGCAAGATCTGAGGTAAAGCTTTTTTCCAAGCTAACGGTAAAGACGGAAGCTTGAGTGGGTCTATAATATTCATTGTTAGCCTGAGCCTTAAATCTAGCAGGTTGACCAGCCCCAGAATATTTCAGCATTGATGAGGCTCTGTGTTTATTTTACTAGAAAAAATGCGTTTTAAGCCTTTTATATAATGCATTACAGCGTTTTTCCTAGTAATTTTAAAACCTCTATAATTGGCACTTTAGCTTCTTCTAATTCCTGTATGGTTTTAATAAGTTGCTTAGGAATATAAGCGGTTTTAGAAATTACTTTTTCACCTTGATGTATTTGCCAATCATACCAAGCTTGCTTGTACTGCTTGCCGTTCTTCTTAGTAATAGTCCGCCACTGAATTCTACCTGTCCCCTCTCCCCGGCTTCTGCGTTTAGTACTAACGGTTGAGTGAACCATTAGTACTGTTTCTGTGTCAGGAGGGGATTCTACTGGAGTACTAACGGTTGAGCCCTCGTTGAAGGACTGCACCCAGCCGCAGAAACCGCAACCATCAGCCAGGTTTAGCAAGGGCTGCTCACAGCTAGGACAGCAAACTTTGGAGGTAGAGGACGCGGCGAATTGCGATCGCTCCCTGGAGGGGACAGACTGAACGGGCGTAGAGGTCGTTGCATTCTCGGCGCTTTGGTGTGTAGTGACGCATTCCGGGGTAATTGGGAGCTGAATTTGTTGCCCACCAGCCATCAATATTTCTTCCACCCAGCCAACGGGGAATCCCATCATCCATCCTGGCACTGCTGGGTGTAACTTGTCCCCCTTGCTGATAAATTTCCTCAATGACTGCTCCAATCTGGTCGCCCCAGCTGGTCGGCATCTTGTAGAACCTTTGGCGTAAGTGGTTGGGGTAGGCAATGATGAAAAGCCTTTTTCTTTCGTGCGGCGCTCCGAGTTCCTTTGCTGATATGATTTGTGGATCGTCCCAACAATATTCGACCATTCGGAGTCCTCCAAGAACTGCTCGAAGTCCTCGGCTGATAACCCCCGCAGGATTTTCGATGATGACGAAGCTGGGGTTGCTGTCGGCGATGCATCGCAGGGCTTCAAACCAAAGGGCTGACTCTGGGTGGTTGAGTCCGGTTCGCAGTCCGGCGTTACTTGTCCCGACACAAGGAAATCCGCAGCTAATAAGGTCAAATTCTCCAGTTCTGGGGGAAAAGTCTCTAATGTCGCTGTGGATGGGGATGTCAGGGTAATGCGATCTGCTGAAAGCAGCAGCGCTTCGCTATCGCAGGACGGCTTGAGCGTCAGCGTCAAGCTCGACAAATTGCTTGGTTGTAATGTCTCCAGAGGCGATTCTGATTCCTTCCTCAAATCCGCCGATTCCTGCAAAGAGGCTAAGGTGTCTGAGGGATTGGGGCATAATTCCAGGCAATCGTTACTGAGTGTGACTGTGTGCGGCTCGTAGTTCTGAGACTCGTTGAACAAAACCGAGGTCTCTGAACCGTTGACGGCTTCGACTGTCCCCATATTGCAAAGTAGGTAACTTTTGCGCCAAGGAAGTTCTGCGTCAATTTTTACGCGGACGCGCTCTCCAACTTTCCACATAGAAGGAAATGCGCTACCGTCCTCCCAGGCTGGATCTACTCCGCCGTCCCAATCGCGTTTATGCTTACGCCTGGGCTTGCTGTACTGCTCAACATCAAAAAGTTGTGTCACGGAACTGCACCCCCTTGCTTGTTCCAACAGTGAACAGTGAACAGTGAACAGTTTTAACTTCTCAATAAGTTTTCCCCGCAAGGGTGATGCTCCTTCTGGGAGCCACCCAAAGGGCGATTGCCTGTATGCGCAGCGTGCGCTTTGCGCTCAGGGCAGACTTCTGGCGGCGTATCGCTTTCAGGCACGGGAGTGTCAAACCTCTCCTTGCAAGCGGCTACAAACTCCTTTTCTTCCTCAGTGAGGGGTTCACTTCCCCATCCATCAAGCGCTGCAGCATGGAGCTGCTGGGCTAGCATTTCTTCAGCGGGGGTGCGATCGCGTTGCCGCAAACTCTTTGCAGTGACAAACTCCTTGATACGCTTTTGAATTTCTAAGTGAGTTTCTGAGAATCCATTTAGAATGGTTTGTTGCCAGTCTTCACGGGAAAATTGATCTAATTTGGCACAGGTACTAGCCGTAAAGCGCTGGTCATAATTGGGGTTGCTTCTTATTATTCCTCCAGCTGAGCACTGGGGGTTTTGACAAACCACGGATTTATCGCGGTGGTGGTCATAATCTGGAATGACTAACCGAATCAGGTGAAGCTGGACTTTTCCTGTATCTTGGCAGCAGAAGCACTTCCACGTTGGTTGCCAAACTTCTTCTGCCTCTGGTTTTTCCCGTTCTGGGCGAATGGGTTCGCGGGGTAATTGCGGGAAATTCATAAGCACACTCCTTCAAAAGCATTGACTGCAAATGCCCAGTCATAGAACAAATTACGTTCTTCACGTTCGGCTTCGTTCTCGTGTACCCACTCATAACCGCGTTCAAAAGCTTCCCAGATCCATTCATTGAAACGAGGGTCTTTGTGCCAATCGTGTCCAGTTGCGCCTTTCTTCTTTACTTGGCGACCTGCAGAGGATTTTAAAAATTTCTGCCACCAATTGTCCAGGTCTTCGGGTTTACTAAGGAACCTTTCTAAACTGATAATTTCCTTCCCTGGCTCTCCGTTCTTGGCGGTTATCTTTCTCCATTCGTCCCTGACAAATTTTTCAAAATTCTCTCTCTCCGCTTTTGAGAGTTCTGAGAGAGATTTGAAAAGGTTTGAATAGATTTGATTGTTTTGAGGAGCGCTGGAATCTGGATTTGGTAGGGGTTCTGGGCTTTGTGGAGAGCTTAAATAAGCGCTATCGGGGCTTAAATAAGCGCTATCGGGGCTTAAATAAGCGCTATCGGGGCTTAAATAAGCGCTATCGGAGCTTAAATAAGCGGAAGCTTTATCAGTACTAGGTTTGGGGCTGTTTTTTGGTGATTTGGACTTTGATAAATGTTCTGCCTCAGCTTTGGCTCTAGCAGCTGTCAGGTTATGCCCCTGCAATGTTACAGTTCGATATTCGTAAAGCCCTAGCTTGCGAAGTTTTCTTAAATCCTTTTCGACTGTGTCTGGCGAACTTCCTACAGCCACAGCTATTTCAGCAATTGTTGGTAAATCATGATATTTCACTTCGCCGCCTGGAGTGTAGTCTGCAAACGGGTCAACAAGCATCAGGTAAAGCCAAAGACGACACTGGCTACCAGTTAACTTATTGGTAATAACTACAGCAGCGTCTTGCTTAGAAATCATGAAATACCCTTGCACTTTTGATTCCTCAAATTCTTGTGGACGGCGGATGCTGCGTATTTTAGTTGTCATAACTACCGCACCTCCCCAGAAGTCACCGCACACCTCGCGCCGTGGAAGCCCCTGCATTCATGCATGGGGGTAAGGCGCGGGCGATTTTAATCGCCGTCAGAATTGTTTCAAAATGCATAACTGTACCCATCTTTTTTATGAATTGGCGAACAATATTTATAGCTAATACCTGCTACTCTTCCCGATGATGTAGCGATATCAAAACTACCTGTGGCACGACACAAAACACGCCCTAAATATTCGCCGACTTTTTTACCATTAGCGACCATAGCTTTAACAATATCTCCAGTGCTAAATCCGTAATGAATCTGTTTATTTGAACGATGACGAGTAGGAAAACCGAATTTATTAATACCAGCCATCTGTCTAGTACCATGACCATTTGCAGTTATCAACAAAGGCTTAATACCTTTGATATTAAGAATCGGTGTTGACGTACCAACACAAGCTGCATCAAGCCAATGAGTTTTCTCTAGATTCTGTTGGCTACGATTAAACTTTGTTAATCCACCAGAACCAGTTTCTACTGGTAATCCAGTTGCTTTTAGAATTCTCAAAAGTGCAAATCTAGTCGTGTTTACTGCTGCTGCATCTGCCAATGGTTTTTTAGCTTGTTTCAAGATTATTTCCAACTTTGAAGGGGCTTTTTTGAGAAAATCTTTAATATCTTTAGTACCTTTCTTTGTGTTGCATTTTTCGCAACTTAGTGTGAGATTTGTAATTGAGTTAGAGCCTCCTTTCGCTCTTGGATGGATGTGTTCTATCTGGAATGGGACATCTTTAACACCACAGTAGGCGCATTGTCTACCCCATTTTTCTAATAGATATTCTCTTGTTTCGTAACCAGCCAAGGTTCCTTGTTGATATTCCTTGCCTTGAATATCAGAATTACGCATCAACTGCATATCAAAGCGTACTAATTCCTGACTAATAGCTTTGATTGGCGCAAATTTACACAACTTCTCAACCCAAGTTTTGATATTCTCAATCCTGCTTTGCAAACTTGGTGCTAACGAGGTCTTACACGTTGGCGTAGCCTCTCCGACAGGAGAAGAAAATGGGGCAGCACCGAAGTTGCCACAACGCGGGGAACCCGCGCAAGGCACTTCTCGCTTACTAGAACGAGTAACCGACTCCGTCCCTTGCGCGTCTCCGTTGGCGTAGCCTCTCCGGCAGGAGAAGGAGACTGACGAATTAACAAAAACAAAGCCTGCCCCATTTTCTAGGGGACAAATGCGTAACCATCCCTCTGGACGGGTTCTATTCAAAAATCTCGGTTGCCTGTAACGAGTTTTTCTAGCACGTCTACTCCGTCTTAATTGTCTTCTAGAAGTTAAAGCATTTCTGATTGCAAAACCTCTATGCTTTAACTCAGCAGCAAATACAACCTCGCCAGTTGAATCGTTAACTAGTGCGATTCCTGTATGTTTTGCGCCAGGATCAATCTTTAATCTGAGTGCTGATACAGGAGAGTCCTGACGAGCTTCTTTAAGAATTAAAGTGAATGGAAAACGTCGATAAACTGCTGCTTTTTTGTTTCTTAATAATTGCCTAGCCTGTGCGCTATGTATTGGGTCTAATGGTCTTTTTTCTGAATCTAAAACAAATACTTTGGACATAAGTCCCTCCTTGCGGGTAATGTTAGCTTCGCTAATGTTTAAGGTCGGTACTATCCAAACTGCACTGACTTAACCCTTGTACATCTGTTTAACAGTTTGGTTCTAGAGCAGGGAACTAGCTACGCATTCCCTGGTAGGTCTTTAACTCTTGCCTTAAACGTAGTGAGCCACTGCGTTGCGGGGGTTCCCCCCGTTGTAGCAAGTGGCGAACCCGTGAGGGTCAATTAAGACTTAAGCTGGTCATATGGGCTTTTTCAAGCCCCGCCCTTTAGGGCTGGGGTTTATGACGGTAATTCCAACGAGCGGGCTGGTGCTTGAGCCAAAGCCAGTTTTGCGCTCGTCAGAACGCCCAAGCTCTATACACGTTTTGACCCATTCGTCATGCCGCAAAGGGTAGAATTTTCCTACATTTTTTTCTGTCATAATTTCACTCGCTATTATGTTTCCCCCAACAACAGTTGGGGTTTTTCCTGTACACTAATATTTATGAGCGTTTATCAACCTATTAGTTTTAGACGATTAGTCTAGTAGTTTGATTTAAAGATTATACAACTACTAGATGGATTTCGGAGACAAATGTTTATGCAGGTTCACCAGCTTTTCAAGCAAGCTCAGGATAGGTATGGAATTCGGGGAAAGGAACTGGCAAAGCTGGCTGGAATCAGTGCCAATCATTTATCTGAATTTCGTATGGGGAAAGCGTGGGTTAGTCCAGAAGTTTTCGTGGCACTGCTGGAGGCAATGGACTCCTTAGCCCCTGGTTCAAGGCTTTACTTCTGCCAGTTACTAGCGCAAGAACCCGTAAAAAAAGTTGAAATGGAGCCAAAACTGGTAGAACTGATTGAACTCGCTGATGATGACGAAATGGAAGCCGCGATGATAGCGATTGGGCGAAAGTGGAAGCGATCGCGCTTGAGTCATAGGCATACTGAGGATATTGATAATGCGATTGCGGTATGAGCGTTAAAAGTCTCCAGGAGTAATGCCAATGTGATTTTTTGCACATATTGTACTTCCTAGTTAAGCATAGCGATCGCTAATCTAACTACTCAGCTTCACCAATAAAAATGAATGCAGCCCAGTCACTCGGATTAGGATATTTCTTTCTAGTTTCCAACATCGCTTGTCTTAATGCACGCGCTTTATCAGGATTGTTTCGTAATTGACGATAAAATTCCGGCATCAGAAACGCTGTAGATTCATCTGGTACTTGCCACAAAGATGCGACAATACTGGGAGTACCAGCGCTGATGAACGCACGTGGCAAACCAATCACGCCATCTCCAGTGATGCGTCCCCAGCCAGTATCGCAAGCACTCAAGACAACTAACTCGGCATTTAATTTTAACTTTAAAACTTCATTGGCGCTGAGTAAACCATCATCTTTACCAGAAGGAGCGAGTGCTACTACTCCTGGTATTCCTGGCTCATCTATATTATCAAGTAAACCGTGAGTCGCCAGGTGAATGATTTTTGCTCTGGATATTTGTTGTTGAACAGCAGCTTTGGTTGCTCCTTTACCCACGAGCGGTTGAGTGTTGAAAAGTCCAGCAATAATATTCGCTTCTGTTTCTGCGTGGGGTAAGGGCTTGAGTTGTTCTGGTGGTTCTCCAATTTTAGGAGAAACTTTGGGCATGGTGGGATTACCGACAATTAAGACTGAGTTTGCTTGAGCAGTTTGCTGTAATTTCAGTCGTTTTTGGTGAGTGAGTTCAAGTACTTGAATGGAGGGAGCAATTAATATAGTATGATTTTCAATCAAGAATTTCTCATTCTCGTCTTGCAGAGCAGCGAAAGGAATTAAGAATAGGGATTCATGGGGGATGAAGATAACACGGGAGTCAGGATTGGTTGGTAGTTCAGTTGCAATGGGTTGAATTAGTAACTTGTACATTTGCTTGAGACAACTGTTACCCCGACAGCCGAGAGGAAGAGGACGTACTTTCTCTGTCGTCTCTAATGGAAATGCGTTATCTGTTGTTGTTTTGAGGGTAGAACGAGTTTCGCGAACCAAGTTTGTAATGACATTATTTGCCACGCCGCGCCCTTCAGCTAAAGTTGCAGCAGCAGTGCGTGTATCCTTTGCGATATTGCCTAACTTGGTTTCCTTGATGTCAACTTTGTGGAAGGTAATTGTGCCAGTTGGTTTGATAACCCAAATATATAAGTCATCCCAAGCAATTGAGTATTCAACCAGAGTGGCGTTTTGTTGTTTGGCAATCTGTTGAATTCGGTTAATATTAGGTGGAGCAGATGAAGATTGTTGACGGGCTGCAAGTAACTCTGCAAAAGCTCGTGCTCTACCACGTTCGGCGATTTCCAGAGCTTGTGTTATTTGATTTTGAGCAATCAGGGCTTGTTGCAGCAGGCGGTAGGTACGAGCTTGGGTTTCAAAGATGGAGACTTTGAATGTGTCGTTATCGCCTAAGCTCGCTCGTATGGATTCCTCGACTGCGATTGCGTGACGGAGGTGTATTTCGGCGGCTTTTGGGTTGCCAGAATTGAGCAGGGCATATCCCAGATTGTTTAGAGATTGCCCCTCACTTTGTTTATCACCGATAGCTCTGGCGATTGACAACCACTGCTGCTGGTACTGTATCGCCTGTTTGTAGTCTCCGAGTGAGTAGTAAGCAATTCCCAGATTGCCCAGAGATTGCCCCTCACCAAGTTTATCACCGAGAGCCCTGGAGATTGACAAACTCTGCTGCTGGTACTGTATCGCCTGTTTGTAGTCTCCGAGTGATTTGTAAGCAATTCCCAGATTACCCAGAGATTGCCCCTCACCAAGTTTATCACCGATAGCTCTGGCGATTGACAAACGTTGCTGCTGGTACTGTATCGCCTGTTTGTAGTCTCCGAGTGAGTAGTAAGCTACTCCCAGATTGCCCAGAGATGCCCCCTCACCTTGTTTATCACCGATAGCCCTTTTGATTGACAAACTCTGCTGCTGGTACTGTATCGCCTGTTTGTAGTCTCCGAGTGAGTAGTAAGCATTTCCCAGATTGCCCAGAGATTTCCCCTCACTTTGTTTATCACCGATAGCTCTGGCGATTGACAAACTCTGCTGCTGGTACTGTATCGCCAGTTTGTAGTCTCCGAGTGAAAAGTAAGCACCTCCCAGATTGCCCAGAGATTGCCCCTCACCAAGTTTATCACCGAGAGCCCTGGAGATTGACAAACTCTGCTGCTGGTACTGTATCGCCAGTTTGTAGTCTCCGAGTGATAAGTAAGCATTTCCCAGATTGCCCAGAGAATTCCCCTCACCAAGTTTATCACCGAGAGCCCTTTTGATTGACAAACTCTGCTGCTGGTACTGTATTGCCTGTTTGTAGTCTCCGAGTGAGTAGTAAGCATTTCCCAGATTGTTCAGAGACGCCCCCTCACCTTGTTTATCACCGAGAGCCCTAGCGATTACCAAACTCTGCTGCTGGTACTGTATCGCCAGTTTGTAGTCTCCGAGTGAGCGGTAAGCAATTCCCAGATTGTTCAGAGACGCCCCCTCACCTTGTTTATCACCGATAGCTCTGGCGATTGACAAACTCTGCTGCTGGTACTGTATCGCCTGTTTGTAGTCTCCGAGTGAGTCGTAAGCAAGTCCCAGATTGCCCAGAGATTGCCCCTCACCAAGTTTATCACCGATCGCTCTGGCGATTGACAAACTCTGCTGCTGGTACTGTATTGCCTGTTTGTAGTCTCCGAGTGAGTCGTAAGCAAGTCCCAGATTGCCCAGAGATTGCCCCTCACCAAGTTTATCACCGATCGCTCTTTTGATTGACAAACTTTGCTGCTGGTACTGTATCGCCTGTTTGTAGTCTCCGAGTGAGCGGTAAGCAATTCCCAGATTGCCCAGAGCTTTCCCCTCACCTTTTCTATCTTTGATGCTTTGGTAAATCTTCAATGCTTGTTGGTAAGAACGCAACGCTGCTTGAAACTGGCTAGTCTTAAACTGTTGGTTACCTTGCTCAAAGAATCTGTCTGCTTCTTCTTTGAGGGAGTTTGTGCTTTGAGCGAATACCCGCATTGACACAGACAGCACTCCTGTAGAGATGAATGGTGCTGTGCTACTGGCGAACAGTGCTATCAGGATAGCGAAGCTACTGCTTTTTAGGTGCATAGTTGTCAACCGGGATTGTGTCGAATGAGCCTACCCACTTTCTAAAGATACCTCGGTTTTTCAACAAGTTGCTATGGTGATTGTAACTTTAAGGGCTTGTTAAATTTCCTAAATGAGCGTAAATTTCTGTCAGCAGCGCAACTATCTGCAAAATCTGCATTACTGTGCTTCACCAATAAAAATGAATGCTGCCCAGTCACTTGGATTAGGATATTTCTTTCTAGTTTCCAACATCGCTTGTCTTAATGCACGCGCTTTATCAGGATTATTTCGTAATTGACGATAAAATTCCGGCATCAGAAACGCTGTAGATTCATCTGGTACTTGCCACAAAGATGCGACAATACTGGGAGTACCAGCGCTGATGAACGCACGTGGCAAACCAATCACGCCATCTCCAGTGATGCGTCCCCAGCCAGTATCGCAAGCACTCAAGACAACTAACTCGGCATTTAACTTTAACTTTAAAACTTCATTGGCGCTGAGTAAACCATCATCTTTACCAGAAGGAGCGAGTGCTACTACCCCTGGTATTCCTGGCTCATCTATATTATCGAGTAAACCGTGAGTCGCCAGGTGAATGAATCTTGCTCTGGATATTTGTTGTTGAACAGCAGCTTTGGTTGCTCCTTTACCCACGAGCGGTTGAGTGTTGAAAAGCCCAGCAATGATTTTCGCTTCTGTTTCTGCGTGGGGTAAGGGCTTGAGTGGTTCTGGTGGTTCTCCAATTTTAGGAGAAACCTTGGGCATGGTGGGATTACCGACAATTAAGACTGAGTTTGCTTGAGCAGTTTGCTGTAATTTCAGTCGTTTTTGGTGAGTGAGTTCAAGTACTTGAATGGAGGGAGCAATTAATATAGTATGATTTTCAATCAAGAATTTCTCATTCTGGTCTTGCAGAGCAGCGAAAGGAATTAAGAATAGGGATTCATGGGGGATGAAGATAACACGGGAGTCAGGATTGGTTGGTAGTTCGGTTGCAATGGGTTGAATTAGTAACTTGTACATTTGCTTGAGACAACTGTTACCCCGACAGCCGAGAGGACGTACTGTCTGTGTCGTCTCTAATGGAAATGCGTTATCTGTTGTTGTTTTGAGGGTAGAACGAGTCTGGCGAACTAAGCCATTAATCACATTATTTGCCACGCCGCGCCCTTCAGCTACAGTTGCAGCAGCAGTGCGTGTATCCTCTGCGACGCTGCCCAACTTGGTTTCCTTGATGTCAACTTTGTGGAAGGTAATTTTGCCAGTTGGTTTGATAACCCAAATATATAAGTCATTCAAAGCAATTGAATATTCAATCAGAGTGGCGTTTTGTTGTTTGGCAATCTGTTGGATTTGTTCAATATTAGGTGGAGCAGATGAAGATTGTTGACGGGCTGCAAGTAACTCTGCAAAAGCTCGTGTTCTACCAAGTTCTGCAATTTCTAGAGCTTGCGTTGTTTGATTTTGAGCAATCAGGGCTTGTTGCAGCAGGCGGTAGGAATTAGCTTGGGTTTCAAAAATGGAGACTTTGAATGCGTCGTTATCGCCTAAGCTCGCTCGTAGGGATTCCCGGACAGCAATTGCGTTGCGAAGGTTTGTTTCGGCGGCTTTTGGGTTGTTAGAATCGAGCAGGGTAGCTCCCAGATTGTTTAGAGATTTCCCCTCACCTTGTTTATCACCGATAGCCCTGGCGATTGTCAACCACTGCTGCTGGTACTGTATCGCCTGTTTGTAGTCACCGAGTGAGGAGTAAGCATTTCCCAGATTGCCCAGAGATGCCCCCTCACCAAGTTTATCACCGAGAGCCCTTAGGATTACCAAACTCTGCTGATGGTACTGTATCGCCTGTTTGTAGTCTCCGAGTGAGTAGTAAGCAATTCCCAGATTGCCCAGAGATTGCCCCTCACCTTGTTTATCACCGAGAGCCCTGGAGATTGCCAAACTTTGCTGCTGGTACTGTATCGCCTGTTTGTAGTCTCCGAGTGAGTCGTAAGCAAGTCCCAGATTGCCTAGAGATGCCCCCTCACTTTGTTTATTACCGATAGCTCTGGCGATTGACAAACTCTGCTGCTGGTACTGTATTGCCTGTTTGTAGTCACCGAGTGATAAGTAAGCAATTCCCAGATTGTTCAGAGATTGCCCCTCACCTTGTTTATCACCGAGAGCCCTGGAGATTGACAAACTTTGCTGCTGGTACTGTATCGCCAGTTTGTAGTCTCCGAGTGAGTAGTAAGCTACTCCCAGATTGTTTAGAGATGCCCCCTCACCTTGTTTATCACCGATAGCTCTGGCGATTGACAAACTTTGCTGCTGGTACTGTATCGCCTGTTTGTAGTCACCGAGTGAGTCGTAAGCAATTCCCAGACTGCCCAGAGCATTCCCCTCACCTTGTTTATCACCGATAGCTCTGGCGATTGCCAAACTCTGCTGATAGTACTGTATCGCCTGTTTGTAGTCACCGAGTGATTTGTAAGCTACTCCCAGATTGCCTAGAGCTTTCCCCTCACCTTTTCTATCTTTGATGCTTTGGTAAATCTGCAACGCTTGCTGGTAAGAATGCAACGCTGCTTGAAACTGGCTAGTATCAAACTGCTTGTTGCCTTGCTCAAAGAATCTGTCTGCTTCTTCTTTGAGGGAGTTTGTGCTTTGAGCGAATACCCGCATTGACACAGACAGCACTCCTGTAGAGATGAATGGTGCTGTGCTACTGGCGAACAGTGCTATCAATGTTGCAAGGCTAATGCTTCTCAACTGCATATTTTCCTGTTTTTCTAATTTCTGCTGTTGTTTTCATGCCAAGTTGCGTTCTGTTGTAGTTTGCGGTTAGGGGAGATTGCTTCCCTCCACTGCGTTTCGGTCGCAATGACGTGTTACGTTTCATTTAGTTGCTCTACTTCTCATCAGTGCGGGTAGGAAGGGAATAAGGCGTCCAAGTCTGTGGAGCATTTTTAGGTAAACCCATTAATTGCAAGACGTTAGCCCAATCTGTCTTTACTTGTATATCCTGTGGATTGCTGCTTTGAAGTTCAGCTAGAGCAGTCAGTGTTTCGTACCACAGTTTGGCGTCAGTATAGACAGAGACGCGCTCTTTTGGTGATGTTGTTTTCAACTGAGTGCTTAAGGCTGAACTCACAGGAATGCGCTGTAATCTCCCGTTGACAATTGCATCAGCAGCACGATTCTCTTGATTGCAGATTGCAGAAAAAACCCAACGGTACTCGTTACCTTCTTTCAGGGCGGGTATTGTTTTTGGTAGTTGAAGGTTAATAATTCCTGGTTGCTGTTTGAGCCGAAAGGTTGCAGAATAAACTTCTTTGTCTTGGCTGTCGAGAAGAACGAACTCTGTATTCAAGCGAGAAACAGACAAGTCGGGAATATAAAACCAAAAGGTAGGACGTTCACTGATTGTTTGTTCAACGAAAGGAATTCCTTTCTCAGTTGAGGGTACTAAAGCTACAATTTGTTGATTTAAATTAGAACAGCGTCCCCGTACTGCTCCTCCTCGCTGAACACCCTTAACGACTCCGCCTGGGCGAGCGCCAAAGAAAAAACGTTTTATTTTTTCAGTCAAATTCGGGCTGCGTTGTGATTGTTGTGCTTGAGCAGATGGTAAGCTTTGCAGCGAATGAGCCAATATTAAGCTTAGAAGACAAGCAAGAGTTACTTTTTGAGTCGTTGATATATATCGGTTCATTGGTTATTGTTTATTTTATTACTTAATACATGCTCTGTTTGGGCGATCGCGGAAAAGTTGTTTATATTTATTACCTTTAACAGCAAGAAGGCTCACACTGTACCTGTACTCAGATGGGTGTTGGGTAGTTCACTTATACATATTCTGTTGGGGCGATGATGCAAGCGTCCGCCGGGAGGGCGATCGCCCAAAAAAAGAAATAATATATATGACTACAGAACTCGTACCGATGAGAGCTAATGCAGGTGGGATGAGTGGTATCCAAACACTGGCAACTGCGAAACTTAGCCAACAGGTAATGTATAATACTGAAAGTCCACAACCTATGGCTATGACTAGGGGCTTGAATGGACGCCAGTAGCAAGCTAAGACGCCACCTATCAAAGACCAACTCCAAATCCAAAGAATTTCTCCGCCTTGTGACCAAACAGACAAGAGTGGTCGTTTATTAAGTACAGTACTGAGAATTTGACTTATCATGTGCGCATGTACCATGACACCGCTGAGTGTACCATAAGGTGTAGACCAATGGTCAGGAGGTCCTTGTTGCTCGGCGTAACTACCTATTAAGATAATCTTGTCGCGCACATCCTCATCTTTGAAGTTATTATTTAAAATTTCTTCCAGTGTTAACTCTTGGGCAACTTTGCCAGAACTTGTGGCGCGATAATTTAATAAGACTTGGAAGCCAGAAGCGTCTACGTCTTGATAACCTCCAGCAAATGGTTGCAGTTGAGGGAAGACGACGCCTCCCAATTGCAGATTATTTCTAGACTTGAGGGGGTTTTGATAGTTAGTGTTTTTTCCCAACTCCTGTTCTAAATAACGACGCGCTAGCATGAAGCTGAAAGATTCTTGTGTGCTACACTTAGCTCCTGATACCGAATCTTGAACCATAAGATGGCGACGTATAGTATCATCTGTGTCTGAGACGAAATCACTAAAACTAATATTTTTTGGAGATACTTCCTTTGGTGGGGCTACTTCTTTTTGTGGATTCCCTTGCGCGTCGATTGTGGGTACTTTGCAGACGGTAATAATGTTGTTTTGTCTTAGTCGTTTTAATAAACCTGGTATATTGGAGTCAGCAGAAAAGGGACGATATAAATCTATTCCAATGAGTCTTGGTTTGTGTTGCTCCAGCTTTTCTAGCAAACGGTTAAGAGAAGGGTCTGGCAATGAGCCTCCTTTCTCTCCTCTTGTATCTTGTGCTAGGATATCTTCATCTGTAATTTTAACTATCAGCAGGCGTTTATCGATACCTTCATCAGGTCGCAGTTGGATGAAGTGGTCAAAGGTTTTCAATTCTAACCATTCTAATACACCAAAAAAGCGCAGTCCTATCAGTGCAACTGTGACTGTGAGACTTGCTGTGAGCACTGTTTTGAGGTTACTTCTCAGCCAAGAAGTTGGGGAGGATGGAGGAGGGGGGAACGGAGCAGGGGGCGGAGATGAGAAAGAGCTATTTGAGTTTAGTTCTGGGTTGCGATTAGGGTTGAGTTTGTAGATAATGGCATTTAATTGAGGTGCGTATCCTCCTTCTTTAAAAGCAAGTTTCAGTTCTTCACAAAGTTTATAAGCAGAGTTTTCTAATTTTCTTGTTTGTAATAAGTCAATCAGTTCTACTGCGAAGTCGTTTGGGGAAGACGTTGAGATAGCATTCAGTTCTCCTGGGTTGATTCCTATTTCTATGCACAATGCTCTGCGTTTGTCGGGTGCTGCGCGTCCGCTTATTTGTAAAAGTTTTCTGAGAGTTTCTATATCTGAATTATCTAGGTTTTCTAAGGACATATGATTTTTTTTCTATTTATTTTCACAAACTCAAGCTACTAATATTAATTCTTTGTAACGATACGCTGAATAATTACACTCCGTTTCCGGCGTCCCTTTTTAGCAACTACGGTGTACACATCTCGCTCAGAACCTCACCCTCGCTTTAGGGATTGAGTTTAGTTAGAATTGCTTCTAACTTAGAACTGTATCCTCCTCCTTTGAAGTCTGATTCTAGTTTTTTACACAGTTTACAAGTTGTTGTTTGTAATTTTCTTTTTTGTAATAAATCAATAAGTTCTACGGCAAAGTCGTTTTCGGGAAGTACCCATATAGAACTCAGTTCTCCTGGGTTGATGCCAATTTCTAGACATAATGCTCTGCGTCTTTCTGAGGCTGCGCGTCCGCTTAGTTGTAAAAGTTCTCGCAAGGTTTCTATGTCGGAATCGTTGAGTTCTTGTTTGATTTCAACTGGAGGATTGATTTGTGAATTGATTTGTGAATTGACTGGTGATGGGGATTTGTCTAATGTGTTATTCTTAGCTAGAATGGGAATCTCTCCTTGAGAAAGGTCTTCTAGTTGAATGGCAACTAAACCTTCGTCGAAAGCTCTTTGAAATATATCTATATTATCTGGATTTATATTATCTGGAGTCTCATAACCTAAAGCGTCATAAAAACCTTGAGCGAATGCGATCGCTGGTTTATCTTTAATCTCCTGATTCATGCCAATTGTATAATGAATGTATTGGCTGATGGCTTTGGCTGATTTGGCTGAATGGCAGGCGTTGAGTAGGACGCAGTTTACGTAAGCGGCGTGCAATTTGAAGAGTTGGGCTAAGCCTTCTGGTGGGACAGGTTTGTTGTTTCCTCCATCATCTTCCAGGACTAAGCTACCATCTTCTAACCCGTGTCCGCAGAAGTGGACAATTTGAGGACGTTCTTCGGCGATGGCACGACGAATGTCTTGAGGGCGTACAGCAGTTCTCATCCGAATTTCAAACATGTCTCGTCTGACGGCTCGTCGGATGGCTTCTTCTATTTCGCGGATTTCTTTATCTAAGCGTAAGCCGTGGGGAATGGCTGTTAGGATGAGTACTTTTTGTGGCATTGGCTAGACTCTTGTTATATCAGTGAACAGTGAACAGTGAACAGTTATCAATGAACAGTTATCAATGAACAGTTATCAATGAACAGTTATCAATGAACAGTTATCAATGAACAGTGAACGGGAGCATTCCAAATGTGCGAATTGCCCCTCAGACTGGAAGTCTGGGGCTATACAAACCAAGTCCGCCTGCGCGGACTACTCCTTTTAAGGTATAAGAATTATCTATAATGATTTACTCCTCTTTCTGTGTCCTCTGTTCCTCTGCGGTTAAAAACAAGTGTTCTTGCTGATAAGTGATAACTGTTAACTGTTAAATGACTACTCAGCTTCACCAATGAAAATGAATGCAGCCCAGTCACTGGGATTAGGATATTTCTTTCTAGTTTCCAACATCGCTTGTCTTAATGCACGCGCTTTATCAGGATTATTTCGTAATTGACGATAAAATTCTGGCATCAGAAGTGACGTAGATTCATCTGGTACTTGCCACAAAGATGCGACAATACTGGGAGTACCAGCGCTGATGAACGCACGTGGCAAACCAATCACGCCATCTCCAGTGATGCGTCCCCATCCAGTATCGCAAGCACTCAAGACAACTAACTCGGCATTTAACTTTAACTTTAAAACTTCATTGGCGCTGAGTAAACCATCATCTTTACCAGAAGGAGCGAGTGCTACTACTCCTGGTATTCCTGGCTCGTCTATATTATCGAGTAAACCGTGGGTAGCCAGGTGAATGAATCTTGCTCTGGATATTTGTTGTTGAACAGCAGCTTTGGTTGCTCCTTTACCCACGAGCGGTTGAGTGTTGAAAAGTCCAGCAATCATTTTCGCTTCCGTTTCTGCATGGGGTAAGGGCTTGAGTTGTTCTGGTGGTTCTCCAATTTTAGGAGAAACCTTGGGCATGGTGGGATTACCGACAATTAAGACTGAGTTTGCTTGAGCAGTTTGCTGTAATTTCAGTCGTTTTTGGTGAGTGAGTTCAAGTACTTGAATGGAGGGAGCAATTAATATAGTATGATTTTCAATCAAGAATTTCTCATTCTCGTCTTGCAGAGCAGCGAAAGGAATTAAGAATAGGGATTCATGGGGGATGAAGATAACACGGGAGTCAGGATTGGTTGGTAGTTCAGTTGCAATGGGTTGAATTAGTAACTTGTACATTTGCTTGAGACAACTGTTACCCCGACAGCCGGGAGGACGTACTTTCTCTGTTATATCTGGTGGGGATATGTTATCAGTTGTTGTTTTGAGGGTAGAACGAGTTTCGCGAACCAAGTTTGTAATGACATTATTTGCCACACCGCGCCCTTCCGCCAAAGTTGCAGCAGCAGCGCGTGTATCCTCTGCGATATTGTCTAACTTGGTTTCCTTGATGTCAACTTTGTGGAAGGTAATTTTGCCAGTTGGTTTGATAACCCAAATATATAAATCATCCCAAGCAATTGAATATTCAACCAGAGTGGCGTTTTGTTGTTTGGCAATTTGTTGGATTCGCTCAAGATTAGGTGGAGCAGATGAAGATTGTTGACGCGCTGCAAGTAACTCTGCAAAAGCTCGTGCTCTACCAAGTTCGGCAATTTCTAGAGCTTGCGTTGTTTGATTTTGAGCAATGAGGGCTTGTTGCAGCAGGCGGTAGGAATTAGCTTGGGTTTCAAAAATGGAGACTTTGAATGCGTCGTTATCGCCTAAGCTCGCTCGCATGGATTCCCAGACTGCAATTGCCTTGCGGAGGTTTGTTTCGGCGGCTTTTGGGTTGTTAGAATTGAGCAGGGCAAATCCTAGATTGTTTAGAGATTGCCCCTCACCAAGTTTATCACCGATAGCTCTGGCGATTGACAAACTCTGCTGCTGGTACTGTATCGCCTGTTTGTAGTCTCCGAGTGAGCGGTAAGCAATTCCCAGATTGCCCAGAGATGCCCCCTCACCAAGTTTATCACCGATCGCCCTTTTGATTGACAAACTTTGCTGCTGGTACTGTATCGCCTGTTTGTAGTCTCCGAGTGAGTAGTAAGCAAGTCCCAGATTGCCCAGAGCTTTCCCCTCACTTTGTTTATCACCGAGAGCCCTGGCGATTGACAAACTCTGCTGCTGGTACTGTATCGCCTGTTTGTAGTCTCCGAGTGAGAAGTAAACATTTCCCAGATTGTTTAGAGATTGCCCCTCACCAAGTTTATCACCGATAGCTCTGGCGATTGACAAATGTTGCTGATGGTACTGTATCGCCTGTTTGTAGTCTCCGAGTGAGCGGTAAGCAATTCCCAGATTGCCCAGAGATTGCCCCTCACCTTGTTTATCACCGATCGCCCTTTTGATTGACAAACTCTGCTGCTGGTACTGTATCGCCTGTTTGTAGTCTCCGAGTGAGCCGTAAGCAAGTCCCAGATTGTTTAGAGAATTCCCCTCGCCTTGTTTATCACCGAGAGCCCTGGCGATTACCAAACTCAGCTGCTGGTACTGTATCGCCTGTTTATAGTCTCCGAGTGAGTCGTAAGCAGCTCCCAGATTGCCCAGAGATTTCCCCTCACTTTGTTTATCACCGAGAGTCCTAAAGATTGACAAACTCAGCTGCTGGTACTGTATCGCCTGTTTGTAATCTCCGAGTGAGTAGTAAGCAAGTCCCAGATTGCCCAGAGAATTCCCCTCACCAAGTTTATCACCGATAGCTCTGGCGATTGACAACCACTGCTGCTGGTACTGTATCGCCTGTTTGTAGTCTCCGAGTGAGTAGTAAGCTACTCCCAGATTGCCCAGAGCATTCCCCTCACTTTGTTTATCACCGATAGCTCTGGCGATTGACAAACTCTGCTGCTGGTACTGTATCGCCTGTTTGTAGTCTCCGAGTGAGCGGTAAGCTACTCCCAGATTGCCCAGAGATTGCCCCTCACCTTGTTTATCACCGATAGCTCTGGCGATTGACAAACTCTGCTGCTGGTACTGTATCGCCTGTTTGTAGTCTCCGAGTGAGCCGTAAGCAAGTCCCAGATTGTTTAGAGACGCCCCCTCACCTTGTTTATCACCGATAGCTCTTTTGATTGACAAACTTTGCTGCTGGTACTGTATCGCCTGTTTGTAGTCTCCGAGTGAGTCGTAAGCAAGTCCCAGATTGCCCAGAGATTGCCCCTCACCTTTTCTATCTTTGATGCTTTGGTAAATCTTCAATGCTTGTTGGTAAGAATGCAACGCTGCTTGAAACTGGCTAGTCTTAAACTGTTGGTTACCTTGCTTTATCAGCTTATCTGCTTCTTCTTTGAGGGAGTTTGTGCTTTGAGCGAATACCCGCATTGACACAGACAGCACTCCTGTAGAGATGAATGGTGCTGTGCTGCTGGCGAACAGTGCTATCAGGATGGCGAAGCTACTGCTTTTTAGGTGCATAGTTGTCAACCGGGATTGTGTCGAATGAGCCTACCCACTTTCTAAAGATACCTCGGTTTTTCAACAAGTTGCTATGGCAATCTAATTCTAAGGGTTTGTTAAGTTTTTTGTTGGTTTAATACCAAGTTGCACTCTGTCGTATTACCTCGTCAGGGGAGATTGCTTCCTTTGCCCCTACCCCGTGGTTTATTTACTTGAAAAGTGCTGTATTTATCAGTTATAGGAATCCGGTTTGATTTCTGAACTAACTCGTAGGGGGAGGGAACGCTTAACTCTTAACAGGGAACTCTTAAGAAGGAATAAAGGTGCACCTAGCTGAGCAAAAATCAAATAGGAATCCAATACTGCTCGGTTAAGAATAGTTGAGGTGCCAGAAACCCGGTTTCTTAAAGAAACCGGGTTTCTAATTTTTGCTTATCCGAGCAGTATTGAATAGGAATCCTATATCAGTTATCAGTTATCAGTTATTAATTTCATCCCCAGAGTTTAAGTTCCCCACCATATACCCTTGCTGACTGTTCACTGTTCACTGTTCACTGTTCACTGATTCAAAGCTTGCACTCTAAACTCTTCTTTGGACAGTGCCGACAGTCCTAAGTCTTCTCGCAATTTATTCACTGCTTCTAAATCTTTAGTACTAATAATACCATTGCTCATTGCCAATGATAAGCTGAGAACTCTAGCATTAGCGGCGGTTGGATCTAGTTCTTTTTCTACTTTGAATTCGCCTAAATTTTGCTCGAACTGATTCCCAAAGTTTGTGATGAGTAGAGGACGGACGACTTTTTCTAAAATCTCATCTCTAAAATTAGTAATAATTGCCTCAATTTGTGAATCCAAAATGAGGCGATGCCCTTCATTAATTCCGCCGTTTCCGATTCCTGATGCTGTATCGTCGAAGATGGTTGATGGCACTCCGTAGGAGTAGAATATCATTTTTTGATAATATTGTAGAGCTAAGTTAAAGAATTTTTCTCCGGCGTTTGCTGGTATTGAAAAAACTTTATTTTTTATATCAGTTCCAAAGACACTACCGTTTTCTGCGTTTTGTGCAGCGGCGACGGCGGCGAAAATGGCGTTTTGGGTTTTGGTGGAACCGTCTGGTTCTTTGATTGGTTGTCCTTGTGAATCTAAGAGTGCTACTGTTTTATCACTAGGTGCTTGGACGACTAATAATCCTGTTGCTTGTCGTTGTCCTGCTGTTGTCCATTGTTTGAATAAGACTTGTCTTGCTTGATAAAATGGGTAGGCTCTTGTTGCTTGGGGGTCGCCTCTTGGATCTTCTGGTTCATCAATACTAGGATTGTAGATGTGTATGAGTTTTTGGTATGGGATAGCGAATGGTGTTTTGAGAGAACTTTTGTAGATGATTCTGTCTACTCGTCCTTGAATTCCTGCAAAGTTGTAGCGCAGGGGATTGAGAATATTGATTGTTTTTAATCGCCATTCTTTCTGGTTGGCTGTCCAGACAATTTCAGCACAGGAACATCCTAGGGAGTAAGCCTGTTTAATCATTTTTCCGACTATGCTGGAGAGACTACCTTTCATGCTTTCAAAGTTTGACCGAACCCAATTTTGAATTGTCATTTTACCGTTTGGTGTAGGGTAGGTTTGTGTGTCGCTGTGGTAGTAATCTCCAAATTCTGTTAATGCTCTGAGTGCTGTTATCCCGATGGCTACGCGGTTGATGGGACAACGTTTGAGCATTTTTGCTAAATCTTCTAGAGTGTAGTCTTCTTTGTAAGTGAGTTCTTGTACAAATGTTGTGAAAAGTTCGTCTATTTCTGCGGCTAGTTGGCTTTGCATTAGCCTGGGAGAGGTTTGGTAGGTTAGGTTGTTCGTCATTTTTTTGATATGATTTTTGAATAAAAATATAAGTTGTTGATAAAGTCTGCAAACTTTATTAATTCCCATGTGGGATGTTTACCATGCTATTTTGGGGGCATCCTTACGAGCAAATCGCCCACACCCTAGAAGGGTAAGGCTATACGAACAAAGCCTGCCTCCGCAGGCTATGTATCAATACGGTTCAGTTAAGGATTGTTTTTGGAGATTTCACACGGCAAGAGACGTTGCATGCAACGTCTCTACAAAGGTTATCGTTCTTGCAAATTATCTTATCTCAACCATATTGGGCTATGTATCAATACGGTTCAATTATTGGTTCATCTCCTGGTTGAGGTGATTCACCACTAGAACGACTCATAATCCGGTTGAAAGCAGCAAAGTCAGCTTGTGCTTGACGTTCAACAAAAAATTGAGATGTTTTCAATGCTGAGATTTTCTCTGCTACAGCGGTGGCGATAAATTGATTGACACTGACACCATCTTGTGCTGCTAGACGTTCAACTTCTGTTTTAAGAGAGCGTGGTAGCCGCAAGGCGTAATTTGCTGTGGTGTTTTTCATTGTCTTCCTCATGAGTGAACTTTTCTGATTGCTTCTCCTTTTGAGTGATTAACTGCACACTGATTAACAAGCTGACCTAGATTGATTCTGACAGCAATCCAGACATATTTAAAACACGTTGTGACCACAAGCTAACTTCAGCTTGAACTTGGTTTAAAGCTGTGGTGTCAGACCAAATTTTTTCCCAGTTAAATTGCCAATGTGTTAAAGTACGTCCTAATTCTACTAACTCTGCGGCTTGGTCAATATCCATTTGGGATGCAGTCCACTCAATAAAATATTTACTTTCTCTGATGAGGCTGACTACGAAATCTGGGTGTGTTGAATTATCAGAAAAAGAGTTAATTCTAGCTAAGTTTGCAGCTAAATGACCTAAGCGAGTGGGGATGTTATCTTGCAGGAAGCGTTCGTGTTTTTTAGTCCAGTCGGTCATATAGCACTCCTATTTGATTTATGAACTAACCGTGGAGGCAGGCAATAGGCAATAGGCAACAGGCAGTAGATTTGTTTATGACTCATTTAGGACTGCTATACGTTACCTAGCAACTCTGTAATAATTTGGCTAACCTGTTCTCTAATCGTAGCGTCCAAAATTTCCATTGAACGATTCTGGCGGGGGCGAATATTGATTAAAGAGTCATAGGTGATTTTTTGGTTAACTCTCATGAAGTTTGCACCCCAGATATTGACTTGTCTGCTACCGTCACTTAATAACACCTGTTCACAGTCAAAATGCATTTCGCCACCTCCTGCAAGGATACGATATTCGATATCAACGGCAAGTTTTATATAAAATTTATGCTCTTCAAGCATCTGTTCTATTTGTTCTGGGGTGGCACGATTACGTATTATAAGAATCAATTGTTTTTACTGTTGTTTTGATTAGGGAATTAAGAGTGAAATCTTCCTATTTTTATTATTTTACAGCGATTTTCAGATAAATAGACCACGCTGTAGGGAGGAGTATCCCAATGCATGCAAAAACACCTAGCGAATAGAATTCGCACACAAGCAAAGTCCGCAAGACAAGGACTAATTATAGCTTGCTAGTTACGGCTTTGTTTATAAGCCTTTGGCAGTGTCTCCTGAAACTGGAACTAAAAAACCGCTTACTGCATGTGGGAATTCTTGTAATTGTTTATATGCATGTTTTAAGAGGATGCCTGTTGCTTGTTTTGATTCTTTTAGTACTTTGCTTGGGCAAGAGGACAATAATCTTGAGTACCAAGATGGTTTGGTGAAAAATGCTCTTATTTTAATTGAGGGACGACATACTGACCGAAATGGCAATACGCATACTTTTACGGCTGATGACATCCGAGAAATTGCTGAAAATACTAATTCTATTTTAGCAAAGGGTCAGGAAGTTCCTTTGATTTTTGACCATGCTAAACAGTTGTATTTGAATGGTGAAATTAAAAAGTTTGGTGAGGTTTTACCTTGTTTAGAAAGTCGTGTGGTGGAAGAGAAGGATTTGCCTAAACCAGGGATGAGTGATTTGCTGGGTAAGATGGCGATTTTTGGGAAGGTGCGTGTTGTTTCTAGGGTTGATGATGTACGTAAGGGGTTGATTAGGCTTTTGTCTCCTGGGATTGATTTGGTGAATCGGCGGTTGTTTGAGTTGAGTGCGGTTTTGTTTCCAGCTATTCATGGTCCTGCTTTATTTTCTCAGTTTTCTGCGACTGATTATGCGGAAGCTAAGCAGCAGATGAATGCGAATTACAAGCTGATGGAACAGGCGCGAGATTGTCTTGATGTTCTGTTTTCTGTTTTGCGTTCTGTGGATGCGTCTGGTAACAGTAATGCAGATATGTTGCGGCGTAAGGCTTTTGATGATTTTGTTGCTGATTTGGGGGGATTGTTGGGGTTGACTGTTTCGGATATGTTACCAGTGACGCCGCTGTCTCCTTATTCTCCTTCTGTTGATTATTCGGATAATTCTGATACCGCAGATTTTAAGCTTAAGACTAGAAGGAGGTCAACTTCCTGTGGGGAAATTCAAAATTGCAACCGCTGATGTACGCGGATGCACGCAGATAGAAGAGAAAATTATTTTTTTTTGAACTTTGAATGAGCGAATTGTCTATGAGGGGTTTGCGTCGGGGGTATTTTCGGGTTGTGAATGGGAAGCCTGTGTTTGTTCGTCCGGGGTTTTCTGGTGGTAGGGTTGGTTTGAATTTTTTTAAAAAAAGAGGTGATGCAAGTATGGAGCAGATGACGTTGGAGGGGATTAAACAGGAGTTTGCGACTTCTCCAGGTTTTGAGGAGGTGGCGCAACTTGATGGAGCTTATGTTGCGTTTCGTAAAGTTGTGCGATCGCTCCTTCTAGAAGAAGAGTCACAGCAGAAGTCAACGGAGGTTATTGAAGCTTCTATTGCTGATGGATGGGAAGAGTTTACTCAGAAGGCTTTGAAGATTTTTCATTTGAGTTTGGAGGGTTTGAAGGTTGAGGAGCCTTGTGAGTCTCAGTCTTCTGAGATGAGTGTTGATTTTCAGTTGCGTGCTGAGTTTGCTCGGATGAAGGAGGAGCAAGAGACTGCTAAGAGAATTCTTCGGTTGGAGCGGTATGCAGATCGTTTGCTTGAGCAGCATGTTCTGACTCCGGTGGAGAGGAAGTCTTTGTTGTTTTGTGCTGAGATTGGCGATGATGTTATTGCTGCTTTTTCTCAGTTTTCTGAGTCACAGGGTTTGTCGTTGGCTGATTATTTAAATCATGTTGAGTTTTGTCTTGGCTGGCGAGAAAAGTCTGGCGCTTCTGGTGTCTGGGCTTTCTTTTCTCAGATGGCGGAGGAACCTATTGATGTGACGACTTCTGGTAATGAGGCTAGTTTGTTTGTGCAGGAGTATCGTAGTCGTAATGGGTATGAGTGAGAAGGCAGAGGGCAATGGGCAAGGGGGTTAAGGAAGCGTGTTGCATTCATGCGTGTTACCTCACCCCGCCCTATCGGGCATCCCTCTCCTTGAAGGAGAGGGAAAGATTTTAGCAACGCTAAGAGGGTGAGGTGAAAAGCGCGTTGCATCCATACGTGTTACCTCACCCCGCCCTTCGGGCACCCCTCTCCTTAATAAGGAGAGGGGAACTGGATAGGCTCTGTTAATGCACGGTGGTTTGTAAGATGTACTGAATGAGGAGGTATAAATGTATTCACACAAGCTTTACCGATTTGAGAAGCCGATTCTTTACAATAATGTCAATACTGAGAGTTTGTATGGTGCGACGATTCGTCCTGAGAAGGTTGCTTATATTGCACCGTTGGGACGACGGATTCTTGCTGGCTCGTTTTTGGCTGCGGGGGAACGTTTGCTTCCGAGAGCTAGGATTATTAGTCCTTACTTTACTGATAGCAATTATGTTATCGTTTCAAATCCAGCGGTTTTTCAGGCTGGGGATGTGTTGAAGGTGATTGGTACGCCGAGTTCGACTCCGTTGGAAGAGGCGGCGGCTGTGTTGCAAGGAACTGCTGCTACTTTTGGAACTGTGGTGAGTGTTGATGCTGCTTCTCGGATTCAGATAACTACGGTGATTCCTGATTCTGTGGCTGTGGGAAATGTTTTTGTTTTGTCGGTTGAGGAGGTTTCTATCAGTTATGTTGCGACTGCTGCGACTGTGAAGAATGTTGTGGAAGGGTTGAAGGCGGTTTTTGACGGTGTTTGGGGACGCTCTGATGGACGCAGAGAAATTCGTGCAGATATCACTGTTGGTGGGGATGGTTTGATTTTTACTTCTTTTGAGCCGGGTGAGATTTTTGTGGTGAAGGGTATGGTGGCTCAAGGGATTGCTGACAGTACAGGGACTTTGAATATTGAAGTGACTCAGCCTGTTGGTGCTCTTAATATAACTCCTGTTGATGGCAATGGTGATTATCCTATTGGTACTAAGATAGGGACTATTACTGATGTTCCTCTTGGTGTGATTGGTAATGAGTATCTGCTGACTGATGAGGATGGTATTGATTACGAGAGGAGTGTCTCTGCTTACAATAAGGCAGCGGTATTTACTAAGTCGTTGCCTTATCTGGATGGGGCTATTGTGCAGCAGTTACCGGGATTATCGTTTATGCCTGTGTATGACAGGGAATAGGGAATGGGGAATTGGGCATCGGGCAATGGGCATTGGGCATCGGGCAATGGGCATTGATAACTGTTAGTTTGAGTTGGTGTTAGGAGGATATTGTCAAGATGTCTATTGCTAAGTTTTTAAATTCTTCTAGGGTAAAGACGAAGTTAGATGCGGTTGTTGATAATACTAATGCTTTTTTGGTTGACCCGAATAAAGAGGATTTTTTGAAGCGTGAGGGGAAGCGTTCTGATCCAAAGTTGTTGGACCAGTATAAAATTATGGATGAGTACTTCTCGATTCGTACAAGTGATGATTTTCGGATGTTGGAGTACTTGTTTGAAAGAAATATGGCGATCGCATCTGTTATTGCTAATGGTCAGGAGATTCCCCAAACTCGGATGGGTCGTTTGATTAAGGTTGAGGGGGAGATGGGGAAGATTGCGATTTCTCACGTTTTTGGAGAGGAAGATGAGATTCGGATGATGGAACTCTCTAAAATGCAGGGGATGCCTAAGAATTTTGTTGATATGCTGATTCGGGGTGTTGATGGTTTGCAACCTCGTGTGATTAAGACTGCGAATGTGTTGACTTGGCAGTGTGTGACTCAAGGTTTTGTTGATTATACTGATACTCGCTCGAATACTGCGGTGAGATTGCGTTATCAAACTTATCCTGAGTTGTTTCCAGCGCCACTTACGGATGCAGCGGTTTGGACTGATTTTGAGAATGCGAATGGGATTCGTGATTTAAGGGACCATGCTAGGGCTTTTTATAATTTGAATGGTTTCTATCCTGATGAAACTGTGATGTCTCAAGAGTTGGCTGATGATTTGATGAGTCAGTCTTCAACTCGTGACCATGCTCTTGCTCTTGGTTTGATTACTAATGTACCTGGGGCGACTGTGCAGACGATTGTGGATGAGATGATTCTCAACAAAATTGCTGAACGGTTGAAGTTTCCAAAGATTAGGATTTATGATGCTCAGTATGAAATTGAGGTTGCACCTGGTCAAACTGTGCGGGGGCGTTATCTTCCAAGTCATACTTATGCTTTCTTGACTAGCGGTATGGGTGAGCGTTTGTTTGGTCCTACTTTGGAGGGTAAGGGGAAGCCGGGAATTTTTGTGATGACTGATGAGGTTTTGAAGTCTTCTCCTCCGGAGTCTCGTTCTTATGCGGTGGCGAGGATGATTCCGTTTGTTCCTCAGCCGAAGCTTTTGGGCGCAAGGAAGGTGAAGTGAAGAAAGAAAGGCATCTATGCTGAGGGCAGAAGGCAGAAGGGAAGAGGGTTTTGGCTAATTTAACAATGATTATATGATTGATCCAAGTAAGCCTGTGCGGCTTTTAAAGCACGTTTCTTATGGGACTGATTTTTATCAGCCGAGGGAATACCAGCCGGGTGAGTTACCTGCGGCTTTGTTGATTTCGGGAGTTGTTAGTCAAGTTGAGAGTAGGGGTGAGATAGCGATGCTCTCTCTGGGAGCCTTACCTGGCGCGATCGCTCCCATTGTCAGTTATAAAGATGCGGTTCCTGTGCAGGAGATGACTATGACTCCTCAAGAGCCTGCTGCGACTGCTTTGGCGTTTGGGCCTCCCTCGCTACCTGTACGACTGCAGGTGAATCAAGCTACTATTGATGAACTGTCTAAGTTGCCTGGTGTGGGTACTGCTACTGCTATGAAGCTAATTGCTGAGAGGGATAAGGGAGCTTTTACTAGTTTGCAAGATTTGAGCGATCGCATTTCTTTACCGCGTGGTAAGTGGGAGGATTTGCGGGCGAATTTGTTGTTTGATTGAGTGCGAGTCGCACGAGTTTTGCGTTGCATGTTTACGGGAGAAGGGTTTCCTCCGCTTTTGCAAAGTGGGCGTTGCAAAGAAAACTTTAGTATAAGAAAACTTTAGTATTTATACGCACGTTACGTTCATACGTATCAACCTCACCCCGCCCTAACGGGCACCCCTCACGCCAGGTGCTACAACGGGGGAAACCCCCGCAACGCACTGGCTCTCCTTATTAAGGAGAGGGGATTGGAATGAGGTAATTGAGCCGTAATTTGATATTTAGGTGTGTGTGCGTAAAACGCAAAGTGCTTTTCATTAATTTTCATTAATGAAGTTGTGCAACGTCTAAAGTTAAAATAGGCAATATAAATTTAATTATATTATATTATCAAAATGTCGAAGAAAGGTAATCCGCATGGGTTGACCGATTTGCAGATTAAATTTTGTCAGGAGTTTGTCAAAGATTTAAATGCAACTCGTGCATATCTGAGAGCAGGGTATAAAGTTAACACTTCTGATGCGGCTGGTGCTAATGCGGCACGATTGCTAGCAAATGATAGGATTCAAGCATATTTGGGGGAAATAGCTAACCTTTCTGAAGTCAGTATTATTGCTGAGGTTGTTAAGATTGCTTTTACTAAAATTACTGATGTTCTTGAGTATGATGGCACGAATTTAAAAATTAAGCCTTCGCGAGAGTGGAGTAGTCATGCGAAATCTGCGGTGAAGAGTATTACTGTGACTGAAACGGAGGTGAAGGGGAAACGCACTGTTGTGACTCAAATTACTATGCATGATAAGTTGGCTGCTTTGGAAAAGTTGATGCGTAAGTTTAAGCTTTATCCGAAGGAGGTTCCTTTGCTTGATGCTGTGCAGTTGCTATTAACAGAAGGTGTTGCTACGTCGGAACAAGCTCTGATTATTAGTGAAGGAATTCGTCAAATTGAAGAGAGTTTAAGTATTTTTCCTTCGGTAAGTAAAATGCTTGAAAATTAGGCAGAGTGGGAGCATTCCAAATGTTTAAATTGCCGGGAGCATCCCATTTTTGTAAATTGCCCTTCACTCCTTCAAAAATGAAATAGGACTGCTATATGTATGAAGCTCACATAGAGATAATAAAATGAGGGGCTTGAAACTCTTCTTTAATCAACCTAATTCACTTTTGATAAAACAATGGGATTGAAAGCATTAAAAAAATCTGCGTCTGTTTATCAAGAAGTTTATTTGACGAGTCGTGTTGACTTTTCTAAATATGCTTTTGACTCTGTTGGTTTTATTGAGAAGGAGTTGGGAGAAAGTTTAACTGAGGAACAAAAGTGTATTGCTAATTCGGTTGTTTGTAATAGAGAGACGAATGTTCAGGCGAGTCATTCGGTTGGGAAGTCGCATCTGAGCGCGAGAATTGTTTTATGGTGGATTTGTTGTAAGGGAGAAGGAGCTTTTGCTATTTCTACTGCTCCAACGAAAAGGCAGGTTCATCAGATATTATGGGGAGAGTTGAGAAAGATTTATGACCGCCATAGGGAGAAGATTGGTGGTGAAAGGGGTGAGACTTTTATACGGTTACCTGGTAATGCGAGGGCGATTGGTTTTACTTCAAGACATACTTCGTCGGATTCGTTTCAAGGGTTACATGAACGTAGTTTGTTGATTGTGATTGATGAGTCGAGTGGGGTTTCGGAGGAGATTGATGCGGGTGCTCAAGCGTGTGTGACTTCTGCGGAGAATAGATTATTAAGGGTGGGAAATCCTATCAGAAATAATACAGCGTTTCATCGTGCTTGTTTGCGTTCTGCTATTCGTATTCCTTCATGGTCGCATCCTAATGTTTCTTGGGCGTATGAGTTATGTTCTGATGGAATTCATCGTTTGAAGAGTGAGGTTCGCTCGTGGATTCTTGATGAGAATGGGGAGGTGAAACCGGAGGAGGAATGGTTAAGTGAGTACCGTTCTAAAATTCCGGGTGCTGTTTCTGTGCGCTGGATTGAGGAGGCGAGAACGAATTATGGGGAAAGTTCTTTATTTTGGCAAACTCGTGTAGAAGCGCAGTTCCCGACGGATGATTCTGATGGTATTATTCCTAAGTCATGGCTTTTGCAAGCTCGCGAGCGCTATGATGCTAACCCGCAATATTGGGATGATTTGGCGAAGGGTGATATCTGGCGGCTGGGTTTGGATGTTGGGGATGGACAAGATAATCACGCTTTGGCGATTTGGCGTGGACCTGTGTTATATGATGTACAGATACATGCGACGGTGGGCGATCGCATGGATACTATAAGAGCTGCTGAGATTGCTGTGGCTGTTATCCGGCGGTTGGGTGGTGATTATAGGATTGCTGTTGATAATACTGGAGTGGGTGCGGGGACGTTGGCAAGTTTGCTTGCAAGTGGGATGATGAATGCAAGTGGTTGCCGTTTTGGCGATGGGGCTGATGACCGTTCTTTGTTTTTGAATCGGAAGTCTCAGTTGTATTGGGAGTTTCGTGAGGGGTTGAGGATGGGGAAAGTGGCGATCGCTCCTTTGGGTGAGAAGGAAGATTATATTTTTCAGGATTGTACCGCGACTCGTTATAGTATCAATACGAAAGACCAGATTTGTTGTGAGGCGAAGGAGAAGACAAGGGCGCGGTTGAAGCGGAGTCCGGATGCGGAGGCGGTTGTGATTGCTTTGGAGAATTCGATGCACTTAAGTGCTGTGTGTTCTCATGTTGTTGGTGCGGATGGGTTGGAGTTAGGGAGTGTTGGTGAGGTGGCTTTGTTGCATCAGCTTTTTGATGGGGGTTGAGAAGCGGGTTAGGGAAAGTATGTTGGAAGTCAGTGTTGTTTACTTGTGAGGAACCCCGTAAAGACAGAAGGCTTGCGTCAAATGGGTTTTTACTCTTGACTGCATCTTGAAGCGTCCAAAGTTTGTCTCTGCTTAGTGATTTTACTGCTATTTAAGACTCAAAGATTTTCAACACTTTAACAGACTGCAATATGATGTAATATAAAGCAATATAATTTGTAGTCTTTTTCAGTGAAAATACTCTTTGACACTTAAATAATTCAATCTATAGCTCATCTATAATGATTAATCTCAACCTATTCTGGGAGCAAGAGGGAAGAAGCTGGACTCTCCAGCCTAACCGTGAGTACTTTGTAGGCAGTGATTTGAATTGTGAGATTCCTTTGACTAATGTGGGTGTCGATAGTCAACATCTCAAGTTCAGCTTTGATCCAATCAACAATGTGTGGTATGTCCATAATTTAAGTGTTAATGGTATTTTTATCAATAATCAACGGATTACAAATTACCCAATTGGAACTCAAACACGCATTCTGGTTACTAATCTTGTTAATCTAGTAGCTACACCGGAAACTAGCAATACGACTACAGTTCAACAACCACAAGCTCAACAACTACAAGCTAGCACTTGGACTGCACCTATGTCAGCTACTTCAAATATAGTAACTGGCACAGGTAATATACAAAGAGCAACAATAGTAAACAACATACAAGAAATAACAATAGAAAAATTTATAAACAGAGGTTTTTTTGATAGAGAGCATCCGGAAGAATTAAGAGGTTATTTTTTAAGAGGTTTTAGTATCTCTAATAATCAAGATGTTGATTGGGAAAATCAATCGAAACTTACACAAGTCAGGCATGATTTATATGAAGAAATCTATAAGACATTAGTAGATTTTAAAAAGCATGACAGCTATCTCGAAGAAAAACTATATTTTAGAATTGTCAAATATATAGACTATAAATATCAAATATCCGATAGAGAGAGACTATATATAGAAATTGTGTTAGATACAATAAGAAATACAAAGATTAGTACTCTGTGTAGATTTTTTATTAATGGAAATAATTTGTATATTGCCGCTGATTCTTATGCTTTAGGAAGGCTAAAAAAAAGAAATTTGATATTTCAGACAATTATTTTATTAATATTAATCCCCTCATTACCCGGTCTCTTTGCTTTCTTTATTGTTCCTGGTATTATAGCTTTGTGGTACTTGTATTCTGTTTGGATTAAGTTTATTAGAACTTTATTCCAAGGTGAATCATTTATGTATGCGCTCAGAATAAATTTTCAAAATAAAATAAGTAATAATTCTTTTGATTTAGATGATACTTCTATATTTTTAAAAAGTTTGTTCCCCTTAATTATTGAATCTTTAAAAAAAATATTAAAGAAACATAATATGTTAAGTAAACAACTTGAAGAATACTTAGAGGAAATAAGTAAAAATATTGGTGGTCAAACAATTAATATTGATACAGGAGGGGGTGGAATTTTTGGCTCGATATTTGGAAGTGCAAACAGCAAAGTTAATAATTAGCTTTGAGTATACAGTAGAATTCAGGAGTCAGGAGTCATAAGTAAAAAGGTCTTTCTGTCTGGTTTTTAGACCTTACTCTTTGTACTTCACGCACGAACAATGTGCTGTAACCTAGAAATTAGAGTGGAGATTCAATCTTATGGAACCAAATATAAGAATAAATACTGATGGAGGTTCTTTTGAAGGTAACATTGTCGGGGGAAAGCAAAATCAAATTAGTAACTATAAATATATATCTCAGGAGAAACAAACCCTTGCTCAAGCCGCTGCTGAGATTCAGTTGCTACTTGAACAGTTGGACAAAACTTACTCCACTGACACCACTGCTGGCAAGATGACAGTAGCAACCGAAGCCATAAAGCATATTGAGAGTAACCCCAATTTAAGAGCACGGATACTCAGTGCGTTGAAGGTAGGTGGTGTGAAAGCATTCGAGCAATTCCTCAGTCATCCCGCAGCTAGTTTTGTTATTGGTGCATTGGAAGATTGGCAAAAAACTAATGGAGGGGCAGATTAGCTGAAAAGGAAGGACATGATATGACTCGTAATCATGTAAGATTTCAATAAACTTAAGAATCCGGAAAGTCGTACGGAAAGTTTGTATCTTACTCTGTTACTACTAAATTTATGAGCTAGCCTTATGACGGAACCTCTAACGTTGGTTGTCCCTTTTAAAAGACACAGGCTATATTGATAACAAAGCGTTTAACAGTATCTATGAAGATGCTGAAGAGATAGCCAAAATTCTTTTCTCAATCCTCAAGAAAACTAGAATCTCTGATAACTGATAACTGATAACTGGTAACTGATAACTGGTAACTGATAACTGATAACTGATAACTGTTATGACTAGCAACCCAGAACCAAATATTCAGCAGCAAGCAGAAAATTCAACGCTTTCTGGTGGAATGCAAGCGATTCAAGGTGACAATAATATTCAACTTCAAGGAGATAGTAAATTAGTTATACAAAAAATCCTTGAGAATGTTCAGGCTGGCGGGAATATAACAGTAGGAGACATTCAACAGATTTACCAAATTGTTATCAATTTGAGTAAGATTCCTAAACCAACGGGTTTTCCCCAAAACATTCCCTCCAGTAGCACAGATAAGTTTGTCGGACGATCGCGGGAATTAGAACGCCTCCACCAACAGTTACAACGAAATCATGAAGTCGTCATTGCTGCTGTTGAAGGTATGGGGGGAGTTGGGAAAACAGAATTAGCAATCCAGTACTCACTGCTACACTTACAGTTGGACACTTACCCAGGCGGGATTTGCTGGCTACGCGCAAGAGAAGAAGATATTAGTTTGCAGATAATACAATTTGCGAGAATAAATTTGGGCTTGCAGCCGCCAGAAGATTTGGAGTTACCAGAGCGGGTACGCTGGTGTTGGCAGCGTTGGCACCAAGGAAACACGCTTGTGGTTGTGGATGATGTGAAAAATTACAGTCAGATAAAACCATTACTACCACCACAACCATCCCAGTTTAAAGTACTCATTACCACACGACTCAAGTTAGATTTAGCTGGTTCTCTGTTTTTGGAAGTTTTGCAGGAAAAAGATGCACTCTTATTATTGACTCAATTGGTTGGAGAAGAAAAGGTCACCCAAGAAGCGATAAAAGCAAAAGAACTCGTTCAGCGTTTAGGTTACTTACCTCTGGCATTGCAATTAGTCGGGCGGTATGTGAAAAAGCGTAAGATATCTTTGACTGAAATGCTGCGACGCTTGGAGGAAAAAGGGCTAGGGCATCCTTCTTTAATAGTGAATGAAAATGACCCCACTTGGACTCTCAATATCAAACGTGGAGTTGCAGCTGCTTTTGAATTGAGTTGGGAAGAATTAAGTGAGTCTGCGCAAGAGTTAGGTTGTTTACTAAGTTTATTTGCTTTGGCTCCTATTCTTTGGTTACTGGTGGAAGGTGCTGCTGCTGAGAAAGACGCAGAAGAACTGGAAGATGCCAGAGTAGAATTAGAAAACTTGCACTTGCTTACGGGCGAAGATACTTATCTGTTACATCAGTTAATTCGCGAGTTTCTGAGAAACAAGCAAAAGAACTTAGCTTCAGGCGACTCGCAGAAGTCTAGTTTTTGCCAAGCAATGGTAGAAGTGGCGAAAGATATTCCTGATACACCTACTCACAAAGAAATCACAACCTTAACTCCTGCTATCCCACATTTAGCAGAAGTGGCACAAAATCTGATTGATACAGTCAGTGATGAAAATTTAATTTCGGCTTTTGCTGGCTTGGGTAAATTTTATTATGGACAGGGTTTGTATGCGCTGGCTCAACCGTGGTTAGAGGAATGTGTATCAGTCGTCCAATCCCGTTTGGGAGAAGAACACCTCGATGTCGCCACCAGTTACAACAACTTGGCATCACTCTACGAATCCCAAGGACGGTACACTGATGCAGAACCACTCTACATCAAAGCTTTGGAACTATACCAACGCCTGCTGGGAGATGAGCACCCGGATGTCGCCACCAGTTACAGCGGCTTGGCAGAACTCTACCATTCCCAAGGACGGTACACTGAAGCTGAACCACTTCTTCTCAAAGCATTGGAACTCAGACAACGCCTGCTAGGAGATGAGCACCCGCATGTCGCCACCAGTTACAACAACTTGGCATCACTCTACGAATCCCAAGGACGGTACACTGATGCTGAACCACTCTACATCAAAGCATTGCAACTAAGCCAACGCCTGCTGGGAAATGAGCACCCTTATGTCGCCTTCAGTTACAACAACTTGGCAGAACTCTACCGTTCTCAAGGACGGTACACTGAAGCTGAACCACTCTACATCAAAGCATTGCAACTAAGCCAACGCCTGCTAGGAGATGAGCACCCTCATGTCGCCACCAGTTACAACAACTTGGCTGGGCTCTACTCATCCCTTGGACGGTACACTGAAGCTGAACCACTCTTCATCAAAGCATTGCAACTAAGCCAACGCCTGCTCTTAGATGAACATCCCGATGTCGCCTCCAGTTACAACAACTTGGCAATGCTCTACTATTTCCAAGGACGGTACACTGATGCAGAACCACTCTACATCAAAGCTTTGGAACTAAGGCGACGCCTGCTCTTAGATGAACATCCCGATGTCGCCTCCAGTTACAACAACTTGGCAATGCTCTACTATTCCCAAGGACGGTACACTGAAGCTGAACCACTCTTCATCAAAGCTTTGGAACTAAACCAACGCCTGCTGGGAGAAGAGCATCCCGATGTCGCCACCAGTTACAACAATTTGGGATTACTCTACAAATCCCAAGGACGGTACACTGAAGCTGAACCACTCTTCATCAAAGCTTTGGAACTAAGGCAACGCCTGCTCTTAGATGAACATAGAACTTACGCATTGACAATCAAGACAAAAAGTGCGTAAGGAGAATTCAGAAAAAAACTAGCGATCGCTATTTACCAGAGGCGTGAAAAACAGATAATTTACTTGTTTGTGTTTAGGGTTCGGA
>JAESFN010000433.1_pt1 | contig 40066 bp, 37 predicted proteins | sample 9269411 | NCBI WGS metagenome assembly JAESFN01 (sample SAMN14505399, study PRJNA617100) | algae metagenome | isolation source: Iphinoe sp. HA4291-MV1 and co-occurring heterotrophs from trail next to... | place: USA: Maunawili Falls, Hawaii | collected 2009-07-25
GGCCGGCGCCAAGCTGGTGGTGGTCGACCCGGTGCGCACCGACACCGCCGCGCACGCCGACGACCACCTGGCCGTCCGCCCGGGCGAGGACTGGGCGCTGCTGCTGGGCCTGGTGAAGGTGATCCTCGAGGAGGGCCTGGAGCACGCCGAGGACTGCACGTCGCTGGCCAACGGCGTCCCCGAGCTGCGGAAACTGGTCGCCGAGGCCGACCTGGACGACCTGGCCGCCCGCTGCGAGATCCCGGCCGACACCATCCGGCGGGTGGCCCGGGAGTTCGCCGCCGCGCCCGGGGCCATGGCGATCACCCGCACCGGCATCGCCCAGCACCTCACCGGCACCATCGGCGAGTGGCTCGGCCACGTGCTGAACGTGATCACCGGCCGGATGGACCGCCCCGGCGGGCGGCGTTTCGAGCCCGGCTACGTGGACACCCTGAAGATCTTCGACACCATGGCCAAGCCGATGACGCACAAGTCGCGGCTGCAGGGCCGGGACATGGTGGCCGGCAACCACGGCCTGGACGAGCTGCCCGACGAGATCACCACCCCCGGCCCCGGACAGCTCCGCGGGATGGTCATCAACTGCGGGAACCCGGTGGTCTCCGGCCCGAACGGCGACAAGCTGGACGCCGCGCTGGCCACCCTGGACACCCTGGTCGTGATCGACTTCGTGCAGCGGGAGAGCCACCGGCACGCGCACTGGCTGCTGCCCGCCGTGCACTGGCTGGAGCGCAACGACCTGCACTGTCTGACCAGCGGCCTGCACGACGAGCCGTACGCGCAGTACGGGCACAAGGCCGTCGAGCCGCCGCCGGGTGCCCGCCAGGAGTGGCAGATCTTCACCGACCTGGCCATCGCCATGGGCAAGCCGATGTTCGGCAAGCCCGGGGTGAACGGGTTCGTGCGCGCGTCGCGGGCGCTGTCGCGCTGGACCCGACGGCCCGGGTTGGCGTTCACCCCGCACTGGATCGACCGGATGCTGGTGGCCACCGGCCGCAAGATCAAGTGGCGGGACCTGATGGCGCACCCGCACGGCTGGGTGTTCGGCCAGCGCGAGTACGGGCACTTCCGCAAGGCGCTCAAGACCCCGGACAAGAAGGTGCACACCGCGCCGCCGCAGTTCCTGGCCCGGGCCCGCGAGCTGCTCGCCTCGGCCCACCCGGTGGCCCCCGACGGTTACCCGTTCCAGCTGGCCAACCGCCGGCACCGGCACTCGATGAACTCCTGGCTCAACGAGATGCCCAGCCTGCACCGCTCGGGCAAGAGCAACCAGGTGGTGATCCACCCGTCGGACGCCGCCCCGCTGGGGATCGCCGACGGTGACCGGGTCCGGGTGTACTCACCCAGCGGGTCGATCGAGCTGGTCGCCGAGGTGTCCGACCAGCCCCGGCCGGGCGTGGTGATCGTCGACCACGGCTGGGGCTCCCGGGTGTTCGACCCCCGGGGCGGCACGGCTCCGGTGTCCTACGGCGTCAACCGCAACCAGCTGATCGTGGGCGACAAGGTCGACCCGCTCTCCCAGCAGACCGCCCTGGCCTCCTCCTACGTGGCCGTGGAGCGCGCCACCTGACCCACCCGTGAGTTCCGGCGGTCAGAGGCCGAGGCCCTGCAGGGTGGGCACCACTGCTTGCCCGACACCGCCGAGCAGCCCGCTGACCAGGCCCGGCTTGCCGCCGACCGCGCCCTCGGCGGCGCCGGCGGCCCCGCTCGCGGCCTTCCCGGCGGCTCCGGCGGCGTCACTCGCGGCTCCGCCGGCCGCACTACTCGCGGCTCCCGCCTTCGTCGGGTCGGCCGCGGGAGCCGATGCGGCCCCGGTGCTCGGCGCCACCGACGCGGCACCTCCGGCGGCCGGTCCCGTGCCACCGGCGGTCGGCTTCGCGGCCCGGCCGGCGCCGGACGTCGACGTCGTCGACTTGCGGGGCGTGGCCGCCGCGGACTTGTGGGACGGGGCCGTGCCGGACGTCGACGCCGTGGACTTGCCGGGCTTGCCGGACTTCCCGGCGGCTGCGCCGGACCCGGTGCCGGCACTGGTGCCGGACCCCGCACCGGCGCCGGTGCCGGGCTCGGCCAGCCGGTGCCGGCCCTGGTAGCTCGGCTCGGCCAGCCGGTGCCGGCCTCCGGCCGTCGAGTGCTGGCCTCCGGTGGTCGAGTGCTGTCCTCTGGCCGTTGAGCGCTGGGCTCCGGTGGTCGAGGGTCGGGCGGCGGTGGGATCGACGATGTCCGCGCGGGTCGGGGTCTGGAACGTCTGCAGGCGCGGCGCCTGCGCGGCGCCCGCCGCCCGGTCGGCCACCCGCTGGGCGGCGATCTCCGGGAGCGAGGGCCGGGTGGCCGGCGCGGGAGCGGCGGCGACCTCGGTGGCGTGCCCGCTGAGGGTGAGCCACTCCGGTTGGAGATCGTGGGTCGCGCCGGCCGAACCGAGGGTGAAGGCGCCGGTGGTCGCGGCGCCGAACATCATCGCGTTCGCCATGTGTGACATCCCGAGATCCCCCTTCGACCGGAACAGTGTGTGGCCGGAAAGTGGACCTCCGGCGACTTGTGTGTGTGGTAACACGCAAGTAGCTCAAGGATGCCTCACTGCGAACAGCAACATCAACAAGTTAGCTCGAACGAGTGAAGAAGCGTGTCGCGGACCTGATCGAAATCACGCTTCGTTCACGCGAACGTCATCTACTGCTCCGATCGGGCCATGAGCCCGTCATCGAACGGGTCCGACTAGAGGCCCAGCTTCTGCACGGCTCCGCCGACGGTCAGGACCAGGCCGCTGACCAGGCCCGGCTTGCCGCCCGCCGCGCCCTCGGCCGCTCCGGCGGCGGCCTGAGCGGCCCCGCCCACCGCCTGCCCGACGGCCCCGGCGGCCCCGCCCGGGCCGGCCGCCGACGGCCCGCCGCCGGCCCCGCCGGGCTTCGCGGCCGGGGCTCCGGCGCCGGGCTTCGCGGCCATCCCGCCGCCCGCCGCCGGGCTGCTCTGGCCGCCGCTGAACCTCGACACCTCACCCGAGTCGTCGGACGACGAACCCTCGTCGGAGTCGCCGCCGTCGTAGTCGTAGGAGTCCTCGTCCGAGTCGCGCGAGTCCGAGTCGCTCGAACCGCCGCGGAAGCCGCGGACGTCGTCGTCGGCCTTCCGGTGCTTGCCCCGGTACTCCGAACCGAAGGTGTCCGCCGAGGTCGGCAGGCTGAACGAGTGCAGCTCGGACACGTCGTCGGAACCGGAGTCGAAGTCCGAGTCGAAGTCCGAGTCGAGGTCCGAATCGAAGTCGGCGTCGAACGACTGCCGGCCGTCGTGGTCCGCGGTGTCGGCGTGCGCCAGGCCGGTGGTGCCGACGGTCATGGTGCCGGCGGCGGCCGCACCGATCACGATGGTGTTCAGCGTGCGAGACATGCGGGGTCCCCCTTCGTCGAGCCCGGCGCGGCGGTCGACTCGGGGGTCGACGGTGGGAAGCCCGCGCGGTACGGCTTTTGGTGTGTGGCGACACGCAAGTACCCGCCGGTCGGTCACCCCGAACCGCATGCCGTCCGCAGTTCAGCCGGACGAGTGGTGACACTCGGAGAACCCGCAGGTCAGATGCGCACGGCGACCTGGTGACCGTCCTGGTAGGCGTTGTACGCGGTGCGCGGGGCCAGCGCGTCCCCGACCTGCGCGAACGGCCGGCCGAGCCGCTCCAGCTCCGGGAGCAGGTCGTCGACCGGGCGGGGGGCGATGGCCGTCACCAGCGTGCCGCAGGGCAGCTCGGCGAGCGTGGAACCGTCCGGCCGGACGATCAGCGCGACCCCCGACTCGACGGATCCGAGCACGCCGCCGACCAGGGTGCGGTCCATCAGCCGGTGCCACACCGCCGGCGCCTCGGCCCGGTGCAGCACCCCGCCGAACGGCATCAGCGTCTCGTAGCGGCTGACGAAGCTCACCCGGTGCCCGCGCCGGGCCAGGGTCTCGGCGACCAGCGCGGGTTCGTTGGTGCCCAGCGCGTCGTACACCACCACCGGATCGGCGACGCCGTCCACCAGCGCGTCGGAGGTGCTCAGGGCACCCGGGAACGGCGGGACGAACGCGGCGCCGGTGGCCAGCACGACGAACTCCGGGTCGGCCTCGACCAGCCACGACCCGTCCACCCGCACCCCGGTCTCGACCTTGACGCCGAGCTCGTCCAGCTCGCCCACCAGGTGGTCCAGCGACGCCGCGAGCGGGGCCGCCGCCGTGTGCTCGACCAGCCGGAACCGGCCCCCCGGCCGGCGCCCGGCGTCCACCAGGCGCACCCGGTGCCCGCGCCGGGCGGCGACCTCGGCGGCCTTCAGCCCGGCCGGCCCGGCCCCGACCACCAGCACCCGTTTCGGCGACGTCGAAGGCGTGACCCGCAGGTCCGGTCGCAGGACCTCCGGATTGTGGAAGCAGGTCGACTCGGGGGAGCCGCCGAGCTTGGAGTTCACGCACACGTTCGCCCCGACGCACGGCCGGATCCGGTGCGCCTGCCCGGTGCTGACCTTCCGGACCAGCGCGGGCTCGGCGAAGTGCGCCCGGGTCATCGCCACCAGCTCGCACTCCCCGGCGGCCAGCAGCGCCTCGGCCACCCCGGGTGAGGCGACCCGCCCGGTACCGACCATCGGTACCTCGGTCCGCACCCGGGAGCGGAGTCCACGCAGGTACCGGACGTTCGGCGCCTCGGTCGAGCGGTAGTTCGGGATGGCCCGGGCGTAGCTGGCCCCGCCCACCCCGACCGTGGTGTTGAGCAGGTCGATCCGCCCGGTGTCCAGCAGCCGCTGCACCACGGTCGCCACGCCGTCCGGGCCCAGGCCGCCGTCCTCGGGGGAGACCAGGTCGTCGGTCGGGGCGCGGAAACCGAGGATGCGCGAAGGGCCGATCTCCTCGCGCAGCGCGTCCAGCAGCGTCCGGGCGAACAGCGTCCGGTCGCCCTCTCCGTAGGCGTCGGAACGGCCGTTGGTGCGTGGGGTGAACGACTGCTGCACCAGGTAGCCGTGCCCGCCGTGCAGCTCCACCCCGTCGCAGCCGGCCTCGACGACCAGCCGGGCCGCCTCCCGGTACGCGGAGACGACCCGCTCGATCTCGGGCCCGGTCATCTTGTGCACCGCCTCGCCCTCCGGGGAGACGGTGTGGTCGAACCCCCACAGCGGTGGCCGGCGGGTGTCGTTGTCGGTGCGGAACACCGCCCCGAAGTGCACCAGCTGGACGATCACCTTCGCCCCGCCGGCGTGGACGGCCTCGGCCAGCGAGGCGTGCCGGGCGGCGATCGCGTCCGGCTGCGGCCCGAACGGGTTGACGTAGCAGGGGTGGGCGATGATCAGCCCGACCCCGCCGGCCGCCCGCTCCCGGATGAACTCCAGGTAGCCGTCGGGGCTCAGCAGCGGGTTGCGCCAGGCCTCGGACGCGCTGGTCGCGGTGGTCACCACCCGGTTGCGCAGCTCGAAGGAGCCCACCCGCACCGGGGAGAGCAGCCGCTCGAAGCTCACCGGCGCTCAGGGGTGAACGTCACCGGGAGGGATTTCACGCCGCGGGTGAGCCCGCCGCCGGTCCAGACCACCTCGAAGTCCTCCGGCAGCGCCACGTCCGGGATCCGCGCCAGCAGCTCGTCCAGCACGCATCCCAGCTCGACCACCGCGAGATGCTCACCCAGGCAGCGGTGCCGGCCGGAGCCGAAGGTGACGTGCGCGGCCAGCCCCCGGTCCAGGTCGAACCGGTCCGGCTCGGCGAACTTGGCCGGGTCCCGGTTGGCCGCGCCGTAGCAGACCATCACCTTGTCGCCCTTGCGCAGCCGCTGACCCCGCAGCTCGTGGTCGTCCACCACGGTGCGGGCCATGTGCATGACCGGCGGGTCCATCCGCATCGCCTCCAGGACCGCCGCCTTGCGCAGCTCCGGTGAGGCCAGCAGCCGCTCCCGGACCCCGGGCTCGGTGAGTACCCGGTAGCAGAGGCTGCCGATGCCGTGCACCGTCGTCTCGTGCCCGGCGGAGATCATCAGCCGGACCATGCCGACCACCACCACCGGGTCCAGCGGTTCGCCGTCGTCGGTGCGGGTGTTCACGATCCGGCTGAGCGTGTCGGTACCCGAGCCGCCGACCCGGGACTCGACCTGGTCGATCACGAACTCCTCGAGCGCCCGGGCGGCGACCATCTTCTCGTCCTGGCTGGTCCGGGCGCTGGACAGGAAGTCGACCATCAGCCGGCGCATCTCCTCCGAGTAGGAGGAGTCCAGGCCCAGGTAGCGGGCCAGGACCAGCGGCGGGACCGGGTCGGCCACCTCGGCCACCAGGTCGGCACTGCCCCGCGAGACGAACTTGTCGAAGCACTCCCGCACACAGCCGCGGATCATGTCCTCGACCGCCTGCACCGCGGTGAGCGAGAAGAACGGCATCTCGATCTTGCGGTAGCCGGAGTGCTCCGGCGGGTCGTACATGGCCGGGGCCAGCCGGATCGTCCCGCCGGTCGGCGGGATGGTGATGCCCTCGGTGACCGTGTAGTGGGTGTGGTCGCGGGCCGCCCGCACCACGTCGTCGTAGCGGGTGAACGTCCAGAAGCCCCCGTAGTTGTCGCTCCACCCGACCGGGCAGCGTTCCCGCAGGTCGGCGAGGGTCTGGTGGAGGTGCGGGATGACGTCCGGGTCGCCGTGGTCGAATCCGGTCGCGGTCGGACGGTCAACGGTCATGACAGCCTCCTGAACCTCAACGGCACTTCCTCCGGTCCCAGCGCGGCGCCGGGCACGTAGCGCAGGTCCTCGAACCGCATCCCGTCCGGCAGCCGCAGGTCGGTGATCCGCTCCAGCAGCGTGTCGAACCCGATCTCCAGCTGCAGCCGGGCCAGGTTGGAGCCCACGCAGCGGTGGATACCCAGCCCGAACAGCGCGTTGCTCGGCCGGCGGTCGTCCAGCCGCACCTCGTGCGCGTTCTCGAACCGGGTCTCGTCCCGGTTGGCCAGGTCGAAGTGCAGCACCATCCGGTCGCCTTTGCGCAGCTGCCGCCCGCCCAGCTCGACCTCGTCGGCCGAGACGGTGCGGGCCATGCAGGCCACCGGGGCGTGTACCCGCAGCAGCTCGTCCAGGTCGCGTTTGGCCCAGCCGGGTTCGCGCATCCGGGCTTCCAGGCCGGGCAGGGTGGCCAGCCGGGCGCCGACCGTGCCGATCGCGCCGCGGGTGGTGTCCAGGCCGCCGAGGAACAGCACGGTGACCACGCCGAGGCGCTCGTTCTCGTCCAGCGGCCGCCCGAGCAGGGTGCCCCGGACCAGGGCGCCCAGGATGTCGTCGCGCTCGTCGGACGGGTCTTCCTCCCGTGAGGCGAGGTACTCGGCGGCCACCATGGCCAGCCCGAAGAACGACTCCACGTCGCCCTTCTCGGCGATCGCGGTGGTGGCGTCCCGGGCCCGCTTGACCCGGTCCGGGTCGGTCTCGTCGAACACCACCGTGGCCAGGACCCCGGAGGAGAACGGCATGGCGAACTCGGAGATCAGCTCGCACTCGCCGCGGTCGACGAACTTGTCGATGCAGTCGTTGGCGATCTCCCGGATCCGGTCGGCGTAGCGCATCAGGTAGGAGCGGGAGAGGTACGGGTTGAGGATGCGGCGGAACTCCTGCTGCAGCGGCGGGTCGGCGTCCAGCGGGGGCATCCGGATGCCGTACTCGTTGGTGCAGGACGGCACGGCGGAGGAGAACTGCTCGGGGTGCTCGGCGACGTAGCGCAGGTCCTCGTAGCGGACCACGTGGTACTGCCCGCCGTAGGCCTCCGACCAGGGCAGCGGGCTGTGCTCGGCGGCCCAGGACGCGTACTCCCAGCGCCGATCGGCGTGCGCGGGGTCGAACTGGTCGTAGGCGTCCCAGACGTTCATACGCTCCCTTTCACGTGGCGCTCCCGGCCCAGCCGTACCGGGCGAACGGCCTGGTCCACTCCGGGTCCAGTGAGTGCACGCTCTGCCGGCCCTCGACGAAGGCGACCTCCAGCCGGCGCGGGCTGCTCGCGTCGCCGATCACCCGGACCACCGGGGCGGTGCCGGCCAGCTCGGTCTGCAGGCCCCGGTCGGGGACCCCGCCGGACATCAGCACCACGTCGTCCACATCCACGGTGAGCGCCCGGTGCGGGGCCTCGTGCGGGGCGATCTCGGCGGTGCCGGGCCCGAGCCGGGACAGCACGCTGCGCGGGAAGAACGTGTGGTCGCCGCGGCTGAGCCGGGCGGCCAGCGGAGCGCCGGCCATCTCCCAGCGCATCTCCAGGTTGGCCGCGACCAGCGCGTACCGGCTGACGTGCAGCACTCGGTGGCCGGCGTCGACCAGCTTCTGCGCGACGTCCACCGACTCGTAGTGCCCGATCTCGTCGAGCAGCAGCACGGTGTGGCCATCCGGCCCGTGACCGGCGAGGACGTCCCAGCCGGTGCTGATCCGCGCCTGACCCAGGCCGGGCAGCGGGGCCGGGTGCAGGGTCTGGAAACCGTCGCGGCGGGGTTCGATGCCGGCCGCGACCAGCACGGCGTCCGGGTGCAGCGCCCGCACCGCCGCCGCGTCGGCCCGGGTGCCCAGCCGGACGTCCACCTTGGCCCGTTCCAGCTCGCCGGCGTAGAACTCGACCAGCCGGCCCAGCTCCGGGCGGGGGGAGAGCCGCAGCTGACCACCCAGGCCGGCGGCCGCCTCCAGCAGGGTGACCCGGTGCCCGGCCCGCGCGCACACCCGCGCCGCCTCCATCCCGGCCGGCCCGCCGCCGACCACCACGACGTGCTTCTGCGGCTCAGCGGGCGGGATCAATGCGTCACCGAGAAGAAGTTCCCGCCCGGTGGCCGGGTTGACCGCGCACATCGCCCGGGCCCGGGTGTTCAGCCCGCCGGCGCAGCTCTGCAGGCAGCCGATGCACGGCCGCACCTCGTGCTCCCGCCCGTCGGCGGACTTGATCACCAGCTCCGGGTCGGCCAGCGTGGCCCGGACCATGGACACCAGGTCGGCGGTCCCGGACGCCACGACCTCCTCGGCCTGGGCCAGCGTGGTGAACCGGCCGACCACCATCGTCGGCAGCGTGGTCGCGGCCAGGATCGGCGCCGAGGTGGGCAGCTGGTAGCCGGGTTCCAGATGCGCGGCGCCCATCAGCAGGTCGCGGCCGTAGTGCGAGCCCAGCGACACGTCCACGAAGTCGACCAGGCCTTCGGCCTCGAGTAGCCGGACCAGCCGGGCCAGGTCGGCGCCGGTGGTCTGGTCGGCCGGCCCGTCGGGGGAGACCCGGATCCCGACCGGGATGGTCACCTCGGCCCGGACCGCGCGCAGGACGTCGACCAGGAACCGGACCCGGTTCTCGAACGGCCCGCCGTAGTCGTCGGTCCGGTGGTTGGTGGCCGGGGACAGGAAGCTGGAGAACAGGTAGCCGTGCCCGGCGTGCAGCTCGATCCCGTCGATGCCCCCGGTCTCGGCCCGCCGGGCGGCGGCCACGAAACAGCCGGTCAGCTCGTCGATCATCAACTGGGTCATTGGCACCGGGAGCATGCCCAGGCCCGGGTCCGGCACGTGCGAGGCGGCCCACGGGGCGGAGCTGTCCCAGGTCATCTGGGTCGGGCCGCCGTGCCAGATCTGCTGGAACAGCTTCATCCCGTGCCCGTGCACCGCGGTCGTCAGCCGTTGCAGCCCCGGCAGGCAGCGGTCGTTGCTCAGGTCGAGCATCCCGGGGGAGCTCCAGTGGATCTGCGCGATGTCGGCGAAGGCCAGCGCCACCCCACCCTTGGCCCGGGCGACCAGGAACTCCACCATGTCGTCGCCGACCTGCTGCCCGGCGCCCAACCCGGTGCCCTGCGCGGTCCGGACGATCCGGTTGCGCAGCTCGACGGCGCCGATCCGGAACGGGCTCAGCGCGTGCGGGTAGCGGGCGTGGGCACCGTCGAACATCGGCGGCTCCTGTGGTGGGCGTCTCACTGAAACCTAACGACATTGGGTTGTCAGGGTCAAGGGCCGTTAGGATGCGGGCGGTCGATCAACCGGAGGCGCGATGACGGGCAGGCTGGACGGTCGGGTCGCGCTGGTGACCGGGGCGGGTTCGGGGATCGGCGCGGCCAGCGCGGCGGCGCTGGCGGCCGAGGGGGCGTCGGTGGCGGTCACCGACATCGATCTTGATTCGGCGACGGCCGTGGCCGCGGAGATCGGCGGCCGGGCCTGGCGGCTCGACGTCGCGTCAGAAGCCGAGTGGATCGCCGTGGTGGCCGAGGTGACCGAGGCGCTCGGCCCGGTCACCGTGCTGCACAGCAACGCCGCCTGGACCGGGGCCGAGTCCTTCGGCGCGGACCTGCTGGTCACCGACCTGTCGGTGGAGGTGTTCGACCGGGTGATCGCGGTGAACCTGCGCGGCGGCATGCTGGCCTGCAAGCACGTGATCCCCGGGATGGTGGCGGCCGGCGGCGGCTCGATCGTGATCACGTCGTCGGTGAAGGGCCTCACCGGCAGCACCCACCGCACCGCGTACTCGATCTCCAAGGGCGGGCTCGACGCGCTGACCCGGATGGTCGCCACCGGCTACGGCAAGGCCGGGGTGCGGTGCAACGCGATCGCCCCGGGCATTGTGGCCACCCCGGCCATCGACTCGGTGCCGCCGGCGCAGAAGGCGGCCCTGGAGGACGCCCACCTGACGCCCTCGCTCGGCCGGCCCGAGGACATCGCGCGCACCGTGGTCTTCCTGGCTTCGGAGGACGCGGCGTTCATCACCGGGCAGGTGATCCGGGTGGACGGCGGGCTGATCGCACACACCGCCGCACTCTCCCCGGTGCGCAAGCACCCGTGAGTGATTAGTAGTGCTATAGCACTACTAATCACTCACGGGCGCGTCAGCGTGAGGACCAGTTGGTCTTGCCGGGTAGGTCGACGGAGTTGCCGCGCTTGCTGTTCCAGGTCCAGCGGCCGATCTTGATGCCCCACGAGGACAGTCCGTGCTCGGTGAAGTGCCACTGGAACGGGCCGAGCCTGCGCTTGTTGCGGTACCGGAAGGGGCTCATGCCGACCTGTACCCCGGCGCCGCTGATCGTCAAACGCGCAGCGCGGTGAGCAGCTTCCGGGCCGCCCGCTCGCCGGAGGCCGATGCGGTGTTCAGGCTGGACGTGCAGAAGTAGTCCCCGGCCAGCTGGATCCGCCGGTCCTCCGCCTCCGCCCGTGGTCGGTGCCGCGCGGGAAGACGAAGCAGGAGTCGAGGTCCGGCGCCCGGTCCAGGGCCAGGTGCGCCACGGTGCTCCAGGTGTAGGTGACGCCCGCGCGGAGGAAATCCCGGCGCTCCGGCGCCAGGCCGATGTGCACGGTGCCGGCGGTGTGCGCGTCGGTGGCCAGGACCACGCCGGCGAACCGCTCGGTGCGCTGTCCGGCATCACCGGACCAGGTCACGGCCACCTCGTCGGCGGTCTCCTCGACGCCGAGCACGGACGCCCCGACGGTCACCTCGCACAGCGCGCCGATCCGCTCGGCGTAGGATGACATGCCACCTCGGAAGGCCACGAACTCCGAGCTGCCCATGAACGCGCCGAACGCGTAGATCAGGTCGGCGGCGGAGATCTCGTCGGCCGCGCAGTTGATGAACGACCGCACGCACGGGTCGATCAGCTGCTCGGTCACCTCGTCGCCCAGCCGGCGCCGCCCGTACTCGTCGGCGGTCATCCCGTCCAGCTCGGTGAGCAGCGACAGGTCGTCCGGCCGGCGGCGGTCGCGGGTGCGCCACACGTCCAACCCGAGGCGGGCCAGCCGCAGCTTGGCGCCGGGGGAGAGCAGCCTCGTGCGCAGGCCGTCGCGCAGGATGTGGGTCGGGTCCAGGTAGTGCCAGCCGTCGGCTCCGGCGAAGGCGATCTTCCCCGACGCCGGGATGATCTCCTCGGCCATCCCGGCCTCCCGGGCGATGCCCAGGATCGAGGTGTAGCTGCCGGCCATCGCGCTGGGGCCCTCTTCCAGGGTGAACCCCTCGCGGCGGGTGGTCAGCATCTTCCCGCCGAGCCGGGGGTTGCGCTCCAGCAGCCGCACCGGGTGCCCGGCCCGCCGCAGCCGGAACGCCGCCGCCAACCCGGCCGCCCCGGACCCGATCACCGCGACCGGTGCGTTCACGGAGTCGGCTTCGGCAGCTGGATCGGCACGCCCGGTGCCGGGCACGGGTACGGCGTGCCCTCGCCGCACATGCCGGCCCGCAGGTAGGAGGGCACCGGCACGGTCGGGTTGAGGTACAGGCTGGCCCAGACGCTGGGGATGGTGTGCAGCGACATGGCCACGTTGGCGAACCCGATCACCGCGAGGGCCCCGGCGAGGGTCCGCCAGCGCACCGGCAGCCGGGCCACGCCGCGTTCGACCAGCGAGTGCCCCTGATCGTCACGGAAGTAGCGCAGCGCGGCCATCGCGGCGAACACCGCGCCCCAGAACACCGGGTCCGGGATCAGCGGCAGCTGGTAGCGGGTGCCGGCCCAGATCACCAGCCAGTCCGGCAGCGCGGTGGCACTCCACGAGGCGAACCCCGACCGCATGCACAGCGGCGCCTCGAACACGATGATCCCGAGCCCGGACGCCAGCCAGGCCACCCCGAACAGCGCCGGCTTGCTGGTCCGGGGCCGCCGCCGGGCCACGTAGGCCATCAGGTTCGCGGTCCCGACCGACGCCAGCACGGCCATCCCGTACGCCGGGACCTCCATGAACAGCGCGTCCGGGAAGTAGTGCGCGTTCGGCGACACCCAGCCGGGGATGTGCTCCACCCACGAGCCGTAGTTGACGTAGTAGGCGTTGAACATGAACTGCGGCCGCAGGTAGTTGCCGGCCGGGTCCAGCCAGACGATCGAGTACCAGGCCAGCAGCAGCTTCCCGTCGAAGGTCAGCCGCCGCTCCCGGACGCAGCCCCGCGCGACCCAGAGTAAGACGAGCAGCGCGGCCAGGGTGAACGTCGGCTGCAGGATCCAGGCCATCACCTTCTCCCACCGCGGCACCGGGTCCGGCCCCAGCGGCGACGGGGCGAAGTCGTCGGAGAGGATCCACGAGCCGTACACGTAGCCCTGGAGCAGCAGGAACGCCACCCCGAACGCCGCCCACCACAGCACCGGCCGGGCCCGGCGCGGCCCGGCGTCGGTGCCCTGGGGGGCGGCGTCGAGGGCGGTCATGGGCGTTTGGACAGCCCGTCGGCCAGGGTGGCACTGATCGCGGTGCCCACCGGGGCGGTGCCCATCCGGGCGTTGTTGCTGATCTCGAAGTCGCACATCCCGGTGCGCCCGGCCTCCGACGGATGCTTCACCGAGCACACCGAGTCGATGTAGTAGACGTTGTGCAGCTGGGCGACCACGGCGTCCATCAGCTCGGCCCGCAGCTCAAGCACCTCGCCGTCGGGCATCGACCAGCGCACCTCGCCGCCCCGGTGGGTCAGCCCATCCGGCTCCAGGTAGGCCAGGGCGTCGACGTCGGCGGCGTAGGAGATCTCCCCGTCCCGCACCAGGTAACCGACCTTGACCAGCGACTCGTCCGACGCGTGCCAGAGGATCGAGCCGAACGACAGGTCCTCACCGAACGTGCCGGACACCCAGCGGTGGCTCTTCAGGGTCATCGTCTTGCGCAGGCCCCAGGAGTGGTCGCGGTGGTACATCCCGTCCACGTCGTAGGCGGCGCCGTCGATCCGCACCGAGCCGCGGATCCGGCCGGAGGTCTCGTAGTGGTCCTTGGCGAAGTCCTGGGCCATCGAGCTGGACGGCGGGAAGAAGTCGGTCAGCGGGTAGAAGTTGGACATCGTCAGGTCGACCGACACCCCGGGCTCGTCGATCACCAGCCGGGGCGCGCCGCCGTCCACGTGCCACTGCGAGCCGCCGGACCGGAACCCCCGCTCGGAGCCCGCCTCCTCGAACGGCAGCTGGTAGTCGTTGCGCCGGAACCGGGTGCCGTCCGCGGTGGCCACGAAGCACTGCAACGCTGACCGCCCGCCGCCCGGCCGGTTGGGCTCGTGCCCGATCCGGGACACCCCGCCGACCCCGGCCCGCTCGTCGTACCAGTGCACGAAGACCGACTCCTGCCAGTCCTCGTCGGCCGTACCCGGGTCGTGCGAACCCTCGTCGTCATACCCGTACTGCTTCGACATCGTCTGGAAGCACCACCGTTCCGCTGTCGCCGTTGATCTCGATCGTCGCCCCGTCGGGGATCAGCCGGGTCGCGTTCGGGACCTGCACGGCCGGCAGGCCGTACTCGCGGGCCAGCATGGCACCGTGCGCGGTCATCCCGCCGGTCTCCAGCACGATGCCGCTGATCACACCGAACACCGTGGTCCACCCGGGGTCGGTGGAGTTGACCACCATGATGTCGCCGTGCTTCACCCGGCCGATCTCGTGCAGCCCGAGCGCGATCCGGGCGGTGCCGGTGACCTTCCCCCGCGAGGTTCCCAACCCCTTCAGGGTGTTCCCGGAGTGTTCGACGACGTCCAGTTCCACCTCGTGGCCCCGGTGCAGGTACATCGGCAGCTGCCGCTGCTTGCGGTCCACCCGGTCCCAGTCCCGCATCCGGGCGGTGATCTTCGCCCGGGTCAGGTCCTCGTCGGCGCGCCGGAAGAACCAGTCGTAGAGCTCGTGCCGGGCCAGGAAGAACACGTCCCGCTCGCTGGTCGCCCGGCCCTGCTCCAGCAGCCGGCGGTTCATCTCCAGGTAGCCCCGGCGGATGGAGAAGGTGGCGATGTCGATCCAGTGCCGCTCGTCGTCGCGGACCATGATGAACCGGTGGCAGTAGCCCAGCACCGCCTTGAAGATCTCCGCCCGGATCCCGCCGAACGGCAACCGGCGGATGCCCTCGACCACCTCGTCGGTGACCCGCAGCCGGTGCGCTGACACCTCCTGCTCGCGGGCCTCCGGGTCGGGCATCCGGGGCCCGTCGTCCAGCACCCCGGAGAGCATCGGCTTGAGCGCGTTGTAGTCCAGGCCGGGGTCCTCGGCGCGGCGGGGGAAGGCGATGTCCCGGTCGGAGTGGCCGCGGTGGCCGTACTCGACGATGAACCGCGCGTAGTGCTCCAGCAGCTCCGGACCGCCGTCGACGTGCCGGATCTGGTCGAAGAACTTCGCGCCCTGGTAGTCCTTGAACGCCTTGGTCAGGCCTGCGTTGTCGGCGATGGCCTGGCTCATCAGCCACAGCTCGTGGTTGGCCTCCAGGGTGCGGGTCTTGCGGGCCACCCCGGTCATCAGCCCGCCCATCGCCTCCATGGTGTCGCCCTCGTACCAGTTCGCCACGATCCAGCCGAGCAGCAGGAACATGTCCCGGGCGTTGATGAAGAACGCCGTCCACAGGTCGAGCAGGTACTTGTCCTCCAGCGCGACCTGCTCCTCGCAGTAGTTCTTCAGCTCTTGATCGGAGAGGTCCTTCAGCTCATCCGAGGTGAGCCCGCGCGCGGCGGTGAGCATCTCCTCGGAGTACATGTACCAGTCCCAGGTCTTGAACCCCTTGAGGAACTGGGGCTGCATCAGCTCCACCCGGGCGTACTGCTTGACCAGCTCGAAGTAGGAGAACGGGGCTTTCATCGTCTCGGCGCGCCAGCCCGGCGGGAGCTTGGTGAAGGCCGACGGGTGGAACGGGCGCAGCGGCGGCGGGACGGTCTTCTCCAGCAGCAGCTGCTCGACCCGGCAGTTGTAGTACGCGCAGCCCTTGTAGAACTTGAAGAACCGGGTGGTGACCAGCTCCTCGTGGCCCCACTGCCGGGCGCCGTTCTGGTGGCCCTGCACCCAGGACGGCGCGCGGAAGGAGTACATCAGCGGCGAGATGGCCCCGGTCCAGTTCTCGTCGGCCATGTCCCGGGTCCAATAGAACTCGTCGTCGTCCTCGGTGTCCCAGATGTTCTGGTCGACGTCGGCGTCCCAGGAGAACTCGACGCCGGTCAGCGGCCGGGTCTGGACGAGGAAGAAGTTCCCGTCGGCGATGGCCCACTCGATGTCCTGCGGGAAGCCCTGGTAGCGCTCGGTCACCTTGCGGCCGAGCCTCGCGAGTTCCTTGATCTGGTCGTCGGTGAGGGCCTGTCTGGTTCGGTCGGCGTCCGGGACGGCCTCGGTGAGCGTGCCCGGGCCGTCCGGGCGGCGGACGATCCGGATCTCCTTGGCGCCCAGGGTGCGCTCCTTGATCCGCAGGTCACCGGCCTTGACCACGTAGGTGTCCGGGTCCACCGCGCTGGACACGACGGCCTCGCCCAGCCCGTAGCTCGCGTTGATCACGTACTCGTCGGTGGCCGTGGTGACCGGGTGCCCGGTGTAGAGCACCCCGGCCAGCTCGCTGCGCACCATCACCTGCACCACCACCGCGATCGGCGCGGCGAAGTGGTCGAGCTTCTGCGCGTGCCGGTAGGACATCGCCCGCGCCGTCCACAGCGACGACCAGCAGTCCCTGGTGGCGGCGATGACCGCGTCCGGGCCTTGGACGTCCAGGAAGGTGTCGTGCAGACCGGCGTACGAGGCGGTCGCGCCGTCCTCCTGGGTGCCGCTGGAGCGCACCGCCACGTACTCCGCACCGGTGCCGAGCGCGGCGTAGGCGTCGGCGAGCTCCGTGCTCAGCTCGGCGGGTAGCTCGCGGCCGCGGACCAGGTCGCGGATCGCCGCCGACCGCCGCTCCAGGCCCTCCGGGTCGGCGAAGTCGGCGCCGTCCAGCTCTTGTTGGATCGCCTCCCGCAGGCCGGTCGTGGCCAGGAAGTCGGTGTACGCGCCGGCGGCCACGGTGAACCCCGGCGGCACCGGGAACCCCGCCGCCTGGAGCCGGCCCAGGTTGGCGCCCTTGCCGCCGACCAGGCCGGCGTCCGTGGTGGCGGCGAACGGGTAGAGCAGGGCCATGGCCGCCTCCGGTGGCTCGGGTTGCCTGTCGAGGATGCGGAGTGGCGGCAGTCACTGTCAAGCATTTCGCGTCAGTAGCTGACACGAGTTGGCAGCCTGTGGATAACTTCCCGCCGAGGGCCGGGGGTGGCCGTCCGGCTCGGCTACTCTTCCTCGTATGACCGACGAGCCGCGCGACGACCTCGAGCCCCGGGTTTCCGCGCTCGAGAGTCAGATGGCGGAGGTCCGGGCCGACGCGGCCGCCGCGCGGATCCTGGCCTCCGGTGCGGACCGGGACGTCTCCGAGGTGCGGGCCGAACTGCGGGCCCATCTTCAGGCGATCAACGCGCTCGGTGAGGTCCAGAGGGAGACGCGGACGGAGCTTCGGCGGACCCGCACCGAGCTCAAGGCCGAGATCGATGAGCTGCGGACGGAGATGCGGACCGGTTTCGCCGAGACGCGTGCCGGGTTCGCCACCATGGCGGCCGGCATGCAGCACATCGTCGACCTGCTGGACCGGCCGGCCGACTAGAGGTCCGCGAGGCCGCGTTCCAGCCGGTCCAGGGCGCGTCTGACCAGGTCGTCGAACCGGCCGCCGTGCAGCACCTCGCCCCGCCAGGCCGCCCGCAGCACCGCCACCACCGCCGCCGCGACCACCTCCGCGTCGACGTCGAACCCCACGCCGTCCCCGGTCCGGCGGGTCAGGAACTCGGCCAGCTCCCGCTCCCAGGCCAGCGAGTACTCGGTCCACCGGGCGTAGATCAGCGGCTCGGTCATCCACAGCCGGATCCGCCGGGCGGTGAGCTCTGGGTCCTCGTCGGTGTACTCGCGGGTGAGCCGGCGCATGCTGTCCCGCACCGCCGTCCAGGCGGGCTGCTCGGTCGGCGCGCCGGCCAGCAGCGCGGTGAGCTCGGCCAACCGCTCCGGCAGGCCGTCGAAGACCACGTCCTCCTTGGCCGCGAAGTGCCGGAAGAACGTGCGTTGGGAGACCCCGGCCGCCGCCACGATGTCGTCCACCGTGGTCTTCTCGAACCCGTGCCGCTCGAACAGCTCCACCGCGTGCCCGACCAGCGCGCGCCGGGTGGCCGCCTTCTTGGCGTCCCGCACCACCGGTCCCGCGCCGCGCCCCATGCGGGTGAGCCTACGAGGGTGCTAACCCAGAGTCCGGACGACGGCCTGCTCGACGAAGCCGCCGCCGTTCTCGGCGGCACCGGACGGGTCGGTGCAGGTCAGCGACACGTAGTCGTCGTAGGAGGCGATGGCCGGGCCGGTGCGCTCCCAGCCCATCGGCATCCAGAAGCCCGGGTGCCGCGCGGTGGTGCGCAGGGTGCGGGTGGAGCCGTCGGCCAGGCCCAGCTCGGCGCCGACGAACAGCCCGGCCGGGTCGCGCACCACCTCGGAGATCCGGTGCACCTCCACCGGGTCGCCGCCGCTGAGCACGAACCCGTGGGTCAGCTCCCGGCCGGCGGTGTCGCGGAAGATCATCGCGGTGAGGTCGAACGTCTCGAAGCAGGTCAGGATGGCCACGTACTCGGACAGCATGGTGGACTCCTCGCGGAAGCCCCAGGTGCGGTCGCGGAAGCCGAACCCGTTCACCCGCCGCACGTCGTCGCGCACCCGGACCTCGCCGGTCACCCGGACGCCCTGCTGGAAGTGCTGCAGCGGGTGGTCCTCGACCATGGTCGGGATGACCGAGCCGCCGCTGTAGTCCGCGGTCCGGAAGCGCAGGTCAGCGGTCACGTTCACGGAGATCTCTCGCGTGGAGACCCGGAACGCCTCGCCCAGTCCGTAGTGGATCGACGGGCTGCTCAGGCTGTCCCGCTGCAGTGGCTCGATCACCTCGGCGGTGCGGCCGTCCACCGAGATCGTGCACCGGGCGCGGCGGCCCTCCAGGTTCGGCGACGTCGAGCAGTGGATCATGCACCAGACGCTCGCGGCCGGGTCCCAGAAGCTGAACATGGCGTTGTCCCGGTACGGCTGGTCCGGGACGCCGACGTCGTGCACGGGCTCGTTCAGCGGATGCAGATCCAGACCGGAGCTCATGGCCCGCACCCTACGGCGCCCCGGCCCCCCGGCGCTTGAACGCGCGAGCCGGACGGCCCATCACCGGGTCGATCAGCTTCACGGTCAGGTTGCGGAACCCGACCAGCGGGGAGGCCGCCTTCGGGATGGTGACCAGCGCGCTCTTCTTGTCGCCGGCGATCACCTCGACCATCCGTTTGGCCACCACCTCGGGGGTGAGCACGCCGGCGTCCCCGGCCCGCCGCTCGATGAAGTCGACCACCGGGTCCTCGATGGCCTTGTTGGCCAGGTTCGTGCCCTTGACCGAGCCGAGGATGAAGGTGAACACCCGGATGCCGTAGTCGCGCAGCTCGCTCTGCAGGTCCAGCGCGCACTTGGTCAGCCCGGCCTTGCCCGGCACGTACGCCCCGAGGTGGATCATCGACACCTCGGTGGACAGCGACCCGGTGGTGGTGATCGTGCCCCGCCCGCGGGCCTTCATCCCCGGGATGACCTGACGGATCAGCTCCATCTGGGCCAGCATGTTGACCGTCGTGGCGTCCCACAGCTGGCGGGCGGTGAAGTCCTCGAACGGGCCGGCCGGGCTCACCGCGGCGTTGCAGACCAGCACGTCCACCGGGCCGCCGGCCGCCTCGGCGCGACCGATCGCGCCGTCCACCTGGTCGAAGTCGGCCAGGTCGAGCGGCTGGGCGACCGCGCCGACGTCGGCGGCCAGTTTCTCCAGGTCCGGGCCGGGAAGGGCGAGGACCGTGCACCGGGCGCCCGCCGCGGTCAGGGCCCGGACGAGGGCGGCGCCCACCCCGGTGGATCCGCCCACCACCACCACATGTGCATCGCGCAGCGTCATAAGGTGCGTTAGCCTATCACTGTTCAGCCACCTCGTGGACGGAGCAGCGGATGCCGGATACGGCCGGTCCCACCACCCGGCGCACGGCCGCGCGCACGATCGTCGGCGCGCTCGTCGAGCAGGCCGAGCGATTCCCGGACGACCCGTTCCTGATCACCCCGGACGACCGGGTGATCACCTTCGCCTCGATGCGGGCCCGGGCGCTGGAGCTGGGCGCCGGGCTGCGGGCGCGCGGCATCGCGGACGGCGACCGGGTGGCGTACATGTCGGAGAACCGGCCCGAGCTGGTCGAGCTGACCCTCGGCGCCGCCTGCGCCGGCCTGATCACCGTGCCGATCAACGTGTTCCTCAAGGGCGAGTTCCTGCGCCACCAGCTGGTCAACTCGGCGGCGGCGGCGATCGCGGTGGACCGGGTCGGGCTGGACGCGCTGCGCCCGCTGCTGGCCGGGCTGCCCGACCTGAAGCTGATCATCCTGCTCGGCGAGGACATCGAGCACGACGGCGCCGTCCGGTACCCCGAGCTGCTGGGGGGCAGCGGCGAAGCACATGATCCGGAGCCGCTGGACACCTACCTGATCCTGTACACCTCGGGTACCACCGGCCCGTCCAAGGGCTGCATGCTCAGCCACGCCTACCTGGCCCGGGTGGCCGACGTGATGAGCCGGATGCTGGAGCTCGACGACCACGACGTGCAGATCTGCGTGCACCCGATGTTCCACATGTCCGGGCACATGGACCTGGTGCTGGCGCTGTTCGGCGGCACCCCGATGGGCCTGGAGAACCGGTTCAGCGCATCCGGGTTCTTCGCCCGGGCCAAGCAGCTCGGGGCCACCTACTGGGGCGGTCCGGGGATCACCGACTTCCTGCTCGACCAGCCGCCGACGAAGGACCACTCGCTGCGGCGGTGGATCGGCATCCCGTTCCCGCCGGACAAGGAGCGGCGACTCGAAGCCGACTTCGGCATCCGGTCGATCTGCCAGATGTACGCCCAGACCGAGGCCAACCCGGTGGCCACCGTCGGGCTCAACCACCCCGCCGCCCGGCACACCGACGGCCGGATCATGGACGACATCGAGTGCCAGGTGGTCGACGACCAGGACCGCCCGGTGCCGGTGGGTGAGGTCGGCGAGATCGTCATCCGGCCCCGAGTACCCGGAGCGATCTTCAGCGGCTACTGGAACGACGCCGAGCGGAACATCGAGTGCTGGCGCAACCTCTGGCACCACACCGGTGACCTGGGGAAGTTCGACGCCGAGGGGTTGCTGACCTTCGTCGACCGCAAGTCCGACGCGATGCGGCGCAAGGGCGAGAACGTCTCGGCGATGGAGCTGGAGCGGGCCCTGCTCGGGTACCCGGAGATCGCCGAGGTGGCCGCGCACGCGGTGCGGCCCGACGGTCCGACCGGTGACGAGCACATCAAGGCGTGCATCGTGGCCAGGCCCGGGTTCGACCGGGACGCGTACGCCGCGCACCTGATGGAGCACGTGCCGCACTTCGCCCGGCCCCGGTTCTACGAGCTGATCGACGCGCTGCCGCGCAACCCGATCGGCCGGGTGCTCAAGTTCGAGCTGCGCGGTATCGGGCTCACCCCGGACACCGTCGACCTGTTCGCCCTCGGCCTGGCCCACGACCGTCGTCGAGAGGTGCAGCCATGACCGGAGCGATGAACCGGACGCTTCAGCGGGAGATCGCGAAACGGCTGTTCGAGCACATCGACGCGCGCAGCACCGACCGGGCCCCGACCGAGATGGCGCTGAGCGAGGCGGACTACCTCGACCCCGCGCAGGCCGCCCGGGAGCGCGACGCGATCCGCCTTCGCCCGGCCCTGGTGGCGGCGGCCGGCGAGCTGCCCGAGCCCGGGGACTTCGTCACCGCCCGGGTCGCCGGGGTCCCGGTGCTGGTGGCCCGCCAGGAGGACGGGTCGGTGCGGGCCTTCCGCAACGTCTGCCGGCACCGCTGCGCCACGGTGGTGGCCGCATCCTCCGGGCGGTCCAAGGCGTTCTCCTGCCCCTACCACGGCTGGACCTACGCCCTGGACGGCGCGCTGCGGGTGGTCCCGGACGCCGCCGACAGCTTCCCCGCGCTGGACCAGGCGGAAAACGGGCTGCTCGAGCTGCCGGTCGCCGAGCGCCACGGCCTGATCTGGCTGCGCCCCGTGAGTGATAAGTACCGCTATAGCACTACTAACCACTCACGGGTCTTGGACATCGGCGGCTACCTGGGCGCGGACGTCGACCGGGAGCTCGGTGAGCTCGGGCTGGCCGACTACCACTTCCTGCGCGGACAGACCTTCGAGCAGCCGGCCAACTGGAAGCTCATCATGGACGGCTTCCTCGAGGTCTACCACGTCCGCTACCTGCACCCGAAGACCGTCGGCAAGATCACCATCAGCAACGTGTTCATCGTCGATCAGCTGGGCGAGCACCTGCGGATGGCCTCGGCGCGCAAGGACATCGAGAAGCTGCGACCCAGCGACGGGGAACAGCCCGACATCCTGCCCGGGATCATCCTGACCTACGCGCTGATGCCGACCACGGTGCTCGTCTACGTCCGGGATCACGTGGAGGTGTGGAGCATCGAGCCGCACGAGTCCGACCCCGGCCGCTGCCGGATCACCCTGCGCTTCCTGGTGCCGGAGCTGCCGGAGACCGACAAGGCGAAGAGCTACTGGGAGCGCAACTGGGACACCGTGGTCGGCGCGGTGCACGACGAGGACTGGGAGATGGCCCGCCGCATCCAGGCCGGGCTGGACGCGGGCAGCGCCAACCCGATGACCCTGGGCCGCAACGAGCTGGGCCTGCACCACTTCCACCGCCACCTGACCCGGATGACGGGGAGCTGACCGACGTGCCGCAGTACCGCCGGGAGGACCGGTTCCCGAGGGCAAAGTCGCAGGTCATCTCGCCGAGGGAGACCGCGGAGGTGGCGTTGCAGCTGATCCGCAACGAAGGCGTCGAGGCGGTCACCATCCGCCGGCTGGCCTTCGAGCTGGACGTGAAGAGCGCGTCGCTGTACTACCACTTCCGCAACAAGGAGGAGATCCTCGCGCTGGCCGCCACGGTGGCGCTGGCCGGGATCCGCGGCGCCGGGGACCCGGACCGCCCGTGGCGGGACTGGCTGGTGGAGAACACCGTGCGCTACCGCCGGGCGCTGCTGGTCTACCCGGACCTGGTGCCCACCCTGATGCGCCGGCACCCGCTGCACATCGGCACCGCCGAGCACGAGCGGGCGGTGCGGCTGCTGGAGCAGCAGGGGGTTCCGCCGGAGATCATCATGCCGCTGTTCGACGCGTGCGAGTCGCTGGCCTGCGGCAGCGCGCTCTACACCGCCGCCACGGCCGCCTTCGACCGGGCCGAGGCCTGGAAGGACGACTTCCCGGCCCTGTACCGGGTCAGCACCCGGGTCGGGTTGAGTGACGACGAGGCCTTCGAGCGAGCCGCGCGCGGGGTCATCGAGGGATTGGCGGGTCCGGCGTGAACGTGGAGGAACGGATGGACCGGCTGGAGTCGGTGGCGGCCATCCAGCAACTGGTGGCCCGGTACGCGCTCACCCTGGACGGGCGGGACGCCGAGGCCTGGGCCGCGCTGTACTCGCCGGACGTGAAGGTGGGCCCACCCGTCAACGGGCGCGGCCGCGACGACCTGGTGGCGTGGTTCAAGGCCAAGTGCTCCTACTGGTACCGCAGCATGCACGTGATCGGCGTGCACCAGATCGACCTCGACGAGACTGACCCCGACCGGGCGACCGGGCTGGCCCAGTGCCGGGTGGAGCAGGAGATCGGCGAACGCTGGGTGACCACCGCGTTCCTGTACCGCGACGCCTACGCCCGGGTGGACGGGCAGTGGCTGTTCACCCACCGGCACGGGATGCCGATCTGGTGCTACGACCAGCACCAGGACCCGCTGGACGGGGTCGAGCGGCTGCCCGGCGGGATGCCGGTCCGGTTGCCCGCCGACTACCCCGCGTTCCGGTCGTTCTGGGCCGACTTCACCCCCGAACAGGTCGCCGAGGTCACCAGTCGGCCCGTGTAGCCGGGGGCAGCACCGGGTGAGCGGGGGTCAGCACCCGTGTCCGCGCTGGTGGGAGTACCTACCGTGACGGGGATCGTGCCCGATCCCGGAGGAACCGTCATGAAGATCGTCCATGCCCTGCAGGCCTTGTTCACCTACCGTGACGATCTGCGGCCCATCCCGACCCGGGGCACCCGGCGGCGGTGGGTCGTGGCCATCACCGCGGCCATGGCCGTGTCGGTGGTGTTGACCGCAACCGTGTCGACGGCCTTCGCCCTCCTCGCGGTACTGGTCGCCGGCCCGGCCTACCTGTGGTTCGCCCGCCGGGCCACCCGCAACATGACCTTCGCCCCGGCCTCGACGGTGCCGGACGGGCGGCGGCGGGCGCAGGTCCTGGAGGCCCAGCGGCAGGCGTACAGCCTGATCTCCGCGGTGGCGCTGATCGCCGGGCTGGTGACGGTGAACCTGGTGGTCACCTTCGGCGTCGACGTCGCCCCGGTCCCGTTCGCCACCCTGGCCTGGCTGGCGTTCCTGGCCGGGCTCTACGTGCTGCCCTGGACGCCGGTGGCCATCCTGGCCTGGCGGCTGCCCGACGAGATGCCGGTGGGGCGGATCCCGGCGGCGTAGGTGCAGAAGTCGCGCAGCAGATCGGGCGGGACCGGGCTGTCCAGGGCCACCTGGGTGAGCAGGATGGCCACGGTGCCGTCCGGGAAGACGTACCCGGCGGTGCCGGTGCCGCCGACCCAGCCGTAGCGGCCCGGCACGTTCCACGGGTCGCGGGCGGCGATGTCCACCGCGCCACCGAACCCCCACCCCTGGCCGTCCAGGAACAGCGCACCCGGTTCGGCCTGCGCCGGCGTGAGGTGGTTGGTGGTCATCGCCCGCACCGACTCGGCCGACAGCAGATCCTGACCGCCGCCGAGCAGGAACCGGGCGAACGCCAGCCAGTCGGCGGCGGTGGAGACCAGACCGCCGGCCCCGGACGGGAAGGCCGGGACCTCCGCGTACTGCCCGTCCGGGCCGTCGACCAGCACCAGGCCGGCGCCGTCGTGGCGGTAGTAGCTGGTCAGCCGGCTCCGGTCGGTCGCGGCGAAACCGGTGTCGACCATCCCCAGCGGCTCGAAGATCCTGGTCGCCAGGAAGTCCGGCAGCGACGAACCCGAGGCGCGGGCGATCAGCACGCCCTGCAGGTCGGAGCAGGTGTTGTACAGGTAGGCCCGACCGGGTTGGTGGACCAGCGGGAGCCCGGCCAGCCGGCGCATCCACTCGTCCGGCGGCGGCATCGCGGCCACCTCCCGGCCGTCGCCCAGCGCCGGGAACATGGCCGCGACGGCGGGCAGCTCGAAGTCGGAGGCGAAGCCGTAGCCGGCGGTCGAGGTCAGCAGGTCGTACACGGTGATCGGGCGCTCGGCCGGCACCAGGTCGTCCAGCGGGCTGGACGGGGTGCGCACCACCATCGGCGCGGCCAGCTCGGGCAGCCACCCGGCGACCGGCTCGTCCAGCGCGAGGCGGCCGTCCTCCACCAGCATCAGCACGGCGGCCGCCACGATCGGCTTGGTGATGGAGGCGATGCGGAAGATGGAGTCCGGGGTCATCGGGGCGCTTCCCTCGACGTCGTGCGCGCCGACCGCCTGCAGGTCCACCTCCGCCCCGCGTCCGACCAGGGCCACCGCGCCCGGGACCGAACCGGCGGCCACGTACTTCTCCAGCATCCCGCGCAGCTCGCTCACGACGTCTCCCCGAGGCGATAGTGATTGCATTCTGCAATCGGTTACCGGCCACCGTAGTCGCGAGGAAGGCGTCGGGCAATCGGCCGGAAGGCGGGAGGACCACCGGTCCCTTGCGCGGGCCGTCGGAACGCCGTTAGCCTATCGCTGTTCAGGATTCGGTCGCGGGCGTCGCCGCGAGTCGCCGCACCCGGCCGAGAGGAAGGTTGATCTCCCGTGACACCACCCGCCACCTGCCCGGTCCATCGCATCGGCAACATCCCGGACCTGATCACCACCGTGCGGTCGAAGAGCGTGCTGAACAACGCCGACTACTTCGCCGCCGCGCACAAGCTGGACGACGGCCACGTCACCGTGGAGGAGTTCGTCGGCGGCATGTGGACGTTCACCGACGGCCCGGAGCACCGCCGCCGGCGCAAGATGGTGAACTCGCTGGTCCGCCCCGAGGCCCTGGACGCGATGCGGGAGAACTACATCCTGCCCGCCGTGCAGCGGCTCCTCGACGAGGCGCTCGCGGAACCCGATGAGGACGGCCGCTACCGGTGTGACCTGGTCGAGCTGGCCGACCGGCTGTTCGTCGGCTTCGGGGCGAACATGATCGGGCTGACCGACATGGAGTCCCCGGAGCGGCAGGCCACCCTGCGGCAGATCATCCCGGGCATCTTCGGCGGGGTGCTGGCCCAGTTCTTCGACAACCGCGACGTGGTCTTCCAGATGGCGCTGGCGGCCAAGCAGACCTTCGTCGAGCAGTACTACAAGCCGGCCCACGCCGCCTACCGCGAGATGTATGCGGAAGTCGAGCGGGGAGAAAGGGACGAGGCCACCATCCCGCGTTCGCTGATGCGGCTGATCGTCTCCAAGGCCGACCCGGTGTACGAGGACGAGGAGGTCGGCATCCGGGACGCGATCCTGGTGTTCAACACCGCGATCGGCACCAGCGTGCAGTCCGTGGTGCACATGGTGCACGACAGTGCGAAGTGGTTCGCCGAACACCCGGAGGACCTCGAGCGGGTCGACGACATGGAGTTCCTCACCCGGTGCATGGAGGAGACCATCCGGCTCAAGGCGCCGTTCATCTCCTACCTGGTCCGCCGGGCCGGTGAGGACATCGAGGTCGGCGGAGTCCCGATCCACCAGGGCGATGAGATCCACCTGGAGTTCCCCCGGGCCAACCGCGATCCTGAGCTGTTCGGTACGGACGCCGCCGAGTTCAATCCGTGGCGGGAGCGGGCTGGTGACCTGCCCCGTTACGGACTCGGCTTCGGCTCGGGCCCGCACGCCTGCCTGGGCCTGCGGGTGGTGCTGGGCAACGACGGGCACAGTGGCAGCCACGTGCGGTTCATGCAGAAGCTGTTCAGCCACGGCATCGTCCCCGACCCGGACGGCGAGCCGCAGATCCTGGCCATGTCCCAGGACGAGAGCGCGATCGAGGACGTGGTGACCTTCATGAGCTACCCGGTGATCTTCAACGACTGGAAGGCGTGACGTGACCGGACGGGTGGAGGGCAAGGTCGCCCTGATCACCGGAGCGGCCCGCGGCCAGGGGCGGTCGCACGCGATCCGGCTGGCCGAGGAGGGCGCGGACATCCTGGCCATCGACGTGTGCCGGGAGATCCCCGAGTACATGGCCCCGCCGGCGTCGGCCGCGGATCTCGAGGAGACGGTCAAGGCGGTCGAGGCGCTGGACCGGCGGATCATCGCCGTCGAGGGGGACGTGCGCGACCAGGCGGCGCTGGACGGGCTGGTGGAGCAGGGGATGGCTGAGTTCGGCCGCCTCGACATCGTCAGTGCCAACGCCGGGATCATCAACTACGGGCTGATCGACACCATCACCGACGAGCAGTGGCAGGCGGTGTTCGACGTCAACGTCACCGGGGTGTGGCGGACGGTCAAGGCCGCGCTGCCGCACCTGCAGCCGGGCGCGTCGATCATCCTCACCGCGTCCATCGGCGGGCTGAAGGGGGCGCCCGGGGTGGGCCCGTACATCAGCGCCAAGCACGGCGTGGTTGGGCTGATGAAGAACCTGGCCCACGAGCTGTCGCCGCGCGGGATCCGGGTCAACGTGGTCGCCCCGTCCAACGTGAACACCGACATGCTGATCAACGACTTCACCAAGGCCTCCTTCCTGCCCGGCGACCCCGACCCGACCCTGGACAAGTTCGAGGTGGCGGCCAAGACCATGCACGTGATGGACGCCGGCTGGGTGGAGCCGCGCGACATCTCCAACGCGGTGCTGTTCCTGGCCTCCGACGAGGCCCGGTTCATCACCGGGATATCGCTGCCGGTGGACGCGGGGTGCCTGCTCAAGTGATCCCGGATACGTTCCACCTGATCGGCCCGGACGCGCTGAAGTCCGGCACCGGCGGGGCCCACGAGCACGTCAACCCGGCCACCGGCGAGTCCCGCACTCTCGAGCTGGCCGGGCCTCCCGAGGTGGATGCGGCCGTGGCGGCCGCCCGCGAGGCGTTCCCGGTGTGGTCCGGGCTGGCCCCGATGGCCCGCCGCTACCTGCTGCAACAGCTCGCCCGCAAGATCAACGAGAACGCGGCGGAGCTGTCCGCGCTGTCCACCTACGAGTCCGGGATGCCGGTGATGTACGCCGCGCAGATGGCCGCCGTCGGCCCGGCCGAGTGGTTCGACTACTACGCCGGCTGGGCGGACAAGCTCAACGGCGAGGTGATCGGCGCCTGGGACTTCAACTACACCGTGCCCGAGCCGTACGGGGTGGTCGCGGCGATCGTGCCGTTCAACGGACCGGTGTGGGAGATCGGCATGAAGGCCGCGCCCGCGCTGGCCGCCGGCAACACCGTGGTGATCAAGCCGCCGGAGCTGGCGCCGTATTCGTCGATCCTGTTCGGCCGGTTGTGCCTGGAGGCGGGCATCCCGCCGGGCGTGGTGAACATCGTTCTCGCCGGCCCTGAGGGGACGTCAGCGCTGGTGAGCCACCCGGACGTCGACAAGATCAGCTTCACCGGGAGCGCCGGGACCGCGCGCAAGATCCTGGCGGCGGCGGCCCAGAACCTGACCCCGGTGGTGCTGGAGCTGGGCGGCAAGTCCGGCGTGCTGATCTGCGACGACGCGGATGTCGATGGCGCCGTCGGGGCGGTGGCCCAGTTCGCCATCGCACAGAACGCCGGGCAGATCTGCACCTCGCCGAACCGGGTGCTGGCCCAGCCCGGGGTGTACGACGAGGTGGTCGAGAAGCTGGCCGCAGTGGCGTCGTCGTTCGTGGTCGGCGACCCGCTGTCCGAGGCCACCCAGGTCGGACCGGTGATCAGTGCCGCGTCCGCCGACCGGATCGTCGGGATGATCACCGACGGGGTGGGCGGCGGGGACGCCCGGGTGGTCGTCGGCGGCTCCCGGCCGGACGGGCCCGGGGCGTTCGTCGCCCCGACCGTGCTGGCCGACGTCACCCCGACCAGCCGGCTGGCCAGCGAGGAGATCTTCGGCCCGGTGGCCACGGTCTCCCGGGTGGCCGACGACGACGAGGCGGTGGCCGTGGCCAACTCGGTGGACGCCGGGCTGGCCGCGTACGTGTTCAGCCGCGACATCTCCCGCTGCCACTCGATGGCCAAGCGGTTGCGGTCCGGGTCGGTGTCGATCAACGGGCTGGGCAACCACATGATCTACAGCCCGTTCGGCGGCAAGGGGTCCAGCGGGTTCGGCCGCGAGGGCGGCCGGGCCGGGATCGAGGAGTTCCTGTCGATCAAGTCGGTATCCGCGCAGCTCTAGACCCGTGAGTGGTTAGTAGTGCTATAGCACTACTAACCACTCACGGGCCCGACGAAGGAGGGCAGTTGTGAACACGAGGGCGCAGCGCTGGTGCGTGTGGGCGGGTCCGGCGTTCACGGTGTTGTTCGCCATCGGGTTCTGGCCGATCGCCGGACTCTGCCCGCCGCCACCGCCGTCGATGCCGCCGGCCGAGCTGGCCGCGCAGCTGACCGCGACCCCGGTGAAGATCGGGCTGCAGCTGTGCATGGTCGCGTCGGCGTTCTTCTTCCCGTTCACCGCGATCATGTCGGTGCAGATCAAGCGGATCGAGGGCGAGTACTCGCCGCTGGCCTACGCGCAGCTCGCGGCGGGCTGCGGCTCCACGCTGGTGTTCCTCTTCCCGCTGATGAGCATGCAGTCGGCGGCCTACCGGGCCGACCGCGACCCGCAGCTCGTGCAGGCGATCAGCGACATGGCCTGGATCCCGTTCGTCGGCCTGCTGTGCGTGCCGGCCATGCAGAACGTGTGCCTGGCGGTGGCCATCCTCACCGACCGGTCGCCGGCGCCGGTGTTCCCCCGGTGGGCCGGGTACCTGAACGTCTGGGTGGGTGCGGCGTACCTGCCGGCGGTGCTGCTGGTGTTCGTCCAGGGCGGTCCGGTGGCCTGGAACGGCATCTTCTCCTGGTGGCTGGGCGCGTTCGCCTTCTTCGCCTGGATCCTGGCCATGACCCCGCTGCTGCTGCGCGCGGTGCGCCAGCTGGACGCCGCACCGGCCCCCGTTGTGGAGACCCGTTCACCGGGCTGACCAGCACGGACGACGGTGAGTAGCAAGCGCTGCGGCCTGGGGTCGCCGCCGGAGGCCGCCAGCTATCGTGTCATCGGGCCGGACGCCGGGTCGGCCACGGAGCGCGGATGCAGGGGGACGCGAGGTTGACCGACGACACCAGGTTCGCGGAGCCGAGCAGGTCGACCCTCAGCGACACGCTCCGCGCCCTCGCCTCGGACGAGGTGCCGCCGCGCCGGGACACGAAGCCGGACGGCGACGAGGCCCAGCAGGCCTGGAACCGGATCCGGCAGCGCGAGGCCGCGTACGCCCTGAAGGAGTTCATCCAGCTCGCCCCGCAGTACGGGCTGCACCCGCGACGGCTGCTCCTGGAAGTACCGGTGAAGAAGAACCTGCTGTCCCGCGATTACGTCATCCGGCGCCACCCGTCGCGGTACTCCGGCTGGCTGATCACCGCGAAGCTGCTGATCGACAGCCAGGCCGGAACGCTGCTGTACCCGATCTTCGCCAACCGCTCCAACGTGCGTTACCTGCAGGACTACGGGACCCGGACCCGGCGGTCGCTCCCGCACAGCCTGCAGATCCTCGACGAGCTCGGCCGGATGCCCGTCGAGACGAGCCTGGAGGAGATCCTGGCCCGGTTCCTGGTCTCGGGTGGTGTGGCGCCGGACGTGAACCTGGACGCTCTGGCTATCGACGGGCCGATCCTGGACGCCTAGAGTCCGAAGTCAGTACTCACCTGCTTGCATCGTGGCGAGGAGACGGGCGATGAACAGGACGGCTCAGCGGATCTGCGCCTGGTGCGGCCCGGGCATGGTGATCGTGTGGTTCTTCGCGTTCCTGCTGCTGGCCCGGTTCATCCCGCCGTCGCCGCCGGACGCCCCGCCGGCCGACACCCTGGCCATGTACACCGAGCGCGGCGGGATGATCCGGCTCGGCCTGGTGCTGGGGCTGTTCGCCTCCGCGCTGCTGGTGCCCTGGTCGGCGGCGATGGCCGCGCAGATGTCCCGGATCGAGGGCCCGCGCAACGTGCTGGCCATGACCCAGCTGGGCTCCGGGATCGCCCTGTCGGTGGAGTTCATCGTGCCGATCATGGTGTGGCAGTCGGCGGCCTACCGGCCCACCCCGGAGAAGATGTTCGTCATCTCGCTGGTGCACGACATGGGCTGGCTGATGTTCGTCGGCGTGGTCTCCTCGATCTGCATCCAGGTGCTGGTCATCGGCGCGGCGATCCTGCTGGACAAGGGGGCGCGGCCGGTGTTCCCGCGCTGGTCGGGCTACTACTGCGTGTGGGCGGCCATCCTGCTGTCCCCGGCCGGGCTGGTGCCGCTGTTCACCAGCGGACCGTTCTCCTGGAACGGCCTGTTCTCCTGGTGGATCCCGCTGGCCGTGTTCTGCCTCTGGTACCTGTCGATGACCGGGTTGCTGCTCACCGCGATCCGGTACGACGCCCCGGACCGGGAGTTGGCGCCGGCCTGATCTAGCGGCGTTGGGCGCGGAGGACGGCGTCGTGCAGCAGGACGTCCTGCCCGTCGTGGGTCCACGGACGTGGCCGGGTCGCGGTGGTGTGGATCCTCCAGTCTGTCGGGTCGAGCTGCGCGGCCAGGTCCTCGGCGGTGAAGAACAGGCTGGTGTCCGGCGGGCGGGGGATGCTGGTGCCCATGTCGCGCACGCTGTGCCCGACCACCACCAGCTGCCCGCCGGGGGCGACCGCGTCGGCCAGCCGGGCCAGCAGCCCGTCCCGCAGATCGTGCAGCTCGGCCGGGAAGTGCAACACGAACTGGGCGCTGACCAGGTCGTAGTGCTGGTCGGGTCGCCAGTCGGTGAGGTCCACCCGGGTCCAGGTGATCTGCCCGGCCAGCGACGGCGGGGTGTGCGCGGCGGCCCGCTCCAGAGCGACCCCCGAGACGTCGGCGCCGGTCACCCGCCAGCCGCGGCCGGCCAGCCAGATCGCGTCCGCGCCCTCCCCGCAGCCCACGTCCAGCGCGGTGCCCGGCGGCAGGTCGGCGGCCTCGTCGACCAGTGCGGCGTTCGGCCGGCCGCTCCAGACCCGGTCGGTGGAGCCGTAGCGCTCGTCCCAGAACGCTTCGGTGAACTGGTGGAACTGGTTCGTCTGCATGCGGTCGAGGATGCGGCCGCGTCGGTGATGCTGACAAGATTTGTTGCTAGAATGGCAAGATGACGGACGAGGTGCTCGCCGGAGTGGGGGCCCGGTTGCGGGAGCTGCGCCGCCGGCGCCGGTCCACCCTGGCCGAGCTGGCCGAGACCACCGGGATCTCGGTGAGCACGCTGTCCCGGCTGGAGTCCGGCCAGCGCAAGCCCACCCTGGAGCTGCTGCTGCCGCTGGCCCGGGCGCACCAGGTGCAGCTCGACGAGCTGGTCGGCGGCCCGACCACCGGCGACCCCCGGATCCACGCCAAGCCGTTCGTCCGGCACGGATCGACGTTCCTGCCGCTGACCCGGCGTCCCGGCGGCATCCAGGCGTTCAAGCAGATCATCCCGCCGCACTGGCCGGAGGGCGAGCCGGAGCCGCGCACCCACGAGGGCTACGACTGGTTCTACGTGCTGTCCGGGCGGCTGCGGCTGATCCTCGGCGAGCACGACCTGATCTTCACCCCGGGCGAGGTCGGCGAGTTCGACTGCCACACCCCGCACTGGTTCGGCAACCCCGGGGACGTGCCCGCCGAGGTCCTCTGCCTGTTCGGGCCGCAGGGCGAGCGGCTGCACGTCCGGGCCAGCCAGCGACGGCTCTGAGTTCAGACCACGAGACCCAGCAGCAGCACGAACACCAGCCCGAGCACCGAGAGCAGCGTCTCCATGATCGACCAGCTCTTGATGGTCTGCCCGACCGAGAGCCCGAAGAACTCCTTGACCAGCCAGAAGCCGGCGTCGTTGACGTGCGAGAAGAACAGCGACCCGGCGCCGATGGCCAGCACCAGCAGGGAGATCTGGGCCGGCTCCAGGGTGCCCACCAGCGGCGCCAGGATGCCGGATGCGGTGACCGTGGCGACCGTCGCGGACCCGGTGGCCAGCCGGATCAGCACGGCCACGCCCCAGCCGACCAGCAGCACCGCGGCCCCGCCGCTGACGAACCCGGCGATCAGGTCGGCGATCTTGGTGTCGACCAGGGTCTGCTTGAAGCCGCCGCCGGCCGCGACGATCAGCAGGATCCCGGCGATCGGGGGCAGCGACTGCTCCAGCGACCGGGTGACCGCCGCCCGGTCCATGCCGGCGCCCCGGCCCAGGGTGAAGACGGCCACCACCACCGCGATGAGCAGGGCGATCAGCGGGGTGCCGAGGAAGTCGAGCACGCTGCGCAGCGGCGCGGACTTGTCCGGCACCAGGATGTCGGCCAGCGCCTTGCCCATCATCAGCACCACCGGCAGCAGCACCGTGGCCAGGGTCAGCGCGAACGTCGGGCGGGTGGTGGTGCGCCGGTCCACCGCCGTGGCGCCCGAGCCGTCAGGGCCGTCAGGTGCTGGGTCGTCCTCGAACAGGCGCGGGGCCGGGACGTCCACCCAGCGCGCGGCCCAGCGGGCGAACAGCGGCCCGGCCAGGGCGATCGTCGGCAGGGCCACCAGCACGCCGAACCCGAGGGTGATGCCGAGGTTGGCCTTCAGTGCGGAGATGGCCACCAGCGGCCCCGGGTGTGGCGGGACCAGACCGTGCATGGCGGAGAGCCCGGCCAGCGCCGGGATGCCCACCGCGATCAGCGACAGCCCGGACCGGCGGGCCACCAGGAAGATCACCGGCATCAGCAGGACCAGGCCGATCTCGAAGAACATCGGCAGCCCGATCAGCGCGCCGACCAGGGCCATCGCCCAGGGCAGGGTGCGGGCGCTGGACCGGTCGACGATGGTGTCCACGATCTGGCCGGCGCCCCCGGAGTCGGCCAGCAGCTTGCCGAACATCGCCCCCAGCGCGATCAGCGTGCCGACCCCGGCGGCGGTGTCGCCGAAGCCCTTGGTGAACGCCGTGACGGCGGCGGCCACCGGCAGCCCGGCGATGCCCGCCACGACCAGCGAGCCCAGGGTCAGCGCCAGGAACGGGTGCACGGTGAACCGGGTGATCAGCACGACGATCAGCGCGATCCCGACCAGTGCGGCCAGCAGCAGCCGGGTGGCGGACGTGGGTGGCGCCGTGGCGGCCTGGGCGAGCAACAACTGGGTCGTCATCGCGGCGCTCCCTCGCTACGTGGGTGAGTGGCGGTGATGAAGTCCGCGACCAGGTCGTCCACCGACCGGTCGAGGTCGAGGGTCAGGCCGGCCTCGTCGTCGGCCAGCGGTTCCAGCGTGGCGAACTGGGAGTCGACCAGGCTGGCCGGCATGAAGTGGCCGGGGCGTCCGGCGACCCGGCGGGCCACCACGTCACGGGTGCCGTGCAGGTGCACGAAGAACTGCCCGGGCGCGGATTCGCGCAGCACGTCGCGGTAGGCGCGTTTCAGGGCCGAGCAGCTCACCACCGCGCCGGTACCGGAGTGCGCGGCCAGCCACTCGCCGATGGTGCGCAGCCAGGGCAGCCGGTCGTCGTCGTCCAGCGGGATGCCGGCCGACATCTTGGCCACGTTGGCCGGTGGGTGGAAGTCGTCCGCGTCGGCGAACGGCACCCGCAGCCGCTGGGCCAGCGCGGCCCCCACGGTGGTCTTCCCCGAGCCGGACACCCCCATCACCGTGACCAGCGGTGGGTCGGGCAGCGCGGAGTGCGGCATCGACGTTCCCTTCCGGCCCGCTGGGGTACCCCAGGAGGGTAGCGCCGAACCGGGCGGGAGTCAGCCGGCGCCGAGCCCGCGCACCGCCATCCGGGTCATCGCGGCGAGCATCCGGTCCCGGTCGTCCGGCCCGGTGCCCATGCCCATCCAGTCGTCGTGCAGCGCGGCGGACAGCACCATCCCGAACATCACCCGGACGGTGGCCGGCAGGTCCGGGTCGGTGAACCCGCGCTCGGCCGACTCGGTGGCCACCACTTCCTCGAACAGGGCGATCACCTGGGCGAACGCCTCCCGCACCTGCGCGGACACCTCGTCGGCCACGGGGGCGAACCGGCCGGCGGACAGCAGCGCCATCAGCGGCTCCCGCTGCTCGCGCAGGGCGGCGAACAGGCCCGCGTAGAGCCGCCGCCCCTCCTCCTCGGCGCTGAGCCGGCCGTGCTCCCGGGCCCGGTAGTCGGCCACGTAGGAGCGCATGAACTCCACGAACGGGGCGACCGCCGCCTCCTGGAACAGGTTGGCCTTGGTGCCGAAGTGCCGGAACAGCATCGGCTCGGTCACCCCGGCCCGCTCGGCGATGTCCCGGGTCGAGGTGCCCGCGTACCCGCGCTCGCCGAACAGCTCCCCGGCCGCCGCGAGCAGCAGCTCCCGGCCGCGCCCGTGCACGCCGCCCCGCCGCCCGGGAGCGTTCGCGGATGCCGGCCGGCTCATGGCGTCACGATATCCGTCGGGTGGATCGGGGGTGTCCGACTGGGCACGTAGGTGGCCGGGCGGGAAGAATGCGCACATGAACCGGTTCTCCGCGACCAACGAGTCCGAGGCGGTGGTGGCCGCGGGCCGCGCCGACATCTGGGCGGTGCTCACCAGCCCGGTTCTGCTGCCGAAGCTGACCCCGCTGCTCACCGGCATCGACGCGGACGGCGACGTCTGGACCTGGCACCTGATCCGGTTGTCGGTGCTCGGCGTCGGGGTGGGCTCGGAGTTCACCGAGAAGATGACCTTCGACGAGGGCCGGTCGATCCGCTACACCCACGCGCCGCCGCCCGGGGCGATCGAGCGCACCGGCGCCGAGGGCTGGTACGAGCTCAGCGACGTCGACGGGGGCACCCGCCTGAGCATCAGCCTGACGCTGAACGTGGAGCTGCCGCTGCCCCGGGCCGCCCGATCGGTGGTACAGCGGGTGATGGCCGAGACCATGCAGCGCACCGGCGACCGCTTCTCCACCAACCTGTACCGCCACCTCGGCCTGGAGCAGCCCAGCTCCCGGACGTGAGAGCGGGCGGCACCCGGACGTGAGAGCGGGCGGCACCCGGGCCGATGCCCCGGATGCCGCCCGCCGGCAGGAACGAGATCCCGGTTACCAAGCGTGCACAGTTCGCCGTACCGGTGGGGTCTCGGCGGCAACTCACGCCGGCCGTGAGCTGCCGCAGACCGACGGCGTCTCCCGCATCGCGGAGTGCGTGGCGTGGGTACCAGGTCGATCCTGCAAGGAACACCGGTAGGGGGACCGAGGCTTCTCTGCCGCCGCGGCCGTGGCCCGCCGACGTTCCGTAGGGATATGTGTACTCCGGTTTCGGCCGACGCGACATAGGCCGATCGGCGACGAATTCACCGCCTGTCCGGGTGTTGTGTGAGCCCGAGGGCAGGAGTATCCGGGCCGACCGGGACTGGCCCGACCAGGTGGTCCGGGGGCTCGATCGAGTTGCTGAGAGCGGGCTGGGTACCGGCTGGCGCTCCCCAGCCCGGCCGGTCCCCGGCGTCCCCGCCTCACAAACCCTGGGCCAGTGCCCCGCCGACCAGCGTCGTCACCGCGGCGGCCGCCGTCATGACCGCGGTCCGCACGGTCGTGGACGCGGGCGACGTCGGGGCCGGTGCCGGGGCCGGCCGCTGAGCCGCGACCCGGGCCCGGTCGGCGGCCAGGTACGCGGCCCCGGTGGCGACCGCGGCCGGCCCGGGCGCGACCCAGCGGCGGGCGGCCAGCCGGGTGGACAGCGCCCGGTTCAGCAGCGGCAGGTCCGCGCCGTCCCCGGTGACCACCACCAGCCGGACGCCGCCGGATCGGTGGTCGTCCAGCGCCCTCGCCACCCGCGCGACCAGGTCGGTCACCGGCTCGTACACGCCGTCCTCGAACTGGGCCCGGGTGATCCGCACCCGCTCGGTGCCGCCGACCACCGGGACCTCGACCTCGGCGGCGTCGGACAGGGTCAGCTCCTGGCGGGCGGCGCGGCAGCGGTCGGCCAGCGCGGCCCGGTCGAGGTGCGCGGGCAGCGTGCCCACCAGCTCGTCGAGCACGTGGCCCAGGACGACCCAGTCGAGCTCCCCGGTCCCGAGGTCGGCCGGGGCCACCCCGGTGACCCTCGGCTCCGGACCGGTCTCCACCGTGCTGATCTCGGTGCCGAGGCCGCCGATGTCGACCACGACCACCGAACCGGCCCGCCGCCGCTGGGTGGGCGCCGCCGTCCGCAGCGCGGCCTCCGGTCGGGACACGAACCGCCCGTCCAGCCCGACCCGGGCCAGCGCCCCGCGCAGCTCCACCACCCGGCGCCGGGACCAGCCGGCCGGCACCGCCACGGTGAGCTCACCCTCGCCCCAGCCCAGGCCGGTGAGCAGGCGCTGCACGGTCAGCGCGAGGCCGTCCGCGTCCCCGGCCCCGCACGGCGCGAACGCGGTCGGGGCGGGCGCACCCACCAGACCCTGCTGGACGACCACCGCGGTGATCCCGTCGTCGTCGATGCCGATGCCCGCGTGCCTACTCATGACTCCGCCTTTCCCGAACTCCCTTGCGGATCCGAAGTTAGGCCCGCCGCCATGGTCAGGGCTGTAGGAAAGCTGTGAACGAGCTGTCGGTCTGTCGGACGGTCCGCGGCGTCACGGCGCGGAGGGGAACCTGACCGTCACGGTGGTGCCGGTGGCGGGCGCGGTGTCGAAGTCGATCGTGCCGCCGTGCCCGCCGACCAGCGCGTCCACGATGGCCAGCCCGAGCCCGGAGCCGCCGCGGGCCCGGGTGCGGGCGCTGTCCGCCCGCCAGAACCGGTCGAACACGTGCGCGGCCTGCGGCGGGGCCAGCCCCGGGCCGTCGTCGGCCACGGTCAGCCGGACCTCGCCGCCGACCCGGTCGACCCCGACCCGGACCGCGCCGTCGGTGTGCACGGCGGCGTTGCCGATCAGGTTGTTCAGCACCTGGCGCAGCTGGTCGCGGTCGCCGGACACCACGCAGCCCGGTTCGGCGTCCAGGGTCAGCGACCGCCCCGCGAACGATGCGCGCAGATCGGTGACCGCGTCGGCGGCCAGCTCGTCCAGCGCCACCGGGTCGTCCCAGCGCGCGGACCCCGAGGCGGCGTCGGACCGGGCCAGGACCAGCAGATCCTCCACCAGCCGGGCCATCCGGGCGCCCTCCTCGGTGATCCGGCGCAGCGCGTCCGCCGACTCCGGGTCCCGCTGCACCCCGTCCCGGGCCTCCCGCATGGTGATCAGCTCGGCGTAACCGCGCAGCGAGGTCAGCGGAGTGCGCAGCTCGTGGCTGGCGTCGGCCAGGAACTGGCGCATCCGCTGCTCGCTGGCCTGCCGCCCGGCCACCTCGGTCTGCACCGCGTCGAGCATGGTGTTGAACGCCTCGCCGAGCTTGCCGACCTCGGTGCCCGGATCGCCGTCCGGTACCCGGCGCTGGAGCCCACCCGAACCGGACGACACCTCTCCGGCGACGGTCTGTGCGGTGTCGGTGACCCGGGTCAGCGGCCGCAGCCCCCGGGCCACCCCGACCGCGCCCAGCGCGCCCACCCCGACCAGGGCCAGCGCCCCGACCAGCAACTCCAGCAGCAGCAGCCGGTCCAGGGTGCCCTGGACGTCGGCCAGCGACTGCCCGACCACCTCCCAGCCGCCCCCGTAGCGGGCCGGCCAGGCGATGGCCCGGACGGTGCCCTCGGCGGTGACCAGCTCCACCGGTGTCCCGGGGCGGGCGATCAGCCGGGCGGCGTCGGCGTCGGTCAGCTCCAGCGGGCGCTGGAACCCGTTGTCCGGGCACGGCGTGCCCACGTGGCCGTCCGGGCCCAGCCGGGTGGTCAGCGCCGGGACCAGGGGCCGGGGCACACCCCGGTCCGGCCGCTCGCAGGAGGAGGCCAGCCCGGGCGGGGTCATCCGCAGCTGGCGGTCGGTCCGGTCGATCAGGAACGACCTCAGCTCCGCGTAGGTGATCGTGGAGACCGCGCCGATGGCCACCGCGACCAGCACCAGCACCCCGACGATCAGCCGGGCGCGCAGGCTCCGACGAGTCAACGGGGCGCCTTGAGCACGTACCCGGCGCCGCGGATGGTGTGGATCAGCTTCCGCTCCCCGGTGTCCACCTTCTTGCGCAGGTAGCCGATGTAGATCTCCACGATGTTCGCGCTGCCGCCGAAGTCGTACTGCCAGACCCGTTCCAGGATGGTCGACTTGGACAGCACCACCCGCTCGTTGCGCATCAGCAGCCGCAGCAGCTCGAACTCGGTGGTGGTGAGCGTGACCTCGACCCCGGCCTTGCGCACCTCGCGGCTGTCCTCGTCCAGCTCCAGGTCGTCCACGGTGATCACCGAGGTGCGGGCGGCCGGCTCCGGGGCGGCGCGGCGGAGCACGGCGTGCACCCGGGCCAGCAGCTCCTCCAGGCTGAACGGTTTGACCACGTAGTCGTCGGCGCCGGCGCGCAGCCCGGCCACCCGGTCGGCGCCGGCGTCCCGGGCGGTCAGGAACACCACCGGCACGTTCTCCCCGGCAGCCCGCAGCCGGCGCAGCACCTCGAACCCGTCCGGGTCGTCCGGGTCGGGTCGCCCGGAGGCCCCGCCCAGCATCACGTCCAGCACGATCAGGTCCGGCTTGTGCTCGGCGACCGCGATCAGTGCCCGCCGCCCGGTGTCGGCGGTGAACACCTCGAAGCCGTCGAACTTCAGCACGGACGCCACCAGGTGCGCGACGTTCTCCTCGTCGTCCACCACCAGTACCCGGCGCTGCGCCATGCCGGTGATTGTTCTGGAGTCCCCATCCCACTGCGACCAGGGGTCCCCTCAGCGTCGGCGGCTAGAATCGCCGGGTGCCTCGCTACGAGTTCCGTTGCCGGACCTGCGCCGACGTCTTCGAGGTCAACCGCCCGATGAGTGCATCGGGGGATCCGGCGGACTGCCCGGCCGGCCACCCCGACACGGTCAAGCTGCTGTCCACCGTCAGCCTCGCCGGCTCGGCCCGCGGGTCCGCCGCGGGCGCGCCGGCGCCCATGCCGAGCATGCCGTCCGGTGGCGGGTGCTGCGGCGGCGGCTGCGGCTGCTGACCGACCCCTGACCGACGCCGACCCGCGCCGGTTGAGGTGTGGATCACTCTGCGGTTGACGAACGTTTACGCGTTGCGTAAATTACGCAGTGCGTAAGAGAGACCAACAAACCACCTCACCGGGGAGAACATCATGGCCCGCCGCAACAGCTCCAGCATCACCAACCTGCTGTCCAACATCGTCGACGACATCAAGGACTTCGTGGACGACGAGGTCGTCGACCGCGCGAAGGACACCGAGAA
>JAESFN010000434.1_pt1 | contig 40036 bp, 42 predicted proteins | sample 9269411 | NCBI WGS metagenome assembly JAESFN01 (sample SAMN14505399, study PRJNA617100) | algae metagenome | isolation source: Iphinoe sp. HA4291-MV1 and co-occurring heterotrophs from trail next to... | place: USA: Maunawili Falls, Hawaii | collected 2009-07-25
ACTTCACTTCCTCGTTCACGAACTCCAGCGCCGGCAGGTTCGGGTTGGCGTAGAACACGTAGTTGGTGATCGCCGCCACGACCTTGGGCTCGAGGATGTAGTTGATGAACTTCAGCGCATTGTCCGGGTGCGGAGCGTCAACCGGGATGGCGAGGAAGTCGAACAGGGTTGCCGCGCCTTCCTTGGGGATCAGGTACTTGACCTCGTTACCCTGGGCAGCCTGCGCAGCGGCGTCCGACGCGATGAAGATATCGCCCGAGTAGCCGAGCGCCAGGCAGATTTCGCCGTTGCCCAGATCGTCGATGTACTGGCTCGAGTGGAAGTAGCGGATCGACGGCTTGATGCTGGTGAGCAGCGCCTCGGCCTTGGCGAGATCCTCCTCGCTTTCCGAGTTCGGGTCGAGCCCGAGATAGTGGAGCGCGATGCCGGTGACCTCCGACGGGCTGTCGAGCACGGCGACGCCGCAATCCTTGAGCTTGGCGACGACCTCGGGCTTGAACAGCAGGTCCCAGCTGTCGATCGGGGCGTCGGCGCCGAGTGCGGCCTGCACCTTGGCGACGTTGTAGCCGAGGCCGATGGTGTTGATCATGTACGGCACGCCGTGGGCGTTGTCCGGATCCTGCGAGGCGGCAGTGGCCATGACGGCGGGATCGAGGTTGCCCAGGTTGGTCAGCTTCGACTTGTCGAGCGGCAGGATCAGGCCGGCCTTGATCTGGCGCTCGAGGAAATTGCCCGAGGGCACGACGATGTCGTAGCCGGAATTGCCGGCGAGCAGCTTGGCGTCGACGATCTCGTTATTGTCGTAGACGTCGTAGTTCACCTTGATGCCGGTCTCGGCTTCGAAGTTGGCGATGGTGTCTTCGGCGATGTAGTCGGACCAGTTGTAGATGTTGACGACATTGTCCTGTGCCAGGGCCGGCGTTGCGACGAGCAGCGCTCCCAGGGCGATCAGCGTCGGTTTGTGCATGGGGTGTTCTCTCCTTGATCAGTACCGCGGGTGGCCTGCGGCACATGGCTGATGGTCCGGACGCGTGCGGCGCCGGTTGACGGATCGCGGGCCAAGGCCCGGCGAATGGTGATGAAACTGGTGCGGAGTGCTCAGGTGACGAAGATGTCGAGGAGCGGGTACGCGGGAGGGTAGGCCAAGCAGCGCGGATGTCGCGCCGGGAGAACTCGGGTTCGCAATGTGCCCGGAGCCGGGCGCCCATCGATCCGGCGGAGGCTCCGGATCAACAATGACGGTAAGCAGTGACGTGACCCCTCGCGACAAGCCTTCCGGCCGGGCAGAAACCTAGTTGGAAATCCAACGTGGGGCAAGGGTTTTAGGGGCATTGGAGCCCTGCGCGAGGGGCCTGAAAGCCGGGATGCGACGCGCCGCCACAGGGGTGCTGCGGCAGGCTGGGAGCGGGGAGTTGAACTCGGGCGGTTTTCGGTTCAAGGGAAGGGCAAAAGACCTTTCCGAAAGAGTATTTGCAGTGAGCCTCAAGAAGCACCTCTCCATCTCCCCCGCGGTCAAGAAGGCGCTCGACGCTGGCCAGCCGGTGGTGGCGCTCGAATCGACCATCATCACTCACGGCATGCCGTATCCGCAGAACCTCGAGATGGCGCAGAACGTCGAGGCGGTGATCGAGAAGCACGGCGCGGTGCCGGCGACGATCGCCATCATGGACGGCAAGTTCAAGGTCGGGGTCACCGCCAAGGACCTGGAGCGGTTGGCGCAGACCGGCGGCAAGGCGGCGAAGGCCTCGCGCCGCGACGTCGCAGCACTGCTCGCCTCGGGCGAGGTGGCGGGCACCACCGTCGCGACGACGATGATGGCGGCAGAAGCGGCAGGCATCTCGGTATTCGCCACCGGCGGTATCGGCGGCGTGCATCGCGGTGCGGAGACGACCTTCGATATCTCGGCGGACCTCGACGAGCTCGGCCGCACCCAGGTGGCGGTGGTATGCGCCGGCGCCAAGTCGATCCTCGATATCCCGAAGACGCTCGAAGTGCTGGAGAGCAAGGGCGTGCCGGTGCTGGGCTTCCAGACCGCCGACTTCCCGGCCTTCTGGGCACGGCAATCGGGCGGCAAGGTCGACCACCGGGTGGAGAGCGGCAAGGACGCGGCCAAGGTGATCGCGCTGCAGTTCGCGCTCGGGCTGGGCGGCGTGCTGGTTGCCAACCCGATCCCCGAGAGCGCGGCGCTCGACAAGGATGAGATCGAGGGCCGGATCAACGAGGCGATCAAGGGTGCCGAGAAGGAAGGCGTGAGCCGCAAGGACCTGACGCCGTTCCTGTTGAAGCGGATCTTCGAATTGACCGACGGCAAGAGTCTGGTCGCCAACATCGCGCTGGTCGAGAACAACGCGCGGGTGGCGTCGGAGATCGCGGTGGCGTTGGCGAAGCTCAAGAAATGAGCGATAGCGCCGGCCGGGTTATCGTCATCGGCGACGTGATGACCGACGTCATCGTGCTGCCGGAAGGGCCGCTGGTGCGCGGCTCGGACCGGCGCGCCCAGATCACGCAGCGCCCGGGCGGTTCGGGCGCCAACCAGGCGGTGTGGCTGGGCTCGATGGGGACGCCCGTCAGCTTCGTCGCCCGTGTCGGGGCGCGCGACAAGCCGCATCTCGAGGCGTACCTGCGCGGCTTCCATGTCGATCCGGTGCTGATCGCCGATCCCCTGAAGCCGTCGGGCATCCTCGTCATCATCGTCGATCCGGACGGGGAGCGGAGCTTCCTCACCGATCGCGGTGCGAATCTCGATCTGTCACACTCGGACATGCCGGTCTGGCTGCTCGAGGAGACCCGCTACGTGCTGGTTTCGGGTTACTCGCTGTTCGCGGAAAAGCCGCGGCATGCGGCGCGCTGGATGGCCGAAGAGGCGCAATCGCGCGGCATCGCGGTGGCGGTGGACGCGGCCTCGGTGGGGTTCGTCGAGGAGGTTGGGGCGGACAAGTTCCTCGAATGGACCAAGGGGTTCTCGACGCTGTTCGCCAATGCCGACGAGGCGGTGGCGCTGTCCGGGACCAACGAGCTCGAAGCACAGATGCGCGTGCTGGGGGCGAACTACGGCCGGGTGGTGATCAAGCTCGGGGCCGGCGGCGCGGCGGTGGGCGATGCATCGGGGGTGACGCTGAAGCTGCCGGCTCCGGTGGTGAACGTGGTGGATACGACCGGGGCGGGGGACGCGTTTGCGGCGGCGTTCGTTTCGGCGGAGCTGCGGGGCGTTGATCTCGAAACGTGCCTCAGGCGTGGGATCGAGGCGGGCTCGGCGGCGGTGACGAAGGTGGGCGGGCAGCCAGAGTAGGGGCGCTCCAACCACCGGCTCCACCTCCCCCTGTGACGGGGGAGCCTGCTGCACCCCCACCCTTGATCCCTCCCCGCAAGGGGGAGGGTGTCGACTGAAGCGTCAGAGAAAAAACCTTCACTCCACTAATCCCCCCATCTCCACGCCGTGCGATTCTCCCCCTCGTCACCCACGGGGCGCAGTCGCGTACGGACGGCTGGTGGGGGACTTCGGTGCTGGGGGAGCCGTCTCCCGGCGGCCGCGATTATGAGCACCCGGCTGCCGTTCCCGAGCTCTCATGCTGGGGGAGCAGACCGCTTCCTTGTAGTCCCCGCAAAAACTCCGAACCGTTCCGGCGTGGCGACGGCCGTTTCATCTGCGGACTACCCGCGTGGCCGAAGCCGCGCCGGAACCGCCCGTTCTTTGAATCTACCGAAGCCGAGGGGCTGTCGGGCGCGAAGTTGCGCCTACTCCACTTCCATCCCGCACCAGTCCAGCGGCTCCTGCACATACTTGCCGCGCGTTCCCTCGATGTCGCCGAGTTCGGCGATCAGGTGCGAGCGGACGTCGTCGACCGTGGCGTGGGGGGCGGTGAGGCCGCAGCCGCGGGCGAGTTGGTATTTGGCGTTGTCGATCGGGGCGACTTCCCGACCGGCTTCGGTGATGCGCTTCAGCAGGCGCAGCAGGTGGCCGTCGGGGGCGAAGTAGAGGCGGCCCTCGCGGGTGATGGCAGGGCCGATGGCGCCTTCCGCCATGTTGGGCGAGACCATCTCGGAATAGATGAAGGCGAGGCTGCCGTCGGAGCGGTAGCACGAGGTGTCGGTCTGCGTGGCGATGGCGTCGATCAGCCAGGTCTGGACCAGCACCGAGGCAGCATCGTCTCCGCCATCGTGGAACTCGAAATGGTCGGAGTAGCCGCCGTCGAAATTGCGGCGCCAGCCGGTCCAGTCGTTGGGGGCGGCTTCGAGCAGATTGGTGCAGGCGTCCCAGGCGGCGCGGACTTCGTCGATCTGCGGCTCGGCGGCGTGAGCCGTGGGCGCGAGCAGCAGGGGCAGGGCGAGGAGCAGTCGGCGCATTGGAGTCTCCGTTTGGCGGGGACGCTAGCCGATCACTCCTCGCGCAGGAAGCGGGCGGGGCGGGTGGAGAGCGCTGACCAGGTGGTGAGCATGCCGACGACGATGGCGAGCGCGATGGTGCCTGCGGTGACCCAGAACAGCAGGGCTGGATCGGCCCAGAAGTCGATTTCGAGCACGAACTCGACGAAAGCCCAGGTGCCGGCGAGACCGAGGAGGGCCGCAAGCACGGCGGCGAGAAGGCCGAGGAGGCCATACTCGACGAGGTAGGCGCGGACCACGTCGCCGCGGGTGGCGCCGAGCACCTTCATCACCACGGCATCGGACTCGCGCTGCTTGCGGCCCGCCGCCATGGCGCCGGCGAGCACCAGCACGCCGCTGACCACGGCGAGGCCGCCGATCACTTCGACCGCAGTGGTGACGTTGGCGAGGATGGCGGCGAAGGTCTCGAGGGCTTCGCCGACCGGCAGGAACAAGAGATCCGGGAAGTCGGCGACGAGGCGCTGCTGCACCTCGGTCTCCTGGCCCGGCACGGCCTTGACCAGGCCGAGATAGCTCAGCGGGAAATCGGCGAGGGCGTTGGGCGACATGACGAAGCCGAAGTTCACGCCGCCGGAGCGCCAGGCGTAGTCGCGGAAGCTGCCAATCTTCACCTTCACCACGTCGCCGAAGATGCGGAAGGTGAGGGTGTCGCCGAGCTTCAGGCCGAGCGGCTCCTTGAGGCGCTGGAACACCGAGACTTCCGGGGTGCCGATGAAGTTGGAGGGCCACCAGCTGCCTTCGGTAATGGTCGACTGGTCGGGCAGGGTGTCGGAGGCGGAGAGCGGGATCTCGCCCTCGAGGATGAAGGCGAACTCCTGCGGCGGCTTGCGGTTGAGCTCGGCGATGGGCACGTCGTTGATCGCCTCGATGGCGCCGGTGACCATGGGGAGCGACGAGAAGGTTTCGACCGACTTGTCGCCGACCGAGAACTGCTTCAGCGCATCAACCTCGTCCTCGAACAGGTCCATGAAGACGAAGCTCGGGGCGTTGGGGATCGACTCGCGGGCGAGCTGGTGGCGGAGGTTGCCGTCGATCAGCGCGATGAGCAGCAGCAGCGCCAGGCCGAGCCCGAGCGACAGGATCACCACCGGGGCGGGCGCGCCGGGGCGCCAGATCGACTTGATGGCGTTGCGCAGCGCGGCGTTCCCGAGCGGCGGGATCAGCTTCAGGGTGCGCTGCAGGAGCCACGCGGCACCGCGGAGGATGAGGAACGAGACGAGGATGCCGATGGCGTACCACAGCACCAGCAGGGGGCGGCCGGTGGTGAGCGCGGCGAGCGCATAGATGCCGGCGGCGGCGAGGCCGAGCGGCAGCCACAGGCCGGGCTTCAGCATATCGCGCCACTCGAGCCCGCCTTCGACGGCCGAACCGGCGGAGCGGAACAGCAGCGCGGGCTTCAGCTTTTCGGCGCGGCGCAGTGGCAGGTAGCCGAAGGCGAAGCCGGTGAGGGCGCCGAAGCCGGCGGCGGTCCAGAGTGTTACGGGGTCGACTACGGGAGGCAGGCCGATGCCGAGGAGGCTGCCGAGGATGGGCAGCAGCACCATGGTGAGGAGGGTGCCGAGCAGCAGGCCGAGGACGATGCCGGCGAGGGTCAGCAGCATCACCTGGGTGAGAAAATGGACGAGGATGCGCGGCCCGGTGGCGCCGAGCGCCTTCATGGTGGCGATGGAACGCTGGCGTTCGGTGACATAGGCGGAAATGGCGTTGGAGACGCCGAGGCCGCCGACCAATAGGGACGAGAGGCCGACGATGGTGAGGAAGCGCGCGAACATGTCGAAGAAGCGCGCCAGGTCGGCGGTGGCATCCTTCGGGCCGGCGAGCTTCCAGCCGGCCTTGGGGAAGGCGGTCCTGATCTCGGCCATCGCGGCATCCGGATCGGCGCCGTTCAGGAGGATCTTGTAGCGGTAGCTGGCGAGGACGCCGGGAGCGAGGATGCCGGTGGCGTTAAGCGCATCGACCGACATCAGCACGGGCAGGCCGAATTGCAGGCCGGCGGTGATGCGGTCGGGCTCGGTGCCGATGACGCCGGTGAGGGTGAAGGTGGCGTCGCTGATGGTGAGCTGGTCGCCGAGCTTGAGGCCGAGCCGGTCGAGCAGCAACTGGTCGGCGACGAGGCCGAAACTGCCGTCGCCGCGGGTGGCGAGAAGCTCTGGAAGTGGGGCGTCGGCGCCCTTCACGATGACCGCGCCGATCAGCGGATAGTTGGCGTCGACAGCGCGGATGGCGAGGAAGCTGTTCAAGTCGCCGGCATCGCCGCGGCCCATCACCTCGATGACTTCGCCGAGCTTGCCCAGTTGCTCGAAGGCCTGCCGTTCTTCGGGGTTGGCGGCGCGGTAGGAGAGCTGGGCCTCGATATCGCCGCCCAGCAGGGTGCGGGCATCGCGCAGCAGCGCCGATTGCAGCGCCGCGCCGACCGAGCCGACGATGGTAATGGTGCCGACGCCGAGCGCTAGGCAGGCGAGGAGGATGGTGAAGCGGCGGAGGTCGCCACGCAGGTCCTTCAGTGCAACGCGGAGCCAGCCGCGGAGCGTTGCGGCCGCGGCGTTCACGCCGGCACCCGCTCGCTGAGATGGCCCTCGTTCATGCGGAGCTGTCGGTAGGCCTTCCTCGCCAGCGCAGGATCGTGGGTGATGAGCAGGATGGCGGTGCCGCGGGTGCGGGCGAGGCCGAACATAAGCTCGATGACCTGCGCGCCGGTTTCCTGGTCCAGGTTACCGGTGGGCTCGTCGGCGAGCAGCAGTTTCGGGTTGCCGACCATGGCGCGGGCAAGGCCGACGCGCTGCTGTTCGCCGCCCGAGAGGGCGCTCGGCAGGTGGGTCAGGCGGCCGGCGAGGCCGACATCGGTGAGCGCCGCGGCGGCGCGCTGCTGGATCTCGGACCAGGGAAGCGAGGGCTCGGCGATCTCGAGGGTGAGGGCGACGTTCTCGAGCGCGGTGAGCGAGGGAATGAGGTGGAAGTTCTGGAACAGGATGCCGAGTGCGTTGCGGCGGAAGATGGCGAGTTGGTCTTCGTTGAGCGTCGCGATGTTGGTGCCGGCTACGGTAATGGAGCCGGCGGTTGCCTGTTCGAGGCCGGAGAGCACCATCAGCAGCGAGGTCTTGCCACTGCCGGAGGGGCCGACGATGGCGGCCACTTCACCGGGGGCGAGGGTTAGATCGACATCCTTGAGGATGTGCAGCGCGGCACCGCCGCTCTTCAGGTGCAGATTGATGCCTTTGGCATCGACAACAGGAGCGGGCATGGGGCGGCCGGGTTTGCTGCGGTCTCAAGGAGATAGGCGGTGGATGCGGCGGTTCAATGGACGTGGGAATTCTGTCGCGCCGCAGGATGAAACACTGGCGGGTGTTTTCGGTTCCGGCAATGGGGGCGGCGTGGCCGCCCCCTCCACCAGCTTCGCTGGTCCCCCTCCCCCGCCACGCGGGGGAGGATCACGGAGAGGCCGGCTTTCAATACTCCGTCATCGCGACGAGGAACCAGGCGGCATGGGGGAGCCATTGTTCGCTCCAGCGCCAGGACTGGAACGGGTCTTCGGTTTCGCAGAAGCCGATGTCGGTTTCGTCCGTGAGCGAGGAGGTGATGCCGTTGCAGATGCCGCCGTCGGCGTTGGGGAATTTGGCCGGTCCGTAGATGGCCCAGTTGCGGCCAAAACCCTGCAGCATCGAGGCGTGATAGGGGTTGAGGCCGAGGATCCAGTCGAGGGCGCGCTGCGACTGGACGCGGGCGAGTTCGGCGGTCTCGGCATCGATGTGCGGCATGGCGCGGCGCAGCGCGTAGGCGAGGCTGCCGAGGCGAGCGTTCTCGCCCTGCCACCAGTAGCCGCTGTCATTGCCATGCGGGTAGAAGAACTGGGTGCCGACCTCGCCGTCGCTGCGCTTCACCAGCTGGCGCGGGTAAGCGAAGGGGTTCGTCACCTCGGCGGTGATGGCGGCGAGGTGGCGCACCACCTTGCCGAGGGCGGCGGAGACGCGGGGCTCGTCGGCCTCGGGGGCGATGGCGAGGTAGTCCACCAGCGCGGCGATCGGCAGCCCCTCATCGGAGGCGTGGAAGAACGGGCGGTTGCCGTTGTCGGCACGCCACCAGCCATCATAGCCGTGGCCGCCGGTGAGGCGGTCGAGCAGGCTGTGGGCGCGTTCCCCGGCCTTCACCAGATACTCGGGCTTGTGGGTTGAGCGGCCGAGTTCGGTGGCGGCGAGCAGGGCGCAGTAGTCGTCGATGATGTTCTCTTCGCCATTGTCGAGATACTCGCGGTTGTGCGCCTCGAGATGGGCGAAGGCGCGTTCGGCGGTGGCGAGGTACTGCGCGGCGGTGAACTCGCCGTCCTGCTTGAGCCGGGCGGCGCGGGCGAGGGCGGCGATGGCCATGCCCCCACCCTGGCGATAGCCGGCTTCCCAGGTGTCGTGCTTATGGCCCTTCTGGGTGGAGTAGGAGCAGATTTCGCGCTGCGCAGTATCGCCGGACCAGCGGTCGAACACGGTCATGTAGAACATGCCGGCGGGGTCACACATACGGACGAGGAAGTCGGCACCCCACAGGGCCTCGGTGCGGAAGGCGGCGTGAAGGCTCGTGTCGATGTGTGGGCAGACGGCGGCTTTGCTCAGCGCCCAGACAACGAGGGGCGTCTGCTGCGGGTTCATGAAGTTGGCGTAGCTCAGGTGGCTCAAGTATTTCGACACGTCGCCCGAGGCGTCGTACCAGCCGCCATGCACGTCGGCGCGGGCGTTGCGCTTGTTGCCGATGAAGGCGATGGCGCGGTCGGCGCTGAGGTAGGGTTCTGCAGAGCGCTGGCTCTGGAAATAGCTCAGCAGGGCCGAGGGGAAGCGCGCCGTGTAGAGCTGTTCGGCGATCTCGATCGGCTCGGAGACGAGGCGCGCGCCGGCTGTGTCGAGGGCTTCGAGGATGAAGCGGCCGGTGCCGGTGAAGGCGGTGAACTCGGCCGATTGCCAGCGCTGGGTCTTCCAGCTGTCGACACCGGCGGCAGGGCCGGGCGCGGTCTCGAAGACGACGTCGCCGGTTGCCGCGTCACGCAGGCGGAGTGCGGTGAAGTCGGGTCCGTCGCCGAGGGCGAGGACGGCGAATTTCGGCCCGGTAGACTCGTAGCCGACCTGGTTGGTGGCGATGGCGCGGCTCGAAAAGAGCGCAGGATACTGGGCGTTGATCGCCAGGAGCTGGTTCATTTTGGAAGGTCCGGTCAGAGGTCGTGGCAACTCAGAGGTGGTGGCAGCGGGCCATGTGGGCGTCGCCGACGGTGGTGGGGTCAGGCATGATTTCGCGGCAGATGTCGGTGGCGCGCGGGCAGCGCGGCGCGAAGGGGCAGCCGCGGCTCTCGGCGGTCCAGAGCGGGATATCGGCAGCCCGGCGCGTCGCCGCTCCGGTGATCTTGTTCTTGGGGTTGGGCACCGCGGCGATGAGGAGCTGGGTGTAGGGGTGGCGTGGGTTGTCGGTGATCGCCTCGGATGGGCCCTGCTCGACCAGGTGGCCGGCATACATCACCGCGGTTTCCTCGGCGAAGTAGCGGGCGGTGGCGATGTCGTGGGTGATGTAGAGGGCCGCGAGGTTCTTCTCGCGCTTCAGGTCCTCGAGCAGGTTGAGGATGCCGAGGCGAACCGAGACGTCGAGCATCGAGGTGGGCTCGTCGGCGAGCAGTACCGTGGGGTTGACCGACAGCGCCCGGGCGATGGCGACGCGCTGGCGCTGGCCGCCAGAGAGTTCATGCGGGCGGCGCTTCAGGAACTCGGCGGCGGGGACGAGGCCGACCTGGGTGAGGAGCGCTTCGCTCTCGGCGCGCACCTGCTTGCTCGATAGTTCCGGCCGGTGGATGCGGAGCGGGCGTTCGAGGATGTAGCCGATGGTCTGGGTGGGGTTCAGCGAGCCGAACGGATCTTGGAAGATCATCTGCACTTCGGCGCGATAGTCAGTCAGCGCCTTGCCGGTGAGTTTGCCGACATTGGTGCCGCGGAAGCTGATCTCGCCGGAGGCCGGCTCGTAGACCCGGGCCAGCATGCGGGCGCAGGTGGATTTGCCGGAGCCGGATTCGCCGACCAGCGCCAGGGCGCGACCGGGGGTGAGCTTCAGGGAAATGCCCGATAGGGCGCGCAGCGTCGTGTGCTTGCCGACGAGGCCGCCGAGCATGAAGCGCATGTCGACGTCGCGCATTTCGAGGATGGGCGCCTCGGTCACTGCAGCAGATGACATGCAGCTTCTCCTCCGGTGGCGGGGGTGGGGCGAAGTTCGGGGGCGAGGCGTACGCAGACCGGGATGGCTTCGCCGCAGCGGGGCGAGAAGCGGCACCCTTCGGGCAGGGCGCTAAGGCTGGGCGGTGAGCCGGCGATGCCCTCGAGGCGGACGCGTGGGCCGCTGAGCGGCGGGAAGGAGCGCCCGAGCGCCCGCGTGTAGGGGTGCTGCGGGGCGGTGAGAATCGCGCTGGCGGGCGCAACTTCCACCAGCTCGCCGGCGTACATGACGCCGATGCGGTCGCAGAGCTCGATCATCAGGCCGAGGTCGTGGGTGATGAACAGCACCGAAAAGCCGAAGCGCGCCTTGAGCTCGCAGATCTGCTCGATGATGTCGCGCTGCACCACCACGTCGAGCGCGGTGGTCGGCTCGTCCATGATGATGAGCTTGGGCTCGAGCGCCAGCGCCATGGCGATGCAGATGCGCTGGCGCATGCCGCCGGAGAACTGGTGCGGGTAATCGTCGAGGCGGCGCGGGCTGATGCCGACCAGCTCGAACAGTTCGGCGGCGCGGGCCAGGGTTTCGGCGCGGCTGGCGCGGGGGCGGTGGGCGAGGATGGCGTCCTCGATCTGCTCACTGACCTTGATCACCGGGTTGAGGGCGTTCATCGCCGACTGGAAGACGAAGCTGACTTCGCTCCAGCGGTAGCGGCGGAGGCGCTCGGCGGTGAAGTTCAGCACGTCCTCGCCCATGAAGCGGACCGCGCCGCCCGACACAAGGCCTGGCAGCCGGGTAAGGCGCGCCAGCGCGAAGGCGACGGTGGACTTGCCGCAGCCGCTTTCGCCGGCGAGCCCGAAGGCTTCGCCGGGGCGGATGTCGAAGTCGATGCCGTTGACGGCGCGCGACACGGTATTGGCGCCGACATAGTCGACGGTGAGGTTGCGGACCTCGATCAGGGGAGCGTCAGACAAAATCGGCACTCCGGTTGCGGCGTTTGAGGAAGCGGCGGATGGGGCCGATCCGGCGGGTGGCGGCGAGCTGTGGGTTGGTGATCTCGTCGACGGCGAAGTTGACCATGACGAGGGCTGCACCGGTGACCATGATGGCGATGGCGGGCGGCCAGACCTCGAACCAGGCACCGGTCTGCAGCGCCTGCGCTCGCATCGCCCAGTAGAGCATGGTGCCCCAGGTGACGGAGTTGGGACTGCCCAGCCCGATGAACTCGAGCGCCGCCTCGGCGAGGATGCCGTAGATGGTGGCGAGGACGAACCCGCCGACCACGAACGAGCTCATGTTGGGCAGGATCTCTCGGACGATGATCCGCCATTTCTTCTCGCCCATCAGCTCGGCGGCGAGCACGAACTCGCGGCTTTTGAGCGCGAGGGTCTGGGTGCGGATGGTGCGCGCACTCCAGCCCCAGCCGGTTAACGCAAGGACGAGGCCGATTACGGTCGGCGACGCCTCCTCGATGAAGCTGGCAAGGACGATGATCAGTGGCAGTGCGGGGAGCACCAGCGAGACGTTGACGAAGAAGGTCAGCACCTCGTCGGTCTTGCCGCCGAAATAGCCGGCGGAAATGCCGACAGCGAGGCCGATCAGGGTGGCCGAGAAACCGGCGATGAAGCCGACGGTGAGGCTGGAGCGGCTGCCCTCCAGCAGCTGGCTGAAATTGTCCTTCCCTTGCCGGGTGGTGCCGAGGAAATGCTCGACGCCGGGCTGCACGTGCGGTTTGCCGGCGCGGCGATACGGGTCGTAGGGGGTAATCAGCGGCGCGAGGAGCGCGAGGATCACGAAGATGGCGAGGACGGCGAGGCCGAACATGCCCTTCTTGTTGGTGACGAAGAGCTGGGCCCAGCCGGGGAGCCTGGCGAGGAGGCGCGAGCGCGGGCGGAGGCCGAGCTCGGCCATCAGCTCGCGCTGCGTCGGAGCAGTCAGCTCGGCGCGCGGCGGGGCAGTGGTGATGGCGGGAAGAATGTCGGTCATCAGGCTCTCCCGATCGAGCGGAGGCGAGGGTCAAGGATGACGTTGAGGACGTCGGAGGCGAGGTTGGCGATGAGCACGCTCATGGTCAGCAGGATCAACTGGGCCTGGATGAAGGAATAGTCGCGGGTCTGGATGGCGTTGAGGGTGAACTTGCCGAGGCCGGGGTAGTTGAACACCACCTCGGTGATGAAGGCGCCGCCCAGGACGTAGCCGATCGACAGGGCCAGCGAGGTGATCTGCGGCAGGATGGCGTTGCGCGCCACGTAGCGATTGCGGATGCGGCGGTCGGATAGGCCCTTGGCCTTGGCGAGGAGCACGAAATCCTCGTTGAGCAGGTTGATCATGGTGTTGCGCATGCCTAGGTGCCAGGCGCCGAAGCTGACGATGACGATCGAGGCGACCGGCAGCACGGCGTGCCAGGCGACGCTCAGCACGGTCTCGAGGTTGAAGCCGGGGGTGAGGTTCATCTCGTGGGCGCGGCCGAGCGGGAAGATCGCCCACTGCATGGTGAAGGCGTACCAGAGCAGCAGCGCCACGACCGCCGGGGTGAAGGCGTTGAGCATGACGTTGATCGGCGTGAAGAAGGTGTCGAAGAAGCCGCCGCGACGCCAGGCCGACCAGATGCCCATGGTGATGCCGATGCCGAACGACAGCGCGGTGGCCGCGCCGACGAGGAACAGCGTCCAGCCGGCGGCATAGAACAGCAGGCTCGCCGTCGGCTCGGGGAAGTTGACGGTGGAGATGCCGAAATCGAAGTGGGCGAGGCGCCAGAGATATTCGACGTACTGGTCCCACATCGAGCCCTTGAAGCCGTAGGTCTCGCGGATCGCCTCGATCTGGTCTGGCCGGAGCTTGCCGCGCAGCGACAACAGGATGCGGGTCGCCGGATCGCCCGGCATCAGCCGCGGGATCAGGAAGTTGAGGGTGATCGCGACGAAGAACGCCCCGAAATAGAACCCCAGTCTGCGGAGGAGGAAGGCCATCGCGTACCCCGAGCTTGAGGGGGACGGGCGGACCCGTCCCCCAGGATCAGCTTACTTCGCCACCGGCGTCAGGCTGAGCAAAACCTTGACGCGTTCGTGGATGCCGGCGGGGTTGTTGGGGCGGGACCAGGCGTTGTCGGCGTTGGGCCAGCCGGTGAAGTTGCGGGTCGAATACTCGTACCAGGCGGGGTTCGAGAACAGCGTGATCACCGGCAGGTTCTCGGCCACCTGGGTCATCACCGAGGTGATCTTCTGCTTCTGCACCGCGGTGTCGGCAGTGGCGCTGATGGCGGCGAGATCGGCCTCGATGCCCGGGATCTGCATCTGGTGCATGGACTGCTCGTTGAGCTGGCCGGGGACCATGGTGCGCGGGTTGAACATCGAGTGGTAGGTGAACCACGGCGTCGAGCTGAGGTTGGTCCACATGATGTAGACGTCGAAATTGCCGGTCGGGATGTTGTCGAACCAGGCGCCTTCCTCGGGGGTCTCCATCTCGCCGTTGACACCGATGTCCTGCAGGTTTTCCGAGACGGTCTGCAGCGTGTTCACCCAGTCGTCCCACCCGGCCGGGACCGCCATCTTGAAGGCGATCGGGGTGCCATCGGGATTGTCGCGCCAGCCGTCGCCGTCCTTGTCGACGAAGCCGGCGTCATCGAGCACTTTCTTGGCCGCCTCAGGATCGTATTTCATCAGGTACTGGTAGGGCGCGAGCGCCGCGGTATCGATCCAGTCCCGGTAGAACATGCCTTCGCCGATCGGGTACTCGGCCGGCGTGGTGAGCCCGAAGGTGGCGATATCGACCAGCGTGCCGCGGTCGATGGCCATCGACATGGCCTTCCTGAACTCGAGGTTGTTGAACGGCGCCTTGGTGGTGTTGAGCTGCAGGTTGGTGCCGGCGTCGGGCGGCAGCCAGTAGTGGTTGTCCGGGCTCTTCGACGCATAGGTGATCTCAGGATCGGTGATGCCGTCCGTGGCCCAGTCGAGATCGCCATTGGTGATGGCGGCGATGACCTGCAGGTTATCGCTCAGCTGCGGGTACTCGATGCAGTCGATCTTCACGTCGGCCGCTTCACGATACAGCGGGTTCTTGCAGAGCTTGAAGGCGTTGCGCGAGAAATCGCGCACCTCGGTGAAGGGGCCGGTCGCCACCACCTTGGGGTTGGCGTAGTTCACCGGGTCGGCAACATCCTTCCAGATGTGCTCGGGCAGCGGGAAGACCGGGCCGATATTGAGCCGCGCCAGCGAGTCGGCGGCCTTCAGGTCGAAGCGGACGGTGTGGTCATCCACCGCCACCACGTCGACGATCGAACCGGTGTCCTTCTCGGCGCTGTAGATATCGTAGCCGATGGGGAAATCGAGGTGCGCCTTGGCGTAGTTGAAGGTGAAGACCACGTCGGCGGCGGTGAACGGTTCGCCGTCAGACCACTTGACGCCCTCACGCAGGTGATAGGTGACGCTCTTCAGGTCGGCGCCGACCTCGTAGGAGGTGGCAAGGGCCGGGAAGTCGTTGTCCGGGTGCCAGACATTGTCGATCCACAGCGGCTCATAAGCGAAGTCCTGCACGTAGGCGTGCGGGCCGGTGAGGTTGTAGGGGTTGTAGTTCTCGACATGCGCGTCGGTGTGCACCGGGGCGATGCGGATGAGCACCTCGGCCTGGGCGGCAGTTGCGAGCGCAGTGCCGGTGAGCGCGGTGGTGGCGAGAAGGGTCAGTAAACGCAGTCGGTGCATGGCTTGTCTCTCCCTGTGAGATCGATCCCATATCGATCAGCCGTTTGCAGTCGAAAAAGGCTCCTGAGGCGTAGTCTAGTTTGCAGTCAGCGCCGGCGCCGCAATGCGGGACGTCGGCGAAAGGCTCGAAACCGGGCCGACGCTCTGGCGCAGGATCAGCTCGGTTGGAATGGTGACCACAGGGGTCGCCGGCGGTTCGCCATCGAGGATGGAGAGCAGCAGGCGGGTGGCGGCGCGCCCGGCCTCGTCGACCGGCTGTCGTACCGTGGTCAGCCCGGGGGTCAGATGCCGGGCGTGGAAGTTGTCGTCGAAGCCGAGCAGCGAGATATCGTCGGGGACGCGCCTGCCGGCAGCCTTCAGCGCCAGCAGCGCGCCCGCCGCGACGTCGTCGTCGCCGGCGAAGATGGCGGTAGTTTCGGGGCGCTCGGCGAGCAGGCGGGCGGTCGCCTGCTGGCCGAAGGTCTCGGAAAAGCTGCCGTGCTCGACATAGATGTCGTCGCGGGACAGGCCGAATTCGACGAGCGCCGCATCGATGCCGCGCAGCCGCTCATGCGTGTCGCGATAGATGGTGCCGCCCGAGAGATAGGCGATGTGGCGGTGGCCCTGCTCGAGCAGCAGGCGCATGCCGGCGAGGGCGCCGCTCATGTTGTCGATGGTGACGCGCGCGCGCGCCGGCGGGCACTCGTTGCCGCCGACGGTAACCACCGGGGTTTTGGAGCGGGCGATGATCTCCAGCACATCGTCGCGGAGCGCGTTTTCGAGGTAGAGGATCAGCCCGTCGCAGGCACGATCCAAGAGCTCGATGATGGCGTGGGCCTCTTCGTCGCGATCGGCATAGCCCGAGGCGACGATGATGCTCTTGCCGGCGCCGCGGGCGGTTTCCTGCATGCCGCCGATCATCTGCGCGTAAAACGGGCTCGAGACGTTGACGACCACGCCGCCGATGATGTCGGATCGGTTGGAGCGAAGGCCGCGCGCCATGGTGTTGGGCCGGTAGCCGAGCTCCTGGATGGCCGCCTCGACCGCTTTGCGCGCCTCGTCCGAGACATAGCCGTTGCCGGCGATCAGCCGTGAGACGGTGGATCGGGAAACGCCGGCCTTCTTCGAGACGTCGGTAATCGTCGCCATGGGAACTCGACATGAGATCGATCCCACATATGAGCGCGATGGTGGCGGGGTTGTCAACGGGGCGGATAGAGTGGTGGAAACGTTCGGTCCTCGCAGGACCGCTGCGGGTTGCGCCGGGTCGCTGTTTGAGGCCTGATGGCAGCCCTCCAGCCGCGACGAGGGCGCGATGGCCAGCTTCTCGACACGACCGCTCGACACAGCGACATGGCCGGCTTTCGCCGCGCTAGTGGAGCGTCACAACGGCGTCTGGGGCGGCTGCTGGTGCATGGCGTTCCACCCGGAGGGGATCGGCGAGCACAAGCCGCCGGGACAGAATCGGGCCGAGAAGGAAGCGCGGGTCAAGGCGGGCACGGCGCATGCGGCGCTGGTGTTCGACGGCGAGCGCTGTGTCGGGTGGTGTCAGTTCGGCTCGCCCGCCGAACTGCCGCGAATCAAGGCGCGCCGCGCCTACGAGGCGGAGCCGACGTCGGCGCCGGCGTGGCGCATCACCTGCTTCTTCGTCGACAAGGCCTATCGCAAGCAGGGCGTCGCCGCAGCGGCGCTGGCCGGCGCCCTCACCGAGATCACCCGACTCGACGGCGGCCGCGTCGAAAGCTTCCCCGAGGACACGGAAGGCCGGGCGGTATCCGCGTCGTTCCTCCACAATGGCACGCTGGCAATGTTCGAGCAGGCGGGGTTCACCCGGCAACGGCGGCTGGGGAAGGACCGGTGGTTGGTGGGGTTGGAGGTGGAGGGGGTGACCTTAGCTCAGCTGAATCATAGCAACGCCGGCGATCACCACTGCCATGCCGATAAGGTATTGGCCGGGCAGGGGTTCGTTAAGGACAAGGCGCGCGAGCAGCGGCACCAAGGCGGCGCCCAACAACGCGAAGGGGTAGGCTTTGCTCAGCGGCGTATGCGCGAGGATATAGACCCAAAGGGCCGTCGAAGCCGCATAGAGGACCAGGGCACCAAGCAGCCATGGAGACAGTGCCGCATCCAGCCACGAGGTTGCCAGACGAGATCGGATGTCTCCCGCCGCCAGCTTGAAGAGCAGTTGTCCGATGCCGAGAGAGATCGCGAATACGATGCTGGCCAGTACGATCGGCACGCTCATCGAGACGCCTTCTGGTCCGGCTTAGTGGCACCGGCAAGGGCCAGTTCCCGGGCCAGCAGCGTTGTCACCTCGGCATGCGCCCGCATCCTGAGATGCAGGTTTCCAATAGCTGCAAAGACAATCAGCATGAACACGTAAACGATCAGGTCTGCACCGCGTCCGACGCCGACAGCATGGGCAATGGTGGTGCTCAACGCGGGAAATGCGACAAGCAACGCACCAACGACGGCGACCAGTATGATGCCGTACGACAACGGACCCGACCGGCGGCGCTGACCGAAGGCGTAAAGGACCAGAACGGCGAGGACAACGAGCGCCGCAGCCTGAAAGATCATCGGTAGAGCCTTCGCGTCAGTAGGTCAGTGAGGATTGTAAAGGCGCCGGTCCAGCGCTGCCCTTTGGCCTTCGAATACTCGGTGTAGGCGATGGTGCAGGGCGCCTCGACAAAGCTTATCCGGTGGGACGCGATCTGCTCGAGAATCTCGGATGCATGCGCCATACGGTTCTGCCGGATGCGGATGAGCCCGGCAGCGCGTCGCGAGAGGACGCGAAGGCCGTTATGTGCATCGGTCAGCGTCAGGCCGGTGGTGGCGCGGGTGAACAGGACAGCCAGCTTCAACAGGGCGCGCCGGCCGGAGCTGATGCCATGCGCCGCTCCCAGGAAGCGGGACCCAAGGATAACGTCCACCTTCTCGGAGTCCAGTAAATCTACCATCGCACGCGCTTCCGACGCCGAATGCTGGCCGTCTGCGTCGAACGTCACGATCGCGTCCGCGCCTTGGCGCAAAGCGTAGGCGATGCCAGTTGCCAGCGCGGCGCCCTGGCCAAGGTTGACGGGATGTCGGACCACATGAGCGCCGGCGCTCAAGGCCAACTGGCGCGTCGAATCTACCGAGCAATCATCCACGACGACCACGTTGTCGAAGCTCGGCAGCAGGCCAGAAATGGTCGAAGCGATTACGGTGCCTTCGTTGTAAGCTGGCACCACGACCCATGCCGCAGAGATGGTATTTGGATCGGGCGCCCGTTCGGGGCTCAGAACCTTTTCGTGCATGACGGATCGTCGCCTTGGATAACTTTGTAGGTACGGCCAGGATTATAGGCGGCGCTATAGAGGATAGCGAATCGCGCTTCGGCGACGCAGACGATATCTCCGTCCGCGATTTGATTGTCCACCGCTGCCTGGAAGCCATTGCTGGTGACGAATTCCCTCGCGCCAACCCCAGCTGATGTCGGCACATACTTGAGGCCGGTCACGAGTGTAACGGCAAGCAGGCACGAGAGCGCGGCGCACTTCCAAGCGAGGCCCAGATCGGGAAGGCGTGAGAGCCCCACTGACCCCGACGAGGCGAACAGGATCAGGCAGAACACGACCGGCGTCAGGATCCAGAACATGTAATACCGCAACTCATGGGACGCGGGCAGGATAGCGGTCGCTGCCGTCAGGGCAGCCAGGTAGGCGATCAGCAGCCAGCCGCGGGCTCCCTGGCGGGTGAGGGCCACGACAAGAAGCGCGCAGGTGAACAAGACGTAGGCGGTGAAGTACCCGCCCATCCGGAACGACGGCGCGGTCTGCGGTACTTCGCCCTGCCCGAGCGTATAGGGCGTCCACCGGAGATCGAGGGCAGAATACTCAAGGACTGAAAGCAACCATCGCCAGGCTTGCGGTGCATCGGTCAGGTAGAGGGGGGCGGAATTGCCGGCCAGAGGTGGTACGACACCGTGCAGGAGTGTCGATCCTCCGACAACGACCTCTACTGGAAACACGGGGTTTCCGAAGGCGATGACGTTACGGAGCATGGTGGCGGAGACGAGCGCCAAGAGGAACACAGTCAGTAGTACTGAGAGCCAACGCTGCAATTGCAGGGCGGGCCGGCCGTGTGTCCACCAATCAAGAGCGACAAACGCCAGTCCAAGAGCCAACGCGATGGGCATCATCTGGGTCTTGGAATTGCCAAGGAGGACCAGGCATCCCCAGAAGACTACCCGGATCCGGGTGCCCACCCTCTCGGCTCGGAACAGCAGCTCCGCAACGGTGACCAGAGCGATGGTCGCAAAGACATTGACGGTCAGGTCGAGGTAACTGCTGGTCGCAAAAATCTGGACGAACGGGATGGCGCTGAACGCGAGGACGCTCCAGTACCACGGAACGTTCCAGTGCAGTTGCAGGTAGCCAATCAGCAGGACAAAGGAAGCCAGGGCGACAAGATTGGTCAGCTCCGGAACCCCGGTCAATCGCCAGATCCAGCCCTGGATCAGCTCGATGGCGACGGGAAAGCCGGTGTAGAACAGCTCCAGATGAGGCACAAACTGGAGGCAGTCCGTGTCACAAATGCCGGAAAGCCTTGCGGCGTAAGGAAAGTGATAGGCGACGTTGTCCCAGGCGGCGTCGAACGTGGTAATCGCCCGGAGCGCGTATGCGCCCATCAGGTAAGCGGCCATAGCAATCAGGATTGCCGTGCCCGCCATCCTCATTATGGGAAGGCTGCGCTGCCCAATGGAGGTGATCCGATCCAGATTCAACGTCCTCGTCTCCCATCGCGTGAAGTGCGCTGGCGTAGCCACTCACAAAACCTGTCGGGGAAGACAAGCCACAATGATTCTTGTCCACCGTGGAGCCGGAGCCTTTTGCGCGGCGACGCGCCCTATAAGTCACTCGGTGGGATCGAATTGGCGAACTCGGCACACCGAGTGCTGTCATGTTGCGTTAGGTGCGCTGCCGAAAGCGGCGTTAGGTTCATGTGGACTTAGCGTCCTATTCCGGTCCATCGGAGTTGTAAGTCTGGGGCGACGGACGGATAAGGTCCAAAAGCATCTTGCCAATTGGGGGCATCATCGAAACTCGTCGTAACTCATTCGACCTCGTGCGGCTGTGCGCCGCAATGGGCGTCCTTGTAGGCCATTCATTCGCATTGCTTCATGCGTCTCCCCCTACTGTGCTGGGGGTAGGCGTTCACGTGTTCGGACTCTACATCTTCTTCGCCTTGAGCGGCTACCTCGTCTCGGCAAGCCTGGAAAGGGACAGGAATCCCATACGCTTCCTCGCGAAGCGCTGCCTCAGGCTTTTCCCGGGGCTATGGGTCTGCCTGACGTTGATCCTGATTGCCTTTGCCCTGACCAGTTCGCTGGGGTTCATGCCGTTCCTGTCGCACGAACTCACGCGTCAGTATCTCTGGAACTACCTGCTGAATCCGCGCTTCGCGCTTCCTGAAGTCTTCACGACGAACCCGTTCCCATACGCGGTTCAAGGCTCCATCTGGAGCCTTCCAGTGGAGGCCTCCGCCTACCTTGCCCTTCTGGCGTTGTCGATCTTTGGTCGCGCTGGTGCCGCCATCGGCTTGACGTTGGCGGTCGCGGCAAAGCTGCTGGTGCCACCGAGCGTCGGCGAGCTGGTGTTCTGGGGCATGCGGATAGATACCACCTACGACCTGGCCATCCTGTTTGCGGTGGGTTCGTGCCTCTCGACCTACCGGATGGTGCTACGCAGAGATCTGGGTGTCGCTTTCGCCGGGCTCGTCGTCGCCGTCTTCGCAACCGGAACGACCGTCGGCACCTGGGTAATGCTGGTGACGCTACCTTATGCGATCGTGACGTTTGGCCAGCAACCGAGCAAACTGAGCGATTGGGTAACCGCCCACTTCGGCGATTTGTCCTATGGTATCTATCTGTATTCGTTCCCCGTGCAGCAGGCGCTGATCGCGCTGGGCTTGCTGACGCCCACGCCGCTCACTCTGGCGGCAACGCCCATCACCATGATTTTGGCGGCCACGTCCTGGCGGTTCATCGAGAAGCCGGCTCTACGGTTCAAGCCGACCGGCACGGTTGGCCGCGCCCCTGCCAGTCAGGGTGAGTCGGCCGCAACGGCCAAGGAGAGCGAGCCAGTGCTTTTGCGCTGATAGAGATATGAGGAAATCGAAGTGGTGGAGCTGAGCGGAATCGAACCGCTGGCCTCATCATTGCGAACGATGCGCTCTCCCAACTGAGCTACAGCCCCGCTTCGATGGCGCGGTTATTAGCCAATCCCAGCGCCGAGGACCAGTCCTTTTTTCAGGCGACGAGGCGCTGGGCGATGAGGCTTTGCGCGGTAGCAATGGCGGCGTCGGGGCCGGGGATGGTGGGGCGGGCGAGGAGCAGGCGGCCGCTATTGCCGTCGACGCGCCTGACATGGCCGAGTTCGGCGGTGTTGGAGCCGATCTGCGGATCGAACAGGCCGATCAGGCGGACGATCCAATTGGGCATTTCGAAGCGCGGGACCCGGGTGGTGGCCCGGGGCAGGGCGGCGCGGAGGGCCGTGCCCAGTTCGAACAGGCTCATTTCGCGATCGGCGAGGATGTGGCGCTTGCCGCCGGCGGTGGGGGCGGTCATGGCGGCGACCTGGGCGGCGGCGACGTCGCGGACGTCGATGATGGAAAAGCTCATCTTCGGGGCGGCCGGGATCGAGCCGTTGAGCAGGCGCTGGACCAGAAGGCCGGAGGTGCCGACGTCCTCGTCGAGCAGCGGGCCGAGGATGGCGCCGGGATTGATGGTGGCGAGGCGATCGCGGGCGCCGAAGCTTTCCGCCACGGACCAGGCCTCGCGCTCGGCGCGGAGCTTCGACTCGGCGTAGGCGCTGACTTTCGGGCTGTCGGTGTTGGTCCAGTCGGCGGTGGTGAAGGTGCGGCTGTAGTCGTCGTGGCCGTAGGCGATGGCGGCGATGGAGGAGGTGACCACGACGCGCTCGACGCCGGCGCTGAAGGCGGCGGTGACGGCGCGGCGGGTGCCCTCGACGGCGGGGCGGATCAGGTCGTTCTTGTCCTTGGGCATTTCGAGGACGAAGGGGGAGGCGACGTGCTGCAGGTAGCGGACGCCCTGCATGGCCTCGGCCCAGCCTTTGTCGCTGAGCAGATCGAGGGCGACGAACTCCAGGCGAGAGATGTCGGCGCCGTGGGCGGCGAGGGTTTTCCGCACTTTTTCGGCGCGCTCAAGGCTGCGCACCGAGCCGCGGACGGTGTAGCCTTGCGCGAGCAGCTGCAGGGCGACATGGCCGCCGAGGAAGCCGGAAATGCCGGTGACGAGGACGCGGTCGGTGTGGTCGGGCTGGGTGGTCATTGGGGGTATCCCTCCGTGGAATTGAACGATATGTACGAATATCGTTCAATTCGTTCAAGATATCGACGAAGGAAAATCGGCGTGGCGGAACTCGACAAGCAGGAGCAGATCCTTTCGGCGGCGCGGCGGCTGATCTTGCGACAGGGGCTGCGGGCTACCTCGATGGAGGCGATCGCGGCCGAAGCGCGGGTCGCGAAGCCTACGCTCTACAAGTACTACGGGGACAAGAATGCGCTGTTCGAGGCGATCGTCGCCGAGCTGATGGTGGAGCTGCACGAGGGGTTCGTGACGGCGCTGCGCGGCGAGGGGGCGGTGATCGAGCGCCTCGCGGCGGGGCTTTCGGCCAAGTATGGGGCGATCGACCGGCTATTGGGGGATTCGCCGCATGCCGACGAGCTGTATGACGAGCACGAGAAGGTGCGGCCGGAGGTCAAGGCGACCGAGGACGTGATCGACGAGATGGTGGCGGAGGAGCTGGGGAAGGCGGGGGTGAAGCAGCCCGAGGTGCTGGCGCGGCTGGTGCTCGATGCGGCGTGGGGGATCAAGCGGAAGGCGCGGGATCCGGCGGATGTGGGACCGGGGATCCGGATGCTGGTGGAGCGGTTGGTGGGGCCGGAGGTTCGGGGGTAGGGTTTGCCGAGGGCGGTGCGGGAAACGGCCCCCTCGCTTACTCCCCAGCAAGGGGGGGATGGGCATCGAGCTTGGGGCCGCCCCCTCCACCGGCTTCGCCGGTCCCCCTCCCCCGCCACGCGGGGGAGGATCACCGAGAGATTGTGCCTCCTGTACTAGACGCTGGCCCAGGCGCCGGTTTTTTCGCTCGCGAACACCGCGTCGATCACCTTCATCGATTTGATGGCGTCCTCGACGCCCCATTCCAGCGGCTTGTTGTCGAGGATGGCGCGGCAGAAGGCGTTGGCTTGTTCGGTGTACTGGTCGCAGGGCGGGATGATTTCGCGGCGGCTCAGGTGGCCGTCGGGTGCGTAGCCGTTGTCGACGATGATGGCGGTGGCGGTGTCGGCGGGGGCGTTGAACGGGATCACCAGTTCGACGCGACCCTTGGTGCCAATCAGCTCGAGCGACTGGTGGCCGACCGACTGGGTGGAGCAGACGAAGCTCGCCTGCTTGCCGCCGCCGAAATCGAGGATCACCGAGGCGAGGCGGTCGGTCTTCATCTGGGGATCGCGGTCGACCAGCGAGACAGCGCGCAGCGGCTCGGCGCCGAACAGGAAGCGCGAGCCGGTGATCGGGTAGCAGCCGACATCATAGATGCCGCCACCGCCGATATCGGCCTGGTTGCGGACGTTGGTCGGGTCGGTGAGGAAGTACTCGAAGATGCCGCGCACCGTGCGCAGTTCGCCCAGCTCGCCTGAGCGGGCGATGTCGCGGGCGCGCAGCCATTGCGGGTGATGGCGGACCATGAACGCTTCGTGGAAGACGATGCCCTTGGGCAGCTGGCGCAGCTGCTCGGCCTCCTTGGCGTTGAGGGCGATGGGCTTTTCGCAGAGCACGTGCTTGCCGGCTTTGGCGGCGGCAAGGGTCATCGGGACGTGCAGGTGGTTGGGCAGCGGGTTGTAGATGGCGTCGACATTGGGGTCGGCGAACAGCGCCTCGTAGCTGCCGTGGGCCCTGGCCTTGCCGGTGAGACCGAGCTCAGCGATGTACTCCTCGGCCTTCGCCACGTCGCGCGAGGCGACGGCAACGACTTCGCTCAGCGGCGACTTCATGATCGCCGGGGTGACCTTCTTGAGGCCGATATTGGCGGTGCTGAGGATGCCCCAGCGAATTTTCTTTTCTGCCATGATGTTTCTCCCTCGAGTTGGCACATTGGTAGCGGATGGACAGCGTCGCTGCCATAAGACTTCCGCGGGTTTGTCGAGGGATGAACGGGTTCTGAATGAGAATTGCGGGGTGCGAGCGTGTGGCTCCCCCCACCCTTGATCCCTCCCCGCAGAGGGGGAGGGAGTCGACTGATGGAGTTGTGCGAATGGTCCTCACCTACAAACAGACCGTGCCGATCCTGCGCTCGTTCGACGAGGGAAAGGCGCGGGAGTTCTATGTCGACTGGCTGGGGTTTGCGGTGGACTGGGAACACCGGTTCGAGCCGGGGCTGCCGCTCTACATGCAGGTGAGCCGGGACGGGATCGTGCTGCACATCTCGGAGCACCATGGCGACGGCTCGCCGGGGGTGCATGTGCGGGTGAACTGCACCGGGGTGGCGGCGTTGCAGGCCGAACTTGTCGGCAAGAAGTACAAGAACAACCGGCCGGGGCTGGAGCGGCCGGAATGGGGCGGGCTCGAATGCACGGTGATCGACCCGGTGGGCAACCGGATCACCTTTGCGGAAGCGGATGAAGGCTGATCAGCCGACGAGCAGTTTCAGGGCGATGGCCCACATCACGACCGCGATGACGGCTTCGAGGATGCGCCAGGCCTGGGGCTTGGCAAAGAGCGGGCGGAGCCAGATGGCGCCGTAGCCGAGGGCGAAGAAGAACAGGAACGAGCCGAGGATGGCGCCGGCGGCGAACCAGGCTTCGGCACCGGGGAACTGGGTCGAGACGGCGCCGAGCAGCACCACCGTATCGAGATAGACGTGCGGGTTGAGCCAGGTGATGGCGAGGCAGGCGAGGAGGGTGGCGGCGAGGCTGCGCCGGCCGTCCGCGCCGCCGATGGTCAGCGCATTGCTGGAGCGGAGGGCGGAGAGGAGGCTTTTCGCACCGTACCAGATGAGAAAGGCGGCGCCGCCATAGCGCATGACCGGTTCGAGCCAGGGCAGCCAGTTCGCGACCTTGCCGAAGCCGGTGACGCCCAGCGCGATCAGCACCGCATCGGAAAGGGCGCAGGCGAGGCTGACGGCAAAGACGTGCTCGTTGCGGAGGCCCTGGCGCAGCACGAAGGCGTTCTGCGCGCCGATGGCGACGATGAGGCTGAGGCCCATGCTCATGCCGGCGAGGACCACTGGGAGGTTCATGGCCGTGCCGTAGGTGGCGCGTGAGGCTAACTCCAGTTAACTTCGGTCAGCTGGAATTAGCGGAACTAAGCCGATGATCGATTATCCTGCCGCGCAGGCGGTGGCCATGGTGGTGCAAACCGGCAGCTTCGAGCGGGCGGCGCGGGCGCTGAACGTCACCCCGTCGGCGGTGTCGCAGCGGGTGAAGCAGCTCGAGGAGCGGCTGGGGGTGGTGCTGATCGAGCGCGGGACTCCGTGTACGGCGACTGAGAAGGGCGCCTGGCTGTGCCGGCACATCGAGCATGTCGGGGTGCTCGAGAGCGAGCTGATGGCGCACATGCCGGGGCTGAGGGGCGGGGCCGAGCAGCGGGTGACGATCAGCATCGCGGCCAATGCCGACAGCGTCGGGACGTGGTTCCTCGGGGCGATCGCGCCGTTCACGCGCGACAGCGAGCATCTCGTCAACATCGCCATCGACGACGAGGGTCATACGGCCGAGTGGCTGGAGCGCGGGCGGGTGCTGGCGGCGGTGACCTCGTTCGCCGAGCCGGTGCGCGGGTGTCGGGTGACGCCGCTCGGGGCGCTGCGCTATCGGGCGGTGGCGAGCCCGGAGCTCTGTGCACGGTATTTTGCCAACGGGGTGACGGCGGCGACGTTGGCCGAGGCGCCGGCGCTGACCTTCAACCACAAGGACAGGTTGCAGCAGGAATGGGTGCTGGCGGCGACCGGCGAGGCGGTGGTGTTTCCGACGCATTGGCTGCCCTCGACGCAGGGGTTCGTCGATGCGTGCGTCGCGGGGATCGGCTGGGCGCTCAACCCGGTATCGCTGGTGGCGGGGCACCTGGCTGCCGGGCGACTCAGGGAGATCGTGCCTGGGGCGACGCTGGATGTACCGCTGTTCTGGCAGGTGAGCCGGTTCGCGGCGGATCGGCTGCCGGAGCTGACGCGGAGCGTGGTGGCTGCGGGGCGGCGGGAGCTGGTGCAGTGAGCGGTGGGGGGAGGGGCTTTGTCGATCCTTGCTTCCGCGAGGAGCGGCGATGCTTTGCATCGTGGACCCTCATCCGGCCTTCGGCCACGTTCTGCCACAACGGGAGAGGGCACCGACTGATGCATCCTAGTTAGACCGTCTGGATCGCTATCCGGTTGCCTTCGCTATCGGTGATTTCGGCGACGAATGCGTCATCGCCGACTTCCGTCTTGGGGAAGAGGATGGTGCTGCCGAGCCCGGTGGCGCGGGTGAGGGTGGCGTCGAGGTCGGTGACGGCGAAGTAGAGGATGGCGCCGTCGGTGGTGGGGACGTAGACCTCGCCCTCGGCCAGGGCGCCGCTGGCGCCGTCCTGGCCGGGGGTGAACGGGAAATGGGCCATGCGGCTGCCGTGCAGTTCGACGATGTCGCCGAAAGCGATGCCGAACACGGCGCTGTAGAAGGCCATGGCGCGATCGAGGTCGCGGACCGGGATTTCGACGTGGGCGATCAGGTTCAAGCGACCTGTCCCGCGGCCCAGCCGGAGGCCCAGGCCCACTGGAAATTGTAGCCGCCGAGCCAGCCGGTAACGTCGACGGCTTCGCCGATGAAGTAGAGGCCGGGGACGTTGCGGGCGGCCATGGTGGTCGAGTCGAGGCCGTCGGTGTCGATGCCGCCGAGGGTGACTTCGGCGGTGCGGTAGCCTTCCGAGCCGGTGGGTTTGATGGTCCAGCGGCGCAGCGAGTCCTCGATTTTCTGGAAGCTCTTGTCGCTCATGTCGCCCAGCATGGTGGTGATGCCGATTTCTTCGGCCAGCATCTGGGCGAGGCGCTTGGCGAGGTGCTGCGACAGCACGGTCTGCAGTTGCAGTTTTGGCGTGGCGGTGCGGGCTTCGCGGAGGATTTCGCTGAGGTCGCCATTGGGGAACAGGTCGATGACGATAGCATCGCCCTCGCGCCAGTAGCTGGAGATCTGCAGGATCGCCGGACCCGACAGGCCGCGGTGGGTGAACAGCATGGCTTCGTCGAAGCTTTTCTTCCCCACCGAGATGCGGGTGGGGTCGACGGCGATGCCGGAGAGGGGGGCGAGGCGTTCGAGGATGCGCGGCTCGAAGGTGAGCGGGACGAGAGCGGGGCGGGTTTCGGTGACCTTCAGGCCGAACTGCGTGGCGAGCTGATAGGCGAGCCCGGTGGCGCCCATCTTGGGGATCGACTTGCCGCCGGTGGCGACGATCAGCGCCTTGCCGATCAGGGTTTCGTCGGCGGTCATCACGGTGAAGTTGCCGTCGGCGTGGCTGACGCTGTCGATCTCGGTGTCGAGGAGGAGGTTGCCCTTGGCCTTCTTCAGCTCGCTCAGCAGCAGGTTGACGATCTGCTGGCTGGAGCCGTCGCAGAACAGCTGGCCGAGGGTCTTTTCGTGGAACGGGATGGCGTACTGGTCGACCAGCGCGATGAAGTGCTCGGGGGTGTAGCGGGAGAGGGCCGAGTAGGCGTAGCGCGGGTTGCTCGAGAGGAAGCGGTCGCGGCCGGCTTTGACGGTGGCGTTGATGTTGGTGAAGTTGCAGCGGCCGCCGCCGGAGATGCGGATCTTCTCACCGGCGTTCTTGGCGTGGTCGATGACCAGCACCGAGCGGCCGCGCTTGCCGGCTTCGATGCCGGCCATGAGGCCGGCCGCGCCGGCGCCGAGGATGATCACGTCGTAGGTTTGCATGGGGTGGAGATACACGGAGTTGTGCTGCGGGCATAGGGTGGGCGGACGTCCGAGGGTTTGGCCGCCCCCTCCACCGCCTCCGGCGGTCCCCCTCCCCCGCCACGCGGGGGAGGATCACGGAGAGGCCGGTGCGAACCTACACCCGTAGGCGATCTCCTATAGGTGATTGACTATTTGCGATTTCGGCGTAGAAACGCGGCGCCGGACAAGAGGATCGGGTTGCGGGATGCGCAAGACCCACCAAATCACGATGAGCAAAGCGGAGACCATGGGTCTTCGTGGCACCGTCGTTTCGGCGACCAAAACCACCAAAACCCCCTGAGCCGATCCCCGGGCAACTCCCGCCGGGGAGCGGCCGGAAGCCATGTGCCGCGGACCGACTGGTCCAGCGCGGGGGAATGAAGGCAAAGAGGAAGTTCCAAAATGGGTTATCGCGTCGCCGTCGTCGGGGCCACAGGCAATGTGGGCCGGGAAATGCTCAACATCCTCGCCGAGCGGAAGTTTCCCGCGTCCGAGGTGATCGCACTGGCCTCCGCCCGCTCGCAGGGCCAGGAGATCAGCTTCGGCGACAAGCGGCTCAAGGTGCAGAACCTCGAGCACTTCGATTTCACGGGCGTCGACTTCGCGCTGATGAGCGCCGGCTCGTCGATCGCCAAGGAGTATGGCGAGAAGATCGGCAAGACCGGCTGCATCGTGGTCGATAACTCCAGCTTCTGGCGCTACCACGCCGACGTGCCGCTGGTGGTGCCGGAGGTGAACGCGCATGTGCTCGACGAGTACATGGCCAAGAACGACCGCAAGAACATCATCGCCAACCCGAACTGCTCGACCGCGCAACTGGTGGTGGCGCTGAAGCCGCTGCACGACCTCGCGACGATCAAGCGCGTCGTGGTGGCGACCTATCAGTCCGTCTCGGGCGCCGGCAAGGAAGGCGTCGACGAGCTATGGGACCAGACCAAGGGCGTGTTCGTCAACGACAAGCCCGAGCCCAAGAAGTTTTCCAAGCAGATCGCCTTCAACGTCATCCCGCACATCGATGTGTTCATGGAGGACGGCTACACGAAGGAAGAGTGGAAGATGGTGGCCGAGACCAAGAAGATCCTCGACCCCAAGATCAAGCTCACCGCGACCTGCGTGCGCGTGCCGGTGTTCGTCGGCCACTCCGAGGCGGTGAACCTCGAGTTCGCCAACCCGATCTCGGCCGACGAGGCGCGTGACGCGCTGCGCGAGGCGCCGGGGATTGCGGTGATCGACAAGCGCGAGGCCGGTGGCTACTCGACGCCGGTGGAAGCGGCGGGCGAGTACGACACGTATGTGTCCCGTATCCGCGAGGACGTGACGGTCGAGAACGGGCTGAGCCTGTGGGTGGTGAGCGACAACCTGCGCAAGGGCGCGGCGCTGAACACGGTGCAGATCCTCGAGACGCTGATCGAGCGCAAGCTCGTGGAGAAGAAGGCGGCTTAAGCGGCGATGCTTGGGTGAGTGCCTTCTCCCCTTGCGGGAGAAGGTGCCCGACAGGGCGGATGAGGGGTGTCTCTCAGCGTGCTCAGTCGCTCCTCATTACACTCGGACCGCGCTGCACTTCGTTGCGCGGGACCCCTCATCCGGCCTTCGGCCACCTTCTCCCGCAAGGGGAGAAGGCACCGACTGATAGCGCGCCGCCTCCAAAGGCTAGCAGCGCATAGGAAGTGCCACTCCATGCCCATCCGCCATATCGTTCTCGCCCTGTCGGTCGCTGTCGTCTGGGGGCTGAGTTTTCTGGCTATCCGGTGGGGTGTCGATGAAGTGCCGCCGTTGCTGCTGACGGCGGTGCGCTATGTGTTTGCGGCGCTGCCGGCGGTGTTTTTCGTCAAGCGGCCGGCGGTGGGGTGGCCGTTGCTGATCGGCTATGGGCTTGCCATCGGGGTGGGGCAGTTCGGGCTGCTGTTCGTTGCGATCAAGCTCGGGATGCCGGCGGGGCTGAGCTCGCTGGTGATCCAGCTGCAGGTGTTTTTCACGATCTTTCTCGCCTTCGCGTTCTTCGGCGAGCGGCCGGGCCTCGCGCAGCTGGGCGGGGCGGCGGTGGCGCTGGTCGGCATCGGGGTGATCGCCATCGAGCGGCTGGAAGGGGCGGCGCTGCTGCCGCTGCTCTTGACCATCGCGGCGGCCGGCTGCTGGGGGCTCGGCAACATGGTGGGCAAGGCCGCCGGGCGGATCGACATGCTGGGGTTCGTGGTGTGGTCGGCGCTGATCCCGCCGATCCCGCTGTTCCTCGCCTCGCTGCTGCTCGAGGGGCCCGGGGCGCTGGCCCTGGGGCTGTCGCAACTGAGCTTCAAGGGGATCGGCTCGATCGCCTTCATGGCCTACATTTCGACGCTGTTCGGGTTCGGCGCCTGGGCGTGGCTGATGAGCCGCTACAGCGCCAGCCAGGTGGCGCCGTTCGCGCTGTTCGTGCCGGTGGCGGGGATCGCGAGCGCCGCGCTGTTCCTAGGCGAGGGGATCACCGGGGTGGAGGTGATCGGCAGCGTGCTGGTGTTCGCCGGGCTCTTGATCAACGTGTTCGTGCCGCGGCTGCTCAAGCGGAAGCCGGCCTAGTCCCGAGCCGCAGCACCCCCCATCAGCGAGGGGGGTGACGAAGAGTCACACGTCGGGGCGGTAGAAGTCGCCGTCGGCGTTCATCACCCAGAGTTCGCCGGTGGAGATGTCGAACCACGCCCCGTGAATGGCGAGCTTGCCCTCTTCCTCGAGGCGCTTGACGTAGGGGAAGGTACGCAGGTTGTTGATCGAGTTGCGGATCGAGAAGCGCTCCAGCATGGTCTGGCGCTCGCGGTTGGTCAGCAGCGTGTATTTCGACACCGCCTCGGCCACCGGCGAGAGCATGTTCATCCACTTGCCGATGAAATCGCCCTGCGCCAGCGGGCCGGCCTCAGGGTCGAGGGCGGCCTTGATGCCGCCGCAACGGCCATGACCCATGATCACGATGTTGGAGATTTCGAGCGCGTTGACCGCGAACTCGATGGCCGCCGAGGTGCCGTGCTGGCCGCCATCGGGCTGGAACGGCGGCACCAGATTGGCGACGTTTCGCAGCACGAACATCTCGCCCGGCCCGGCCGAAAAGATCGTCTCGGGCGCGGCGCGACTGTCGCAGCACGCGATGATCATCGTGGTTGGCGATTGACCCTTGTCGGCCAGTTCCCGGTAACGGCCCTGTTCGGGGTCGTAGCGGTCGGACATGAACGACTTGTAGCCGTCGAGCAAAAATGCTGGAAACCGATCCATACCGCAGCGGATTAGCGGTTAGTGGACGCAATTTCAATCGCCCGGGGCAAAGAGGGCGAGCAAAAGGAGTAGTGAATGCTGATCTACAGATTCCTCTCGGGGGAGGACGATTCCGCCTTCTGCCATAAGGTTACGAAGGCATTGAGCGAGGGCTGGCTGCTGCACGGTTCTGCCAGCTATGCGTACGACGCAATGAACAAGAAGATGGTTTGCGGGCAGGCGGTGACCAAAGTGGTCAGCGACCAGCCATACGATCCCGACAAGAAGCTCGTCGACTACGTCTAGCCTGTTGCGAACCGCGTTCGGGCAGGTGCCGCCCGGACGAGACTAAGCTACTTCGCCGTTCAGGTGGATACGCCGCAGGGCCTCCATCTGGGCGGCAACGGCCCCCGGCCCGCCACGGTCGCGGGCTTCGCCGGTGGCCGCCATCACCGGATCGACCGGCTGGTACTTCCGGCTCCAGCGGCTGATCTCGGCAACGATCGGCAACAGCTCAATCCCCATCTCGGTCAGCGAATAGATCGCCTTCAGCTTGTGGGCGGGATCGTCGGCGCGCGTCAGCACGCCGGCATCGACGAGTTTCGCCAGCCGGTCGGCGAGGATGTTGGTGGAGATGGCTTCGTCGGAGGCGAGGAACTCGCGGAAGTGGCGCTTCCCCGAAAACATCATGTCCCGGACGATCAACAGGCTCCATTTGTCGCCGAACACCTCGAGACCGAGGTTGATCGGGCAGCCGGAACGGTGGGGCGACGCAGCGGGGTTTTCCATGGTTGCAAAATACAATCATCGGTTGTAGAACGCAATCACTTGCAAAACGCAATCATTGGAGGAATGAGATGGCGACGTTCGTGATCGTGCATGGGGCCTGGACGGGGAGCTGGTCCTGGGTACGGGTGATCGACCGGCTGCGGGCGCGGGGGCACAAGGTTCACGCGCCGACGCTGAGCGGGCTGGCGGAACGGTCGCATCTCAACGGGTTGCCGATCACGCTCACCACGCATGTCGACGATATCGTCAACGAGGTCAGCTGGAGCGACCTCGAGGACATCGTGCTGGTGGCGCATTCCTATGGCGGGATCGTCGCGACGGGAGCCGTGGAGCGGTTGGGCAAGAAGGTACGCTCGATCGTCTACCTCGATGCGTTCGTGCCGGAGGACGGGCAGGGGTTCACCGATTTCGCGCCGGGCTGGGAGCTAACGGGACAGCTGACCGAGTGTCCGCCGTCCTCGCCGGGCGACTATCTCGACGAGGCGGATCGGGCGTGGGTGGACAGCAAAGCCACGCCGCAGCCGACGGCAACGCTTACCGAGCGGCTGAAGCTTACCGGCGCCTACAAACAGGTGCCGAAGAAGACCTATATCGTCGCGACCGGCTGGAACGGTTTTGCGGGTATTGCCGACGGGTTCCGTGGCAAGCCGGACTGGACGGTGCGCGAGGTCAAATGCGGGCACGACGTGCCGATCGACATGCCGGAGGAGCTGACAGCACTGCTCGAGGAGGCGGCGGCATGAACGTCCATATCGACAGCTTTACCGAGGCGTTCCTCGGCGACGGGGCGTTCGTCGCGACGGTCGCCGACGCAGTGGTGGGGCCGAGCCGGATCGCCGGGCGCGGGCTGTTCAGCAGCCGGGCCCGCAAGGCCGGGGAGCTCCTGGCGGAGCTCGATGGGCAGGTGGTGGAATGGGAGCAGTTCCCAAAGGTGCTCGAGACGGTGGAGTGGAACGCGCTGACGCCGGAGCTGCTGCTGGTGCGGCCGCTGCGTACGAGCTACGGGCTGATCAACCATTCGAGCGACCCGAACGTGGTGATCGATCCGGACGGGCGGCACATGCGCTGCGGGCGGGGGGTGGAACTGGGGGAGGAGTTCACCATGGATTATTTCGCCCAGCCGGTGCCGGAGGCGTATCTGCAGTTGCCGGAGGCCAGGGTGTTGCGGGGGGAGAGGTAGCGGGCGCTCACTCGCTCGTCGCTCCGCTCCGAACGCACAACTTCCGGTTGCGATACCCCTCATCCGGCCATCAGCCACCTTCTCCCTCAAAGGGGAGAAGGCACTCACTGCACGGCCGGTGGGTGAAGCGGGGATGAACGGCGGGTTCAAGGCAGGTTCGGGCGAGTGGGGGTAGAACGGGGACAACAACGAGGTCCCGAAATGCAGATCAAGCTGATTGTTGCCGCCGCCGGACTGGTCGCCCTCGCGCTGCCGATCGCCGTGTTCGCCAGCCAGCCTGCGGTGAAGTCGGCGCCGTCGCTGGCCAAGGCGCAGATGCTGTCGATGCTGATGCTCGACCCGCGGGAAACCGGCGCCGAGTTCACCGTGAAGCTGCCCGAGGGGTACGCGACGCTCGACGTGGACGCGGACCCGTTTGCGGTGGTGGCGAACTAAGGCTCTCTTCCCCCACCCAGCACTCGATGTCACCCCCCGCGAAAGCGGGGGCCTCTGTTTTCCGAGCGTGCTGCAACTCCGTAAACAGAGGTTCCCGCTTTCGCGGGAATGACCCGGTGGGTGGGGGGAGTGAGAGCGTAAGCCCCCTCAGAGTATCCCCTTCAGCCGCACGTGCTGCAGCAGCATGATCGTTTTGGCGTCGGCGATTTCGCCCGTCGCGACCATCGCCAGCGCTTGGTCGATGCCCAGCTCAAGGACTTCGATGTCCTCTCCTTCGTCTTCGAGGCCGCCGCCGGCGGAGACTCTTGTATCGGCGTCGTATTCGGCGAGGAACAGGGAAAGCTTTTCGGTGACCGAGCCGGGGCTCATGTAGGCGCTCATCACCAGTTCGACGTCGTGGACGCGGTAGCCGGATTCTTCCTCGGCTTCCTTCTTCGCGGTCGTGACCGGGTGGTCGCCGTCGAGTTTGCCGGCCACGACCTCGATGAGCCAACCCGCCTCGCCGTGGGCGAAGACCGGGAAGCGGAACTGGCGGGTGAGGATGACGGTGCGCTTTTCGCGGTTGTAGAGCAGGACGCCGGCGCCGTCGCCGCGGTCGTAGGTTTCACGGACCTGGCGCTGCCATTCGCCGTTGCGGCGGCGCAGCTCGATGGTGGTTTTCTTGACCAGCCCCCAGTTGTTCGAGAGCACTTCTTCGGCCAGCACCCGGACTTTTTCGTTCACGTCATCTCTCCCCTGGGAACCGGCACACAGATCATGCGTTGCTGAACCGATTGTGAATAGCGGCTTCAGCGAAGGGCCAACTACAGCCAGCTAGAAGTCTGATCAAGCAGCGGAAACCGGATGACCGGTCGCCCGCAACAAGGACGAAAGAGATGGGCAGACTCGCAGCGGGAACGGTCATTGCACTCGCGATCCTCGCGATGAATGGCAACCTGGTGCGGGATGTCCTGGCCGAAGACAGCCAGCGGCTGATCGCCTCGACCACGCTTTCGTCCGCCACCCCGGTGGCGTCCGGACCCAGCAGCGAGCGAGTGCTGAGCCTGTTGCTCACGCTCGAAGCGCTGCGGGCCGCGCCGGAGGTGCTCGGCTCCCCGCGCCGGTAATGCGCTCAGCGCATAGCAGCACCAAAGTGCAATGCTCGGCATAAGCTGAGCCTTTGACCTCCGCGCAAAGCGCCGCTAGAAGTCTCGAACCATTCCAAACTGGAGCGCCCGGCCTTTCCGGCGGGCGAGGCGCGAGACTAGCATGGCTCCCTCTTCACGGCCGCTTTCGCCGCATCTTTCGATCTACCGCTTTACCCTCACCATGACGATGTCGATCGTGCACCGCGCGACCGGCATAGCGCTCTATGGCGGCACCTTGCTGTTGGTGCTGTGGCTGGTGGCGGCGGCGATCGGCGGCGGGTTCTTCGAGTTCGTCACCTGGCTGTTCGGCATGTGGCTGGGGCAGCTGGTGCTGTTCGGCTACACCTGGGTGCTGTTCCACCACATGTTCGGCGGTATCCGGCACTTCATCTGGGATACGGCGAAGGCGATGGACGCGAACGGCCGCGAGCTGGCGGTGCGTATCCAGCTGGGGGCCTCGATCCTCGTGACGCTGATCGTCTGGGCAATCTTCGTGTGGTTCAAATGAGCGTGCTCGGTAAGCCCACGCGGGCGCAGATCCAGAACCCAACGACGCATTACGGCAAGGCCAAGGCCTCGACCCGGCACTTCGTCACGCAGCGCATCACCGGCGCGATCAACATCCTGTTCTCGATCTTCATCATCTGGTTCGTGGTGAGCCTCGCCGGCCGGGCGCCGGCCGAGATGATCGCGCATGTCCGCAACCCGTTCGTCGCGATCGGGCTGGCGCTGCTGGTGATCAACGTCTCGATCCATATGCGCAACGGCATGCGCGACACGGTCGAGGACTATTTCGACAAGGGCGAACACAGCTGGGCGATGCTCGCCAACAACCTGTTCACCGCTTTCTTCTTCGTGGTGGCGCTGGGCGCCATCGCCAAGCTCGTCTTCTGGGGTTAGTCCGCATGGCCGCTTACGAGATCATCGACCACGAATTCGACGTGGTCATCGTCGGTGCTGGCGGCGCCGGGTTGCGCGCGACGCTCGGCATGGCCGAGCAGGGGCTCAACACCGCCTGCATCACCAAGGTGTTCCCGACCCGCTCGCACACCGTGGCGGCGCAGGGTGGCATCGCCGCGTCGCTGGGCAATATGGGGCCGGACAGCTGGCAGTGGCACATGTACGACACCGTCAAGGGGTCGGACTGGCTGGGCGACAACGACGCCATGGAATACCTGGCGCGCGAGGCGCCGGCGGCGATCTACGAGCTCGAACACTATGGCGTGCCGTTCTCGCGCACCGACAAGGGCACGATCTACCAGCGGCCGTTCGGCGGCCACATGACCGAATTCGGCGACGGCCCGCCGGTGCAGCGCACGTGCGCCGCGGCCGACCGCACCGGGCACGCCATCCTCCACACGCTCTATGGGCAGAGCTTGAGGAACAACGCGCAGTTCTTCATCGAGTACTTTGCGCTCGACCTGATCATGGGCGCCGATGGCTCGTGCCAGGGCGTGATGGCGTGGAAGCTCGATGACGGGACGCTGCACCGGTTCCGCGCCAAGCTGGTGGTGCTGGCGACCGGTGGCTACGGCCGGGCGTATTTCTCGGCGACCTCGGCCCATACCTGCACCGGCGACGGCAACGGCATGGTGGCGCGCGCCGGATTGCCGCTGCAGGACATGGAGTTCGTGCAGTTCCACCCGACCGGCGTCTATGGCGCGGGCGTGCTGATCACCGAGGGGGCGCGCGGCGAGGGCGGCTATCTTACCAATTCCGAGGGCGAGCGGTTCATGGAGCGCTATGCGCCCAACGCCAAGGACCTCGCGTCGCGCGACGTGGTGAGCCGCTGCATGACCATCGAAATCCGCGAGGGGCGTGGCGTGGGGCCGAAGAAGGACCACATCTTCCTGCACCTCGACCACCTGGATCCCAAGGTGCTGCACGAGCGCCTGCCGGGCATTACCGAAAGCGCCAAGATCTTTGCCGGCGTCGACCTGACGCGCGAGCCGATCCCGGTGCTGCCGACGGTGCACTACAATATGGGCGGCATCCCCGCGAACTATCACGGCGAGGTGCTGAACCCGACCGTTGATGATCCGGACCGCGTGGTGCCGGGGCTGATGGCGGCGGGCGAAGCGGCCTGCGCTTCGGTGCACGGCGCCAACCGGCTGGGCTCGAACTCGCTGACCGACCTCGTGGTGTTCGGGAGGGCAGCGGCCCTCAGGGCGGCCAAGGTGGTGGACAAGGGCTCGATGGTGCCGGCGATCCGGGCGTCGGAGGACGAGCGCATTCTGGCGCGCTTCGACCGGCTGCGGCACGCCAACGGCTCGTCGCCGACCGCCGAAGTGCGCGACAAGATGCAGCGCATCATGCAGGAAGACGCGGCGGTGTTCCGCACGTCGGAATCGCTGAAGTCGGGCGTCGAGCGCATCACGGCGCTCTATGGCGAACTCGGCGATCTCAAGGTCTCGGACCGCTCGATGATCTGGAACTCGGACCTGGTGGAGACGCTGGAGCTCGAGAACCTGATGGCCTGCGCGGCGACCACGGTGGTTTCTGCCGAAGCCCGGCACGAAAGCCGCGGCGCCCATGCGCACGAGGATTATCCGAACCGCGACGACGTCAACTGGCGCAAGCACACGCTGAGCTGGATCAACGATGCGGGCAAGGTGGAGCTGGGGTACCGGCCGGTGCACGTCGACCCGCTGACGCCAGAGAGCGAGGGCGGGATTTCGCTGAAGAAGATCGCGCCGAAGGCACGGGTGTACTGATGAAACGGGTGGGGAAGTTCAGCAGTCCCATCCATGCGGAATTTCCCTTGTACAGCATGGAGGACTATGACGCGTTCTATCTCCATCACCTTTGGAAGGTTGGCATAAAGAGCACGTTTCCGAGCTTGCTCAAGAAGCGGTTGATCGCATCGGTCATAGCCACTCAGATGGGCACCGCTTCTGTTGACTATGTCATCAAGCGTTACCTTCAAGGCGAAGAGGAAGACCAAACTCCCGGCATGGGAGCAGAGGCGAACACCTTCATCGAAAAATCCCATGATTGGTTGCACGACGTCGCTGAGCGATTGACCCATCACGCAGACGACAATGTCGGACGCATCATGGCTGAGCTCACGATGATGAGGCAGCAATACACGACGTCATGCTTTCTATACATGGCCAACCGAGGTGCAGTGTTTGAGGGGTACTCACTCCTCCGCATGCAGTTGGAGCAGTTCGCATGGATTTTGGCAGTCGACAGAGTTGGTGATCCTGAACGAGTTAGAAGAGTTAAGGCTCAGTCTTCGCTGAGACTGCTAGACGGTGTGCTTCCTGGGGTAGCTAGTCTATATGGGCAGTTCAGCGCTCATGCTCACTGGAGCTATGACGCCCACGTTCGAGCGATTACCTCCAAAGAGGGAAAACTTGGCGTTCTATTCTCTTCCGTGAATCACAAGGCTGAGCTGCTTTATCACGGTGTGTTCTTTGTCGGCTTGTTCTCGAAGTTAATACTGAAGGCGCGGGGGGCGGAGATATCCGATTGGAGCGACGGCTCCGAGGTATCGGAGAAGCTGGACTCTCTCTACTCCGACGCCTTGGTGCTGGCTAAGCGCATTCAGTCCCTTCTAGAGGCGGATGAGGACTGAGTTGAGCGGCTACTCTGGCACTCCGCTCCCGCAGAAGCTGGGGCTTAAGGATGGGCAGCGGGTGTTGTTTCTGGGGTTGCCGGAGGAGCTCGGGGAGCTGAAGGCGGCGCGGGAGTTTGGCGAGGTGCGCGAGGCGCAGTGGGACGCGTGGCGCGGGAGCAAGGGCTGGGATTTCGTGCATGGGTTTACGGCGTCGCGCGGGGTGCTCGAGGATAATGCGCGGCCGCTGCTGGAGGCGATTACCCGCGATGGGGTGATCTGGATCTCGTGGCCGAAGAAGGCGTCGAAGGTGCCGACCGATATCACCGAAGATGTGATCCGTGAGGTGGTGCTGCCGATCGGGCTGGTTGATATCAAGGTGGCCGCGGTCAGCGATATCTGGTCGGGTTTGAAACTGATGATCCGCAAAGAATTGCGGTGAGAGAGACGGGGCGAACGATGAAGCGGGTTGTGGTGGCGCTGCTGGCGCTGGGGATGCTGGGGACGGCCGCACAGGCGGCGCCGACCGAGGCGCAGAAGGCCGATTTCTACAAGACCTGCATGGGGATTGCGCAGGACGACGCGCTTTGCTCGTGCAAGGCCGACGCGGCGATGACGCTGATCGACGAGGACTTCATGGCGATGGTCATCGCCTCGATGAAGGGCAAGTCGCCGCCGGAAGGGCAGTACGCGGCGTACAACACCTACGTCGCCAAATCGAACCAGATCTGCAAGCCGAACTACTGAGGGATACCAAATGTCGCTGATCCCCACCAAAGCCATCGGACTCGTCGCCGGTGCGTTCGCGACGCTGTGGCTCACTGGTTGCGGCGGGCTTTCGGCGGATGCGCAGGCGGTGGCCGATGCCTGCTCGAAGGTGCCGGGCGCGACGATCGAGAGCTGCCAGTGCTATGCCAAGGAGCTGTCGAGCAAGCTGAAGCCGGAGCTGATGAAGCTCGCGACTTACGCCCAGACCGACCCCGGCAAGCTGTTCGACCCGGCGGTGATCGGCAATGTGAGCGCCAACGACGTGATGGCGGTGACCAACACCTCCGCCGCGGCGCTCAAGACGTGCAAAGTTGTAGGATAGAGCCATGGTTGCACTGACGCTCCCCAAGAACTCAAAGATCATGCCGGGCAAGACCTGGCCGAAACCCGCGGGGGCGACGCGGCTCAAGGAATACCGGGTGTACCGGTATGACCCTGACAGCGGGGAGAACCCGCGGCTCGACACCTATTTCATCGATCTCGACGATTGCGGGCCGATGGTGCTCGACGGGCTGTTGTGGATCAAGAACAAGGTCGACCCGACGCTGACGCTGCGCCGCTCGTGCCGCGAAGGCATCTGCGGCTCGTGCTCGATGAATATCGGCGGCGCCAATACGCTCGCCTGCACCAAGGGCATGGACGATTTCGCCGGGCATATCAGCGTCTATCCGCTGCCGCATATGCCTGTCATCAAGGACCTGGTGCCGGATCTCACCACTTTCTACGACCAGCACCGCTCGATCGAGCCGTGGTTGAAGAC
>JAESFN010000435.1_pt1 | contig 39965 bp, 33 predicted proteins | sample 9269411 | NCBI WGS metagenome assembly JAESFN01 (sample SAMN14505399, study PRJNA617100) | algae metagenome | isolation source: Iphinoe sp. HA4291-MV1 and co-occurring heterotrophs from trail next to... | place: USA: Maunawili Falls, Hawaii | collected 2009-07-25
TGACGCCCGACCAGTCTGCGCCGGCGTACCACCAAGAGGTGTAAACTCGTCCGTCGTTGCCACAGATGAACAGATCGAGGTTGTTGCCCGTGCGGGCCACGGCGCCGATCGGCGCGCCCCTGGGGACGAATCCGCCGATCGACCGCCAATTGTTGTTTACGCCCGACCAGTCTGCCCCGGCGTGCCACCACGAAGTGTAAACGCGTCCGTCGTTGCCACAGATGAAGAGGTCAAGGTTGTTCGGCGTGCGGGCAACGGCCGCCACTCGGGCCCCTGCGGGGAAGAAGCCGCCGATGGGACGCCAGTTGTTGTTGACCCCGGACCAGTCTTGGCCCTCCGACCACCAGGAAGTGTAGACGCGTCCATCGTTGCCGCACACGAACAAGTCGAGCTTGCCTGGCATCCGGGAGACCGCGGTGATCGGTGCGCCGACGGGGAAAAATCCTCCGAGCGATCGCCAATTGTCGGCCACGCCAGACCAGCCGCTGGCTTGGAGATTGTCAGCTTCGAAGACCAGTTCGTAGCGGCCTCCGTCGCCGTTGATTTGAAGCGCCTTCCGAATGGCTTCTCCGCGCTCGGCGCGCCTGAGCTCGTCGGCGGAGAATCGCAACTCGGCCAGCCCGACCTTATCATCGAAGTTCGGCGCGCCGGTGGGAGTTCCCATCGCGGAATTCACGTCGCGAATGAGTGCGGCGACTTTGTCTCCGCGGGCAGCGGTCAGGCTGCCCAGAACCGACCCGCCCACGATTCCCTTGACGATGCCGCGCAAGGCTTCGGGGTCGCCATCATCGTGCTCCATAAGGCTGACGACGAAAATGGCGGTATCGGGATCCGTTAGACGATCTGGTTGCCCTCCGACTCCCCAGAAGGATTGCCTCGGTCCAGGAGCGTTGTGCGTCTCTCCGGCATCCACATCGCCGAACCCGTATCGTACGACTTCGAAGGCCGGCAGCGGAACCGGGAACCCCGCGACGTTCACCGACGACGCCAGGTTTACGGCGGTGACCAGTACATACGGCTCGTCTGCTCCCACTTCATCAGTTTCCTCGTGGCAATGGATGTGGCGAAGATAGATTTGGACCATGACTGGTTCCTCCAAGGCATGCTCGCGACCCACTTGGGGTCGTGGCCAGGGTGAGAGTATCCATCGAATCGACGATCCGAGAACTCGGCCAGCCAAATCACTTCGAGAGCGAAGAAAAGCCAACTACCTAACGAGCGACAGCGGACTTGCCTGACAGAGATGGCTGCCGAGAGCCTGCGGGCAAGGGAGCCTAGCAAGTCGTTATGACTCGTCAAATGCGCCGCATCACACTTAACAAGAAGGCATCTCGTTGGTCGCTTCGTTCGCACGCATTGTCAGCCATGCGAGAGCGAATGCGTTTTTCATTCTCACGTTAAACATGTATACGCGCATAAGTTCGTCGCGACGTGCATAATCGCGAACAGGCGCCGGCTCTATTCGATCGTTGGTTGCCTGTTGATCCACTCGTCGCGGTGGCCCAATGTGCATGCCGTGGGAGTTGCGTCGAAACGGTAAGGCAAGCGTTGATCGCAGCTACTCAAAACGGTCAGTTCATGGGCAAACTATTGAGTGGTTACTGCAAATTGTACGCGCATCCTAACTTTTGTTTTCAGATGCCTTTGAGAGGCGATCGTTCGAATTGTGCCCTGGGGCGGCTGACGATTTCGTTTCTGTTCTCGGGGAGTTCCCGCACGCCTTTGGGGGACGAGCGAATGTGGCCCGAGATCGAGAACCATCAGGCGATTCTGCAGGAGGTCGCGCGCATCCTCGCGGAGTCAAGCAGCGTCAGCGAGATCAAGGAATCTCGTGACCGGGCGGAAGCGCTCCGCAAGTACGCGAAGGCCGCCCGGCTGGGGCTCGAATGGCGAAACGAGGCGGCCAAGGCAAAGCTGCGAGCAGAGCGGAAGCTGGGAGAAATGCTGGCTGGATTGACCTTGAATGGCGGGGATCGCCGTTCAAAATTTCACGCTGCAAGAGTGAAGCTGGCCGATCTAAGCATCGAGCCAACCCAGTCGCACCGTTGGCAACAGATGGCCAGCGTGCCCGAGGCGCAGTTCGAGGAGTACTTGCGGGAAACCGAGGCGGCGGGGCACGAAATCACGGCCGCTGGCGTGTCACGCCTGGATAACCGGCGCCGGAAACGTATGCCGATCGTTCTAAGCCGCCGGTTTCGCAAGCCGAGCAGCGTCCCTCGCTCGGCGAGGGACGCCGAGTTGCTGAGCGAGGCGTGGAATCACAGCGAACTGTTGCTGCGCCTGCTGGAGCCGGCCTGCATGAATGAAGCGTTCATGCTGCAGCGCCCCGAGCGGCGCCTGGTCGTTCGACTGTTGCGCGAGATCTGCGAATTCCTTCGTGCGCTCAATGCCGACGAGAATCAGCCAACGGCTGCTTGCCCAGGCTCTCGCCGCCAATAGCGCGATCGAGCTTTAATACCGGCTCGGCGGGTAATACTCCGCAGTCACCGGAGGCAATGCGCTCAGGCCTTGTCGGCCGGCCCGGTCGAGATCCTCTGGCGTCGGCGCCGCGGGCGCTTCGCCGCCGTACTGTCCCCAACCGCTTTGCGGGTGGTTCATCGTCGTGGCCGGCGCGGTCTGCGTTTGGGCGTTGCCGCCGAGTAGATAGGTCGGCGCTTCGCCCGGCGAAGGAGCGAGGCCGGTCGTGGTGTTCGACACCTGTCCCCAGCGCCGCGCGGGCTGCGCGTTGGGCGCACCCGGCTTGACCTGCAGGTTGGCTTTGCGCTGCACGGGCGCCGCGGGGCGGGCCGCCACTGCCGTGGGAGCATGGGTCGGACGTTCGAGCTTGGCCAACCACTCGTTGGCCTGCATCAGCTTTGGGTCAACGGCCAAGGCCGCCCGGAATTCGGCCGCGGCGTCCTGAGTCTTCCCCTTACGCTGCAGCAGGCAGCCCAGGTTGTAGTGCGCGATCGCCTCGCCGTGAGCGGCGGTCATTTCCTGCAGCGCGCCAGGACGATCGCCGGTTTCGAGCAGCACCGTTGCCAGGTTGTTCCGGTACAGCTTGTTCGTGGGGGCAAGCGCTACAGCCTGTCGCAAGGTCTCGGCGGCCTTGTCGTACATCCGCCGGCGCGCGAGGCACAAGCCGAGGTCGTTCAGCGGCGCCGGATCGGCGGGATAAGCGGTGGTGGCGCGTTCGTAGAACGCGGTTGCTTCGGAGAAGCGGCTCTGCCGGTCGAGCAAGTGAGCGCAGCCGAGCAGGGCATCGTAGTGGCGGCCGTCGATCTTGAGCGCCATCTGATAATGCTGGTCGGCCTCTTCGTTGCGGCCGGCCGCTTCATGAATGCGGGCGGTCGCGACGAGCAGGTCAGGCCCCGCGCCGGGCGGAATCGGCTTGCTCACCGGCAGAGGCGGCGTGGCAGGCTTCTTTTGCCAGAAGCTACTGGCCCTGGGCACGCTGTCGCTCGGCACGGCGCTCGCCGCGGTGGCTGTGGCCGACGGGGTCGACTTGCTCCAAGGAAACCAGCCAGCGGCGAACGCTTCGTGGGCGCCTGCGCAACCGACGACCGACGCCACCGACAGGGCGGCCGAGAGTTTGCGCAACGATCGCTTCGAGGTCTGCATCCGACACCTCCCTGTGTCGCAAGACATCGTATTGGGGGGCGCGAATCCCCGCGCACAATTCCCCTGCGAAGCATGGCCTCCGGCTCGTCTCCCTGGGGAGAGACGAGCCGGGCCTTTGCTTTCGCTTAGTTCTGTCCGCCGCCGTCGCGATCGACCTGCGGAATCCGCGGGGCGGGCGCGGTTGCGCGGAACTTCTGATCCACCGACTCAATGTAGTCGGCCGGCCAGCCGTAGGCGGCCAAGCCTGTCTCGATGACTTCTGGCAGTTCGCCCGGCGCCAGCTTCGTGGCGGCCTGTTGCACCGCATCGACACGGGCGGCCGTTTGTTCGGCGTCCATGCCGCGCTCGACGAAGATCGTGCGCCGCATGGTCGGGGCCTGCGTCATGATCCAGCGGACCTTGAGCACGCCGGCTTCATTGAGAGCCACCGAGTCTTCGGTGAAGTAGTGATCGCCCAGCAGGTTCTGGCGGCGCCAGCCGTTGTCGATCATGCACCAGATGGGCTGCTTGACCGCCTCGCGATCGGGGCGAATGAAGGGCTGCGGCCAGCAGGTGTTGCGCCGGTAGTCGCGCCGCATGGCGTCGCCCCAAACGCTGAGCCAGTCGGCCTTCACTTCGGCCACGGCCCCGGTGACCAGCAAGCCGGCCACGATCGTCGAACGAAACCACGCCATGACGACATCCCCCTCCGTTTTCCATCCCTGGACCGGCGCGTCCAGGCGTCCGGAGCGCGTAGCCGCGGATCGGCGGCAATACGAGCCTTCCTAACTGCTTATCGGCAGCAGCAAGGCCGGGCTGAGAAAGAAGTGAGGAAAAGGCGCATCTCGCCTAGTCCGGCTAGCTTCCGCTCATCTTGGGGAACATCTCATTGACCATGGTGATGGCCGCCGGGCCCACGAGCACCACGAAAATGCCGGGAAAAATGAAGATCACCAGCGGAAAGATCAGCTTTACCGCCGTCTTAGCCGCCTTCTCTTCAGCCAACTGCCGGCGGCGCGTCCGCATCGAATCGCTTTGTACTCGCAGGGCTTGAGCGATGCTCGAGCCGAACTTGTCGGCCTGAATCAAGATCGCCGCCAGGCTGCGGACATCGTCGACGCCCGTGCGGGTGCCGAGCTCGTACAGCACTTCGCTCTTGGTCTTACCCATCTGCAATTGGAAGTTGGCCAACGCAAATTCGTCTGCGATCACGCGATACGACTTGCGCATTTCTTCGGCCACCTTGCGCATGGCTTGGTCCAAGCCCAAACCAGCTTCGACGCAAACCACCATCAAGTCGAGCGCATCGGGCAAGCCCAAAAAGATGGCCTGCTTGCGCTTGCGAGCCAAGAACCAGACGATCATATCGGGCAAGTAGAACAGGCCACCCGCGGTGATCACCGTGTAGGCCAGCGTTTTCTGGGTCATGCCCTGTGTGGCCGCATACGATCCGCCGCCGATCACCAAGCCCAGGATCAAGCCGGCGAACTTCAGGCTCAGAAACAAGCCTGGAGAAAGTTGGCTGCGGAAGCCGGCGTGCGCCAGCTTCATCTTCAGCTTGCTCACCTCGAGCTCGTTCTTCGGCTGCAACGGCTTGGAGAGGGCTGGCGTGGCCTTTTCGAGCACGCGGGCCACCGCGTCGCTCTTTTTGCCGTCTCCCTTTTGCCGGCGCAGGCCGGGATTCTTGTATTCGTCGAGCCGCTCCTCGGCGCGGGGCTTGCCGGCGGCGACACGGTCGAGCACCCACCACACCAAAACGGCCACCAGGCCGAAGAAGGCGTAGGGGAGCAACTGTTCGAAGCTAACCAGGGCCGTATGCATGATGGGGCCTTAGACCTTGATGTTGATGATCTTGCGGATGAGCAGGGCGCCCATGAGCTGCAACACGGCGCCGCCGGCCAGCATCTTTTGGCCCATCGGATCGGTAAACAGCACCATCACGTAGTCGGGATTCAGGCGATAGACCGCTAGGAACAACAGCGGCGGCAACGCCAAGAGCACGATGCCCGAGAGGCGGCCTTCTCCCGTTAGCGCCTGGATCTGCCCCCAGATCTTGAAGCGTTCACGGACGAGGTAGCCAATCTTGTCGAGGATTTCCGCCAAGTCACCGCCCGTTTGCCGCTGCAGAATGACCGCAGTGGCGAAGAACCGCAGATCCAAGTTCGGAATGCGGTTGCTCATGTCGTTGAGCGCGTCTTCGAGCGTCACGCCCAAGTTCTGCTCTTCGAACACGCGGCCGAATTCTTTGCTGATCGGGAGCGTCATCTCGTCGGCCACCAGGTTGAACCCGGCAGCCAAGCTGTGGCCGGCCCGCAGAGCCCGCGCCATGAGTTCGAGCGCATCGGGCAACTGCACGGCGAAGGCCCGCAGCCGTTTGCGGCGGCGCAGAATCAGCCACACGAGCGGCATCACGCCGAACAGACTGGCCGTGAGCGGGATGAAGCCCAGATTCAGCCGTGCGGCGATCGGAATCACCGCTCCGAGCGCCGCCAAGCCGCCAGAAATCGCGAAGAACTTCGAGGGCGTCAGCTCGGTATCGGCCTGTTCGAAGAGCAGTTTCCAATTGCCGAACCGCGTGAGAAACCTCTCAATCGCGTTCTCTTTATCGTCGAGCGGCTGCGACAACACGTCCTTGCCGAGCGCGTCGCGTCCGGCGGCCGCCTTGGCGCCCGTGAACACGTCGAGCCGTTCCTCGGCCGCGGTTTCATCGCCGCCGCGCAGCAGGGTGGCAACCGCGAACACGAGCGCAGCAACGCCCACGAAAGCGGCGACGAGAATGATGATGGGACTCATAGGAGCGAAGCCTCTTCGAGCTAAATAGGCCGCGCGGCGGTCGTTCCGCAGTCGGCCCCAAGGACGTTAGTCGACCATCATCACGCGTTGGCGGAAGGCGCTCGACGGCAGCCGCACGCCTGCCTGCTCGAGCTTATCCATAAAGCTCGGCCGGATGCCGGTGGCCTCGAATTTGCCCACCGCTCGGCCGTTTTCGTCGATGCCGTCCTGCGTGTAGTGGTAGATGTCTTGCATCACGATCGTGTCCTGTTCCATGCCCAGGATCTCGGTGATGTGCGTAATCTTGCGGCAGCCGCCCTGCAACCGGTTGGCTTGAATGATCAAGTCGACGGCGCTGGCGATCTGTTGACGCATGGCCTTGAGCGGCAGATCGAAGCCGGCCATCGTGATCATGGTCTCGATGCGGGCGATGCCATCGCGGGGGCTATTCGAGTGGATCGTGGTCAGCGAACCTTCGTGGCCCGTGTTCATGGCCTGCAGCATGTCGAGCGTTTCCGGACCGCGGCATTCGCCGATGATGATCCGTTCGGGCCGCATACGCAGGGCGTTGCGCACGAGGTCGGTGGCCGTGATCGCGCCCTTGCCTTCGATATTGGGCGGACGGGTTTCGAGCCGCACGATGTGTTCTTGCTGGAGCTGCAATTCGGCCGCGTCTTCGATCGTCACGATGCGTTCGTGGCTCGGAATGAAGCTCGACAGCGTGTTGAGCAGCGTCGTTTTTCCGGAACCCGTGCCGCCTGAGATGATGATGTTCAAGCGAGCCTTGATGGCGCCCTCGAGCAGCATCACCATTTCGGGCGTGAAGGCCTTGTAGTTCAGCAGGTCTTCGAGCTTGAGCGGATTGGCGCCGAAACGGCGAATCGAAACCGCCGCGCCGTCGAGCGCGAGTGGCGGAATGATCGCGTTTACGCGGGAGCCGTCGGTCAGACGGGCATCCACCATCGGGCAGATTTCGTCGACGCGGCGGCCGACCTTCGACACGATGCGGTCGATGATCTGCATCAAGTGGTTGTTGTCGCGAAACGTGCAGGGCGTCTTCTCGAGCTTGCCGCGGCGCTCCACGTACACGCTCTTGGGGCCGTTGATCAGAATGTCGCTGATCGACGGGTCCTTGAGCAGCATCTCGAGCGGACCGAGGCCGAAGGTCTCGTCGAGCACCTCGTCGATGAGCCGCTCGCGCTCGTTGCGATTGAGCAGCGTGTCTTCCGAATCGCACAAGTGCTCGACGACCAGGCGAATCTCGCGGCGAAGGATCTCGCCTTCGAGATCGCCCACGCGCGACATGTCGAGCTTGTCGACGAGCTTGCTATGAATGCGCCGCTTGAGGGTTTCGAACTCTTGTTCTTTGGATTGCTCGGCGGCCCGGCCGGCGTAGGGTGCGGTTTTCATGCGGCGATCCTGCCATCGATCAAGGGATGAAAGCTGCGGGGGATGCGAACGCGAACATCGCTACAGCGATTGCGCCGCGCCGCGAAAGGCGGTGACGCAAAAACACCACGGAGCGTCTAGACGTTCGGCGCAAGCATAGCTCACGCAATCGGCACGTTGGGCCGGAGAGGTGCGGGCGCCGCGTCACGGGGTGAATACCCCAGAGAAGGCGCTGCGGCAGATTGCGACGAGGCCGGTCGTAGCGGCTGCGAGGGCCGCGACTCCTAGCGCCGGACCCTACACGGGTTCGGGCCGCATCTTCGGCCCGCGCGCCTTCGTGCTCGCGAGAATACCCTGAAGTCTACCGGCTGATGATCGCCCGCACGCCGATCTCCGGCACGGTCACGCCGTCGGCGAAGCGCACGCCGGCGCCTGACTGCAGCATGGCGTTGTCGTGGACCTCCCAGTGCAACTGGGGCATCAGGAGCAGCGAGCTGTCGCCGCCCATGGCCACGGCGTAGTCCGATTCAACGCCCACCGTGAGGTGGTCGCAGACATCGGCGAAGAGGTTGAAGTTGAACAGTCGCTCGGTGCTCTCGGTCAGGTTGCCGCCGCCGATTTCCGCGCGGAAGCCGCCCATGAAAAGAATGCTCCAGGTCTCGTCGAGGCGCAGGCCGCCGATGTAGAGAAACGTCAGCAAGCCCACCTCGGGATCGACATCGTATTGCGCGATCGCTTGGATGCCGTGGATGTATTTGTTGTCGAAGGCCGTGCCCAAGGTGAGCTGTACGGCCGTCTTATACGCCGCCAGATGCCCCTCTTCGAACGGCAGCTCGAATTCCACTGCAAAGCCGTCCCACAGCGCCATCTCGATCTCCGGCGCCCACTCCGTTCGCCGCGTGTGATCGGGCAACACGCCCAGCTCGTCGGGCAGGCCGTGACCGGCAATGCGCACGCGTCGGGCTGGAATGAGGGCCAGCGTATTGAACTCGACCTCGCCCCGCTTCGCCCCCAGCGGACGCACCAGGTCGAACACCATCGGCTCGGGAATGCGGGGCCGATCGTCTTCGGCCGATGCGTCTTCGGCCCCCAGCGGCTCGCCCCCTTCGATTTCCGGCAGGGGCTCGAGCAGATCGCCCAGCGGAATCGGTTCAGGCTGGGCCTGGGCGACCGCCAGACAACACGTCAGGATCGCGACGCAGACGTGTCCGCAGACACGAAGGGTTCGATGCATGGACCAACCTCGATCTCGGCAGCAGGCAAAAGAGGTCGGGGATAGTAGGCCAAGCGAGCCTACGCGCCAAGGGAAAGCACCAGTAGTCGAGATTCCCGCACGCCAACGCAAAGGGCCGCCGAGCAAAACTCGGCGGCCCTGGCAATTTCTAGCTAGCAGCGTCAGGCGTTAGAGCGCCCGCGACACCGTCGGCCGACGCTTCGCTGGCTTGAACGGCTTGGCGGGACGAGGGCCTGCGCCCGCACCCTGATGCTCACCGCCGCCTTGACCGGCCGGCTTCGGACCGCCGCTGGGACGATGCGCCTTGGGGCCGCGGCTGAACCGCTTGCCGCCGGGGCGGTTGCCTCCGGGACGCGGGCCGCCACTCGGCGGGCCGCCGCGGCGCTTGCCGCGAAACGCCGGCCGCTCGGCCGCCATTTCCTGGCCAGCCGCATCGTGGAACGGATGACCGTCGTCGACGCGGATCGGCTTGCGGACCAACTTCTCGATCGCCCGTAGCGCGCCGCGCTCGCTCGAGTCGCAGAACGATACGGCGATGCCGGTCGCGCCCGCCCGGCCGGTGCGGCCGATGCGATGCACATAGCTCTCCGGCTCATGCGGCATGTCGTAGTTGATGACGTGGCTCACGCCATCGACATCGATTCCGCGGGCGGCCAGGTCAGTCGCCACGAGCACACGCAGTCGTCCCTTGCGGAACTCAAGCAGCGTCTTCTGTCGGTTCGACTGCGACTTGTTGCCATGGATGGCCGCCGCGGGGTGTCCGCCGAGGGAGATCTGCTTGGCCACCTTGTCGGCGCCGTGCTTGGTGCGCGTGAACACGAGCACGCGGTCGTGCTGGTTCAGGTCGAGCAGATGGCCGAGCAGCGCCTTCTTGTCCTTCTGCGTGACAAAGTGGACGTGCTGCTGAATCAACTCGACCGTGGTGGACTGCGGAGTGATCTCCACCTTCACCGGGTCTTGAAGCAGGTTGTTCGCCAGCGAGGCAATGCTCGGCGGCATCGTGGCCGAGAAGAACAGCGATTGCCGCTGCTTCGGCAACTTGGAAATGATCCGCTCGAGGTCAGGCAAGAAGCCCATGTCGAGCATGCGGTCGGCTTCGTCGAGCACGAACACTTCGAGCTTGTCGAGGCGAATGTGCCCTTGGTTCATCAGGTCGAGCAACCGGCCCGGCGTGGCCACGAGAACGTGGACGCCGCGGCGCATTGCCTGCACCTGCGGGTTTTGGCCCACGCCGCCGTAGATCACGGTTTGGCGAAGGCGGAGGTTGCGCCCGTAAACGCGGAAGCTTTCGTCGATCTGGGCCGCGAGCTCGCGGGTCGGCGCGAGCACCAGCACGCGCGGAGCGTTTGGCGTGGCCTGGGCGCGCTTTGCGTCGAGATGTTGCAGGATCGGTAGCGCAAAGGCGGCCGTCTTGCCGGTGCCGGTCTGGGCGCAACCCAAGAGGTCGCGGCCGGCCAGCAAATGGGGAATGGCGGCCGCTTGGATCGGCGTGGGCACGGAATACTTTTCCGCGGCCAGAGCCTTGAGCAGCGGCTCGGCCAAATTCAAATCAGCAAACGTTGTGGAACTCAATTTATTCTCGTTCAGGATTCGGAAGGGCATCGCCGTTGAAACGAGCGCAAGCAAAAGCGCCGCAGGCGAGCCATGGCGAAGGCCGTTCCCAGGCCTCACGCACGTGTTGTTCGGTCTCTTAGACGCTCACAGACGCCGCACGTTCGGCGGGAACTGTCTGTCGCGGGCGAATCGTCTCTGGTTCCGGGCCGCGGGCCAACTCAAAAGTCGGCGCAGCGGAGCCGTAAGGCATGGTTGGCCGCGGCACGCCCGAGCGATTGCGGCGAACGATTTGATGCTCTCGAACGATATCCAGGGGAGCACCACCCTGGAACAGCAAAGCGCGCTCTTTAAGCAAGCGACTTGTCTGGCAAGCACGTCTTCTGGCGAGCGGCCGGCGTCAGCCGGCTGACTCAGCGGAGCAAGCCAGCGGGGCCGCGCTGTTTGCGCGGCCCCGCCAACTGCCAATGCTAGCTAGGCCGGTTTAGTAACGGCCGCGGCCACCACCGCCGCCGCCGTAGCCACCGCGTCCGCCGCCACCACCGCCTCCGCCGCGATCTTCGCGGGGACGGGCTTCGTTGACGACGAGGTTGCGGCCGCCCATGTCGGTGCCGTTCAAGGCCGAGATGGCGGCTTCAGCGCCGTTGGCCATCTCGACGAAGCCGAAGCCGCGCGAGCGGCCGGTGTCGCGATCCGTGGCAACCGAGGCCGACGTCACCTTGCCGTGCGCGCCGAAGGCGTCGCGCAGGTCATCGGCCGTCGTGTTGAAGGGAAGGTTGCCCACATACAGTTTCTTGGTCATGTTCTCTCTGGCCCCGTAGGGCTCTCACGAAGGAAAAAGCTCAAGCTGCCGGCGAATAAGTGCCGCAGCCCGGAAGATCGAAGTGAAGCAGCCCAGACGTTTCCCTAAGAATTCGAACCTTGCGGTTCGCCCCAAAGTGCACCCACAGGGTGCGGAAACGCCGGCTTAACGATCCCGGGAGCAGTGAGAGGCTCGTGCAATGGAGCCAGAAAACCAGGAAAGGAAAAGCGAGGGTCAGGCGATCGAGCTACTATCTTCCAGCGGTCCAAGGGCATCCGCCCCCAGACCAGTTTCGGCAATTGTACTCTATTCCTCGGCCAAGGGAACGGCGAAAATCAGCGTGATCGTCACAATTCGGCGGCAATCTTGCTGGCTCGGATAGCCGCTCCCCTAAAACCGGTTTGTTAGGCGCTCCTTCTGCATGCTGCAACTGGCCGCCAACGCGCTGGCTCTGGGCATTCTGGCCGCGAGCCTCTTGGTTTGGGCGCGACTGGCCAGCAAGCTCACGCAGCACGAAACACTGGTTTTGCGCGAGCCGCGGGCAGCCGTGCCGTGGAGCGGCTGGGATGTGGCCTTCCTCGTGCTCTGCTGGCTGGCCAGCGATCTCGGGGCTGCGGCCGTGGCGAATCGCTTCGAGTCTGCTGCCGTGCCTGCGCCGCCGGTGACGGAAAATGCGGCCGACACGCCGGCCCCGCATCCCGTTCTGCTGCTGATCCAGGCCGCGCCCAACGGACTGACGCTCGCAGTGTGCCTGCTGACGGCCGTGGTGCTTGCTCCGCTCGTCGAGGAGTTCTTGTTCCGCCTGCTGCTGCAGGGTTGGCTCGAGCGAAATGAACTCGCGCGCCAGTCCGAGGTCGACGGCGAGACGCCGCTCCCCCGCGCTGCCTTGCCGTTGTCGCTGTGGTTGCCGGCGGCCATCTTCGCGCTCTTTCATGCGCGGAGCGGCGGCGAGATCGCGCCGCCGGAGCAGATCATTCGTTTTTTGCTGGCCTCGGCGGTGTCGCGCGGCGGGCTGCTCCTCTTCGGCATCGCCTGGCTCAAGCTGCGCCCCAATCAATCCACGACGATCGGCTCCTCGCCCGCGAGTTGGCGAGACCTGGGCATCGTGCCGGAGAAGTTCGGCAGCGATGTGCGGCTAGGTTTGGCCGGCTTGGCGGCCGTGATCGTGCCGGTGTTGGGGCTGCAGGCCCTGCTGAATCACTTGCTGGCGGACACGCAGATCGCCCCCGACCCGGTGCCGCTCTTTTTTCTAGCGCTTGTGCTGGGGTATCTCTACCGGCAAACGCACCGCATCGTGCCGGCGGTGGTGCTGCATGCGGGTTTGAACGCCACGACGCTGGCCGCGGCGTGGCTGACTACGCTTGGGGGCAAGTAACGATTGGCGAGCGGCCGGCGTGAACCGGCTGACGAAACGCAGCGATTCTAACAGCCGGCTGACGCCGGCCGCTCGCCAGAAACCGCCACGATCCGCCCTACTTCGACACGCCCTGCCACCACCTCGGCGAACTGCCGCCTCATCGTCGGCTCGGCATCCAGTTCCACCGGCGCGAAGCGGCAAGCCGTGCCGATCCAGCGGCCCGGCTGGTCCGGCAGCGGCGATTCAACGAGCACACGCAAGCTCCGGCCCCAGAGCGACTCGAAGTACTGGGCCTGCAACTGTTGCTCGAGTTGTTGCAACCGCGTCACGCGTTCGTTGCGCACTTCGGCGGAAACCTGGTCCGGCATCGTCGCCGCTGGCGTTCCACGGCGTGGGCTGAACGGAAAGATGTGGATCTTGGCGAAGCCGGCCTCGGCCGCCGTGTGGCAGGTTTCGGCGAACTCCTCGTCGGTCTCGCCGGGGAAGCCGACGATGATGTCGGTCGTCAGCGCCGGTTGATCGAGCGTCTGCTTGGCCAAGGCGCAGCGATCGAGAAACCGCCGCGCGCCCCACCGCCGTCGCATGCGAGCCAGCACACGGTCGCTGCCGCTCTGCATCGAAACGTGCAAGTGCGGGCAGATCCGCTCGGGGTGCGCCGCCATCACGGCGAGCAGCTCGCGCGTCACCTCGGTGGCTTCAATACTTGACAGCCGCACGCGAAAGTCGCCTGGCAGCGCGGCGACCTGCTCGAGCAGACTCGCCAGCCGCACCCAATCGCCCTTGGGTTGTCCGCGATTGAAGTCGACGCCGTAGTGCCCCAGGTGAATGCCGGTGAACACCAGCTCGCGATAGCCGCGATCGACCAGCCGCCGCACCTCGTCGAGAATGTGCGCCGGCGGCCGGCTCGACATGCCGGGCCGCACGCTCGGGATGATGCAGAAGCTGCACGACAGCAAGCAGCCGTCTTGCACCTTTACATACGCCCGTTGGCGATGCGGAAAGTCGGAGATGCCGGTCGGCAGGTCGACCACACCCTGCCGCGCGAGCAAGTCTGGCAACTCGCGCCGATCGCGCACCACCTCGGCCACGCCCGGAATGGCCGCAACTTCCTCGGGCGCTCGCGCCGCGTAGCAGCCCATCACCACGAGCCGCGCGCCGGGATTCTTCCGCGCGAGCGAGCGAATGGTCTGCCGGCTCTTGGCGTCTCCCTCGGCCGTGACCGTGCAGGTATTCACCAGGCACAGATCGGCCGGTTCGCCCTCGGCCGCGTCGCGGTAGCCGATGCCAACGAGCGCTTGCCGCACGAACTCGGTTTCGTACTGGTTGACCTTACAGCCCAGCGTGTGAGTTCGAACGGTAGCGCCCATGGGTGTTTTCCAAACGAAGGACTATCGCAGCCGCTCGCGAATCTCCTCGGTGCAGCCGTCCACCTTCACACGCGTCTGCTCGAGCGTGTCGCGGTCGCGGAGCGTGACGGTGCCGTCTTGCAGCGTCTGGCCGTCAACCGTAATGCAGTACGGCGTGCCGGCCTCGTCTTGCCGCGCATACCGGCGGCCAACCGAGCCCTTGGCGTCGTAGAACACGTTGAAATGCCGCTTCAGGTCGCGGTAGATCTTCTCGGCGATCTCCGGCATGCCGTCTTTGTTCACCAGCGGGAACACGGCCGCCTTGAGCGGCGCGATCCGCGGATGCAGCTTCAGGTACACGCGCTCGCGCGGCTTGCCGTTTTCATCCGGCACGTTGTCTTCGCGATAGGCCTCGCAGAGAAAGGCCAACGTCGCGCGGTCGGCGCCAGCCGAAGGCTCGATCACGTGCGGCACGTAGCGCTCCTTGCGCTCGTCGTCGAAGTAGCTCAGATCCTTGCCGCTCCCACGATGACGCGGCTTACCGTCAGCGCCGAGCTCGACCACCAGCTTGTCTCCCTCGCGCACGAGCTTGCCCTCCATGTGACTGCGGAGGTCGAAGTCGCCGCGATGGGCGATGCCTTCGAGTTCGCCGAACTCACCGGGCGGCAGGAACGGGAAGGCGTATTCAATGTCGGCCGTGCCGACCGAGTAGTGGCTGAGCTCGTCTTTGTGGTGGTCGCGCAGGAGCAGGCGCTCGCGTGACAAGCCGAGGTCGAGATACCACTGGTAGCGGCGGTCGCGCCAGTACTTGTACCACTCGGGCGACGAGTCGGGCCGGCAGAAGAACTCGATCTCCATCTGCTCGAACTCGCGCGAGCGGAAGGTGAAGTTTCGCGGCGTGATTTCGTTGCGAAAGCTCTTGCCGGACTGGGCGATGCCGAAGGGAATGCGCACCCGCGAGCTATCGCACACGTTCTTGAAGTTCACGAAGATGCCCTGGGCCGTTTCGGGACGCAGGAAGGCTGCACCTTCTTCGCCGCTCAAGGCGCCCACGTACGTCTTGAACATCAGGTTGAACTCGCGCGGCGGGGTGAGCGTGCCGAGTTCCTTGGCGTCGGGGCCCAACGTTTGCGAGAATTCCTCGACCGAGGTCAGCGGCTCGAGCGGGCTCTTCCATTCGAGCTGCACGGCGTTCTTCGCCCGCAGGCCGAAGAACTTGAGCGCCTTGGCCTCGGTCTCGGCGAGCCCTTCTTCGCCGCCGGATTGCGTGGCGACGAAGATCTTGCGGCCGTTGTATTCCACCCAGCGGCCGCGGACCTGATCGTGGCGATAGCGCTTCTTGCTCTCGCGGCAGTCGACCATGAAGTCATGGAACAGGTCGTAGTGCCCCGAGCACTTCCAGACCTGGGGGTGCATGATGATCGTGCAGTCGAGGCCGACCATCTCGTAGGGCTCAGGCGCGCCGGCCGGCGTGGCCAGGTCGTCGTGGCCGCTCACCATGTCGCGCCACCAGGCCTCCTTCACGTTGCGCTTGAGCTCCACCCCCAGCGGTCCGTAGTCCCAGAAGCCGTTCAGGCCGCCGTAAATCTCGCTCGACTGAAACAAAAACCCCCGCCGCTTGCACAGCGAGACCAACTTATCCATGTCCATGAAGGGATTCTTCTCGAGAGGGGGTGGCAAGCGCGGCCCAGTCCCAGGGCATTCGGCCGCACTGCGCAGTGCTGCGGCGAATGTCGGCCAGGCGAACGAAGCGGTCCAATTTACCGCCCCCGCCGCCAAATGGTCTACCTCGGAGAAGTGTGCGGCCCGAGTGATTGGGCTCTACCGCGGCAGCGGCGGCAACTGCAGCGTCGCCGTGCCCAGCCGGCCGGCGCGTTCATAAACCAGTTCCAGCGGACCTTCGGCCGCTTGCAGGCGGGCGAGAAAATCTTGCTCGTTCGTGAAGTTCGCGCCGCCGATTTGATACACGCGGTCCCGCACTCGCAGCCCTGCCAGATCGGCCTGCGAGCCCGGAACCACGCGGTTAATTAGCACCGTGCCGGGCTCGGCCTCATCGCTCCGCCAGGCGATGCCGACGCGGACTGGCTTGCCGTCGAGCGTGATCGTGAGAGGCTGCGGTTGCGGTTGGCCATCGCGCTCGATGCCGACTTGCACCGGGCGTTCGGCCGCCAGCACGAGTGAGCGCAATTGGTTCCCATCGGCCACCGCTTGCCCATCCCAGGTGAGGATTCGATCGCCGGCCCGCAGGCCCGCTTTCATTGCCGCTCCGCCCGGCGTAACAGCGGCGACCTTTACGCCTGACCCGGCGGCCGCTCCTTCATCCCAGCGCAGACCAAGCCGGCCTGGCAGAGGCGCGGCTGGCCGTTCGAAGGCGGCCCGGCCGTCATCGGTCTCGCCGCCAAGCGAGCGAAACTTGGGGAGCGAATCGGCGTCGGCCATCGCCATGACCATGCGCACCATGAACTGCGTGGCCTGGTGCAGCCCCACGACGTTCAGCCTCTCGGCGTCGTCGCTCGGCCGGTGATAGTCGTCGTGCAGCCCGGTATGCATCATCAACACCGGAATGCGCCGCTCGTAGAACGGCCAGTGGTCGCTGTTGTCTTGCAGCTCCCAGGGAAAATCGAGCCAGATGTCGGTCCCCTCATTCTGGCTGCTGATCAACCGCCGCAGCCCGAAGCCGGTGCGACTGCCGCCGACCTCGAGCCGATTCTTGCGCATGCGGCCGAGCATGTCGGTGTTCACGACCAGCCGAATCTGGTTGAGCGGCACCGTAGGCGAGCCAACCCAGTGCTTACTGCCGAGCAACCCTTTCTCTTCGGCGTCCCAGAGGACGAAGAGAATGCTGCGCCTCGGCTTGAGCCCGCTGGTGACGATGCCTTCGGCGATCTCGAGCAGGGCGGCCGCGCCGCTGGCGTTGTCGTCGGCGCCGTTGTGAATGTAGCCGGTGGGGCCGTAGCTGTTTTGCGAAGTGCCGTAGCCGACGTGGTCGTAGTGAGCGCCGACCAGGATGTATTCATTCTTGAGCGCGGGATCGCTCCCCTCGATCCAGCCCAAGATATTGCGGTAGCCTGCGCCGAAGACCTGGTAGTAGCCGCCGCGATCACCTGCCCCGCGTAGGCCGAGCCGCTGAAACTCCTTGCCGAGGTACCCGCTGGCCGCCCGCCCCCCGCGGCTACCGGCCTCGCGCCCTTCGAAGGTGTCGTCGGCGAGCGCGTCGACATGCTTCCGCAGGTCGCCGGTTGTTACCGAGCTCAGTGCCTTTTGCAGGCTCGAGGCGTCTTCGGCGCACCAAGCGAGCGGCGAACTTGCAAATACCACCGCGATGGCCGCCAACCACGTCCGCACATTCTTCTCCAAGAATCGAAAGACGGATACCGAACTGAGTACGGAACAAACCTGTCGAAAGAATCCTTGCGCACCGCTTGTGGGTCAGTCTGGGCCGACCCAACCCACATTATATCGCCCGATGACCTCGGCGGGATCGCAGTTCTCGAAAACTACTTGCTCCGAGCCAAACAGTCGGATGAGAGACGTCGGCACCTCATACCGACAATTGGGGTTTGGGACCGCGCGAATATCGAAGCCGGCCGCTCCTTGCTCGTAAGACGTTCGTGGCGTGAACCGGAGAATTGCTGCCAGATGGGAATATGCCGAATTGGGCCACAGACGAGACTGAATAACATGCTCGATGTGCTCCCAGTTTAGCCATTGGTGTCCCAGCTTGAGCACGAGGATGCATGGACCGTCGAACCCGCGAAACTGTTTCCGCTTTTTTTCCAAGGTCTTTCTAAGCGATTTGAGAAACACCTCGTCCGTTAGCGTGTTGGTACTGCTTGGTTGCAGATGCGCGACAGCAAACGACAAGCTCAGCTCAGGGATTACCTTTCCCGTTGCGGCGTCCGTGACGCCAGTGAACTCAAGCGGAATCCAGTGAATGCTTGTAGCGGCCGCCCCGATCGCGATCGGCCACTTCCTTTCGCCGTCAGCATCGAATTCGTTTGGGAGAGACGCCGCAACCTTTGTGAGATCGAGTGCAGGATACGTCTGCATCATAGGGCACTCGATGACGAATCGGCCGCACCACTCGCGGTTCTCGGCAATGCGCATTAGTAGCTCTGCGTATCCCTGCCAAAAGCGTTCGCATCGCTGAAGCGCTTCAATGCGGAACACCGTAAACTCAAAGAGCAAGAATCCATCCGGAACGATGACTCCAAAATCGGGCGACTGTGGTCTCATCGCCGCGCACAGCGGATCTGCGGGAACAAATGGCTCAAAAGAAATCGGGCGAACACGAGTCGACAAAGCCTCGGCGAACTGAAGTTCGGTCAGCTGTTCATCAAACTGATTGACTGAACCAACGCGAGACAAATTCTTTAGTTTGTCGCGAAGGGAAATGACCGACTTTTCGGTTACTCGGTCCTGTAGGACAGAGAAAACTCGAGCCACCTCGATCAAGGTGCAGGCCGCGTTTTGGTTGAAGCCCGCAGCCTTCCACAGTTGCCCCATGAAGCCAGTCGGATTGGCAATCCAATTCGGAACCACCGAGGCCAAATGCAATCGAAAAAAGTGCCTGGCGCGGTGGAGGTCGGTCGCCGAAAAGACCGTGCCACTTAAATTTGCATCAACATCCCCGAACGCCATGGTAGCGGCTCCGTGTTCCACATATCGGTACAAAAGAACACAAGGGTACGTGAGTATACTGCCGGTGGCTTGCGGAGAACAAGAATGCTTGCTTTTGAGCGGTCCGCCCGTTAGGTAGTATGGTTCGCGCACCCCCTCCGTTCCGCCCGCCTGCGAGAGACCTCTCATGATTCGCCCCGGTCACTTTGCCACCAAACCTTTCGCACTTCTGATCGCGATCGTTGTCCTCGCAATCGGTTCGGCCCATTCTGGAGCGGCCCTGGCTGCCGACGATGAGGCCGATTTCAAGCCGCTGTTCAACGGTAAGGATCTCGCCGGCTGGGACGGCAATCCGAAGTTTTGGTCGGTCAAGGACGGCGTCGTCGTCGGTCAGACGACCGCCGACAACCCGACCGAGGGCAACACCTTTCTGATCTGGAAGGACGGCGACGTTGACGACTTCGAGCTGCGGCTTTCCTACCGCATCAAGGACGGCAACTCCGGAATTCAGTACCGTAGCCAAGACCTGGGCGACTGGGTGGCCGGTGGCTTCCAGGCCGACTTCGAGGCCGGCGACACCTATTCCGGCATCCTTTACAACGAACGCGGCGACCTCGGCATCGTCGCCGAGCGCGGCACCAGCGTGGTGGTCGGCCCCGACGGCGAGAAGAAGGTCGTGGCCAAGCTGGGCGACTCGGCCGAAATTCAGAAGAAGATCAAGAAGGAAGACTGGAACGACTACGTCGTCACGGTTCAAGGCAACAAGTACAAGCACCAGATCAACGGCCAGACCACGGTCGAGGTGGTCGACGATCGCCCGCTCGACAAGCAGCGCCGCTCCGGCATCTTGGCCCTGCAACTCCACGCCGGCCCGCCGATGACGGTGGAGTTCAAGAACGTGCGGATCAAGAAGTTGAAGCCGGACGACAAGGCCGCTTCGACCGACACGAAGAAGATCGTGCTGCTGGCCGGACGGCCGAGCCACGCTCCCGGCGACCACGAGCACAACGCCGGCTGCCAACTGCTGGCCCGCTGCTTGAACCACGTGCCTGGCATCACCGCCGAAGTCTATCGCGACGGTTGGCCGAAGGACCCCAGCGTGCTCGACAGCGCCGACTCGATCGTCTTCTTCGCCGACGGCGGCGACGGCCATCCGGCCATCCAAGGCGATCGCCTGGCTACGCTCGATAAGCTGCTCGATCGTGGCGTCGGCATGGCCTGCATCCACTACGGCGTTGAAGTGCCCAAGGAGCGCGGTGGGGCCGAGTTCCTCCGCGGCATCGGCGGCTACTTCGAGATGCACTGGAGCGTGAACCCGCACTGGACGGCCAACTTCAACTCGTTCCCCGAGCATGAGATCACGCGCGGTGTGAAGCCGTTCGAGGTGAACGACGAATGGTACTACCACATGCGGTTTCAACCCGACATGAAAGGCGTGACCCCGCTGCTGACCGCGGTGCCGCCGGCCAGCACGCTCGAGCGCCCCAACGGCCCTCACAGCGGCAACCCCTTCGTGCGGGCCGAGGCCGGCAAGCCGCAGCACGTTGCCTGGGCTTATGAACGTCCCGAAGGCGGCCGCGGATTCGGCTTCACCGGCGCCCACCACCACGCGAACTGGGGCAACCCGAGCTTCCGCACGCTGGTGCTCAACGCGCTGGTCTGGACCGCCGGCGGCCAAGTTCCGGCAGACGGCGTTCAGTGTGACGTGACGCCCGAAGATCTGCGGCAGAACCTGGATCAGGACAAATAGCTGGCGCTGGGCCTGCCCCGACTCAGGCGGCCTTGCACCCCGAGAACACCCCAGACCCCTCGCAACGCACCGGCACGCGGTTTGCAATCCGTGTCCCGGTGCGTTGCGTTTTTATGGGCTCTTCTGTTCTTGGGTCGTGGCGCTATGAATGTCTTGGTCGTCGATATCGGGGGAACGGGGATCAAGCTCTGGCGCACGGGAGAATCGGACAAGATCCGCATTCCGTCGGAAAACGACCTTACGCCCGACCGCATGGTCGCCCAGGTGCGCGAGAACTTGGACGACTGGAAGTACGACTGCGTGTCGATCGGCTTCCCTGGCGAGGTGCTCAACGGTCGGCCGAAGACCGAGCCCTACAACCTGGGCGACGGTTGGGTCCATTTCGACTACCCGCACGCGTTTGAAACGCCGGTGCGGATGATCAACGACGCCGCGATGCAGGCTCTGGGGAGCTACGAGGGCGGCCGGATGCTCTACATCGGCCTCGGCACCAGCATGGGCACCACGCTGATCGCCGAAGGGCGCATCGTGACGCTCGCCCTCGGGCACCTGCGATTCTGCAAGGGCGAGACATTCGAGCACTTCCTAAGCCGCAAGGGGCTCGAACTCCACGGCCAGAAACGCTGGCGGCGGGCCGTTTACGACGCGGCCGCAACCCTCAAGGCCGCTTTTCTGGCGGACTACGTGGTCCTCGGGGGCGGCAACGCCAAGAAGCTCGAGGAGCTGCCTGAGGGGTGCCGGCGCGGCGGCAACGAGAACGCCTATTTCGGCGGGCTGAAAATGTGGGAGGGCGAGGCGGTCGAGACCGGCCTCAAGGTGGTCTCCGCCCCCGAGTCGAGCGAGGAAACCGACCAGCCCCAAGCCGCCGAAGCCTAGGCGGAAGCTCGCCCCAATTCTCGTAGGTTATGCTTCAGCATAACGTTACGCCGCAAGCAGGCCGACCGCGGGCAAAGGCCGAGCGCTCCCTTCGAGGCCCTTCCGTTTCCTGCCCTGGTCGCCGGGGGGATATGCTGGAGCATAACCTACGAGGAGTGGAGCGCCGGCATTGCCTCCTAGGCAACTCCACCCTAGAATCTAGGGTTTACGGAGAGCTGACATGCAAAAAGACATCCATCCCAAGTACTTCGAAACCGTGGTCAAGTGTGGCTGCGGCAACAGCTTCACCACCGGCGGCACCCGTCCGGAGTTGAAGGTCGATATTTGCAGCGCTTGCCACCCGTTCTTCACGGGCAAGCTGAAGTTCATCGACACGGCCGGCCGTATCGAGAAGTTCAAGAACAAGTTCGCCCAGGCGGGCTATTCGAGCCTCAAGAAGGGCAAGAAGCCGGCCGAGGCCACCTAGCGGCGCGCATTCTGGCGCCGTTTCATTCCAGCGGCGCCTGCGGGAGTTCTTGCGCGCTCGTTCGTGCCCACGCTCTTCCCGCAGGCCTTCGTTGGGAGCGAGCGTTTTCGTTCGTTGGGCAGCGTTTCCGTTCTGGGAGCGCTGCGGTCTCCTTGATTTCTCGACCGTAGCCCGGGCACTTCCCATGCGCGACCTACTCGAACAAAAGCTGACGCGGTTCGAGGAGTTGGAAAAACAGCTCGTCGACCCCACGGTCCTTTCGGACTCGGGCCGCATGGCCGCCGCTGCGCGCGAGCACGGCTCGCTCGCCAAGCTGGCCACCAAGTATCGCCGCTTCAAGGACCTGAATCGTGAGATCGCCGAGGCGGTGACCATGGTTCAAGGACACGATTCCGACCTCCGCGAACTCGCCGAGGCCGAGCTGCCTGAGCTGCGCCGCCAGCGCGAAGCCTACTGGGACGAGTTGCTCGACGCCACGGTCGGCGGCGAGGACTCTACCCGTGCACGCTGCGTGATGGAAATTCGCGCCGGCACCGGTGGCGACGAGGCGGCCCTCTTCGCCCGCGATCTGTACGAGATGTACAAGTATCACTGCGAAGCCCGCGGCTGGAAGGCCGAAGTGCTCGAACTCTCAGGCACCGAACTGGGCGGTTTCAAAGAAGTGATCCTGGGCATCGAAGGCGACGGCGCCTTCCGCGAGCTGCAGTACGAAAGCGGCGGGCACCGCGTGCAACGGGTGCCGACGACGGAAACCAAGGGCCGCATTCATACCTCGGCTGCCACGGTGGCCGTGATGGCTGAGCCGGAAGACGTGGAAATCGACATTAAGCCAGACGACTTCCGCAAAGACATCTTCTGCGCGAGCGGCCCCGGCGGACAGCACGTCAACAAGACGGCCTCGGCCATTCGTCTGACGCACTACGAGACCGGCATCGTCGTCTCGTGCCAGGACGAAAAGAGCCAGCACAAGAACTTCGCCAAGGCGCTGCGTGTGCTCAAGACGCGGCTCTATGAAGCGAAGCGGCAGGAGGAACATAAGAAGCGGGCCGACCAGCGGAAAACGCTCGTCGGCTCAGGCGATCGCAGCGAGCGCATTCGCACCTACAATTTCCCCGACAACCGCGTGACCGATCACCGCATCAACCTGACGCTGTACAAGCTCGACCAGATTCTGGCGGGCAACCTGCAGCCGGTGACTGATGCCTTGCTCGACTTCGATCGCCAGCAGCAACGTTCGGCGATGGGCGCGCTCGAGTGATTGCCAGGCAGGTCGAACTTCTGGTCTTTCGCTTCTACCCACGTGAGCCGCGGCGATGAGCGAAGCATGGACGATCGGCCGGCTGCTGAAGTGGACGGCCGACTATCTGGGCCAGCACGGGGCCGACAGCCCGCGCCTCGAGGCCGAACTGCTGCTGGCCGCTGCCCGCGGCTGCCAGCGCATCGAGCTCTACACGTGCTTCGATGAAACCCCGCCTGAGAACGTGCGCACGGCGTTTCGCGAACTGGTGAAACGCCGCGCCGAGGGCGCGCCCGTGGCCTATCTGCTCGGGCAGCGCGAGTTCTTTTCGCTGCCGCTCAAGGTCACGCCTGACGTGCTGATTCCACGGCCGGAGACCGAGCACCTCGTGATCTCTGCGCTCGACTTCGCACGCTCCAAATCACCCCAAGGCGCGGGCTTGCGGATCGTCGACGTAGGCACAGGCAGCGGCGCGATCGCAATCTCGCTCGCGAAGCACTTGCCCCAGGCCGAGGTGACGGCGATCGATCTCAGCGCGGGGGCGCTCGCCGTGGCGGCGGAGAACGCCGAAACGCATGGCGTCTCCGAGCGAGTCACGTTCGTCGAAAGCGATCTGCTAGCCGCCCTGCCGGCCGACGCCCCCTTCGATCTGATCGCCAGCAACCCGCCGTATGTCAGCTCGGCCGAATGGAAGGCGCTCGCCCCCGGCGTGCGAGATTTCGAACCACGACAGGCCCTCGAAGCAGGCCCGGCCGGCACCGAAGTCATCGAGCGACTGATTCCCCAAGCAATTGATCGCCTCAAGCCTGGCGGTTGGCTGCTGCTCGAGGTCAGCCCGATGATCGAACCGCAGGTCGTGCGGATGATCGTGAGCCGCACGGAGCTGAAGTCGCTGCCGACGCGCAAGGACAGCGCCGGTCTGGCCCGCGTGGTGCTCGCGCAGCGGGTGTCGTAAGACCTACTTGGCGTCCGACAGCACCCCCGGCAAAGGCGCCGCCGCTTGCGGGTTGGCCGCCTGATAGTCCTCTCCCAACAGCGCCGCCACGGTGGCCGCCACTTGGCTTTGCGTCACGTTGACATCGGAGCGCACGCCGAGCGGCGGGGTGTCGGGGCCGAGCACGGCGATCCACATGCGATCGGAGCCAGGGACTTTGGCGTTGTGACTCTTCCAGCCGTCGCGGTCGTCGCCGCGGCCGTGATCAGTCGTCAGCACGAGCGAAGTCTTGCCGGCGTACTTGGGGTCGGCTTGAATTTGCTCCCACAGTCGGCGAATGTAGTCGTCGGTGCGGCGGGCCGAGTCGAGCACCAGGTCGTAACGGCCGGCGTGTGCCCAGTCATCGGTTTCTCCGAACGACACATACAGCACCCGCGGGTGTTTGTCCTTGAGCCATTGCTCGGCGATGCGTGAGGTCCAGTAGTCGTAGCGAACGCCGCCAAACGACTTGGGCACCTCGCGCGCGAGCGCTTCGAGCTGGTCCATCTCCGGACCATCGAGGTCAGGCTTGGTCCAACCCGCGTTGACCGGCACGCCGCTGCGCTCGGTGTTGATGATCCAGGGAAACACGTCCCAACTCGTCACCGCAGCCACCTTGCCTGCGAAGGCAGGCTGACGATTGAGGAACTCGAGCACCGTGACGTTCGGGTTGGGCTTCTTGTCATTCGAGTCGATGCGCGGATCGGCATAGCCGGAAAGTAGCTCGTTGTAGCCAGGGTAGGAAAAGTGGTGCGTGTTGGTCACACGCGCGGCCGAGTTGTGCTCGGGATCACCGAAAACCTGTCCCTGCTTGGCCATCACGCTCCAGAACCAGGGAAGCAGCGCCTCGCGCCGTTCTTCAGGCGTCGGGCGGTCGAAGGCCGCCTTGAGCGGTTGCTCTGCCTCGACGCCCCCTTGCTCCTTGGTCATGAGCCGCGCGTCGGCCCCGTAGAACAACTCCTGCCAGCGCAGCCCGTCGAAGGTGACGAGCAGCACGTTTTCGGTCTTTCGCGGAGCGGTTTCTTGCGCGGAAGCAACGCCAGCGAAACTACACCCAGCGAGCCAAGCCCCAAGACAGGCAGCGACCCAAAACAGCTTGTGCGAACGATGGGGCAAACGCTTCACGGCAGGATCTTTCACAAGGCGGGGCGAATCGGAGGGCTGCTCCTAGCTCCCGAGTCTAGTTGCTAGGGACCGCCGAGAAAACCGCCTCACGAAACGCTCGCAATCACAGCTTCCCCGCCGGCGTCCCTTCGGCCAGTTCAGCGATCATGCGCCGCGTGGCCGACTCGACCGCCTCTTGCCACCGCGCCGCGCCGAATCGGGCATACTCCGGCTTGGCGTGCGCGAAGATAATGCCCCGCGAGTTGTTCACGATCGCGCCCAGCCCCTGAGCATCGAAACCGCCTGCCACGTCGGCCGCGGTGCCCCCTTGGCTGCCATAGCCTGGCACGAGCAGCCAAGTGCTGGGCATCGCCGCCCGCAGCTCGACGAGTTGCTGCGGATAGGTGGCGCCCACCACCGCGCCCACCGCCCCATAGCCGCAGTCGCCCCGCGTGCCGGCCGCGAGCGACTCGACGTACTCGGCCACGTGCAAGTAGAGGGGCCGCCCGCCGCAGTCGAGGTCTTGAAAACGCTTGCCCCCTTTGTTCGACGTCTTCACGAGCACGAAGATGCCGGCCGCCCGCTCGCGCGACGCCGACTCAAACGGCGTCAAACTGTCGTCGCCCAAATAGGGGCTTACCGTGAGCGCGTCGGCGCCCCAGGGGCTCGCGTCGCCCGGGCCGAGATAGGCCTGTGCGTAGGCGAGGGCCGTCGAGTCGATATCGTTTCGTTTGCCGTCGAGGATGACGAGCAATCCCTTGCCCGCCGCGTAGTCGATCACCTGCTTGAGCGCCTGCATGCCAGGCACGCCTAGGGCCTCGAAAAACGCCGCCTGCGGTTTGACCGCCGGCACGAGCGACGCGACGACATCGACCACGCCCTGGCAAAAGCGCACGTAGGCCGCGGCAACATCGGCGGCAGCAGACGACCTAGCAGCAACGGGCGCCGGCAAAGAGTCTGCCCGCGGATCGAGCCCCACGAGCACGGGGGTTTTGCAACGACGAACGGCGGCCGCCAGGCGATCGGAAAAACTGAGCAAGGGAACACACTCCGCAGGTTGGAACCGCCGCAAGAGCACGAGCGGCGAATGCCCAGTTTGGCCGAAACCGCCACGCTAGCCAACCGGGGAGGCTGGGAAAGGCAAGTGAGTCAATCGAAGGTTGGCAGCAGTGTGTTTAGACGCGCAAGCACTTGCGCCAGGACACTTGTGGGAACCGTACCGGCTCGAGTCGCCCTTCGACTCCGCCAATCGAGGCTCTTAATCTGATCTGCCAGTACGACGCCCGTTATGCCTACGTCCTCTGGGAGCGCAACTTCGAAGGGATGGCCCTTGGCTCGATTCGTGATCGGGCAGAAGAGTGCTAAGCCGACTCGGCGATTGTAGGCCTCGGCCGAAAGCACCAGCGCCGGCCGGCGCCCTGCCTGCTCATGACCGGCTCGAGGGTCAAAGTCGATCCAGACCACGGCCCGGTGCAGGTACGAACTCCATTTGATCGTCCTACCACGCTTCGGCGCCGAGAGAAGGGCCCGTCGGCAATTCTCCGTGCAGGTTCGCTTCGGTGACCTCGCTGAGCAAACTATCCAGCGACAACGCGCCGCTCTCGAGTGCTCGCACCACGAGTTGGCCGTCGACCAGCGTCAACTCGACCGTGGAATTCTCCTGCAAGCCAGTCTCCGCAGCAACCGACAGGGGAATTCTCAAGGCGAGGCTGTCTCCCCACTTCTGAATTCGAGCTTGCATGGCGAGTTTCAACCTTTGGGTTACATCTATGTTGAGAATACGTCGCTGCAGAAGTCGCGGCAACGGCCCGCGACACTGTTCACGACAGCTCCACGCTCTCTCCCAACCCCGGCAGCGCCACCTCCCACCCACGGCTCGAGCGCAGCTCCGCGGCCAGGCTATCGGCGGCCTGGGGTTCGCCGTGGGTTAGGAAGACCTTGCGCGGACGTTCGAGCGGGGCGAGCCAGCGGAGCAACTCGCTGCGGCCAGCGTGGCCGCTGAGGGCAGAGAGCGATTCCACGGCCGCCCTCACTGGCACGAGCCGACCGTGCAGCTTGAGCATCTGAGCGCCCTCTTGCAGTGCCCGTCCGCGTGTGCCGGCGGCCATGAAGCCTCCCAGGCCGATCGTGTTCTTCGGGTCAGGCAGGCGTTGCTCGAGATGATGGAGAATGCGGCCGCCGGTCATCATGCCGCTCGAGGCGATGATCACCGCCGGGCCGCGTTCGGCGTTGACTCGCTTTGACTCGGCCGAACTTCGCGCCAGATGCACGTTGGGGCCTTCGAGCAGGTCGATCTGCTCGGTGACCACCGCTTCGCTCAGGTCATGGTCGGCCGAGTAGTTGCGATAGATGTCGGTCGCGGTGGCCGCCATCGGGCTATCGAGATAGATCGGCAGCTCAGGCAACTTGCCCTGCCGGATCAAGACCTGCAGGAGGTAAATGAGTTGCTGCGCGCGGCCCACCGCGAACGACGCCACGAGCAGCACGCCGCCGCGCTCCATCGACCGCTCCACGACTTCGCGCACCGCATCGAGCACGGTTTCTGGCGGATGATCTCGATCGCCGTAGGTGCTTTCGCAAATGAGGTAGTCGCACTGCGGCGGCGGAGCAGGATCGTGATAGAGCGGCGCTCCGTAGCGGCCCACGTCGCCAGAGAATACGATCCGTAGCGGCTTGTCTCCTTCGCGCACCTCGACTTCGATCATGGCCGAGCCGAGCAGGTGCCCGGCGTCGTGGTAGCGAAACCAGATCGGGCCGGCCGCGTGATGCCACTCGTCGCGTTTGGCGGGGCGAAACAGGTCGATCGCCCGTGCCACGTCGCGCTTGTTGAAGAGCGCCAAGGCCGGGCGGTGCTTCGAATAGTGCTTACGATTCGCGTACTCCGCATCGGCCGACTGCGTTTCGGCGGAGTCGAGCAGCATGACTTCGGCCAGATCGCAGGTCGCCGGCGTAGCCCAGATGGGCCGGCGGAAGCCTGCGTTCACCAGCCGCGGCAGGTAGCCGATATGGTCGATGTGAGCGTGCGTCACCACCACGCAGTCGAGCTGCTGCGCGGAGAAAGGGGGCGGCCCCCAGTTCTTGAGCCGCAACTCCTTGAGCCCCTGGAACAGGCCGCAATCGAACAGCACCTTGGCCTTGCCCGCCTCGAGCAAGTACTTCGATCCAGTCACGGTGCGAGCGGCGCCGTGAAACGTCAAACGCGGCATGGGCGTATCCCTTGATGCTCATCCGACAGAGTTCCAGATCACCCCTGCCTGAATGGGCATGCGTTGGCAACGCTCGAGCCTCGCTCGCCAAGCGAACGGGGCTCCAGGGATTCGCCTGACTCGAGCTTGCCTTTATACCGCGCCTGACGGCTCGGTACGCAAATTAAGGGCGTCGGCAGTCGGCGAAGCGTGAAAGAGTGCAGCGAGACTCGCCCAGACGAGGGGGAGTTCGCCACCGACGATCGGCCAGACTGCTACGGATGGATCTCTAAGCCGTTCGGTCCAGCGCGCTCGCCTGGTTTAGCTTGTTGTAGAGCGTCTTCAGGCTGATCCCCAGCTCTTCCGCCGCGCGCGGTTTGTTGCCTGCGTGGCGCTCGAGGGCTTGGTGGATCGCCTGCATTTCGATCTCGCGTAGGCTCAGCGGGCCCACTGCTCGCAATGCTTGCGGCGGGCGAGCACGGCGGCGGTCGAGTTTGTCCGGCAGGTGCTCGGCCGCCATGGGCAGGCGTTCGCAAAGGATCGTCGCGTGCTCGATCGCGTTGGCCAGCTCGCGCACGTTGCCCGGCCACGAGTACGCCTTGAGCGCGTCGAGCGCCTCAGGCGTGAACAACTCGTCACTGGAACGAACTCCCTGGCGGAAGCGCCCCGCCAGGTGCCGAGCCAACTCCGGCACATCGTCGATCCGCTCCCGCAAGGCCGGCAGGGCGATCTCGAAGGTGTTCACGCGAAACATCAAGTCTTCGCGGAAGTCGCCGGTCTCCACCATCTCGTCGAGCCGGCGATGCGTGGCGCAGATCACCCGCACGTCGATGGAGATGGATTGGTTTTCGCCCACCCGGCGGATCTCGCGGCTTTCGAGCGCCCGCAGCAGCTTGGCCTGCATCGACTTGGGCAGCTCGCCGATCTCGTCGAGGAAGAGCGAGCCGCCGCTGGCGACCTCGAACAGCCCCACGCGATGCTCGTCGGCGCCGGTGAAGGCGCCCTTACGATGGCCGAAGAGCTCGCTTTCGATCAGGCTTTCCGGCAAGGCCCCGCAGTTGATCGCCACGAAGGGATGTTCGCGCCGTAGGCTTTGATCGTGCAGCGCGCGGGCGACCAGCTCTTTGCCCGTGCCGGTTTCGCCCAGGATCAGCGCCGTGCTGTTGGTTGGCGCCACTTTGGCGATGAGCTGTTTTACGCGGTGCATGGGCCCCGAGTCGCCCACGAGCTGCGACTTGCCTTCCAGGCGTTCGAGCTGCCGCTTGGCGGCGCGATACTTGTTCGTCAGCTCGCGCTTGTCGGCCACGCGATTGAGCAAGGCCTGTAGCTCGGTCAGCTTGCAGGGCTTGGTTAAGTAGTCGAACGCTCCATGGCGCAGCGCGGCCACGGCCGTTTCGAGCGACGACTTGCCTGTGAGCACCACGGCGTCGGCTTCGGGCGCCAGCTCCTTGGCCCGCGCGATGACTTCGATGCCGGAGAGCCCCGGCATGTCGAGATCGACGAGCAAGCAGTCGTAGCTGTTGCGCTCGAGCGCGGCCACGGCCGTGACGCCGTCGGGGCAGACGGTCACTTCGTGCCCTAGACGCGGCAGCTCCAGGCTCATCAGCTCTTGCAGCGAGCGTTCGTCGTCGGCGAAGAGCAGCTTGAGTTTTTTAGGCGGCTTGGTGGCGATGGCCGGTCTCCTTCTGTCGGTCCACGAGCGGCAAGCTCACGCGGAATTGCGAACCGCGTCCCGGGCCCTCGCTGGTGGCTTCGATGTAGCCCCCGTGATCGGCGACGATGCGGTACGAGATCGATAGTCCCAGGCCGGTGCCTTGGCCCGAGCGGCGGCGCGTAAAGAATGGTTCGAACAGGTGCTGGCGGACCTCGTCGGTCATGCCGCAGCCGTTGTCAGTGAACACGAGTTCGGCCAGGCCCCGCCGAGCGTGGATCTCGATGCTCACCTGCCCGCCAGGCTCAACGCTGTCGAGCCCGTTGGTGATCAAATTGAGCACCACCTGCTTGATTTGCGGTGCGCTGACAGGCGCCATTACGGCAGGCCCGTCGACGAGCAACACCTGACGATCGTGATACTTGTCGAGATGCTTCACTACGCTGGTGACGCTCTGCACCAGCTCGCGCAGCTCGGTCGTTTCGCGCTGCGGGCTGCCGGCGCGCGAGAAGTCGAGCAGCTTGCCGGTGATCTCTTTGCAGCGAAAGGCCTCGTTTTGAATCATCTGCAGGTACTGCCGCACGATGCCCTGCTGCGAGCTCTCGGCCGGCAGCTCGTCGGCCAAGCGTCCTTCGAGCGATTCGGCGCAGAGGGCGATCGAGGCCAGCGGATTGTTGATCTCGTGTGCCACGCCGGCGGCCAAGAAGCCGACGCTGGCGAGTTGCTCGCTGCGGACGATCTGACGCGTTTGTTCCTGCACCTGCTCGTCGAGGTTGGCGCGGATTTCCTGGAAGCGGGCTGTCATGTCGTTGAGGGCTTCGGCCAACTCGGCCATCTCGTCGCGGCTATCGAGGCGAATGCGGTAGTCGAAGTCGCCACCGGCCACGCGCCGTGAGCCCTTCACCAGCACCCGCAACGGCCGAAAGACCCAGACGTAGACCAGCCGCACGAACACGATCAGCATGAGCGCCGTGGCCAGCGTGGTGAACCAGGTCATCACGATGAGCGTGCGGTACTTGAGCCGCACACCGCCTGCCAGATCGTGAATTCGCCCGTACAAGTGCTTGGGCAGTTCCGCGGTGAGCGAATGCAACTCGGTGAGAGCGCTGCCCAAGGGATCGCCGGCTTCGTCATCGAGTTGCCATTGTCCGGCCGGCTCGAGCCGCTCGATCTCGGCGAGCAGGGTCTCGATCTGCTCGACATCGGCCCACTCGCCTCCGCGGTCGTTGATTTGCGAACGATGCCGCATCTCGGCCCCGAGTTGCAGTCGGTAGCGGGCCAGCATTTGACTGAACGTGCGCAAGCCTTCGCGAAACTCGCGCTCGAGCTTTTTCGGATCCGCGACCGGCGGAGCGAGCTGTACGTCAAGCTCGGGATAGGTCATCGCAGCGAGCGCCCGGCGTTTGCTCAGATTGAGCCGCAACTCGGCGGCCTGCTGCCCCAGGTCGGCCGCCAGGGGGAGTTCCGATGCGCGATCGCTAAGGCTTTTGACCAGCGCGCGGTAGTTGTAAAGTCCGACGATGCCGCTGGCCGATAGACAGCCCACGATCACGAGCAACAGCCCGAGACCGACGAGCAGCTTATCGCGAATTGGCCAACGCGAGAGCACAGGCGACCTCCTTGTCGCGTGCCCGGCGGAATGCCCTGGGAACCCAGGCCATCCGGGGAAATCAAAGTTGCATCGTTCGGCGAAGTGCGCAGCGGCGACCGCGAAAGCACTCCGGTTCGCCTGCCTTCCCTCGCGTTCCGCAGGCAGCCTGCCTTTGGGAACGAAATCGGGCCGCGAAGTGTAGCGACGGAGCGCGCGGCGCGGAAGGGGAGAAAAAGTAGCCGGCACTCGCTGAGTGCCGAGTGCTTGAACGGGGTAAGGGCTGGCTATCGCGCGTTCCAAGGGGAGTTTAGGTGCCCTACCCGCATCGGCATTCCGCATTCGGAGAATGCGGGCTACTTGCTAGCATCGCTTCGCATTGACGCTGGTCTTCGGGGCTCGATAGCCTTCCTCTTATTGAAGGAGTGAGCGCGAAGGCTAAGGAGCGGCGACGATGATCCGTGTGCTGACTGCGATCTGCGTTTGTCTTTGCGCTTCGGCCCTCTTCGGCCAAGAACCGGCGCCGCATACCTATAAGGTGCGAATCGACGCTTTCGAGCTTGACTCGGCCCGCCTACAAGCAGCCGCGGGTGATAGCAGCGACGAGCTGCGGCAGGCCGCGGAGTCGGTCCTGGCTGAGTTCTCTGACGAAACGCCGACCGAGCGCGCGCCACACAGCCGCGAACAGTTCGAGCTCCTCGTACGGCGAGGCGCACTGCGTGAACTAGGCAAGGCGCAGGTCGCCGCGGTCGTTGGGAAACCTGTGGACTATGCGCAAGGAACCGAAGTCCTGGGCTATGACGCCAACGCGACGGACCAACAAAGCGCGCAATGGATCGGGCTGCGGGGCGGGGTTGAAGTGTCCCTGTCAGACAATGGTTATCCGACCTTCGCTCTGAGCAGCGAAGTGCGCTTCGCGGCGGACGAAGAACGCGTGAACGGGAAATCCGTGCCAATGATCGCGGAATGGAACTCCCGTACCAATCTCCAGTTGGCTGCCGGGCAACCAACGATCTTCGGCAGGCACTCCTCTAAGCAGACCACGACCGAACGGCGCTGGTTCTTTTGGAAGCACCAGCGCGAGCGCAACACCAGGCAATTCGTCGTGGCGACTCTTGAGCTAGCGAACCATTGACCAGACGCCGCGTCGGCCGTGTCGGCGGCAACCGACCTGGACTTTAATCATTCTTTAAAGTACGGTTCCGCCCCTTATCGGCTGTTGTGCCAGCCGCTTTTCGTTCGTTGCCGCCTGGAGTGAATGCATGGCCTCGGGACCCGCTGCCCGCGGCAATCTGTTGTCGGCCTTGGCCCGGCGCCAAGACCTGGTCCTGCCGCTGGCGATGATCGCCAGCGTGCTGGTGATCATGGTCCCGCTGCCGGCCGAGTTGCTCGACGTACTCTTGGCTGGCAACATTTGCGTCGCCATCCTCGTGCTGCTGACCACGATCTACGTGCGCACGCCGCTCGAGTTCAGTATTTTCCCGGCGCTCTTGCTGACCACGACCCTTGCGCGGCTGGTGCTCAACGTGGCTACCACGCGGCGCGTGCTCACCCACGCCGAGACGGAAGGACTCGACGCCGCCGGCGGCGTGGTGAGGGCGTTCGGCGAGTTCGTGGCCGGCGACAACGTAGTCGTTGGCGTAATCATCTTCGTGATCATCATCTTGATTCAGTTCTTGGTGATCACCAAAGGCGCTACGCGCATCAGCGAAGTGGCCGCGCGCTTTGCGTTAGACGGCATGCCTGGCCGCCAGATGGCGATCGACGCCGACTTGAACGCCGGCATCATCGACGAGCGCGAAGCGCAGCGTCGCCGCCAGGAAATCACGCACCAGGCCGACTTCTTCGGCGCCATGGACGGTGCCAGTAAGTTCGTCCGCGGTGACGCCATTGCCGGTATTGCGATCACCATCGTAAACATCGTGGGCGGCTTGCTCATCGGCATGATCGGCGCCGGGATGGGGCTTTCGGAAGCCGCCTCGCTGTTCACCAAGCTGACGATCGGCGACGGCTTGGTGAGCCAAGTGCCGGCGTTCCTCATCTCGTTGGCCGCCGGTTTGCTCGTCACTCGCAGCTCGACCGAGAGCAACCTGCCGGTCGAGTTCCTGCAGCAACTCTTCTCTCGCCCGCAGGCGCTCTACGTTACCGGCGCGTTCTTGGCGGTCTTGATTTTCACGAACCTGCCGACCATTCCGCTCTTGGCCCTGGGCGCTGGCTGTTGCGGCCTGGCCTTTACGATCACTCGTCGCAATCGCAGTGCCGAGGCCGCCAGCGAAGCCAAGGTGAAAGCCGAGGCGGTCAAGAAGCCGGAAGAGCGGATCGAAGACTACATGACCGTCGATCCGATGGAGCTCGAGATCGGCGTGGGGCTCATTCGCCTGGCCGATCCCAAGCGCGGCGGCGACCTGCTCGAGCGCATTCAGCGCGTGCGCCATAACGTGGCCGCCGAGGTGGGCATCATCATGCCCAAGGTCCGCATTCGCGACAACATGCGGCTCGATCAAACCCGCTATCGCATCAAGATTGCCGACGTGCCGGTCGCCGACGCCCAGGTACAGCCCGGCATGCTGCTGGCCATGGAAGCCGGCGCCACCACGGGCAAGGTGCCTGGCATCGCCACGCGCGAGCCGGCCTTCAATACGCCGGCCCTCTGGATCGATCCAGGCCTGCGCGACCAAGCCGAGGTGTTCGGCTACACGGTGGTCGAACCGGCCAGCGTGTTGGCGACCCATCTCACAGAACTGGTGCGCAAGCACGCCGACGAGATCCTCACCCGCGACGCCACGCGTCACTTGGTCAACGAGCTCAAGCAAACGTCGCCCGCGGTCGTTGAGGAGTTGATCCCCGGCCTGATGAAATTGGCCGAAGTGCAGACGGTCTTGCAGATGCTGCTCCGCGAAGGGGTGCCCATCCGCCAGCTCAGCGCTATCCTCGAAACGCTGGGCGACTATGCCGGCCGCACGCGCGATCCGGTGTTGCTCACCGAATACGCCCGGCACCGGCTCGCGCGGACGATCTGCTCGCGCTATCGCGACCAGCAAGGCCGGCTGTTCGTCGTCACGCTCGATCCTGCCGTCGAAGACAAAGTGCGGGCAGGCATCGAACACAATGACCGTGGCCTGTTCGTACGGCTCGCGCCGCAAGCGATTGATTCGCTCTGCCGGAGCATTGCCAAGGAAGTAGAGAAATTGGTGGTCGCGGGGCGCCCAGGCGTGCTGCTCGTCAGCCCGCAAGTGCGCCCCGGCATGAAGCAGATCACCGCGGGGCAACTGCCTCAGTTGGCGGTGCTGAGTTACAACGAAGTTACGAGAGATACGCAGCTCGAGTCGCTCGGGATTGTGAGCGACTGGGCCGGGCGCTAGCCGCGCGGCCTTTCCCTAGTCACCACACGAATCGAATACGAACATGGATGTTCGCACGTTTCGCGCCCCCTCATTGCAGGCGGCCCTGCAACAGGTGCGCAAAGAGTTGGGCCCCGATGCCGCCGTGCTGCACACGCGCGAGGTCGGGCGTCATGGAATCTTGGGCTGGCTGGCCGGTCGCCGGTTCGAAGTAACCGCCTCGGCCGAGGTCAACGTGCCCAGCCGCTTCGCCGCGCCCGAGCCGCCACCGGCGCCCGTGGCCGCTGCTGATCCGTTCCAAGGCAGCGACGACATTCGCGCCCGCTATCGCGAAGACCTGAAGTCGCAGCTTTCCGACCTGCAGTCGATGGTCGCCGATCTTTGCCGGCGCACGGCGCACACGCCAAACCACGAGCTGCCGCCGGCGCTCTTTCCGCTGTTCACCGATCTTATCGAGGCCGACATCCACGAGGATCTGGCCCGCGAACTCGTCGATCGCGTGCGGCGCGAAGTTCATGGCGACGATCTTCAAGATCCGGTGCTGCTCAAGGCCCGCATCGCCCGCCAAATCGAGCAAGAACTCAGCGTGTCGGGTCCGCTGATGACCTCGCCCGGTACGTGCCGCGTGGTCGCGCTCGTCGGTCCGACCGGCGTCGGCAAGACGACCACGATCGCCAAGCTGGCGGCGATCTACCGGTTGCGCGAGAAGCGCCGCGTTGGCTTCATCACGGTCGACACCTATCGCATCGCGGCGGTCGAGCAATTGCGGACCTATGCCGACATCATCGACCTGCCGATGGAAGTGGTGTCGACGCCCAAGCAAATGCGCGAGGCGGTCCGCCGGCTCTCGAACCTCGACCTGGTGCTCATCGACACCGCGGGGCGCAGCCCACGCGACGAAGTGAAACTGCAAGAGCTCAAGGCCATGCTCGGCGAAGCCCAGGCGGACGAAGTGCATCTGGTGCTCAGCAGCGTGGCCAGTGCTCAGAGCTTGGCCAGCACCGCTGAGAAGTTCGCCCCCGTCGGCACTACGGCGCTGATCCTGACGAAGCTCGATGAGTCGAGCGGACTGGGCAACCTGCTGCCGATGTTGCGGGCGAGCAAGCTGCCGCTGAGCTATCTGACGCATGGCCAGAACGTGCCTGAGGACATTGAGCCGGCCGATCGTCGCCGCCTTGCCCGCGCGATGCTCGGACTCGATGCGGCGCAGCTCGTGGCCTAAGTGAACCATCTTCCGACCGCCCCCGCGGTCGCACTCTTTTCGACATAGATGAAAACCATGCACGATCAAGCCGACGAACTGCGTCAGCTCGTGTTGCAGGCGGCCCGCCGGGGCTCGCTGCCGATGGCGCCCGCGCCCAAACTGGTGGTCGTCGCCGGCGGCAAGGGAGGCGTAGGCACCACCACGGCCGCCGTGCAGCTCGGCCTGTCGCTAGCCCGCTTAGGCACCCGGCCTGTGCTGGTCGACGCCGACCTGCGCGGCGGAGACATGGCCACGTTGTGCGGGCTCGATGCGCATGAAAGTGTGGCCGACGTGCTCTCCGGGCGGCTCACCGTTCACGAAGTCATGCAGCGTGGTCCCTTGGGGGTGCAAATCGTGCCCGGTGCTTGGGGCCGCGACAGCGAGCGGCTGGCCACGCCTGTGGCGCAGCGGCGCTTGATTTCTGAACTGCGCGATCTGGGGCGCTATGCCGAGGTGGTGGTTGTCGACGCCGGCAATGGCATCGGCGAGGTCAGCCACCGGTTCTGGCAGGCGGCCGAGTTCGTGCTGCTCGTGACCACGCCTGATCCGAACGCCATCATGGACGCCTATGCGTGTGTGAAGGTGCTCGGCGAACAGTCTTTGGCGCGTGTCATGACGCTCGTGAACGCCGCGGCCTCGCCCGACGAGGCGAGCCAGGTGCATCAGCGGCTGGAACAGGCATGCCAGCGATTCCTGGGTCGCGAAGTTTCGGCCCTCGGAGCCGTGCCGCGCGACGTTTCGGTGGGGCGAGGCGGCCTGCAAGCAGCAGGCGGGGTCTCGGGCCCGGCCTTCGACCGGCTCGTCGACGTGCTGCTTCCGCTCCTTCAAAGCGAGTCGCAAACGTCGGGCATCGCGGCGGCCACGGCCACGGCGGCCTGACGAAGCGCGGCGATCGAATCGCATGCGGCGGGCAACTTAACTGGGTTGGTGTTCGAAGTCTTGGAGTACGGCTTGATCCTCTCTCGCAGCGACTTACGACCGCATTTTTCTCGGCCGCTCAAGGTTCGGCCGAAGACGGCCGATAATAACCCCGCGGTGTCGTCGTGGATCGACGAGTTAAACTTTGCGGATTGCAGTCGGTTTGACGCCGGCTGCGGAGGTCGGCAGTGGGACGCATCTACGCCGGAGTGCTGGGGCCCTTGGCCTTGCTCACCGTGCTCGGACGCGGATTGCTGCAAGGCGGCGGAGTGGAAGGCACGCTGTACGCTGGGTGGCTCGCACTCATGGCGTTTGCCGGCATCGGCTACGTCGTGGGCAAAATCGCCGGGAGCGCGGTCGAGGATTCGATCCGCGAGCGCTTGGCGAGCGAGCTCGCAGAGTTGGGCGGACAGCGGACGGGGCCGGAACGCCCGTTACGGTAGAACGACGATTGGCAGCGCATGACACCGCGGCCCTGTTGGCATGACGCCGACAGGCACGACGTGCGAGATGATTTGGTTCGGCGGCTTGCTACGCGATCATGGAGGATGGCATGGCGACGACTCTGGCGCCGGAAGATGTGCAGCAGATTTGGCAGACCTTCAAGGTCGACATCACCAATCAAGAGCTGCGCAACCGGCTGGTCGAAATGTACTTGCCGCTTGTGAAGTACAACGGCGAACGCATTTGGGCCCGCCTGCCTGAAGGCGTGGAGCTCGACGATCTGATCTCGGCCGGCGTGTTCGGCCTGATGGATGCGATCGACGCGTTCGACCTCACGCGTGGCGTGAAGTTCGAGACCTACTGCGTGCCCCGCATCCGCGGCGCCATGCTCGACGAGCTGCGCACGATGGACTGGGTGCCGCGCTTGGTCCGCTCGAAGGCCAGCAAGCTCAACGAAGCGGTCAAGACGCTCGAGGCCCGGCTGGGCCGTTCTCCCTCGGAGATCGAGCTCGCCGAGCAGATGGCGATCTCCGTTCAAGAGCTCGAGAAGATGATGACGGACGCCAACGCCGTCAACTTGATCAGCTTGAACAAGAAGTGGTACGAGACCGACAGCTACAAAGATGTCCGCGAGATCGACATTCTCGAGGACAAGAAGGGGGAAGACCCCACGCGGCGGATCCAAAAGGCCGACCTGATGCGGTTGGTCACCAAGGGTCTGAACCGCAACGAGCGGCTGATCATCATCCTCTACTACTATGAAGAGTTGACGATGAAGGAGATCGGCGCCACGCTCGATCTCTCGGAAAGCCGCGTCAGCCAGATGCACAGTTCGATCGTGCAACGGCTGCAGAATCAACTGCTCCGCCGCCGCCCGGAATTCGGTACCTAAAGCCGAACGGCTCGCAGCGAAATCATCTCTTGCTAACGCGCAAAGGGCGCGAAGGGTTCCAGTCATCGGCTGGCCTTCGTGCCCTTTTCGCGTTGTCGGCGGCACGCTGCGTGCGCTCCCGAGGCGGTTGAACGCAATCCAGCTCCCGCGCGTTTGCGCCGGGTTGGCGCGCTGTTATTCTGAGAGTTGTTCTCGGAACCAAGTCACCATGTCCGGCCTCGACTCGAGAGGTGGCAGATGGCGTGCAGATGCGGCAGGCGTCAAGCTCGGCGGGGGCTCACCCTGATCGAGACGTTGGTGGCCATCTTCATTGTTGGCCTGTTGATCGCGCTCCTCTTGCCGGCCATCGGCCTGGTGCGCGAGCGGTCGAAGCGGTTGAGTTGCTCGGCCAATCTCCGGCAGATCGCGCTGGCCGTGCATGCGTATCATACGCAGCATGGCCTGATGCCGGCGCTCTACAACGGCAGAGATCCGATACTCCCGCCGAAGTATCGTTTGGTCGATCTTTCGCTCTCCTGGCAGACGATCCTGTTGCCGCTCATGGAGCAGCAGGCGGTCTTCAACCAGTTCGACTATGCGAAGCAGCCAGCGCACGCCGCGAATGCCGCGCCGGTCAACGTGGTGCTGCCGCTGTTGCTCTGCCCGTCGACGCCGGAGCGGGAGCCGAACTCCGTGCCTACGGGGCATCCCTTCCGCTTCCGGGGACTCTATAAGTATCAGGCAGGCATGCCACGCGCGCTTTGCGACTGGAACCTCACGGCGGCAGTCACCGATTACAAGCCGTCGGTCGAGTACCACAGCCGGTATGACAATCATGTGCCCACGGTTCGCTTGTTCGGCGCGTGGGGGGAGGTCTATCGCGGTACCAACGCACTCGATGTATTTAACGGCGGCGACCTTGGCGTGCAGCGCCGGCGCAGGTTCGCCGACATCACCGACGGGCTCACGAACACTATCCTGCTTACCGAGCAAGCCGGGCTGCCAAGGAGCTTTGTCGGCGGGGGCTATATGCCGGCCGATGAGCAGGGCGAAGAATCCTTCGTCAGTGGCGAGGGGGCCTGGGCGATCTCGCCCATCTTTCTTGGCTTCAGCGACGGAACTCAAGTTGATGGCGATCCGAACGCCCGCGTGACGGTCATCAACCGCGGGACGGGCCTCGGGCCGAACTCGTTTCACTCAGGCGGAGTGAACGCGGCGTTCTGCGATGGCTCGGTGCGCTTCTTGTCGGAGAGCCTTGAATCTCAGGAGTTTGGGGCCCTCTTGTCGCGCGACGGGGGAGACGCAGTTGCAACAAGCGATTGATCCGCCGAAGATGGTCCCCCATGCAAACGCCTGAAGGACCCGCCGACGATCAGCGCCTGAACGAACGGCTCACGAACCTCGAGATGCTGTTTACCCATCTCGAACGCACCATGGCCGATCTGAACTCCGTGCTGCTCGAGCACGGCCAGCGACTCGATCAACTGGCCAGCCGGCTCGATCAGCTTGCAGCAGGCGATGACGAGCCTGACGACGCGAGCGCGGAATAGCTCGCTCAACCCTAGAAAGCCCAACTCAAGCGGTTTCCAATGGGCTCGCGCGGCGCAACGATCCTTGTCCCCCCGGCGACTCGCCGGGGGCTAATGACAGCGTTCCTCGGCTCATTAG